>Ga0111538_10006843_pt1 | contig 15396 bp, 16 predicted proteins | sample SoiMethybrSBSTD1_FD_79669 | JGI IMG/M metagenome (GOLD analysis project Ga0111538, IMG submission 79669) | Bulk soil microbial communities from a Populus tree surrounding site in Tennessee, USA - Soil MetaG P. TD hybrid SBSTD1 (version 2)... | ecosystem: Environmental > Terrestrial > Soil >...
ATGGCATTCAGCGGCTGGCCGACTCCGACTCGCCGCGGCAGGCGCTCGAGCTCGCCGAGATCTCGGCCCAGTCCGGGCCGGCGCGCCGTAACGGCACGCCGCTTGGCACGGCTCCCGCGAAGGGAGACGCATGACCGACTCGCTGATGGGCGAGATCGCGGGTCCCGGCAGTGGACCGCCGCTGACCGGCCCGGGCGTGACACCGCCGACTCTGAGCGGAGCGGGCCGGCGCTTCCTGTCCGACATCTTCGTCGAGCTGGGCTTCGTGACCCAGGAGCAGGCGGAGAAGGCCGTGGAGGCGGCACGCCACCCCGGCCAGACGCCCGAGAAGGTCCTGCTCGAGAGCAAGCTGATCACGGAGGACAAGCTCTCGCGCGCGCTCGCGGAGCGGTACGGGCTCGATCACATCGACCTCACGGAGTACCCGGTTGACACCTCCGCGGCGGCGCTGCTGCGGAAGACCGCGGCCAAGCGATACATGGCCGCGCCGGTCGGCTTCGCCGAGGACGGCGCCCTCGTGCTCGCCGTGAGCGACCCGGCGGACTCGCTCGGGCTCAGCGACATCGCCGTGATGACAAAGCTGCCCGTGCGTCCGGCGGTTGCCGCTCGTAGCCAGATCGCCAAGCTGGTGGACACCCTCCAGTTCATGGTCGAGCCGACGCAGGGCACGAGCGAGTCGGTGAGCACGGTGATCATCCCGCCCGATGGCGACGCCCACGACGACCTACCCGCTGCGGCGGTGGCGGTCGAGGACAGCGCGCCAGCGGGCGGCGGAGCCGACGAGCGCGAGCTGTCACGGCTCCGTGAGGAGCTCGCCATGGCGCTCGTGGAGCGCGACGAGGCGAAGGCGAAGCTGGAGCGCCACGGCGAGCAGACAGCGAGCCGGCACGAGCGCGAGCTCGAGGAGGCGCTGTCCACACTGAAGCTCGATCACGAGCGCGAGCTGGCGGCCGCGGAGGCGACCGCCGAGGAGGCGCTCCGCGCGGAGCGCGCGAGCGCCCAGCAGGCGCTGAGCTCGCTGCGGGCGAAGCAGGACGAGGCGCTGGCGGCGGAGCGCGGGAAGTTCGAGGAGGCGCTCGACGCCGAGCGTGCCAAGCGCGTCGACGAGGTCGAGGCGGAGCGGACCCGCACCGCGGAGGCGATCGACGCGGAGCGCGAACGGCACGCGAAGGAGCTGGAGGCGCTGCGTGCCCGGCTCACAGAGGAGCTCGAGGCCGCGCGTGCGGACGCCTCCCAGTCATCTGAGAAGTCGGACAAGGTGGAGAAGCTTCGGCGCAAGCTCGCCGAGGCGCGCGACCAGCTCGAGCTCACGGCGGACGCGGACAGGCGTGCCGAGGCCGCCCGTGCCGCCCACGCCGCTCTTCGCGACGAGAGCGAGCGCCAGGCGCAGCTGCACGCGCTCACCGAGCGAGAGCTGCGCGCGGAGCTGGACCAGGTGCGCGGCGAGCTGGAGCGCCTGCGCGCCGGGGTCGAGTCGCGCTCAGAGCCGGCTCAGACGACCGGCGAGTAGCTCCTCGCCGCCAAGCGTCGTGCTGGTGGCCGACGCGATCTCCACGTCGGCGAGATCTCCCGCGGCGGCGACGCCCGTGAAGTTCACGGTCTTGTTGTGCCGTGTGCGGCCGCGCAGCCGCGACGGGTCCGTGCGCGACGGGCCCTCCACCAGCACGTCCATCGTCCGCCCCACGAACCGCTGCGCCCGCTCGGTCGCATGCCGCTGTACCGCCTCGACCAGCCGGCCCATCCGCTCGCTCGCCACCTCGTGCGGGATCTGGTCCGGCAGCTCGGCGGCCTCGGTCTCGCGGCGCGGCGAGTAGATGAACGTGAAGGCCGAGTCGTAGCGCACGTGCTCCACCATCTCGAGCGTCTCGGCGAAGTCCTCCTCGGTCTCCCCCGGGAAGCCCACGATGATGTCCGTGGTGAGCGAGCAGTCCGGCACCAGCTCGCGGATCATCGCGACGCGGTCGAGGTAGCGCTCGCGATTGTAGGTGCGGCGCATCGCCTTGAGGATGCGGCTCGAGCCCGACTGCAGCGGCAGGTGGATGTGCTCGCACACACTCGGCAGCTCGGCGTGCGCGGCGATCACGTCCTCGCGGATGTCCTTGGGGTGCGGGCTCGTGTAGCGGATGCGTTCGACCCCGTCGACCGCGTCGATCAGCGCCAGGAGCTCGGCGAAGGTGGCCTTGGTCCCCTTCGGCAGGTCCCGGCCGTATGAGCACACGTTCTGCCCGAGCAGCGTCACCTCCTTGACGCCCTCGGCGGCAACCCGCTCCACCTCGGCCACGATCTCGGCCGCCGGGCGCGACACCTCCCGTCCGCGCGTGGACGGCACGATGCAGTAGGAGCAGCGGCAGTTGCAGCCCACCGAGATCTGCACCCACGCCTGGAACTCGCGCTCGCGCTTCATCGGGAGGTGGCCGGTGAATCCCTCGAACTCGAAGAAGCCCTGGGCGGTGATGCTGTCGCTGGTCAGGAACTCGGCGAGCTTGTGCACCTGCCCGGGACCGAATGCCACGTCCACGAACGGGAACATGTCGAAGACCTCGTCCTTCAGCGACTGCGACCAGCAGCCGCCGATCCCGATCACCCGCTCCGGATCCTCGACCTTCAGCCGCTTGGCCTCACCGAGGTGGCCGGCTAGACGGTTGTCCGCCTTCTCGCGGATCGAGCAGGTGTTGAAGAGGATCAGGTCGGCGTCTCCGCGGTCACCGGCCTCGCTGTACCCGAGCGACTCGAGCATGCCCTTCATCCGCTCCGAGTCGTGCTCGTTCATCTGGCACCCGAAGGTGGTCAGGTGGTACGTCTTCACGGCGCCGAGGATAGACCTAGGCCGGGGCCGGCAGCAGCCGGTCGACCAGTTCCAGCGCCGGCCGGCCCTCGAACATGGGCGTCACGTCGTCCCGGTACAGGATCAGCGCGAGGCTCGGCGCGATCATGAAGTCCGCGGCGTTGAGCTGCGGCCCATTGAGCACTCCCTCCGCGACCCAGGCGTCGATCCGGTCGAGCATCCCGGGCAGCTCCTGGGCCGGGTCCCGCTCGGGCCGCGCACTGGTCGCGAACACGCTGCGCGTGAGTCTCGGAATCACGATCCGGCGCGTGAGCTCGTGCTTGTACAGGAGGTGGCCCATCCGCCCGTTGCCGGCCGAGCGCGCGTAGGTCTTCGGATCGCGAGCGATGGCGGCCCCGGGGATGCGGCGAGCGGCCATCTGGAGCGTTTCGTTCGCCCACCGCTCCGCCTCCTCGACCCGGGCCCGCTCCGCCGGGTCGGACGGGAACAGCGGCGGATCGGGGTGCTCCTCGTCCAGGAACCGGGCGATGCTGTGGTTCGTCGAGATGCGCCGGTCGCCGGCCTTCAGGCCCGGCACCGTGCCCATGCGGTCCGCGAACTTAAGCCCGAAGGGGCGCTTCCCGCCGGCGGTCCGCGTCTGCCCGCCCGCGTCGAAGCCGCGCAGCCGGGAGGCGACCGGATGCAGGAGCGTGACGAACTCGACCGGCCGGTACGGCACCCCCTTGTGCTCGAGCATGAGCATCGCCGAGCGGCAGGCGTGCGAGCCGGGGATCACATAGAGCGTGTACATGGGGTCAGACCCTCTCCAGATAGTCCTCATAGAGCGTGACGAGGCCGTCGCTGTCGAAGTGGATGTCGGCGGTGAAGTCGCCTGATGTGTAGTTCACCGTGGCGTTTCCGAGCGGCGTGTAGCGCTGGTCCGACCGCTTCACGTTCAGGTCGGGCACGGTGACGAAGGCCATCACCATGTCGCGCGCCTCGCCGCCGGCGCCCATGGAGTGGCGGAGGTACGGCGTGGAGTTGAACACCGGTGAGTTGTGGAGGTCGAAGTCGAGCGCGCCCTCGAGCTCGGGGAGCGGGCGGTCGTCGGCCGTCCAGATGCCGTCGGGGTGGCGCACGATGAGGCGGCGGCCCAGCCGGCCCTCGTGGAGCACCGACAGCTCGAGCCGCTTCGCAACGAACTCCGCGCCCGTCCGCAGTGAATAGTCGACGCGATACGCCGACGGCGTCACGCCCAGCTGCGTGCCCGTGGCCGTGAGGCGGCCGTCGTCGATGCGCACGTGCGCGACCTCCGCCCGCCACTCGTCCAGGCCGCGCCCAGATCATGAGCCGCTCCATCTAGCGGGCGTAGTCCGTGGACCGGCTCTCCCGGATCACCGTCACCTTGATCTGGCCCGGATAGTCCAGCTCCTTCTCCACGTCCCGCGCGATCTGGTGGGACAGCAGGGTGGCCGCGTCGTCGTCGATCTCCTCCGGGTGCACGATCACGCGGATCTCCCTGCCCGCGTGCATCGCGTACACCTTGTCCACCCCGGCGTGGCGGCAGGCGATGTCCTCCAGCTCGTGCAGTCGCTTGACGTACTGCTCGAGCGACTCGCCGCGGGCGCCCGGGCGGGCCCCGGACAGCGCGTCCACGATCTGGACGATCACGGCCTCGACGGTCTGCGGCTCCACCTCGTTGTGGTGGGCCTCCATCGCGTGCGCCACCGCCTCGGACTCCTTGTAGCGCCGCGCCAGCTCGCCGCCCACCAGGGCGTGCGGGCCCTCGCTCTCGTGCGAGACCGCCTTGCCGATGTCGTGCAGCAGCGCCGCACGGGCGGCGCAGCGCGGGTCGGCACCCAGCTCGGCGGCCAGCATCGCGCCCAGCCGCGCGCACTCGATCGAGTGGGCGAGCACGTTCTGGCCGTAGCTCGTCCGGAACTTCAGCCGGCCGAGCAGCTTCACGAGCTCCGGGTGGAGCGAGCCGACGTTCGCCTCGAACACCGCCTGCTCCCCCACCTCGACGACGTGCTGGTCGATCTCGGACTTCGCCTGGTGGAAGGCCTCCTCGATCCGAGCCGGGTGGATGCGGCCGTCCTGGAGCAGCTTCTCGAGCGTGAGCCGCGCGATCTCGCGGCGCACGCCGTCGAACCCTGACAGCAGGACCGCGCCCGGGGTGTCGTCGATGATGAAGTCGATGCCCGTGAGCGTCTCGAGGGCGCGGATGTTGCGTCCCTCCCGGCCGATGATGCGGCCCTTGAGCTCGTCGGATTTCAATTCCACGACGGAGACCGTCGTCTCCACCGCGTGGCTCGACGCCACCCGCTGCATCACCGCGGCGAGGATGCTCCGCGAGCGCCGATCGGCGTCGCGGCGGGTCTCCTCCTCCACCTGGCGGATCACGCGGGCGCTGTCGTGGCGCAGCTCGTCCTCCAGCTCGCGCATCAGGATCTGCTTGGCCTGCCCGGCGCTGAGCCCGGACACCCGCTCCAGCTCGCGGAGCTGGCGCGCCTTCTCGGTCTTCAGCTCCTCACGGACGTGGTCCAGGTTGCGGCTCCGGTCGTCCATCGACCGCTCGCGCTCGTTCAGCTGGTTCTCCTGGACCGTCAGCGAGCCCTCCTTCGCCCGCAGCCGCTCCTCCAGCCGGGCGATCTCGGTGCGACGCGCGAGCAGCTCCTCCTCGAGCCCGTCGCGCGCGACCGGCACGGGCGCCGTTTCGGCCACGGCCGGTGTGGCTGTGGCCTGAACGAGGCTCGCGCGCTCCGCCGCCCGTGGCTGGGGCGCCACCCCCGCGCCCACGGCGCGCGGGCGCTGCACGAGCATGACAACGGCCACCGCGACTCCCGCCGCGACCAACGCCGCAATCACGATCTCCATCTCCGTCTCCTCACACGGCGCACGGGGCGCCGACTCAACATTCAGTTTGTTGAGCGGTCGGGCTTGCGGCAGCGAGACGGCAGACGACTACGGACCCTCCCGAGCACTCCTTTCGGGACGGTCAGAGGTGGTTGTCAGGATCATGTTCAGGTAAAGCACGGAATCAGGCGATTTGCTCGTCTTTTTGGTCTCGCGCCGGCTACGCCGGCCGCTTGTCCATGAGATTAATGCCGCAGGCCCGGATCGGCAACTACGCGGCGCGCCGCCGTTCCCGCTCCGTGCGCTCCCAGGTGCGGATCGCGTCGTACGAGAGATCGGGCGAGTAGCCGCGGCGAACCAGCATCTGCCAGGCGCGGTCACGCTCGCGGTCGTCGCGGGGCGCCGTCGGGTACCGCTGGCGAAGCAGCAGCAGCGCGGTGCGCATCTCCGAATCGCGGTCGTGCGTGATCAAAGCGGTGTCAATCAGCTGCGGCGGGATGCCGCGGCGGCGGAGGTCCATGGCGATCCGGTCGCTCCCCCACTGGTCGATCTCGCGCTTGTCCTCCGCGAACTGGCGGGCGTAGCGTGCATCGTCCAAGAAGCCGGTCTCGAGGAGCTCGGCGACGGCGTCGTCGATCGCCTCGGGCGGTACGTGCTTTCGCTCGAGCCGCGTTCTCAGCTCGGCGACGGTGAGATCACGGCGGGCGACCGCCTTGTAGGCCAGGTCGATCGCCCGCTCGGACTCGGTACGGCGCACGCTAAGCGGCCTGCTCCTCCGGCATCGGGCCCGCGGGGGCCTCTGCCTCGGCTTCCATGCCCTCCTCCGCATCCTCCGGCGGCGGCGACTCGATCACCCCAAGCGGTGACGCCGGGTCCACGCCGAGCGCGTCGTAGATCTTGCGCTCGATCTCCTGCGCCACCTGCGGGTTCTCGCGGAGGTAGCCCTTCACGTTGTTGCGGCCCTGGCCGAGCCGCTCGTCCCCGTACGAGAAGAACGAGCCCGACTTCTGGACGATGTTGTGCTCGATGCCCAGGTCGAGGATGCAGCCCTCGGAGCTGATCCCCTGCCCGTACTCGATGTCGAACTCGGCCTGGCGGAACGGCGCCGCCACCTTGTTCTTGACGACCTTGACGCGCACCCGGTTCCCGACCGCCTCGGTGCCCTCCTTGAGGGTCTCGATGCGGCGGATGTCGAGCCGCTGCGACGAGTAGAACTTCAGCGCCCGGCCGCCCGGCTGCGTCTCCGGCGAGCCGAACATCACGCCCACCTTCTCGCGGATCTGGTTCGTGAACACGCAGAGCGTGTTGGCGCGATTCAGGTTGCCGGCCAGCTTGCGCATGGCCTGGGACATCATCCGGGCCTGGAGGCCGACGGTCTGGTCCCCCATCGCGCCCTCGAGCTCCGCCTTCGGAGTGAGCGCCGCCACGGAGTCGATCGCCACCACGTCGACCGCGCCGGACCGGATCAGGAGATCCGCGATCTCGAGCGCCTGCTCGCCGTGGTCCGGCTGGGAGACGAGCAGCTCGTCGACGTCCACGCCGATCCGCTTCGCGTACGCGGGGTCCATCGCGTGCTCCGCGTCGATGAACGCGCAGATCCCGCCCAGCGCCTGGGCGTTGGCGAGGATGTGGTACAGCAGCGTCGTCTTACCTGACGACTCCGGCCCGAACACCTCGACGATCCGGCCGCGCGGGACGCCTCCGACCCCGAGCGCCAGGTCCAGTGAGATCGCCCCCGTGGGGATCGCGGCCACGCGCACCTGGGCGGCGTCGTCCCCCATCTTCATGATCGAGCCCGCTCCGAACGTCCGCTCGATCTGGGTCAACGCTCCCTTGAGCGCCGCCTCGCGAGCCTTCGCGGCCTTCTCTTGCTCCTTCTCCATGACAGTGTTCTCCTCTAAGTCTTGAGATCACAACGTAGGAGCACGGTCGGATGGATACTCGCCCCACGTACAACCACGCCCAATCGAACGTCCTGAAGCGCGCGCTTCGGCGCTCTGCGGGTTGGAAGCCGCTGTCGCTGTTCTACGCGCGCACGCTGCACCTGTTCGACCGCGCGGTGTTCAAGCTGACCCGCGGCCGGGCCACGTTCACCTCGTGGCTGGCGGGGCTGCCGGTGGCCTGGCTGACCACCACCGGGGCGAAAAGCGGCGCCGAGCGCACCTCGCCCGTACTGGCCATCCCGTGCGGCGACGGCCGGCTGGTCGTGATCGCCTCCAACTACGGGCAGCGCAACAACCCGGGCTGGTACCACAACCTCTGTAAGAACCCTCGTGCGCGCCTGCTGTTCGACGGCAGCGAGCGCCCCATGGTCGCCCGCGTGCTCGAGGGCGACGAGCGCGCCCACTGGTACGAGCGCGGGATCGAGATCTATCCCGGGTGGGTGCAGTACCGGAAGCGGGCGCCGCGCACCATCCCGGTGATCGAGTTGAGCGCGCCGGAGAGCGGATGACGGCTCAGCCGCGCGCGGCGCGCTGCGCGGCGCATCTTCCGCGGGGTCGTCACGAGGCACGCGCTGCCGTGCCAGCGGTGGTTGCGGCGCTCCACGAAGAGGCCGATCAGCTCGCCCACCCCGTGAGGAAGGCCGCAGGAGGCGTCGTCGCGGACGCTCCGCACACGAACCCGCCGGCCGCGGTGCAGCCCGGGTCCGCCGTTGTAGACGCGGCCCACCCGGTAGACGAAGTCCATCGGGTCCGCCGAGCTCGTGGGCTCCCCCTCCGCCGGCGGGTCGACCTCTCGCACCGCCACGAGGCGGCCCACGAATGCGCCGTCGGACTCCTTCAGCTGCTCACGCGCGTCGATCGGCACGCACGAGCACGCCGCCGCGGCGTCGGCCCAGAACAGCGGGATGCCGAGCGCCAGCGCCACGATCGCCAGGCGTCTCAGACCGGCAGCTCCACGGAGCCGTCCTCGTGGATCGTCCAGCGCGGGTTGTGGGCGACCTCCCACGGGTGGCCCTCCGGGTCGGTGAAGGCCGCCGAGTAGCCGCCCCAGAAGGTCTCCCCGGGCTCGCGGACGATGTTGCCGCCGGCGCTGCGGGCCTCCTCGATCACGGCGTCCACGTCCTCGGGCGAGCGCTCGTTGTGGGAGAGCGTCACGCCGCCCCAGCCGCCGCCGTCCTCGACGCCGCTGTCCTCGGCGAGCTCGCCGCGGCCCCACAGGGCGAAGACGAGTCCGCCGGCCTGGAAGAAGACCACGTCGTCGTCCGGTTTCGCGCGGGTCACCCAGCCGAGCGCCTCGTAGAAGGCGCGGGCGCGAGCGAGGTCGCGCACTCCAAGGGTGATGACGCTGACGCGCTGGTCCATCCCGCGGGAGCCTACGCCGGTCAGCCGGGCCGGCGCGCGACGACCACGCCGACGATGTAGGCGATGCCGCCGATCGCGGTGAGTTGGCCGTAGGGGCTCCCGTCGTCGCCGTTCGCGATCTCGTACAGCCAGCCCCCGATCGCCGCCAGCAACACGACGAGGCCGCTGAATGCCGTCGCGCGGAGATCTCTGAAGGCCCACCGCTCGTCGCGCCCTGGACCGCCGAGACCGGCCAGCGTCTCGCTGCGCATCCCCCCGACGAGGAACAGAAGGCCCGCTCCGGCCACCACGGCAAAGCCGAACACGCCCTCGCCCACATCGCCGCCGACCGCGAAGGCCGCGAACACGAGCGCGCCCAGCAACAGGCTGAACACCGGCATCCACCAGCGGCTTCTCGTCCAGTCAAGATCGCAATTCATACGGGCGGATACGCCTTCCGGGCCGAACAGGTTCCGTCAGGCGCGTTTCGCCTCGCATATGTGCACCTCGGTGCGGTACGGCACCGTGACGGGACCGTCCGCGGTCAGCTCCCGGGCCCGCGCCAGCAACCCGGCCCGCTCCGCCTCGGGCAGCCGGGCGATGAAGCTGATCGAGCAGATGCGCGCCGCCAGCCCGTCCGCGTCGAGCACCTGCTGGTTCGGGAAGACGTGCGTCTCGAGCGGCCCGAACAGCGCCGTTCCCTCGAATGCCGCCCGCCAGGCGTCGCCCCTGTGCGTGGGTGTCCCCATGCGGTACGGCTCGATCAGGTCCTCGATCGCGCGGTTGACCGAGCCGTCCTCGGCGCGGCGGTTCCACAGAACGGCGAGCCTGCCGCCCGGCCTCAGCACACGGTGGATCTCCGCGAGCGCCGCCGGCCCGTCGAACCAGTGGAACGCCTGGGCGACGGTCACGAGGTCCACCGACCCGGCCCCGAGCGGGATCGCCTCGGCGGTGCCGTCCAGGGCGGTCACCGAGACGGGCAGCGCGGCGCGCATCTCCGCGACGGGCTCCACGGCGGTGACCGTGGCTCCGCTCGCCGCAAGAGCGCGCGTGAGCTTGCCCGTCCCGGCCGCGAGGTCGAGCACCTCCATGCCGGGAGCGAGCCCGAGCGGCCCGAGCGCGGCCGGCGGATATTCAGGCCTCCCCTCCTCGTACGCCTCCGCCGAGCGGGCGAACCCGGTGGCCGCCGCCTCGTGGATCCGGCTCACGGGCCGAGATCCTCCGCGAGCAGCGAGAACATCACCAGGTCCTCGCGCACGCCGTGGCGGCGGCGATACATGCGAAGGACCCCCTCGCGCGTGAAGCCCGCACGCTCGGCGAGCCGCTGCGACGCCTCGTTCTCGGGGTGCGCCAGCAGCTCCAGCCGCTCGAGGCCGAGCCTCGTGAGCGCCCACTCCGCGACCATCCTGGTCGCGCGCGACCCCACCTCGCGGCGGCGGGCCTCCGGAACGACCCAGTAGCCGATCTCGCCCTTCATGTCCGCCCAGTCGAAGTTCGACAGCCCGATGGCGCCGAGCACGCCGTCGTCCGCGTCCACCACGGCCATCGCCAGCTCGCGGCCGGCGGCCACGTCACCCGCCGTGTGGGAGATGAAGTCGCGCGCGTGCCGCTCCGTGTAGTTCCGCGGAACGACCGTCCAGCGCGGGATCTCGGGGTCCTGGCAGGCCGCCGTGACCGCCGGCACGTCCCGGCTCTCGAACGCCCGCAGCCGGATCTCTCCGTCAGTCAGCGGCGGGTCGGGATACGGGATCGGGCGCATCTCCCGCAACCGTACGCGCAAGCGGCTCGTAGAGGGCGCCCTGAGGACGCAGCGTCGAGCGGTACAGCGTGACCACGCTCGCCTCGAACGGGCCGGCCGGCGGGGACGGCTCGGCCGCCGGCGGGGCCACGCGGCGCACGCCCCGCTTCACGCGCGCGAGCGTTATGTGAGGCCAGAACGGGCGCTTCTCCGGCCGGTACCAGCCGCCCGTCTCGAGCGCGTCCGATGCGGCGGCCTGCAGCGCTCCGGCGCGGCCGCCGTCGTCGTCGAGGTCGAGCGCAAAGAGGCGCGCGTTGCGGGGCGGGACCGGCTTCACCTCGGTAGCGGCGAGGCGAGGCGGCGGCCCGGCCGGCAGCGCGCCGAACGCGGCCTCCGCGATCCGCTCCGCCGCGGACTCGTCCTGCCACCCGAGGAAGACGAGCGTCACGTGAAGCGCCTCCGGACGCACCGGACGCACATCGGGGCGCGAGGCAAGGATCTCGTCGCGCCACCGGACGATCTCATCCCGGGCGCCCTCGGGGAGGTCGAGCGCGAGGAACATGCGGGCGCGCGGCCCGCTCACGCCTGCTTCTGAGCTGCCGCCGCCTCTTTGGGAGCTTCGGCGGTGGCGTCCTCCGACAGGACCCGGCGCAGCAGGTGCATCGCCACGGTGGTCGAGCGGTCGCGGATGTCCGTGCGGTCGCCGGGCAGGCGGATCGTGCGGGTGATCCCGCGGCCGTCCGCCGTCCGGACGCTCCAGCACACCGTCCCGACCGGCTTCTCCTCGGTCCCTCCGCCGGGCCCCGCGATGCCGGTGATGGCCACCGAGGTGTCCGCCTCGAAGCGGCGCAGCGCCCCCTCCGCCATCGCCTCGGCGACCGGCTCGGACACCGCCCCGTGCTCCTCGATCAGCTCCGGGTCGACTCCGAGCAGCTCCACCTTCGCCTCGTTCGAGTACGCCACCACCCCGCCCGTCACGTACTCGGACGAGCCCGGCCGCTCTGTGAGCCGCGCCGCCAGGAGGCCGGCCGTGCACGACTCCGCCGTGGCAACCCGCCGCCCCGCCAGCAGGTGCAGGACCTGGTCGTCGATGCTCGACCCGTCCTCGGAGAAGATCTCCCGTCCGTGCCGCTCGCGCACGAGCACGAGGAGCTCGTCGTACACCCGCGCGGACCCGGGCTCGAACCGGCTGACCATCTCGATCTCGCCGCGCCGCAGGCAGGTGGTTATCTCAAGGCCGGCGTAGCCGTCGATGCTCTCCTCGGCGTCACGCAGAGTGTCCGCGAGCCCCGACTCGGGGAGCCCGAACATCCGGATCATCTCCTGCCGGTACTCCGTGCGCCCGGAGAGGGCCTCCAGCACCGGCTCGCTCGCCACCGCCGTCCTCCACATGGGCTGAAGCTCGCGCGGCGGCCCCGGCAGCACCACGACGGTCGGCGTCCCGGGCACCACCACTCCCGGCGCCGTGCCCACGGGGTCGATCACGTACGCGCCCTCGGGGATCAGCGCCTGCTTGCGGTTCGCGGCCTTTACGGCGTCGAAGTCCCAGTGGCTGAATCGGGCCATCAGCGGCTTCAGGATCGCCGCGATCTTGTCCTCGACCTCGTCGTCGAGCACCAGCTCGCGGCCCGTGAAGCGCGCCACCATCTCGACGGTCATGTCGTCGGCCGTTGGCCCGAGCCCGCCGCTCGTGACGATCAGGTCCACGCCCTCGTCGGCGAGGAAGCGGAGCTGTGCCTCGATGTCCTGCGGGCGGTCGCCGCAGATCGTGATGTGGGCGAGCTCAACGCCCAGCTCGAGCAGGCGGTCGGACAGCCACGGCCCGTTGCGGTCGCGGACGCGGCCGGTCAGAACCTCGGTCCCGGTCACGACGATGCCCGCGCGAGCGCTCACGCCCTACGAGACTAGTCCTCAGGCGCAGGGTCGCTCGCCGAGCGGCAGCTCGCGCGTGCGCCGCGGCGTGAAGGCGAACCCGACCGCGTCCGAACCGGGCGTGACCTGCACCTGCTTGCCGTTCTTCACGAGGCGCACGTCGCGCTTGCCGAGGTTCACGCGGACCCGCTTACCGTGGAAGGTCTGCGCGGAGTCGATCGTGTTCTCGAAGACGACCGTGGTGCCCACTCCGTGGTCCACGCACACCCACGTGGGCGTCGAGGGGACGACCCGCAGCTTCACGCGCGTCGGCGGTGGCGGCTTCTCCTTCTTCTTCGGCTGGGTGGTCGTCCGCTCGGTGGTGGTCTCCGTTCGCGCGGCCTGGTCGCTGCCGCCGCCGGTGTTGTCGTCGCTCAACAGGCCGATCACGACGAGCGCGCCCACCACCGCCACCAGAACGAACAGCGCGAGGATCCCGGGTCCGACGGGCCGCCCGCGGCGGCCACGGTCCCGCCCCAGCGCGCCGGGCGGTCCCAGCGGCTGCAGCTCCAGCTCGTCATCGCCCTCGTAGTTCGCGCGGTACTCCTCGACCAGCACGTGCGGGTCCAGTCCGAGCGCCTCCGAGTAGGTGCGCAGGAACGTCTTGACGAACGTGGGCCCGGGGAGCATCCCGAACTCCTCGTTCTCGAGCGCGCGCAGGTACTTCGCCCGGATCTTGGTGCGCTGCTCGACGTCCGCGATGTCGAGCCGCTGCCGCATGCGCGCCTCGCGGAGCGTTTCGCCAATGCCTGGCATCGGCGGCCTATTCTGCCCTACCGCGCAGGCTCGTCTTAATCCTGGACGGGCGCTGCAACCGCCGCGTCGGCCAGGCCCTCCAGCACGCGCGGCAGGTCGGCCTCCGTGATCAGCACCTGGCGGGCCTTGGAGCCCTCGTAGCCGGAGATCACGCCGCGGCGCTCCATCATGTCGATCAGCCTGCCGGCTCGCGTGTAGCCCACGCGCAGGCGCCGCTGGAGCATCGAGGTGGAGGCGGTGCCCATCTGGACGACCGTGGCGATCGCGTCGCCCAGCAGGTCGTCCTGGTCGGGGTCGAAGTCGCCGTCGGCCCCCTCTCCCGACTCCTCGGGCTCGACCGCCTCGAGCAGCTCCTCCTGGAGCTCCGGCTCGCCCTGACGGCGCCAGTGCTCGGTCACGCGCTCGATCTCCTCCTCGGCGATGAACGCGCCCTGGATGCGCGCCGTGCGCGACTCGCCCGCCGGGCGGAACAGCATGTCGCCCTGCCCGAGCAGCGACTCCGCGCCGTTCTGGTCGAGGATCACGCGCGAGTCGGTCTGTGAGGACACCGCGAACGCGATCCGGGCCGGCACGTTCGCCTTGATCATGCCGGTGATCACGTCGGCGCTGGGGCGCTGGGTGGCGAGCACGAGATGGATCCCCACCGCACGCGACTTCTGCGCCAGCCGGATGATCGAGTCCTCCACGTCGGCGGGCGCGACCATCATCAGGTCGGCGAGCTCGTCGATCACGCACAGGATGTACGGCAGCGGCGCCTCGCCCTGCCGGACGCGCAGCTTGTTCAGCTCCACGAGGCTGCGCGTCTTCGCGCGGCTCATGACGCCGTAGCGCTCCTCCATCTCCTTGATGAGGTTGGCGAGCACGTTCGCGGCCAGCCGGGGCGAGGTCACGACGGGCGTGAGCAGGTGCGGAATGCCCTCGTAGTGGTTCAGCTCGACGCGCTTGGGGTCGACGAGCACGAGCCGCACGTCGTTCGGGGACGCGTGCAGCAGGATGCTCGACAGCATCGCGTTCACGCAGCCCGACTTACCGGAGCCGGTGGTGCCGGCGATCAGGATGTGCGGCTGCTTGGCGAGGTCGGTGCCGATCGCCTTGCCGGCGATGTCCTTGCCGAGCCAGACCGACAGCGGCGACCAGCCCTTCGGCGCGTCCTGGAAGACGTCGCCGAGGTGCACCATGGTGCGCACGCGGTTCGGCACCTCGACGCCCACGGCCTGCTTGCCGGGGATCGGGGCGAGGATGCGCACCTGCTCGGCGGCGAGCGCGTACGCGAGGTCGTCCTTCAGCTGGGCGACCTTCGACATCTTGATGCCGGGCGCGAGGCGCAGCTCATACCGGGTCACGTGAGGCCCGCCGACGGTCCCGATCAGACGCGCCTCCACGTTGAAGTGGCTGAGCGCCTGCACGAGCTGCGCCCCGACCCGCTCGATCCCCTTCGTATCGATCTTCTGGGCGCCGGCCGAGCGCTTCAGGAAGGAGAGCTTGGGGAGCGTGTAGTCGATGTCGTCGGACTCGGTGACGGGAGAGCGCTTGTTGCCCATCGGAGTGAGCTCGACGGGCTCCGGCTCCTCGTCGTATTCCGGTTCCGGTTCCGGCTCTGGTTCGGGCTCAAGTTCAGGCTCGGGCTGGTACTCGTCGAACTCATCCGTCTCCTGGACCGGCATCTCCACATGCGTCGCGCGCACCACCGGCTCGCGGTCCTCCGGCTCCGGCGGGGCGATTGGCGGGAGCGGCTCGTACGGGATGCGCTCGGTGGCGGCCGTGCCTGTGCGGCGCATCCGGTCGCTGGTGGTGGCGGCCGCCTCGCGGGTGGCGGTGATGATGCTCGCGACCGAGGCGCCGGTGAGCAGCAGGATGCCCGCGAGCAGCAGGAAGACGAACAGGATGTGCGAGCCCGCGGTGGAGAAGAGCTTGGCGGAGGTCCAGTAGAGCGACTCGCCCACGAGGCCGCCGTGGTGCTTCAGGTAGTGAGGGTCGAGGAAGCCGTCGCGGTGCGTGTCACCGGGGCCCAGGCCCAGCGAGCCGGCCGCGAGGCCCAGCATGAGCGCGCACGTGAGGCACGCCACGCCCGTCTTCAGCGGATGGAG
>Ga0111538_10006844_pt1 | contig 15396 bp, 9 predicted proteins | sample SoiMethybrSBSTD1_FD_79669 | JGI IMG/M metagenome (GOLD analysis project Ga0111538, IMG submission 79669) | Bulk soil microbial communities from a Populus tree surrounding site in Tennessee, USA - Soil MetaG P. TD hybrid SBSTD1 (version 2)... | ecosystem: Environmental > Terrestrial > Soil > Tree...
ACGAACCGCCGGAGCCCGAGACGCCCGCTGTCCCTGCGCCGCCGTAGCCGGCCGCGCCACCCGCGCCCGTGTTGCGTGGGCCCTCGCCGCACTCGGTTCCGTTGGCCGTTTTGGTGCAAGTCATCAAGCAGGGATCCCCGAGCGTTCCGTACGGCCTTGGGACACAAATGCCGTTCTCACCGTCGACGCCGATCTCGCACACAGCGGCCGCACGGGGGCTCTCTGCGCATTGAAGGTCGAAAGTGCACGGGCCTCCGGGAGCGACCGCGCCTTGCCAGGCGCGGGTGCAAAGGGCTTCGGCTTCGGTCAGACCCTGACCACATTGCCTGGTGGCCCGATCGTAGGCAGCCACGCAGTCGGCCCCCAGACGAGCGTCGTAGGTTACGCCGGGCGCCGACTCCGGAGGGATGGTGTACCGCTCGAGATTGTCGCTGGTGCTCACGACGCAGTCTTCGATGTTGTGGGCAAGCCCTGCTTCCGCACAGCAGTCGGCCACGCCGGCGCAAATCGCGCGCGCCAGCTCGACCACGAAGCGCTCTCTCGGAATCGTCTTCGCGCTCGAGGTCTGATCCAAAACCTCGTAGTCGTCGACGCCCGCGAGCTCGGCGCAGTCGACGAGGCTCGCAGCAACCGCCGCGATCCACCAGCGGTGCTGGGAGGATCGCCTGCCGAGCCATCGGGTTTTCGGAAATGCCATCCAGTCGCGTCCTCGGGCAGCCGTACACTACGACAAACCCGGGCGGCTTCTCACCACGTAGTTGGTAGTGGGACCAGCTCACGGCTTCGGCAGGCGCCGCAAAAGCTCTTCGCTGAAGCGATCGGGATGCTCCCGATGCAAGAAGTGTCCGCCGGGGAGCGTCACTACCTCGTAGCGCTCGAGGTAGAAACGGCGCGCCCGCTCGAAAGCTTCGGGGCCGAGAAAAGGATCGGTCATGCCGGCAAAAGCAACGGACGGCACGCGGATGCGACCGCGTTGAGAGTGCGGCAAGCCGAAACCGACGGCGCCGTAGTACCCGATCGCTGCCTCGAGCGAGCCCGGAGCTGCGAAGCTTTTCTTGACGTGACCGGTTTCGCCGGGTGGCACGCTCCAGGCGGGTGACCAGCGGCGCACCAGCTCGTCGATGTATGCGAAGTCGTCGGCGCGGACTCGGTCGGCGGCGCCGGCTCGGCGCAGCGCTAGGAAGTGGCGCGCCTTCCAGAGCAAGCGCGGGGAAGGGCGCAGCGAAGCCGGATGCGGGATCGCCAGGGTCACGAGAAAGCGCACGCGTTCCCGAAACGCGATCGCGGCACCGAACGCGGCGGAAGCGCCCCAATCGTGTCCGACGACGATCGCGCTTTTTTCACCCAGCGCTTCGATCAGCGCGCTAGCGTCCGCCGCCAGGGTGTCGACACGGTAGTCGCCGTCGCTCGGTATCTCCGTCGGCGCGTACCCGCGCATGAAGGGACTCACCGCGCGAAAGCCTGCGGCCGAAAGCGCCGGCCGCACGTGATCCCAGGTGTGGGCGGTGTCGGGGAAACCATGGAGCAAGAGCACGAGCGGCCCCTGACCTTCCTCGAGGTAGGCGAAGTTCAAGCCGTTGGCGCGGAGGGTGTTGACCACGGTGTCGAGTGCATCCATTGGGTCACGGCTGTTCCCAAAAAGCACTGCACGCCGGCTACAAGAAACGTTCGGAACCGAGACCGGCTGAGCTCTAGAGTGGGGTTGCTTGAGCTCCCGAATGAAACCAAAGTTCGGGGCTCGATCGTACAAAACCATGGTGGGACATGGACACCCGGGGTTCGGAGCTTCTCGTTTTCATCGTAGCCGCCATGGCGGTCGGTTGTGGCAGCGGGGAATCGGCGCCGCCGGGGGCCGGCGGAAACCCGGGTGAGGTCACCAAGCCCGCCTGCTTGGACGGGGCGGCGCCGCCCCCCGCTTCTCCTTCTGACATCGGTCAGTTCGAGCCGCTGGACAGAGTGGACTACTGCAACGTCACGACGGTCACCGGACCGCCCGGTCTGGATCTGCCGCCTCCTCCGAACAGCGGTTTTCGCGTTGTCTTTCCGCCGCGCGTTTTGGGACCGGGTGAAGAGTTCGTTGGCTGCGTGGCGTTGCCCTACCCCGAATTCCAAAACAAGAACGTGTATGCCGCTCGGCTCTACACCAACGGCTATCTGCACCACAGCAACGTGACCGCAGTGTCCTACTCCGCTGCTGACAGCCCGAGCCCGTATCCGGATTGCAACCCCGGACAGGAAGACCCCGGAAGCCCGGCACGCTTGATCGATCTTCTCAAGGGGAACTTGACGGACGTCTTGTTCACCAACTCGAGTCAGGTCAAGGGCAAGGAGGACCTGACGTTTCCGTCCGGGATGGCCTACAAGCTCGGCACCGAAGGTCGCGAGATCGTGGCGCAGGTTCATTGGCTCAATACCACGAACGACACCCACACCAGCGAGATTGCTTACGACTTTTTCACGATGCCTGACGATCTCGTGGAAACCGAGATCGTGTCTTTCCTTTACGACAACCGCGCCATCGACGTGCCCGCAAGGTCGACGCGCGAGGTTACGGCAAAATGCAACATTCTGGGTGCGCCAAAAATCGTCTCGATGCTGCCGCACGCGCACAAGCGCACCACGCATTTTTCGATCGATCTGATCGACGCGAATGGCAGAGAGGAACGCGTGCTCGACGACCAGAGCTTCGACGCGGAAAGCGATCGGCAGCTCTACAATCCTCCTATCGACCTCACCGGCTTCAGCAAGCTGCGTTACACGTGTAACGTCGTGAATGACCTCGACGAGCAGATCACCTGGGGCTTCGGGGACAACGAGATGTGCATGATCTTCGGGTACATGTACCCGCCGAGCGCGCAGCAAGTCGGCTATCTCCAGCAAGGAGAAGCGTCGTGCTCGGTGGTCGACTTCGGTCGCTTTCGCCACTAGTGCCGCGACGAGGCGAAGCCTCACAGAGTCATCAGGTAAGCGAGCAGCTCTGCGCGTTGCTCGGGTTCCAAACCGAGACCAAACGCGTGGCCTGGCGCGGTCCGAGACGGATCGAGCACTTCGCGCAGGTCGAACACGGCACCGTTGGCGAACAAGCGCCGCCGATCGCCGACGCCGCGCAGCGACGGCACGCGATACGATCCGGTGAGCCGATCGGGACTTTCCCCCACCGTCCGATCGGTGCCGACGACATCGAGCGGCACGCTCGGACCGCTGAAATCCGGCGGCTCGTGACACCGCGCGCACTCGCCGGCAAAGATCTGCCGTCCGCGAGATAGAAGCTCCGGTGGCGCTCCCTGGGGCTCCGGCTCGAGGTTCCACAAGTACCAGGCCAGAGCGAACGCGAGCTTTCGCGGCGGCCGCGCGCTCTCGGCGAGCGAAGTGATGATCAGGGTCTCGATGCGGATCGCCAGCGGGATCAGGCCGTTCTCGACGGTCGCCGCGCGGTGCAACTGGCGCTGCGATCGCACGGCCCGCAGATCGGCAATCGCCGTCGGATTGTCGATGCCATCCGGCGTCACGTCGAGGCGTCCTTCGCGGCCGCTGCTCGTCACCCGATCGCCGCCGCTGATCTCGTCGAACGTCGCGGCGTCGATGTCGAGATCCGCGTTGTTCTTGCCCGCGACGACTCGACCCGCTTCGAGGCTCGCGTGACACGCTCCACAGGTGTACGCGGGCAGCAGCGCCCCCGACGGAAACTCGGTCCACACCATGCCTCCGAGTCGCGAGCCGTCTGCCCAGAAGCCGTAGCTCGGCGCGATCGCCGCGCTTTCGGCCACGCGCCGCGCGGGCTCGAACGCCTGAATCGGATAGCGGAAGAAGGCTTCTTGCCCGAGCTTTAGCAGCGCGTCCGCTTGCCATGGCACGTCGTCGATCGAGAGCGGCGACCAGGCACTCGCGTCGGCTGGTGGATCGCTGCTTCCGAGGCCCATGGCGCTGGTTAGCGGATTCCACTCCGGCAGCGAACCCCAGGCCGACTCCGCGTAGCGCTCCAGCCGCAGCCGCGAGTACGCGTTGTCGGGATTCACCAGCGAGTCTTCGAGCTCGCGCCGCCGAAAGTCCGCGTCGTCGACGTAGCACGCGCCTCGCGCCAACTCCTGCTCGAATCCCGGTCCTTGGTGCTCACCTGGCCCGTCGGAACCGGAGCCGCAGCCCGCCAAACTCAGCAGCGCGGCCATGCTTGCCGAACGCGCGCAGCGGTTTCGAGTCAGCCGACGCATTGGGCGTTCGAGCACTTAAAGTGGCCGGCTGCATCGGAATACGCGCAGTAACCAAGGGCTCCGCCGCAATCCCCGTCATCCAGGCATTCGTCCTGCGGCGTGTGGCAGTAGTAGCTCGTTACACCCGCATAGTTGCCGCACGGACCCAGGGTCGGCGAGCAATAGCCGGCGTTGCCGCAGTCCGCGTCGGTCCGGCAGTTGCCGCTCAAACAAGCGTTGTTGTCGGCGCGCGCTCCGCCCTCGCATGCGCACACCCCACCCGTTGCCGCACAGTCCGAGTCCGTGAAGCACTCGTCGTAAGTGCAGCTCCAGCTGCCCCGACCGTAGCTGCTGCAGCGACCGTTTTTCCCCTGGGTGCAATCCGCGTGCGAGCGACATTCGACGGGTAGGCCCGCGGCATCGGGCACCATCGGGTCATCCGTCGGTCGCACGTCGTCACATGCCGTCGCGCTCGCGCGGTGCTTCGCCGGAACGCGCCCCCCACCGCCGGTGCCCCCGGTGCCGCCGCTGTCAGCGGCTCCGCTCCCACCGGCCCCACCCACGCCCGCGCTTCCATCCGGCGATCCGGACTCGGCCGTGGTCGAGCCACCGCACGCCGCCACCAACAGACCCACTCCGGCTGCGCTCGCAAGCGCGCTTCTCGTTCGTGTCGCCCGCATCGTCTCCTCGAATTAGATTCGCAGGCGATCGCTCCTCGCAACAAGCGCGCCACCCCAAAAACAGGGCAACGCCACGGAATCCCAAGGCTTGCGCGACCCAACTGGCTCATGCTGTGCCAGTTTGAAAGAAGCCCATGGCGAGGAGGCCTGGGTGTTCCAGCTGTTCAGCGTGCTGCGCTCAGCTGTTGCTTGCCGAGCACGAGCGGACCTCGGAGCTCCCCGAGATCGACGAAAGCGCCGTCGTTCATCACGACGAATGGCAGTTGGGCAAAGCGCAGCCCGCCGCGGCCATCGTGCTCGACGATTTCGACCTTGCCCATGCCGTATCCCATCGGACCGCGCGAGTAGTAGTGGATGCCGAGCCAGTACGGGAAAGCGGCGGCCTTGCCCGGAATCGCGAAGAGCTCCGGGCCGTAGCCGGTGGTGACGTCCGCATACAGCCGCCCGCCGCTCGCGAGCGCGGGGCTTCCATAAAATGCGTGATTTTTGCGTCCGTCCTCGACGTGGAAGTCGACGTCGTTGGCATCGGTTTCCCAGTACAGAACGAAACGCAGCGAGGGGGCGCTCGCAAGCGTCGCGCCTGCGGCGCGCAGTCGTCGCTCGAGCTCGGAACGCCGCGCCGGATCGCGCGCGAGCCAGGCTGCGGCGACCAGGCCCAGGTCCTCGCGCAGCACGTCCACGCCGCCGAGGAAGCGGTCGGACGGGTAGGGCCGGCCGAGCCCGCGTTCCAGGGTTTCGAAGGCCCGATCGAAGCGATCCTGGCGCACCAGCGCGTACGCCAGCAGGCGATAGCCGTTCAGGTGATCCGGCCGCTGCTCGAGCGCTTTGGCGTAGGAGTCCGCGGCGAGACCGGCGTCCCAGCGTTCGAGTCGATCGAGCCGCTCGCCCGCGAAACGACGCAGGTCGGCGCGGGCTGGAAACAAGTCGATGATCGATCCATAGGCGCGAGCCGCCAGCGCGAGGTTGCCGTGCACCTCCAGCGCTTCGCCTAGCGCCACCAGCGCCATCACGTCGCCCGGATCCCGAGTGCGCCATTCGAGCGCGGCCACGACGGCACGCTCGCTATCGCCGGCGTGAATGAGCCGGTCGATCTCGGCAAAAGGTCCGCTCAGCGGCGGCGGGCCTTCGCGCATCGCACGCTCGCGGGGCGACGGCTCCGATTCGGGCGGTGCCTCCTCGCGTATCCGGTCGATGTCCGCCTCCGCGCGACCGGCACGGGTGGCCTGTCCCGGAGCTGACGGCGGCGGCGCGGGGCGCGGTCGCGCACTTTCGGCGGCGCTGAGAGGCTCGCTTGCGGGGGCGGGCGCCGGCATCGCAGGCCCCGGCTTCGCCGCATCATCGGAGAACTCGTAGCCGTAGGCCTCGTCTGCGACGCCGTCGGCGTCCTCTTTCTTGCCAGTAGCTTCGCCTTCGGCGGGCGGCTCCGGCGCGGCCCGGCCCTCGGGGGCACGCAGCGCCGGCAGGTTCGGGCGCGCGGGCTGCGGAGCGACTTTCCCGGCCTTCGCCTTCACCGATCGCTCTGGCTGAGCGGCAACGACGAGCTCGCGGTTCTGCTGAACTTCGATGCCCGCTTCACCGACGCTCATGATGTCGACCAGTGCTCGTCGATCAATTCGGTAGCGCTCGTAGTCTGCTTCGGTCTCGAGCACGAGCAGCGCCGTGAAGTCGCTCAGCACGCGATGCCGGGTCGAGACGCGAATGATCGCTTCGCGCAAGCGCTGACTTTCGGCCGTATCGCGCGCGGTGAGGCGGTCGCGCTGGGAGCCCAAACGCGCGATCTCGGCGCCCGCCAGAGCGCGCTCGAGCAGCGGTCGCGGTGCCGCTCGCAGCGGCACGGTGAAGGTCTGCTCCAGCGACCCTTGCAATGAAACCGTTGCGCTGCGCGCCGATTTCGGTGCTTCGGCGAGCCACGCGTAGACGAGCACGTCGTCTCCGGGCTGCACGCCGTCGAGCGTTTCCGGCCAGGTCCAGCGGGCGCCGCGCACGGCGACCCGGATCTGGGAGCGCGTCGGCAGCGAAAGTCGCCGGGCGAGCTCCTTTTCGGAAAGCCCCTGGTCGAGGACCGCGCCGGCCTGCGGCAGGCTCCCTCGCGCCAGGCGCCGAGCGAGCTCCACGTCGTGGATGCCTCCGCCGAGCACGAAGTCGAGGCGATCGAGCGACGAGGAAAGCCGTGCGGTCATCGCGCCGAGCGCAGCGGGTTCGGTCTGACCGGCGGTTGGAATCGCGTCCCCCACGATCACGGCGCGCCTCGGTCCGCCCTTGCGACCGAGCCAGTCCAGCGCCTTTTCCAGATTCGAGGCGCCGAGTGGCCTGCGCGCGAGCACGGCTTCGAGCTGCTTCGCGCCGAAATCGCGAACCGGCCCGTCGAAGATCGGTGAGACGTTCTGATCGAACGTCGCCAAGACCAGCCGCATCTCCGCGCCGTGGAGGCGCTTCAGCTCGTCGATCAAGTGGCCCAGGCGCGCGACCTCTTCGGAGAATCCGAGCGCGCGCGAGGCGCTCGCGTCGAAGAGCACGGTGATCGCGTCAACGCGCTCCGTTTGCGCCGTGAAGGTGGGTTTGGCGCGCAAGACCAGGAGCTCGCCGGCTTCGAGGCCGATCGGCGTCGCCGCCAAGGGCAGCTCGAAATCGGCTTTGGGAACCACGTTTTGCTGGTCGAGCCCCGCGCGGCGATAGCTGCCGGTCGCCGCGTCGGCTGCGAGCACCGACACTCGGAGCCGATCGACCTGAGCCAGCCCTCGGAGCGGCAGCCGATAGCTCGCCTGGGTGCCGACGATTTCGTGTGAATAAGAGACGATGATTTCTTTCTTGCTGCGCGGCGCGATCGGAAACACTCGCGCGCGGTATTCGTTGCCGGCTTCCTTCTCGAGCAGCGCGGGGTCTTGCTTCTGGTGCAGGAAATCCTCGTACACTTGACGCGCAAACTGCCGTTCCACGACCTCCGCCTCTTGCCACCCGGCTTCGTTCCGAATCGCCAGCCGACTGATCGCAGCGCCGGGGGGCAGGGTGACCGCGAAGCGTCCCTCGAGCACCCGATCCTCCGGGTTCTGAAACGTCATCCGGAGCTCGGTGAATGCGAGCGGGCCCTCGACCACGGCCCGCGCCTCGAACGCGCTCAGGCTGAGCCCGGTGCCGTCGGTCGAGGTGAGAGAAACCGGCGCGGCCGGTGCCTGTGCTCGCGCGGGATACTTCAGCGCCGCCGCGAGAATCGCGTGCGAACCAGTGTCGGCGAAGGAAGGCTCGGCGAAGCGAGCGTGCGCGAGGGGTAGGACATGACCTGGCGCCTGCGCGTCCCCGCGTCTGCAGCCGATGACGCAGAGCACGAGCAGCAACCAGTACGCCGCTCTACCGCTGTTCCCCGATCTCCCTCGACTGGTTTCTGAACGCATGCGTCCTCCGCGGCCGATGGGTCGGCCGACACTCCCGCTTGGACACCTCGAGCTGGTGATCCTGTGGGTTTCCGTAACGCTGGAAACGCGCGGGCAGGGACGAACTTACACCCTCGGCGTTGGGGGACGCCGATCTGGCTTGCGTTCAGAAAAACGGAATCGTGCTGATGCTCAACACCCCGGTAGCCTCCGCGCTGCCCGGGGTGTCCGAGTCGGGGTAGAACCAGAAGAACCAAGTGTCACCGGCCTTGGTGGCGGGTAAGTCGAATCCGCTCGCGGGGAAGGAGGCGCGATCGACCGGCGCCCGCAGGTCCGCGGCGCCTTTGGCGAGCAAGACGGCGCAGACTTCGTAAGACGTCTTGCCCCACACAAAGTGCTTGAGGACCACCACACCGAATCGCCGCGTGGACTTCGACGACGCATACAGGATGCCATCGAGACAGGCGTCGAACCCGTAGCCGCTCTCTTTGGGCAGCGACGGCCACGGTGTCTCGGTGACCCAAGAAAGCTGGGCAGGTTGAGCTAGGTGGGGGAAGCGGCGTGGACTGCTGTTGCTCGCGGTGTCTCGAGGCGCACGCGCGGGTGGCGGTATACGAGGTGAATCAGGCGAGTGATTCAGTGACCGTCACATGTCTCCATGCCTTGGAGATGCAGCGCTGCGGGCGCGCCCGTAAATCGACAGTGGTTACGCCGTGTAAGGACAGCCCCCGTCACTGGCAGACGGCTTGCAAAAGGGCTCGACGGAGGACCGACTCGATGCTCGACGGAAGCACTGAATCCACGCTCGAAGCGCCGGGGACGAATCGCGATCCCGATCACTTGCCACGCGCGCTCGAACACGCGATCCAAAACGCGCGCCGCGCGTTGCGCGCGGAACAGAGGGAGGACGGTTCCTGGGAAAGCCCGACTGACCTCGGTCCGGTGGGTCCAGCCATGCAGTGGATCGTCGAGCGTCAGTTCGACGTGCTCTCGAACGACGACGCCGCGGAGGCAGCGCGTTACCTGCTCTCGCGACAGCGACCCGACGGATCGTTTCCGGCGTATCCGGGAGCAAAGCAGGGCTGCCCGAGCGCGACCGCGCTGTGCCGGGCCGGCCTGATCGCATGTGGGCAAAAGCCGCGCCACCCCGCGCTCCGGCGCGCGATGGCGTTCGTCGACGCGCACGGTGGTCACGCGGCCATAACGGCGGGGTTCTGCGCGCGCGGCGACGTCACCGCCTTCTACCTTTTGGCCATGGATCAGGTCGATGCGTCGTTCCTGCCCGCGCTGCCGCCCGGCCTTTCGCTGACTCCGTTCGATCGCCTGGTCGATCGCCGCGTTCACGCGGGAAACATCATGGTCATGCTGGTGCTGTGCGCGATCGTGAATCGCTACGCGCGCCCCGCTCCGAAGGGGCTGCTCGGCCTGGCGGCGCGCGCCGCGGAAAACCTGCGCATTCGCAACTACCTTTTCGAGTGGCAGAACCCGGCCGGCGACTGGAACGGGCAAGCGATCATCTCCTGGCTGATGCTGCTCGGCCTGTCAGCGACGGGGCTCGGCAAGAGCGATCCGCGCATCGCCCGCGCCTGCAGTTGGTTGCGCTCGCTGCGGCGCGCCGACCCCGACGGTCTGACCGTCGATGCGATGCGAACCGACGTCTGGAGCACGGCCTGGTCGATGCTGGCGCTCCAGGCAGCGGGCGAAGCGCCGGACAGCGAGCCGCTCCTGGGCGCGCAACGGCACTTGCTCGCCGCCCAGTGCAAACGGCCGATGCCGCGGGTGAACCAGCGCAAAGCCGATGCGGCACGCACCGGCGGTTGGCCGTTTCAGCGCGGCAACGAGACGATGCCAGACACCGACGACACGGGCGTGGTGCTCGCGGCGCTCGCGACCGTGAACGGAAGGCGCTCTACGCGCGAGCTGTTTCAGGCCAGCGACGCCGCGCTGCGCTGGCTGCGCGACATGCAGAATCCCGACGGCGGATTCGCTGCGTACGTCTGGAACCTTCCGCCGAAGCCACCCGGACCGATGTACCTGGTCGACATCCCACTGGTCCTCGATTCGCCGGCGAAGGCGCTGGCCTTTTTGCTGGATCCGCCGGCCGAGTTCAGCGATCCGGCCGCCGAAGGCATCACCGGGCGCGTGCTTTGGGGCTTCGGTTGCAACGGCGTGGAGCGCGATGATCCGGCGGTGTGCCGTGCGATCGACTTTCTGCGTGCGCAGCAGTGCGACAACGGTGCCTGGTGGGGGCGTTGGATGACGTGCTACCTGGCCGAAACCGCGACCACGCTGCTCGGGTTGTCCGCGGTGGGTGAGGACATGCGGGCTCCGTACGTCCAGCGCGCCGTACAATTCCTGGCCCTGCACCAGAATTCCGACGGTGGGTTCGGCGAGCTCGCCGAGGCGTACCGCGATCCGGCGAGCGCCGGCTGCGGCCCGAGCATGCCCCCGGTCACCGGCTTCGTCTTGCTTGGGTTGCTCGCTACGGGTACCGCGCCGCGCGCCGTGATCGATCGCGCCGCGCGCTATCTGGTCGGCAGCCAGAAGGACGGCCGCTGGAGCAACGTGGGCTTTTTGCACACGGTGAATCCGCCGGACAGCTTCTACAGCTACGACATCATCGCCCTGGCGTTGCCACTCCTGGCGCTGAGTCACTACCGGGAGCTCGTTCACACGAGCTCGCTCGACCAGTGAAAGCGCTCGCGCTCGAAGCCGCTCGCCGGCGCGGCGACGCCAGGGCCGACGCGCTGGTGGCGAAACTCGGCCCGCGCGTGTGGGCCGTCAATGCGCTGCTCCGCGACGTGAGGACGAACTCCGACCCCTTGCCGGATAGCCTGCCCGAGGAAGTGCGCGATTTTTTCGCGGATCACGTGGTCGTGCCCGAATGGCTGAACCGCGGACGAGTCCTGAACGCGCAGCGCTGGGCGGAGCGACACCTTTTCCACGTCACGGTGGCGCTGTTCTGCGCGGCGCTGCCGTCCGCCTACGCCGCCGCGCAAGGCGCGCGCGTGCTCGCCGGCACGGGCCGCATGGCCGGCGATCTCGACCGCCGCGTCAACGAGACCGCGCGCTTTCTGCTCGCCGTGCTGAAGCCGTACTCGCTCGATCCGGAGGGCGCCGCGTTGCCGATGATCCGCAAGGTCCGACTGATGCACGCGGCCGTTCGCCAGCTCTTGCAAGCTACCGGCGAGTTCAGCGACGAGATCCCGATCAACCAGGAGGACCTCGCCGGCACGCTGCTGGGCTTTTCCGTGGTCGTATTGCGTGCGGTGCGCCGTCTCGGGGTTCGGGTCGAGGCGGCGGAAGCCGAGGACTTCTACCACTTGTGGCGCGGAGTCGGCGCGATGCTGGGCGTGGAAGAGAGCTCGCTGCCGCGCGACTTCGCGGCGGCGTGCCGCGCGGCCGATCTGATCGCGGAGCGTCAGTTCCGTCCGTCGCCGCACGGCCGGGCGTTGATGGCCGCTTTGCTGGCGCGGACCGAGGCACACGTCGGTCTGCCGGGCTTCCGAAGCTCGCCTGCTTTTCTCGTGCGCTACTTGCTCGGCGATCGCACGGCGGACATCCTCGGGTTGCCCGCGGCCGAAAACAGCCGCTCGCCGATGCTCGCACACTGGAACGGATTTTTGCGTTCGTCCCTTCAGTCGTTGTCGTTGCGCGCTGCACCAGTGATCGGGCAGAAGCTGCTCGAAGCAGTCGTGTCGGTGAAGCTCGGGAGCACCGAGACGCGCTTCGCGATGCCGACTCGGCTCACGCTCGAGTGAACGCGCTCAGAAGCTTCCGGCGAGCACGAGCGTTGCCGCTCCGGCCGTTGACGGCGACGCCCGGCGACAGCTGTGGGCGCGGCGACGACGCTCGCGTTCGCCGGCGAGGCGCAGGGCTTTCGCGCGCCATCAGCGCAGCGTCCAGCGCGATCGCCGATCCCATCCCGACCAAAAGGCCCACGCCCGCCCCCGTCAAATCGTCACGGGTGGCAGCGAGTCCTGCAGCCATGCCGAACGCCGGCGCCGCGACTCGCAGGCAGCCAAAAGCGCATGAATCGTAAGTCTCTTCCCCTGCGACATTGCGCAATCATCGTGCCGCGGCTCGCGCTCAATACGCTCCAGTGCGGAGATTGAACGCGAAGGCCGCTTTGCACTCGATTTCGACGATGGCCGCGCGGAAGCGGGCTCTACCCCACGCAGCTGACTACGAAGCGTTGGAACAGGGCATGTCTCGGATGTCACAGTGAAACGCCGGTTGCCGCTTCACGCGTGCCGCGTCGTCCCGCCGACGCCGATCTCCGGCGAGGGCTCCCCAAAAAACAACTCGGCCGCTCATCCGTGCGGGCCGTGCTTCGTCAGCTCCGACCAATCACTTTCGTCAATCGAATTCGGCGCGGGCGCTATGCCGCGCGGCGTCTCGCCCGTAGCATTCGCTCGAATGCGCTCTCCAAGTCGGCTCTTACCGTTTGCTTCGCTGCTGGTTGGGATGATGGCGAGCACGCCAGGAGCGGCGGCAACGACGTACGAGGTCGGTCCCGACAAGGCATACACGTCGATCGGCGCCGTGCCCTGGGAGGCACTCGGCGCCGGCGATCTCGTGCTGATCTACTGGCGACCCACGCCCTACAAGGAAAAGTGGGTGATTGGCGGCAGTGGCACTATGGCCCAGCCGATCACCGTGCGCGGCGTGCTCGGCCCCGGGGGAGAGCGGCCCGCCATCGACGGCAACGGAGCGACCACGCGGGCCGAGCTCGTCTTCACGAGCCCCGCAGCATCCGTGGTGAAGATCGGTGGCTCGAGCGCCCCGCCGGACCACCCGTCCTACATCGTCGTCGAAAATCTCGATATCAGCGGCGCTAACGCCTACTCGAAATTCACGGAAGCGAACGGCACGATTTCATACTCTTACGACGAAAACGCGGCCGCGATCGCCATCGCAAGCGGTGACCACATCACGATCCGGAACTGCGAGCTGCACGATTCAGGGCAGGGTCTCACCTCCCGCTACGAGTCGAGCGAGGTTTTGATCGAGGGCAATCACATTCATGCCAACGGCTACGAGAACATCGGCACCACCGGTAGCAATGCCAACACGGAATCGGACGGGATTGTTTTTCAGTACAATCGCTTCGGCCCTTTGTGCAACCGCTGCTACGGCAACGGCCTGGAGGACCGCTCGGCGGGCACCGTTGTTCGCTACAATTTCATTGAAGGCGGCTACTACCTGCTCAACCTGGTCGAGAGCTACTCGTTGAGTACGATGCCGCGCTACCGCACGGCTTACGTGTACGGAAACGTGCTGCTCGAACCCGACGGGATCCCCTCGTATGCCGTGGTGGAGTTCAGCCGCGGTGGCCAGACCAATTACCGCAAGGGCACGCTTCAGTTCCATCACAACACTGTGGTGTCGGCGCGCAGCAGCGATACGACGCTGCTGCGGCTCATGAGGGGCGAGCAGTTTGCAGAAGTGCGGAACAACGTCATCTACGTGACCGCGGATGGCAGTCGCCTGGCAGTGTTCGACGGGATCGGGCACGTGACTTTGGCGACGAACTGGCTCAAGACCGGGTGGCGCGAGTCATCCGGCACGATTTTGGACTCGTTCGATCAGGCGGCGCCCCAAGTGACCGGAGAAAGTCCGCTGTTCGTCGCGGAAAGCGCGCAGGACTTCCATCTCGCCTCCGGTTCGGCGTGCGTCGACGCCGCCGGCGATCTACCCGCCGACTTGCCGGTGGAGCATCGACCTACTCGGCAGTACGTGTCGCACCAGTCGAGCGAAGCGCGCCCGACGAATGGCATCATGGACATCGGCGCGTTCGAGAGCCCGGGGAGCAGCGGAACGGGCGGCAGCTCCGGCAGTGACGCCGGCGCGGACAGCGGCGGAAGCTCGGACGCGACGAGCGATGGCAGCGGCGGCAACGGAACTGATGCGAGCGCGGGCTCGGGCGGCAGCGGCGGCAACGGAACTGATGCGAGCGCGGGCTCGGGCGGCAGCGGCGGTAACGGAACTGATGCGAGCGCGGGCTCGGGCGGCAGCGCCGGCCCCGGCGGGAGCTCGGCGGCGGGCGGCGCGAACGGCACCGGCGCAGCGGGAATGAGTGCCGCCGGCGGAGGACCGGCGCCGGATTCCGATCAAGGATGCGCATGCAGCGTTCCCTCTCGATCGGTGTCCGCGTGGCTCGGACCTATGGCGCTCGCGCTGGCATTGTCACTGCGTCGCTACGCGACGAGAAAGCGACTGCGTCGGTCGGTATGAGGGAGTGAAGTGCTTGCAGGGCTCGCTCGAATGCGGGCGACTGGACACTTCGAGCGGCGGTGTGTGCGGCGCCGATGGTGACGGCCGTGGCATCAAGTGTTTGTGGACGGGTGTCGTTGAAGATGAGCGCTCGCGTGGCAAAAGAGGCCACAGTTGGGGACCGCTCGACCTCGGCAGATGCTCCAAGACTCCGCTCCGACGCCATGGCGCCGGGTACGCGTCTTGCGATGCGGCGCCGGGTCCATGAGCAAGGCGCAACTCGGTTTTTGGGCAATGGGGTTTTGGGTGGCAACGGCCGCCTGCGGAAGTGACGACGGGGGACAATTTGGCAGCGCTGCAGCGGGTGGTACTGCTGGCACGGGCGGAAAGGGCGCTAGCGCAGGCAGCGGCGCGGCGGCGGGAAGTTCCGGCGCCTCGGGAGAGGCTGGCGCCGGCGGAACGGATGGCAGCGACGGCGGAGTGGGCGGCGTCGGCGGAACGGACCGCAGCGACAGCGGAGTAGGTGGCGTCGGCGGAACAGAGGGCAGCGACAGCGGAGTGGGCGGCATCGGCGGAACGGCGGGCATGGATCCCGGCGACGCCAGCGCCGGGACCGGTGGCGATCCAGCCGGGGGAACTGCGGGAAGCGGCGGCAGCGCGGGAAGCGGCGGCACTGCAGGAAGAGGAGGCAGCGGTGGAACCGCAGGCAACGGCGGCACTGCAGGAAGAGGAGGCAGCGGAGGAACCGTTGGCAGCGGCGGCGGCGGTGGAACCACAGGCAACGGCGGCACTGCAGGAAGAGGAGGCAGCGGTGGAACCGCAGGCAGCGGCGGCAGCGGTGGATCCGCGGGCAGCGGCGGCAGTGCAGGCAGCGGCGGAACGGGAGGCGTCGGGCCGCGCGACCCCTATGCGTACGTGCTCTGGAGCAAGCCAGAGATCGCGCGC
>Ga0111538_10006845_pt1 | contig 15393 bp, 21 predicted proteins | sample SoiMethybrSBSTD1_FD_79669 | JGI IMG/M metagenome (GOLD analysis project Ga0111538, IMG submission 79669) | Bulk soil microbial communities from a Populus tree surrounding site in Tennessee, USA - Soil MetaG P. TD hybrid SBSTD1 (version 2)... | ecosystem: Environmental > Terrestrial > Soil >...
GCCGTCAGAGCGACATCCACACCCAAAAGAACACCACCAGCGCCACGAGCAACGCCACGGGTAACGCCTGGACAATGACAGCCGTCGCTTTGTTCAATTTCGCCCCTTGACAACCCAACCGCTTCGGTTTATGCTTCTCCCATGCCGCACACACACCGTCACGAAGCACCCCAGGTAGAACTTTGCGCCCTCTGCCTGTCGGTGGACGACCGCATCACGGAATGCTCGACCCATCCCGATGCTAGCAACCCGCTGGCGACGTGCGGGGACTGCGGCGCGGCGACATGCCCGGATCACCGCGTCGAGGACGCCGCCCAGCGGTGCACCGCGTGCGCGGCCGTGTTCTACGCTGACGGAGGCGACTACTGATGGCTCGTAAGAACCCCGCCGCCGTCGCGCTGGGCCGCAAGGGCGGCAAGGTCCGCAGCGAGGCCAAGACGGACGCCGCCCGCGCCAACGGCCGGAAGGGTGGTCGCCCGCGGTTCCGCACCTGCGCGCATTCGTACTGCACCCAACCGGCGCAGTCTGGCACTGACCGATGCGCGGGTCACGCCGTCATGCCATGCGGCTGTCCCGTTGGCGGCCCCTGCGAGTGTGACCCGCTAGGCGAGCGGCTCGCTATTGAGGGCGAGCCCTAACACCGGTCCCGCCGCTCCCATGCCTTGTAGGCGGCGTCATACTCCGGGCCGCACGTTCCCAGCACGGCATAGACCCTGATGAACGCAAACAGCGCCACCTTGCGCGGCAGGCGCATCGCGATCCAGCGCGGCAGGCGATCGGTCAGCCAGAAGCGCACGACCATCGGCCAGAGCCGTACGGGATAGAGCATCGTCACACCAGCCCCGCCAACGTGGCACTGGTCGCCGTCAACGGACTGGCTTCCGTAGCGGCGGTCCCCACGTATCGCCGGTCCCTTCTGGCACGGTGGACGGATCGTCATCCGTGAATGCCGGGTCTTCGTAGGGCGGCGCCGTCGCGACCAGTTCGATCAGCGCGTCAATATGCCGCTGAATGGCCGCCGCATTCAATGGCGCTTCGACGGTGAGTCGATCACGCATCAGGGCCAACGCATACCGCAGGGCGTTCGCTCGCTCTTGTGCTGTGTACGGCATGGCGATCAAACGGTAGAGGGTCTGATAACGGCGGCTATGAAAACTAAAAATTACAGGTCATCAACGGCGTGAAGCTGTTGTGCTTCAGACGATTCTGCTCTGCCGTGAGCACTTGCAAATTCGTCGGAACGTGCAACCCACAGACCAGCGGATGTCTCAACGGCACGATGTGATCCACGTTGTGCCGGATGCCGGTCTGCCGGGTTAAGGCGACGGCCTGATCGTAAATCGGTCGCAAGTCGCGCTTGTGGCAGCCGAGCATCGCTTGGGCTTCCATGCGACGGCGCTCACGGATATACGCCGCGCATCGGTCCCGATGGGCCACGGCCCAGCGACGCACGGCCTGTTTGAAGGTGTCGGGATTCAGCGCCCGCCACCGCCGCGTTCGCTCGCGTTGCGACGGTCCATCCTGATGGTATTGCTGCCGTTTCCGCGCGAGCCGCGTGTCGCGATGGGCGTCTTCCCACTGCTGCCGCTGCTCAGGATTCTCACGCTGCCATGCGCGTGTCTTCGCAATGGCACACGCTTTACAGACATCGCGTCGGCCATCGCGTGCTGCGCGATTGCAGTGGTAGTCCGTGAACGGTTTCCATTCTTGACAGCACTTACAGAGTTTCGTCATGTCAGCCGCCGCAGACCATGGTAGACGACCGCGTCAACCCCCCCGCCGTACAGAAAAATCCCCGCCGCGGGGCGCCAACCACGCGACGGGGCATGACCAAACCAGAGGCGCCTAGTCTACGCCACCGCGGTCACCTCGGACAACGCCTGCACCTGCGCGAGCTCCGTCTCGACCTCCGACAGAAACAACCGCACGCTCAGCTCGTAGGCCGCGAGGTCGATGTCCCGCGCGTAGAGCCGCGTGACCTTGAGCTGCAGCGCCTCGGGGAAGTCGGGATGATACGAGACGAAGTCGGCCCACGCCTTCCCCGTCAGCCACAGCCCGTGGGTGATTTGCGTGCGGTACTCCAGCGGCAGGCCGCCACGCACATACTCAAGATGCGCCGGTGCGCCGGGACACTTGATCTCAATGAGCCCGTCCTCGGTCAGCCCGTCCGGCGAACAGCCCGCCGCGAGCGTATCGTGCGCGATGAAGCCGACGGACGTGACGAGCACGCCCGTCTCGGCCTCGTAGGCGGCGCAGGCGTCGGGCTCGAGCAGGATGCCGCGCTCCATCGCCGCGTTGACGTAGCCCGACTCCTGGGACTGCCCGGTTAGTCTTTCCAACACGAGCTGCAGTCGCAGGTTCCGGCGGCTGGTGGACTCGCCGCCCTTCTTGAGCATCGCGAAGGCGTCCGAGGCGCGGGAGCCGGTCAAGACCCCGAGCCTCGCTTGATGCCACTCCGGGGTGCGCTGGTCGCAGGCGATGACCTTCATCGCGCCACCCGCGCCGCGCTGTCCTTGATGGCCTGCCAGCGCGAGCGCATCGCGGGCAGCGACACATAGCGCCGATACGCGGCGTCGGACGTGTGCCAGGCCTGCTCGAGCGCCGCCGTGCCCTTCGCCGCCGTCGCCACCATCGTGTCGAGCCAGTCCTCGACGCCGGCCGGCTTGACCATCGTCGGCGCCGGTCGGGACACCGCGACGGGACCTTCGCGGTCCACCTCTTCGGCGCTGACCTCGCCGAAGCCGACCAAGTTAGACACGGCCCGGTTGTACGCCCGCGTGTGGGCATGCGAGCGCACGTTATGCTCGCTCGCCTTCATCCGGCCGCGCTGCTTCTCGGCCGCGGCACACGCGCCGTCACCCGTCGCCGCGCGACCCGTCTGCGTCGCCGCGCGATAGGTGATGACATAGACGTAGTTGTCGCTGCCATCGTCGAGTGTGCCATGCACCTCGCGGCGCTCGTCGACGGGTTCGACGGTCAGGTTGAAGGCCACGGCCAACGCGCGCCAGTAGCCCTTCTTTCTGAAGGGCTTGCCGTCGAGGCTCATAATCTGGTCGGGCATGGCGCGGTCGAGCGCCTGCTGCAGCTCGCGATAGGCGAACAACGCCGAGGCCATCTCGGTGCCGGTGAACACGGGCAAGGGCGAGCCCTTGTCGGGGACCGCGAGCGTGGTGTCTGGGACGAGGGCAAGAGCGGTGCTCATCGCACACGCTCCACGTCCTGCTGTGCGTCACGGACGAGCGCGATGAGGGCGGCCTGGTCGGTGTCCACGGTGTAGACGTTGGCGAGCCGCTCGATGATGGTCTGGTCGAGCAGCTCCTCCTCGAGGAGGTCCGCGATGGCCGCGACCAGCTGCTTCTCGCTGGCACCCTCCTCAGCCCACTCGTTGGCGGTGGTGACGATCGACTGCGCGAGCGCTTGGCACCAGGCGGGCGCGGGCGGTGGAGGCTGCGGCGGCATGAGTTGAACGGTCACGGACGCGGCACCGCGCGCGACGTCCTCATAGACAAGCACGCGCTTCATCGGCGGTCTCCCATCGCAGCGTAGACCTTGTCGAGCACGGCCGTCAGCAGTGTAGCGGAGGCGTCAACCGCCGCGAGCTCCCCCGCAAGGAAGTCGGCGCAGGTCGGGCAGGTCGGGCGCAGGGTGTGCCGCTCGGCGTCCTGGCGCCGGTGGCCGCAGATGGCGACCTCGGCGTCGTCGATGTCGTGGAAGTAGTGCGATACTGGCTTCAGCATGACGGCCGCCCTCCTATGGCGGCTGGTGTGTTAGCGTCGCGGCGTTGCTTGTCACAGCGTCGCGGCGCGTCTGATTTGCTAAGTCTACTGAACGCGGTTCAGCATGTCAAGACGTTCCCTCGCTTTTTTTATTCCAGCGGGCGCGTGCGGCCTTTCTGGCGATGGTCGAGCGCTGCTTCGGGGTGAGGTTGATCATGCGGCTGACGCCGCTGGCTTTCCCGCCGCGCCGGGCAATCGCCTGCATGTATTCCGCGAACCCTTCCGGGCGTGGCGGTAAGTTTGATTCAGATGGTTGCTTCGCTCGCTTGGGCATGGTTCAATGTAGCACATGAACACACTGCTCGCTGACCTCGTCCGCAATCAAACCGTCACGTCCCTGGTGAATGTCCTCACTCGCACGACGGACACCATCGCGGAGGAGATGGCGCGCGATCTCTTGCGTGACCCTGAATTCCGCACCGAGATGCAGCAGCTAATGCGGGCGGCGTTTCACCAGGCACTCTTGGAACTGCGGGAGCCGCCCCGCTGATGACTCAACAGCGCACACCGTTCTGCCACACATGGCTCGGTATTGCCCTGCAGTTCATACAAGCAGCGCTGTTGGCGTACTACGCCTATCACACATGTTCTCGGCGCATTAGGCGTCCGCGATGACCTGGAACTCATGCGTGTAATACCCATTGGCATCGGGGACCGCCGTCGGGAGCTGGATGCGCCCGCGGGGGTGTCCGCTGCCATCGACGATCAACTTGATCCCATAGAACGGCCACGCGACCGACGGTGTCTCACCGGGCACCGCGTTGACGAGCATCCCGTCATCGACCAGCGCGAGCAGCTGCGCCTCGAAGTCGTCGGCGGGCAGGCCGACACTGGCGTCGGTGAACAGCGAGAAGAAGTACACGCGCCATTCGTCGAGACTGACTGGTGCGCCACCGGGCGCTCCGGGGGCGACGGCCGGATTGCCGCCGCGGTCCTGCCAGGCCCAGACCAAGGCGCCGGGCGTGGTCCCCGGCGCACCGGGCGCTCCGGGGTCGGCGAGATGGCTCGCGAGGATGTACCACGTCCCGACGCCGTCGGGCGCCAGCATGATGGACGGCTGCGTGGTGTCGGTGGCGCCGGGCAACGTATACGCCTCGGTCGCGCCGTCGAGCGCATCGCTGCCGTTCGGCGTGACGCTCACGGCCACGTCGCCGGTGTTCTTGACGACGAGCATCTGCGTGGCGTCGGCGGCCGGCAGCAGGTTGACGACGCAGGGGTCCGGCCCGCCCGAGCTCGCGACGGTCACCAGGCGGTCGGTCGCCACGGTGGTGTAGCCGGAGACGACGGCCTTCGCGCCCTCGGTCGCGAGGGTGCCGAAGCTCGCGGCGAAGACGGCGCCGAGGTCCTCGACATCGTCGACGGTCCAGAGCGTGACGTCGGCGGCGGTGTCGAGCCGGAACTTGTAGCCGATCGGGAGCAAATAAATGCTCGTCGCGCTTTGCCCGGCGGCATTGAGCAGCGTCGGATTGGCGTTGGCGATCGCGAGGTCGACGTCGCTATAGGTCGGCTGGGGCGTATCGGTGCCCGCGACGAAGCTATAGAGCTTGCCGCTCGGGACGGGGTCGCCGGCGGCATCGGTAAATTGGGGTTTCACCCACGGCAGTAGACCAGCAGGCATTAGGAGTCCTCGCTTGTGATCTGGATCATCTCGCTCTTCGTCCGTCCCTTTGTCCGTCGCGCCTGGTTGCGTATCCCGTTCGATGAGCGCGTCGCCGGAACGAACACCGCGTTCTGGTTTGTCGTCACCGCGCTCGCCCTCGCGTTCTTCATCGGCGCGGTGACTGAGGCGCTGCTCCCGGCACCTGCTCGTCCGCCAGAGCCGGAACCTGAGCGTTTTGCTGACTCTCGAGTAAGCGGCCCAGTTGTCCCAGCCATGCCGTCCGTGCGACCTTCGCATTAACGGGGAGCCGTAGTCCCTGCATCAGCAGCCGCGTCGCGCGCGGGTCCAGCAGCAGCTTCGCCACGAGCGGCGCCCCGAGCGTGTAGGTCATCCCGGCCCCTGGTGCCGTCACCAGCGCGGTCAGTTCGCCACCTTTCGCGAGCGTCAACGCTGTCCCGCTCGGGTTCGGGTTCTCCGCGAGCTTCTTCGCCAGCAGGAAGAAGTTATCGAGGTCCTTGACATGCGCCGCATCACGGAAGAGCAGTTGCTTCGTCTGCGGGCCGAGCCGCTGCCAATCGGCGAGCAGTCCCTGCGCGCGACCGAAGCCGCCCTCGGCCGTCGCCTTCGCCATCGCGTTCTCTAACCACGCACGCCCGACCTGTCGGACTTCGTCCGGGGCGACGCGCGCGAGCTCGCGGAGTTGGGCGACGCCGGCATCCTTCGCCCAGGTCGCCTGATTGAAGACGCCGACCGGCTCCGTGCGCAGCGTGTCGAGCAGTTCGATCGTCTTGAACTTATTCACGGTCGCTGCTCGTCCGTCCATCAAGGCGCGGAACACGTCCGGCCCAGCCTGTTGCGCCGTGGTGCGGACGGCCTGCTCGAGATTCTTCACCGCTTCGGCCGCGATGCCTTGGCCCGGCGTGCGCCGGAAGGTCTGATCCACGCGAGCGAGTGTCTTCAATTCGCCGAGGGCACTGTCGGCAATGGAGAGCGGCGCCATATCTGGCGCCTTCATCAAGCGCTCCAGCGCGACGAGCGCTTTGCCCTTCTGGCTCCCGCTCATAAACGGGACCAGCGCGTTCTCTTCCTTGAGCGCCTGATAGATCGGCTTCATCGCGGCCTTCGTCGGCGCGACATCCACCGCGAGCATGGTCCGCATGACCGGCTGACCAGCGGGCGTCACGCCCGTCTGGACTGGGGTCGCGGCCTGCGCCTCCAGCGCGCGCAGCTTGGTGTACGCAGCATCGGCCGCCGCGTCATAGGCCGCCGCGCGCTGCGTCACGGCATTGCGGACGGATTGCCCGGCCTGCTCCGCACTGACCGGCAGCGGCGAGGTGCGGGCCGCGAGCCGTTCCCCGGTCGCGGTCAGCGCTTCGGCCTGGGCGCCGCGCGCCTTCTCCGCGACGAAACTGCCGAGGGCCGACTCCTCCGTCAGCCGCTGCGTGCCACGAACGAACCGATTACCGCTCGCGGTCGCGACATCCACCGGCACGCCTTCACGCAGCCCGAACTGTACCGCCTCGGCGACCGCCGCCGGTTGCTTGGCGCCGAGCCGCGGGATGACCGGCAGCGACTTCGGCAGCGCTTTGGTCCCGAACAGATTCACGGCCACATCCGTCGTCGCGCCGAGCATCCGCGAGACGTCCCCCTCCTGCCCGTAGTCGCCGGCCTCACTCAGACGTGGCCCCAGGACCGGGATGAGCCAGTCGATCATCTTGCGGATGCCCGTCGCGGTGTCGCCCTTCTGAAAGGCTTCCCCCGCTTCGATGCGCAGCTTGTCTTGCGCGCTGTGTAGCGCCTTCGCCGTGTCGATGGGATGCCAGAACGCCTGCTGGATGGCCTCGTTGATGAGGCGCGGGTTGAGGCTCTTCGTCGCTTCTTCGAGATAGCCGCCAAGGCCGCCATCGACGACGGCGTGCCCGTAGACGTCCTTCTGGTTGGTCGTCTGGAAGGGTGCGGGCCGCGTCACGACTTCGCCGCCGATGGGGGGCAACTCTTGGACGACTTCGCCGCCGATGGGGGGGAGCGGATTCTGCGGTGGCATTTACTTCGTCCGTATCCACTTGCCGTTGCGGTAGGTCTGCTCAGTCCCCGGATGCCCTGGGATGGGTTTCACGTCGCCTTCTTTGGCGACCGTTGCCACTGAGGTGTCGCGCGGCGTGTACTCGCCACCGGCCACGCGCAGCATGTTCTCGCGCTTGGCCGTGATGAACAGGTCGAGCGACTTGAGCTTCGCCTTAATCTTGAGCACGCTGTCATTCGGCGTCGGCGTATAGCTGTCCAGCATCGCCTTCTCTTGGGGGGAGAACGCCGTGCCGCCCCGCAATTTCGCGATGGTGCCCTGGATGTTGCCGATAAAATTGCGGAGCTCTTCGGCCTCTGGACTCCCGACCTCGAATTGTGCGGCGACGCTCCCCACGCGGCCGGCGACCGGCCCGACGCCGCTCCAGCTGGTCGCTTCGCCTCGCTTCAGTACCGTCTTGCTGAGATCCTGCACGGTCAGCATCGTGGAGATGTCTTCTTGCTGCGTGGGCGAGAGCTTCACGCCACCCGGCCCCTCGGCCGCACTGCCGGGCACCTTCCCCACGGCCTGACCTTCTGGCACCAGCACGGGCTTCCCATCCGGTCCGACCACTGAGACAAGCTGCAGCGGGTTCGGCGGCGGAATGGGGCGCACGCGCGCCGTCACGTCCTGGCCGCCGATGTTGAAGGTCCCCGTATCGGGGTTGAAGGTCGCCAACGCCGGACGACCATCGAGCAGCACCTCTTTCGCCTGTAGGTTGGCGGCACCGGCCCCCGCCTTCGGGGGCTGGACAAAGCTCGCCCCTTCCGTGGGGACAACAAACTTATCCACCGTCTGCCCGGTCGCCGCGTTATATTCCGAGACCTTCTCCAGCTTCTGCGTGCCGCTCGCCCCCTGCACCCAGGCCTTCGCCACCGGCAGGATGTCCTCCGGCGCACTCAGGGCGTTCAACCGTGCATACGTCGGTGCGTCAATCGCGCGCGTCTGCTTGGCTTGCAGCAGCATCGTGCGCCACACCTCGGGTGCCCCCTCTGCCAGCAGGATGTCGCGGCCGCGGGCGCCGAGCCACTTACGCTCGCTTTCATCGAGGTCGAAGCGACTCTTGATGAGGTCGTTCATCTCCTTCTGCTCGGCGACCATCTGCTTGTAGAGGCTCGGCTTGAGATGGCCGGGTGCATCGCGCAGCATCTTGTTGAAGTCCATGGAGACCTGGCCGGTCTCCGGGTCGGTCGTCACCGACGACGCATAGAGCTCGTCGAGTTGCGACTGCTCGGCCTTCTTCTGCCGCGCCTCTTCCGCGGCGAGGCGCCGGAGCTCGGCGGCTTCGCGCTGCGCCTGGATCTGCGTGACCGTGGAGAACACCTCCAGCGGGCTGGGGAGCTCCGGCGACTTGACGCTGAGGGGGATCGAAGAGTCAATCGGCATAGGTCACCTTGGAATGCCGCCCGGATAACCCGGATAGTACGTGCCCACGCCACCGGGTCCGACGATGTTGCCGCCGCCTGTTGTGCCCGGTGGGAAGTAGGGCGGCGTGCCCGTCGTGCGCGGCATAATCTGCGACAGGTAATACATCTGCATCGCGTCGTTGCCGATGCCGCCCAGCGCTTGGTTGTAGGCATTGCTGCCCGCGACACCCGCCGCCGCATTCGCGTTGCCCTGGTTGGTGATGAGGTTGCCGGCGTTGGCGCCATACGCCGTATTCGACGCCGCCGAGGCGCCGGCGGCATTCGCGCCGAGCCCCGCCCAGCCGAAGAGTTGCTGATTGCGCTTGTCGTATTCGTTGGAGGCAAACTCCTGCCCGTAGCGCGTCAGCCCCTTGAGCGTGCCGCCGGTCAGGAGCGTGCCGCGCGCCGCCGCGCTGCGCTCGAGCGCCTTCAGGCCCTCACCCAATCGGAACTGGTAGCCGGGACTATTCTGCAAGGCCGTCAGCGACTGCTGGGCGCTCCCCATCCCGTCTTGAATCGGCGGCGCGAGGGGGTTCGCCGCCGGCGGGGCGCCTTGCGACGCGAACCAGTCCTCACCACCGGCCGCCGTGCCTGGGGCTGGCGCACCGGGCGCGATGCCGGGAGCTTGGATGGGACCGCGGGGTCGGCCTTCGGGGTCGGTATAGAGCGCCATACTTCAGCCTCTCGTGGCGCCGCGCGCCAGATAGTAGTCGACCTGGTCCGCCGGGACCGGCTTGGTCTGTCCGTTCGGCGCCCGCAGCAGCACCATGCTCCCCGGCCCACCCGGCAACCCCGGCACCGTGCCGCGATTGACCGCGTAGCCGCTCGGCGTCGCCCCCGGTGGCAGCGGTCCGCGCTGCCCTGGCTGCATCGTGCCGATTTGCGAGAGCGGCACCATCGACGGGTCGGCGGCCGCTGCGGGCAGGCCCATCAGTTGATGCCCCGCCGCGAGCGCGGTCGCGCCCGATTGCCGATAGGGCGCGAGGTCGGCGCGCGACTGCTGGAAGAGCTGCTGCTGCAGGTTCAGCGCTTCTCGCGTCGACTGCGCCTGCACCTCGGCGGCCTTCTTCGCGGCGTCGGCCGACTTCTTTGCGCCGAACAGTTTCATAATCGCCGACCCGGCGGTCAGCGCGATCGGGATGGCGAGGGGAATAGGCATAGAGACTCCTTAGACCGGCAGCCAGACGTACGACTGCGCCGGGGCGATGGTCCCGCCGGCCCCGGCCGCGAGAAAGGTGGCGACCAGAATCAGTTTGTTGAAGCCCAAGCCGCCCGTCAGCGTATACGTGCCGCTGTAGGCGCCGGCCGCGAGCCGTTCCCCGGTATGGACTTGCGTCGTGGAGACAATTTCACTGAAGCCGGCGGGATAGGTGGGCGACGTGCCCCAGCGGCCGAGGACGAGATGCACGGTATCCGCGGCACTGGTGAAGGCGCTCGAGGTCACCGTGATGCCCCCCGCGTTGGTGCCTTTGGCCGTGATGTCCAGCGGCGCGGGCGTGACCAGCCCGGCATACTGGATCACCGTGATGCCCAGAAACCCCACCGCGGCCGACCAGGTGACCATGACATCATTGCTCGCATGCCCCGTGATGTTGGTGGCATACCAGATTTCCTCCCGATAGAGATCCCCCGCTTCGAAGACGTGATCGACTTTGACGTAGGCATTGCCGGCCGTATCCGTCACGCCCGTGACCGCTTGCCCCGCCGTCGCATTGCCCCCGACACACACGACCAGGGCGTTGCCGCCCGTCGCACTCTGAGCCCCCGCGTTGAACGTGGTCGAGACCCCCGGCGACCAGCTCTCATTCGCCTGTACGTTGACGCGCACGATCGCCATTACGTCGCCTGCACCGTCAGCGAGAGCGCCACGCGCGTCACCGTCGTTGCACTGGTCACCGAGACGCCGAGCACATCCCCAGCGTTCACCGTGGTCGTCCAGCCGGTCAGCGTCGTATCGCGGGATTTGAGGGCGCCGCTCAGGGTCGGCTTCGCGCTCGCCGTGATGCTGTCGCCGACGACGGGCGGATAATTGGCGTAGGTGTCTTTCCACAGGTCGACGACGATCGACCCGGAGACATCCGCGAGCAGCGTCGCCGCCGTGATGGTACAGGCGAAGGGGACCTCCAGATAGCCCTTGACGCCGGTCGTGATCGCACTGCCACCGCCGTCAATAATCAACCCGACCGCGCCGACCCGCGCCGGGAGCCGGGCACTGGCGATGGTGCCGGTCGTGATGACACTGGCCGCGAGCGCCGTGATCGGGTCACTGCCCGCGGTGTCGTGCGTCGTGGCGTGCGCGCCGCCGCCGCCCCCGGCCGCCGCGAACGTCCCATCGGCGCGGAGGAACGTCGTCGTCCCGCCGGGGAACCCGGCGAGCGCCGTGACCGTCACCGCATCCGCGCCGCCGCTGCTGTGCCGCGCCGCATGCACGAGCGGCGCATAGCGCGCGTCGGCCTGGTCCTGCGTCAGCCCGCCGCCCACCGCCGTCGTCGCGCCGACCTGGAAGCTCACGTCGTCGACGAAGAAGCCGATGGCCCCGCCGAAGTCTTCGAGCCGCACCTGCGTGATGCTCGAACCCTGCGGCACGGCGAAGGCCGCGGTCGGGATGGCGACCATCTGGTAGTCGGTCGTCAGCGCGGAGTCGAAGCCGAACGTCCCGCTCCGGCGAATCTGCACGGCCGCGCCGACCAGCACGCCGGAGAGGCGCAGCGTCACGAGCAGGCCGCGGCTGCTGTTCCAGGCGGCTTTGCTCTTGAGGAACAGGAGCAGGTGGTCGTAGTCGGTCGGGTCGATGCTGCCGCTGCCGATGGTGCCCTGCGCGTAGACGCCGGCGACGACGTTCGTGCCTTCGATGGTCTTCGTGCCGACGTGCGGCGTGGTGGTCGAGGTGACGACAATGGAGGCGCCGGAGCTCGTCCAGGTCCACTCGAGCGGCGGGCCGACGGCTTCGGCGTAGACGAGCATCGTCTGGAGGTCGACCGGCGTCGTCGTCGCATGCGCGACGAAGACGATGGCGAGCTTGAGGTACTGCGCCGGGTCGACCGAGGGCTCGCTGGGCGTCGAGGCCGCCGTGCCCGCGAGCACGACGACGGCGCCGAGCGTGTCGAGCGCGATGACGTCGAGGCGGTCGAGCGTGGCATGCGCGGCGGCGAGCGAGGCCGTATCTTCGGCGCTCGCGTAGCGCGTGCCGAGGATGTAGTAGTCGGCCGCGCTGACCCGGAACGTATACGCACTCTCCCAGGCGACTTGGCCCCCCGAGACGAGGTAGGTGGTCAGCGTCGCGCCAGGCGGGCTCGGGGGCGGCGCCGACCCCGTCCCCGCACCGCTGTAGACCTCCCACGCGGACCCGTTCCAGCGCTCCGTCGTGCCCTCGTCGGTGACGAAGTAGAGCGTGCCGACCGTCAGCGGCGGGCTGGCGACGGTCGCCTGGTCGGCGCGCGTGCCGCGGCGGTGGATGTCAGGGACGGTCGGCATTAGCGCATCACCGCGAGCCGTTGGTTGTTGGTGAACACGGCGCCGCTCGACGAGACGAGTGTCACCGGCACCTGGAACCAGTCCGGCATGTTGACCGCGGGCGCCGTCAGTTCCCAGACCTGATGCTGGACCGCGAGATCGGCATCCTGAATCAGGAAACGCGAGGGCGGCGTCATCAACTGAAAGATGACATGCACGTCCACGCCGTCCGTGGTCAACCAGTCGAAGTAGAGCAGCGTGGCGTCGGTTTGCCCGACGGTATTCCACCGCAGATACCCCGCACCGGGGTCGGCAGCGCCCGTCGAACTCGTATCGGCGCGGAAGAGATAGACGGACCCGAGCGCGCCCCCGGCGACGTAAATCTCCCACACGGCGCCGGTACTGCGCTCGACCCGGAAGCCCTCGTCGGTGAGGCTGTAGAGCGTCCCCGGCACGACGTCGGCCGCGTCGGGCTGTGCGGCGCGCGTGCCGCGCAGCAGCACGTCGTCCAGCGCGTGGAAGGGCATGAAGATGGTCGCGGTCGGGGTGCTCGGCATTACATCAACCACGCAAAGGGTTCGTCGGTGATGACGGCGACGGCCGCCGCCGCGACCACGCCGGGGAAGAGCTGCGCACTGCTCGCGCGGCTTGCGCCGGTGACCAGGACCGCGCCGGGCGTCACCACGCCGGGGCGAAGAATCGCACTGTTGAGTATGAAGGCGCCGTCAATGGTGCCGGCGGTCGTGAGACTGACCGCGCCTGGGAACAGCCCCAGCGTCGAGGCCAGCGTCGTGCCCGTGACGCTGGTGGTGGTGGTGACCGTGCCCGCCGTGAGCGTGGCCGTCGAACTCAGCGTGGCGCCGCTGACCGCCGTCAGCGTGGTCACGCTGCCCGCGCGCACCACGGCGCTGCTGGTTAGGGTCGTGCCGGTCAGCGTGACGGCACCGGGCGCGACACTGCCTGCGCGGACGAGGACGCCACTGCCGATCGTCGCGCCGGTCGTCGTGACGGCGCCTGGGGCGACGGTCCCGGCGGTGACCGAGGCGCTGCTCGCGAGGGTCGTGCCGGTGACGGCTTGGGCGACCCCCGCAGTGTCGACCGTGCCCGCGAAGAGCTGCGCGGTCGTGGCGATCGTCGTGCCGGAACGCGTTATGGGGCCTGGCACCACGGTGCCGGCGCGCACGACACTGCCGGTGGCGATCGTCGTGCCGGTGATGGCCTGCGCCGCCGAACCCGCGGGGAGGCTGACGCTGTTGACCTTGTTCCCGACCAGCGTCGTGCCCACGCGCCACACCGCGTAGAAGCGCAGGCCCGAGAGCGGCGTCCAGACCTGCTGTACCGCCGCCGCGGCACCCTCCATGTAGGCCGTGTCGCCCGCGCTCCACGTCGCCCCGCCGTCGCTCGACTTGGTGTAATAGACCTTGCTCGTGGTGTCGAGGACTTCGGTGCCGTCGCGCTTACCGTTGTAGGCGACGTAGAGGTCGTTGTTGTTTTGGTTGATGCAGACTTGTGGATAGTAGTGGTCGTCAGTACTCGCCGCGATGGCGGTCTTCGTCGTGATCGTCGAGGTATCGGTGATGTCGAAGACCTGATGCGTCGAGGCCGCCACGTCGCGCGCCGAGAGCGCGGCGACGATGAGGTGGCCATCACTGTGGCGCACGCTGCCGCTGTAGCCATACTGCCCGGTCAGGTCCGTCGCGCCATCGGTGTGGGCCACACCGATGGTGGCGGACTCGACCTGCGCGACGGCGCTACTGTCCCAGAGCTTGAGCGTCAGCGCCAGCGCGCTGGCGTCGTAGTAGAGCGCCCAACAGTCATTATCGTCACCAGTGCCTGACGCCGGGAACAGGCTGCAGGTGTCGAGGGTGGCTTCGACGAACGTGGTGGAGAGATTGGCACTCCAGACCGAGCCGCCGTTGGTTGAACGGTGCAGGCCGCGCTCCGCACCCGCGTCGATGTCATAGGCGCAGTAGAGATAGCCGCTGCGCGTCTTGCACCCAGAGACAAACGCCCCCCGGCCCGCCACGGCGGAGGCACCGGTCAATGGGTTCGCCGTGATCGTCCCGAAGACATCCCCGACCGTCTGGAAGTCGTTGTAATTGACATCGTCCGCGGTCGCATCAAAGGTCCAGAGGTGAATCTTGGTGCCCGTGTCGCCCGGCGTCCAGCGGTCATACCAGACATCGAAGGCAATGACCCCCGGCGCGACGCCCGGACCGAGCATCACCTGGAACGCGCCCCAGGTCGCGCCCCCGTCGGTGGTCTTGCTATAGCCGAAGTCGCCAACGGTCGCGTCGATATAGAAGCAATACCCGATCAGGTCGCTCGTAAAGACAAGCGACCGCATCCCCCGCGCGGTGCCGGTACTAACCGTAGCGTCGACGGAGACATCAGCCATCTAGAGCGCCCACCACCCGCTCGCATGTACGGTGAAATTGATATTCCCGCCGTTTGGGGTTACTGGCATTCCAGTCATCCCCGTGTCGTAGTAGACGATGATCGGGTCGGCGGTCGGCGTCGTCGGCGTGTCGTTCCACAGCGCCACGATCGAGACCTGGGCGCCCGTCGTCACCGACGACCACGAAAAGTCGGCCGTATCGAACACCCCATTCGTGATCGTTGAGGACCCGAGCGTCGACGAGTCGGCCACCGTCGTGCCCAGATTCGTCTTGCTGGTGTGCGCGGCAGAGAACGTATACGTCCCGCCGGTATCGGTGCCGGACTTGCGCACCAGCGAGGCGATGACGCTGTCGGTGTCGAGGTTGTGCTCTTTGTTGAGCAGCGCCTGCTTGAAGGTGTCGTACAGGGCATTCGCCACGGTTAGCTCCTGAGTAACTGCGGATCGAGGACCACGGGCGGCGGTCCCATGATGAGTTGGTCGGGCGGCGTGCCGTCCTGCGTGTCGCCCGCTTCGACCGTGACGGTCAACTCGATCGCGGCCTGCGCGCCGAAGCCGTTGAGCAGAAACCGCCGCAGCTGGCCCGTCATCCACGCGCGATACGCACGGTCGTGCGCCGGGTGCCCTTCGGTGCGGCAGTCCACCGTCCACGTCGTCGGCGTGGAGGTGAGGCTGAGCGCCGTCGCCGAGCCGAACGC
>Ga0111538_10006847_pt1 | contig 15390 bp, 9 predicted proteins | sample SoiMethybrSBSTD1_FD_79669 | JGI IMG/M metagenome (GOLD analysis project Ga0111538, IMG submission 79669) | Bulk soil microbial communities from a Populus tree surrounding site in Tennessee, USA - Soil MetaG P. TD hybrid SBSTD1 (version 2)... | ecosystem: Environmental > Terrestrial > Soil > Tree...
AGATGGACGCCGGTTGCGTGTTCTGCCGGCCCGACGACGGTTCGCGCGAGAGCTGCCGGGTGTGCAAGGGCACCGGATGGCTCGAGCTGCTCGGTTGCGGCATGGTGCACCCCGAGGTCTTCGAGCACTGTGGCATCGATGCCGAACGTTACACGGGCTTCGCGTTCGGATTGGGAGTCGAGCGTGTGGCGATGCTGCGCTACGGGATCCCGGACATCCGGCTGCTGTTCGAAAACGATCCGCGGTTTTTGGCGCAGTTCTAAGCTCCCGCCCACCCACCCCCGCCACTGAGCTCGATCACGCGGTCGGCGCGGGCCGCGAGCTCCGGCCGATGCGTCACCACGATCGCGGTGCGCACTCCGCGCAGGCGTTCGAGCGCGTCGAGCACGCGGCGCTGAGCCTCTTGATCGAGACCCTCGGTCGGTTCATCGAGCAGCAGCACCGGCAGCTCGGAGCAAAGCGCGCGTGCGATCGCAACTTGCCGGCGCTCTCCGCCCGAAAGGGCGCGTCCGCCGGGACCGACCACCGCGTGCGCGAGCTCGTCCGCGAGGCGATCGGCGCCCACGTGCCGCAGCGCGGCCCGCGCCCGTGATTCGTCACCGCCCAGCAGCGCGACGTTCGCGAGCACCGTGCCGGTGACGAGCAGCGCGTCCTGCGGAACCCACGCGAACGGCCGGTACGACGGTCCCACTCGCCCTTCGGCGAGCGGCTTGCCGCCATAGCTGGCAAATCCCGCGGCTTGCTCCAGGCCGAGCAGCGCGCGGAACAAGGTGGTCTTGCCGCTGCCGGTAGCTCCGACCACGCACACGAGCTCGCCCGGCGCGACGCTGAACGTGCTGCGAACACCATGGCGGAGCGCTCCGAAGTCGAGCAATTCGAGGCGCGCGAGCGCGTGCGAAACCGCGCCCGCCGCCGCTTCCGGCGCTTGCTCGTCGATCGGCCCCGGCAGCTCGCGAGCGAGCGCGGCGAGTGCGCTTTGCCCGCGTGCGTAGCTGGCGCGGGCGTCGCCCAGGTCGCGCAGCGGGCGATACGCCATGAACAGTACCGTGCAAAATGCCACGACCGTTCCGTCGACGAGATCGACGCCGAGCCCCCGCGCGAGCACGAGCGCCGCGATCACCGCGAGGGCACCGAGGACCTCGTTGCCCCCCGAAAGTGCGGCGCGCGCGGCCTCCACCCGTTCGCGGGCGCGCGTGGCTCGTCGACCGGCGTCGCCGATCGCGCCGTCGATCCGCGCGCCGGCCCCATAGCAGCGCCACAAATCGAGGCTTTTTACCAACTCATCCACACCCGCGTGCAGGTCGATGACGAGCCGTTGCGTGCGATCGTTCGAGCCGGCCCAGCGCCGACGCAGCGCGGCAAGGCCGACCGCGAAGGGGACAATCCCCAGCCCTGCGCCGATCGCTAACGGGCGTGACAATGCGATCAGGGTGAGTGCGAGCAGCGCCAGTTGGGCCATGGCACGCACTCCGGCCAGCACACCCGCCGTCACCGCCCCCTCTAACTCCCGGATTTGCACTGCAATTGTTGCGAGGACTCTGGGCGCAGCGTCATGCAGACCCGCGCCGAGAAGCCGCGCAACCGCTGCGGCGCGAACCCGCTGTGCCACCTGGCCGCTCGCTCTGCTTTCGGCGAAAGCCAGGAAAGTCGCCGCGATGGCCTTGACGAATGCGGCCCCGAGACCGAAAAACCCAATCAGCAGTAAAGGGCTCTCGTAAGCAAGGTCGTTACCCTCGCTTCGCACCAGGGAACGACCGAGCAGGCCCGCGGCCAGAGCAAGCCCGGCCTGGCCCAAGGCGTGAACGGTTACTCCGAGCAACACGCCCGCGAGAACTCGGGGGTGGGCTCGCAACTCAGTAAGTACGGCTGCCCAGAGCCGCCCCCCAGGGTGGGTGGCCGCAGGATTTGAATCCCGCTCGCAACAATTTTCGAGGATCTCGCGACCCACCCTAGCCGTAGCTTCCATATTGGCCGTATCTCACATCTGAAAGCGTTTCGTCGTGAGCTGCATCGAGTGCCCAGCGGACACTCACTAGAAGGAGCGGTGTCGAATTTCAAAAAAAACGCCCCGGCTAGCCCCCGGCCGACCCATAGAAACAGATGAAAGGCAAGCTCTTCGCATCAAGACGGCCCTCCCCTGCACCCGGGAGGCCCCTCCCCCCACGCCGCCTCCCGCTGCGAGGGCTTCCTACGGGTACGAAGCTTGCACGCCATGAGGTCACGCCCCACTATAGAAATTCCGTTGCGGCACAGTCGGGGGAAGCGCCGGAGCCGGCTGTCCGCCCCTCACGCGTTGCGCCAAAGGTTCTCGCCCGAGCGGGAATCAATCCTCAGGGCCCGAGGTTGGGCCAGACCGGACCTCACGCGCCCGCTTTTCAGCACACTGAAATTCCAGCTGCCCCAGACCTCCCAAACCCTCCCAGACGCCCCCCAGCGACCGGTAACCACCTGCCCAGAACGGCTGGAGACCGCAGAGCAATGACCACCAAGCGAACCGCTGCCATCCAGAACCTGTCGGAGCTCGACGACCCGAGCGAACAGACGAGCGTGCGTATTTCGCGCTCGGCTCTGCTCGGATCCGAGCCGCCGCCGGAGCTCGCCAACTTCGAGGCCAACGAAAGCGCGGCCCCGACGTCTGGAGCTTCGCCCTCCGAGGCGCCGGAAGTCAGCCCCGCCGACATGGACGGCGCGAGCGACTCCATGCTGTCGCGATACTTCCGCGACATGGCGACCCACCAGGTGATGGGGCCGGACGAGGAGCTCGAGGTCGCCCAGGCCGTGGAGCGTGCGGAGATCGATCACTGGGTGGCGCTGCTCGGCCATCTGCCCGCGGCGGAGTACGTGCTCAGCCAGCTCGAGCTGGACATCCAGTCGATGAACGAAGAGGAGCGCCCGCAGGCGCCCCAGCTCGGCGAGCTCCGCAAGATGCTCAAGATCTATCGGCGCCAGCGCTCCAAGCTGCACGCCGATCAGCTGCGCCGCTGGACCGAGCTCTGCGAGGAGCTGACGCGAGAGATCCGTCTGCCCGACTCGGATCGGATCTGGATGGCCAACGGCTATCGCGTGATGCGCGACATCGTGCACCAGGCTCCCGAGGGTGAGGATCATCCGATGCTGCCGGACACGCCGGCGTACCGGCGTTCGATGGAGCGCATCCGCCAGACCGATCTGCGCCAGCGTCGCGCCAAGAACCGCTTCGTCAAGGCGAACCTGCGGCTCGTGGTCAGCATCGCGCGCCGCTACAACCGCGGCCGCCTGCCGCTGATCGACCTGATCCAGGAAGGCAACATCGGTCTGATGAAGGCGGTCGAGCGCTTCGACCACACGCGCGGCTACCGCTTCTCGACCTACGCGTCGTGGTGGATCCGTCACGCGATCAGCCGCGCGCTTGCCGATAAGGGCCGTGCGGTCCGGATCCCGGTCCACATGCTGGACACGTACAACCGCGTGTCGCGCGCGACGCAGACGATCATCGCTCGCACCGGCCGCGAGCCGACGCTCGACGAGCTCGAGAAGGAAACCGGCGTTCCGAAGGAGAAGCTCGACAAGGTCAAGGACCTCTACGCCGACACGCCGTTCTCGCTCGATCGTCCGGTCGGCGACGAAGACGGCCGCCGTTTCATCGACTTTTTGGTCGAGGAAAACAGCCTGTCCCCGTACGACAACCTCGCCAACCAGAAATGGGCGGAAGAGGTCCAGCGACTGCTCAGCACGCTGACCCCGATCGAAAGCCGGATCATTCGCTGGCGCTTCGGCCTCGACAACGAGGACGAGCTCACGCTGAAAGAGATCGGCGACAAGTACAATCTGAGCCGCGAGCGCATCCGCCAGCTGCAAGAGCAGGCGATCGGCAAGATCCGCAAGCAGATGCGCGAGTTCTGAGACGGCGATCGGTAGCCGTAACGCGCTCGATCGCCCCTCGGGTTCTAGATCCAGGGCTCGCTTGCGAATCCGCGCCCAACCGGTGCTGCTGGGACCTGTCGAGCGCGGGTGGTGATGGATCGGCCACGGGAGGTAGCGCTGGGGACGCCGGCGCTGCGGACTGCGCTCCCGGTCTATCGATCGACCGGGTCATTGCATCTTGCGATACTCGCCAGGCCGCCGGAGACCGGTCTGGTCAGTGTCGCGAATGGTTCGGCAGAGCGTGGAACGTGCGGCGCGCCCTCGCTCGCCCTCGGCGCGTACGCTCGAGCGCTGCATACCGGCGTGCGAGTTGCGGGAAAATCCGACGAGCACTGTTCGACACCTTCTGAGACCGCCCGTTCGCAATGCCGCACAGCGGGCAGCCGCGCTTGCGTGACCCTCGCGCGCGCGCAGACCGCAAGCCGCATTCCGCGCGATGCGCCGGCGGTCGAGCACGCGCTTGAGGGCACCCGGCGCGCGCAGCGGAGCGAGCACGCCGGGCCGAACAATGTATCGATATGGACGGGGGAGCATCACTACAACCTGAGCCGCGAGCGCAACCGCCAGCTGCAAGAGCAGGCGACCAGCGGCGGAGCTCTATGGTGTTTGGCGCACGAGAGTAACCGGCACGATGACCACGGCTGAGCCGCCTTGCGGGGGTTCGAAGCGCGCCTGCGACGCGGTTGCCGACATGCACTGCAAGATCCAGGGGTCGAGCCCGCGGGTAACGGAGTGGATCGCGATGATGCCTCCGTTGCAATTCACGTAGAACACGAAGCGTGTGCGACCTTGGGCCAGCGGCTGGACGCGGAGCAGCTGATTGTAGCAAGCACGGAACCCCTCCCGCATCGCCGCGACGACGCGCGAGGCGTTGCTGATCGTGCCCCCGGCATCGAGCATTGCGCCCCCCTCGCTCCCCGCATCGCTCGGTGCTCCGGCTCTTGAAGCTTGCCCGTCGAGTCCGGCGATCAGGGCACGGTCGTCCAGCGCGGGCATCCCTTGGCCCGCGCACGGTCCTTCCGCCGGGTTGATCCAGTGATGCGTAAACACACGAGGAGGAACGACAGGCGGCGGCGAAAAGGACTGATAGTAGACCGGCGCTACTGTTGCGTGCGGAGCTTCGGGCATTGGGTCGTTGTCCGCGGCGCGATGGCGTGAGGCGCTGCACGCGACCAACAAACTCGCGAGCGCACTGGCCGCCGCCCGGTTCATCGCGAGTCGAAGCAAGCGGGGTAGCTGCCTCCGTCCCGCAGTGAGCATCGCGCGAAGCTCCCCCTCCGATGCCTGCATATAACGCCCTAACCGCAGCTTAGTCGATTCCGAGAGTCGCCGGACCGTGACTTGTTCCGAGAAGGGGGAGCATCACTACGACCTGAGCCGCGAGCGCATCCGCAAGCTTTCCCAGTTCTCGCCTTCTCGCCAGAGGTCGATATTTGTGCGAGCCTGTTCAACGAGCCGGGTGGAAGGGTCAATGGGTTCACGGACGAGGCTTTGGCAGGTGGTGGTTGCGCTTCTCGTGCCGGTGAGCTGCGGCGGCGACGACGAGCCGCCCGCTGCCCCCGCGATCCGCTGCCGGCAAGGTGACACGCGGCAGTGCATGGGCCCCGGCCGCTGCGTTGGTGGTCAGCAGTGTCTGCCCGACGGATCTGGGTTCGGAACCTGTGATTGCGGCATCGGTGGAACCGGCGGCGCGAGCGGCAGCGGGGGCCAAATCGGCGGCGCAGGAGACGGCGGATCGCTCGGCAGCCTCGGCAGCGGCGGAGTCAGCGGTGCCGGCGCGGTCGGTGGCAGCGCCGGAACGGGCGGATCGAGCGGCGCCGGCGCGGTCGGCGGCAGCGTTGGAACGGGCGGATCGAGCGGAACCGGAACGGCAGGTCCCTGCGGCGCGGTGCCTCCCGAAGGCGTCTGCCTGGGCACCGACAAGGTTCAATGGTGCTCCGTCCCGACGGGGCGTGGTGAGCCGAGCGTCGTTACCCAGGACTGCAAGGCGAACGAGCAGTGCGCGGTGACGGGCGGCATTGCGCGTTGCAACCTGGTTCCGGGAGGCTGCATCCCGGATACGTCGGAGTGTTCGTCGGGCAGTACGCTGCGCGTGTGCGACGCAACTGGAGCGTGGCTGTCGCAAACCTGCTCTGACCTCTGTCGCGACACGGCGCTCGGTGCCTTTTGCGTGCCGAGCTTCACGATGAACTCTTACACTCTGAACCTTGGCTACGAGTACTTGAGACCGAACATCTCGAGAACCGACTGGGATCCGACGCCGCAGACCGCTCCGGCGCGAGGGGTACTCATCTTGAGCACGCGCGGGCAGACGCTGCTCGACGCAGTCACCACCGATGCCAGCGGTTCCTTTACGATCAAGATCCCCAGCTCGTTGCAATCGGACGATGCGGTGTACGCATTCCTGACGCGCGCGACGCCAGGTGGTGCATCGCTGGCCTACGCCGTCGCCGAGCCCGCCGTGGGCGACGGGCTGAACTACGTCGGGGACCGGATTCCCGCTGCGACGTCGCTGATCTGGGGTTGGTCGATCGATCCCAGCGTCACGGCTCCCGGAAGCAGCGTTGTCATCACACGCGACCTCGGCAGCGGCGTGATGCGGGTCTTCGACCAGTTGGGGGCTGCCTACGAACAACTGCCTCGCTACTTCGCGGGAGCGGCAAAGCCGCTCGTGGTCTGGCTTCGCTACAATACCGAGTGGGACTGCGGAGCCTGCTTCCTCGACTCCCCTGCCGCCTCGGAGTCGTTCCAATTCGACGCCCAGATCTTCCTGTCCGCGACCTTCGACGAGAGCTATTGGGCAGACGCCGTCACCACGCACGAGCTCGGACACTGGGTGATGGCGACCTTCGGAACCTCACCTCGCGAAGGCGGGCGCCACTGCCTGGGAAGCCCCACATTTCCGGGCCAGGCCTGGTCGGAGGGCTTCGCGACGGGCTACTCCGCGCTGATGCGGGCCGATTCGTACTACCACGACAAGCAAGAAGGGACCTTCTTCTGGATCGACCTCGCCGCGCGCAGCTACTCGAGTAGCCTCGCGTTGCCGTTCTCGCGCGCCAATCCCGGGCTCGGGATCATGCAGCAAATGGACGAGAACGAGATTTCGGCCATGCTCTGGGAGCTCGGCCGCGACGCCAGCATCGGCACCAAGGTGCTGAGCGTGCTCGCCAGTCAGCGCTTGAACAGACGCCCCTTCGCACGGGGTTACACCCGTCACACCTGGGACATCCCGACCGGCTGCACCCCGAAGACCGACGTCGTCGACACCGGCCAGAGCGCGCCGATGTTCTCAGACTATCTGGATGCACTCCGTTGTAGCGGCGTTCCAGCCTCGAGCATCGACACGGTCACCGACCCGAGCGTGAGCTACCCGTACCCGAGCGCTTCGCCCCTCTGCCCATGACGTCACGCATGCGCCACCTGCACACTGCCCTGCTCACTGCGCTCGCGCTCGTGCTCGGCTGCTCGCGGAACGAGGCCGAAGAGCCGCTCGGTTCCGTGGCGGTTGCCCCTGGTCCGCCGACGCCCGCGCCGTCGGTGAGCCGCCCTCAGCGCTCGCCGCTCTCGCTCGCCGTCAACGGGCCTGCCAGCGTCGTTGCCCCGAGCGAGATCGAGCTGACGATCGTCCTCCATCGGCTCTGGAACACGCCCGATCCGGTCGTGCTCAGCGTGGATTTGCCGCCCGGTGCGCTGCTCGTCTCCGGGGCGGCAAGCGAGACGCTGGCGCCGAGCTCGCAACCGCACACGCGGAGCTTGCGCATCAAGCTCGAACGCGTGCCGAGCGCCGATCTCGTCGTCCGCGCCGATCTCGACGGGCGCGCGTACGGTGCGCACGCGCGTGCTGTTTACCGCTTTGGTCGTCCGGAACCGAAGCTTGCTCGCCCGGCGGGCAGCGTGGTCATGATCGGCGGAAGGCCCGTCGGCAAGGTGATTCCTCTGTCACCCGCGCCCGGCTCGGTCCAGTAGACCGCGCGACCCGCACGTTACCTGGCGCAGCGAAACCCGAGATCCGCCACGCGAGGCCCACCCCAGCCCCGGGAGCTGTTTGCCAGCCACGTTTCCGGTCCGGCGAAGCTTCCGCCACGAAACATGCGCTCGCCGCCGTCGGCGAACGTGGAGCAGTTGTCGCACGTCGTGGTCGCATATCCCGGCCACGGAGCACCGCAGCAGTTCTGGCGATCGAGGTCCCATTCCCACACGTTCCCCGCCAGATCCGCGTGACCATACTTGCCGTCGCCGGCTGGTCTGGAGCCGACGTCCAGTAGATCCGAACCCGTGCATCCGGGGACGCCGTCGGCCCGGCAGTCGTAAGCCGCGAGACTCGCGGTCGGAGCTGCCTCGCCCCAGGGATAGGTCCTCTGCTCACTGCCTCCACTCGCCGCGTAGTTCCACTCCGCTTCGGTCGGGAGTCGTCCGCCGTCCCAGATGCAGAAGGCGAAAGCCTCGTCTGAACCCACGCAGCTCATCGGCTTGTTGTCGCTGGCGCCGGAGGCGTCCGCCCATGACCCGCATCCAATCAGACTTTTGAAGTGGTCCGCACCGGCGGGCAATCCAAGCAAGTCGGGATTCCAACCGCTGCCCGGAATGAGTGGATGCGCTCCGGCGCCCCTCACCGGGTTGCCCGCCGCGCGCCACGCATCGTACGCGTCGAGAAACTTGTTGAAACGGCCCACCGTGACCTCGAAGCGATCGAGGCTGAAACTGCTCACGGTAGCTGGGTAGTTCGGATCGTTGCTGCGGTTGTACGTGCCACCCGGCACGAGCAGGCTTTTGCAGCAGTCTTCGTTCTTGTCGGGTCCACAATTCTTTGGGAGACCCACACAGCTCGCCGGTTCACCCGTTGCGCCGCCCGAGCCGCCGACACCGCCCGAGCCGCCGGCACCGCCCGAGCCGCCGGTACCGCCCGAGCCACCGACGCCGCTCGAGCCGCCGGTACCGCCCGACGCGTCGATGCCGCCCGCACCGCTCAATCCGCCAACACCGGACGTGCCGCCGCTGCCGCCCGCGCCGAGCGTGCTTCCCCCACTGCCGCCGCCACCAGCGGTCCCGAGCGATCCGCCGCTGCCCCCTCCTGCACCAACCGAAGCGTCCTGGTCCGTCCCACCGACGCCTCCCGAGCCGCCGTCTCCACCGACCGCGGCTTCCCCTCCAGAACCTCCTCGGCCCCCGACGCCGTTTCCCGCGGCTCCTCCGGTGCCGCAATCGCACGGGCTCCATTGGCGCGTAGGAAGACAGATTTGCGCGCCCTCACACGCCGCCTGGCCGAGGCACTCGCGCGTGTCACCGATACCGCAGCTGGCTTGGCTGATCGCGTTCGCCGGCGGCGAGCTGTCGCTGCAGGCTGCGACGACGAACCCCACGCAGAACCAAGACTTCAGTGCTGACGCCGGCCACCTCATCCCGACACTTTCGCGAGATGTTAGCACGCAAAAGTCGTGCACCGATCGCGAGCGACGCCCCTCGCCCTCGTTCGGCTCAATCGTCCAGGATGAACTCCAAAGAATTGTTGGGAATCGGCTCCCCGGGGCAGCTGACCAGCGCACCCATGTTCGACAGTTCGAACTGGAACGTGCCGTCTTCGGTGTAGCTCACGTGACCGGCTTCAGCACAGCTCATGCGCACGAGGTTGCTCGCATACTCCGAAAAAAACCAAACAGCCTCGGTCGTGGCCGAGTCGAGCGGTCCGGAGCTGGCCCTCGGCAGCGGCGTAGCCGTTCGCAGATCGACGTAGCTCTGGTGCTGGAGCTCCGCGTCGCCGAAGGAGAACTTCGCGCTTCTTTCCCACCAGTCTCGCAACACCAGGTGTGTTCCGCCGAACTCGGCAAAGGAGCTCGTGGCGCTGATCTCGTAACCGGGCGGCGGCCGAATCGTGACCGACGCGGTTCCGGTGCCGGTTCTCCCCGTACACGACGGCAAGCGGGTGAGATTCCGGAGCGAGAACCGCTTCACGTCGCTCGACGGCTCGGTGATCTCCGAGCCTTCGCCGATGCAGTACCAGGCATCGCCGAACGCGTCGTAGGGAGGCATACGCACGACGCCCCCGACGATCGGTGCAGGAGGGCTTTTTCCTCCATTCGGATCGAACAGATAGATGATCCGCCCGTATTGTCCGATGAGCTTGTCCGAGCCAAGGTAGGACGAGCCCCCGATCGAGCTCTTGTAGATCCCCGGTGGTGCCGAAAGCGGGCCGGAACCGAGAGCCCGGTGCCGTCCGCGCCGGAAGGACACGAACCGGCGGGACATATCGAGAGCGCGAGCGGCGCGCCGACGAAGACCCCTTGAAGGGTGTCCATTTCTCTGGTGACGAACGTCACGCGAGAATGGTCCTTCGTCGGGGTGAACTCGGCGCAGAGTGTCTTCGACTCGAGAGCCCCGAACCACAGCAGCTCGTCGACTACACATTCCGCGCTCCCGCCCCAGACCTCGAGAGACCCTGGCGTCTTGCTGGCAACGGCCTCCATCGCGAGCGCGTACCGCTCGCCAGCCCGCATCGGCGTAGGAAGCGGCAGATCCGATACGAACGCGTTCAGCGAATTCGGAATGCGGCTCTCGATATCGGCACCGAGGCCACACTTGTCAGAATTACGGCTGCTGAGCTGCGGACCGTCGTAGAACGTCTCCACCGGACTGCAAGGCGCCCCCGCGCCCGCGTCGCTGCCCGCCGTGCCGCCCGCGCCGCCGTTCGAAGACCCGGCACTTCCGACCGCGCCGCCGTTTGCAGACCCTGCGGCACCGCCAGTGCCCGATGCTCGGGCGCCTTCAGCGTCGTCCTGACCGCACGCTGGATGCACGGCCAGAAGCGCTACACCAGCCGCCGTCCACCACGCACGTCGCACAGGATTGCCTCCCTCGGTGACATCACTATTACGGGTGTCCCCCGCGTTTCATCCCCCGAGATCCAGCAGCTAAGCGCCTTTGCCCAAACCGCGGCCGTCACTTGTGACTAGCTTTCTCAGCTCGTACACTTCACTGGCGTCGCGGAGCTCGACCCGCGATGTGGGGTTTCCTGCTCACGGGTAACGGGGTCGGGAACTCATCCTCCGGGAGGGACCGTGTCAAACACTTTCAAGATCGCTTCACGAATACCCGCTGTGGTCGCACTCGGCGCTTGGGGAAGCCTGATCGCGAGCGCGGTTGCTTGCGGCGGGCACACCGAAGTCGAGACCACCGGGGGTCCGGACAGGGGCGTGGGTGGCACCGGCGCGGGAGCCGGAAGCGGCGGCGCCAACTCGGGCGGCACGAGCGGCGCGGGTGGCGTGCGCGACCCGATCCCGGTCGACAAGATCGACCTCTTGTTCATGATCGATAACTCGCGGTCGATGGCGGACAAGCAAGAGATCTTGAACGACGCAGTGCCGGCGTTGCTCGATCGATTGGTCAACCCGCTCTGCGTCGACCCCGACAGCGGCGCGCTTAGTCAGCCGGTCGGAGGCCAGTGCCAGGCCCCGCTCGAGCGTGAATTCACGGCGGTCGACGACATTCACATCGGCATCGTCACGTCGAGTCTGGGTGGGCACGGCGCAGACACTTGCAGCCCGGCCTCGGGCGGCCTGTACGACCCTTCGCAGGAGGACAACGCTCGCCTTCTGCCGAGCGTGCGGCGGGGCCTTCCGCAGGGCCTTCCGGAATACAACGGAACGGGCTTTTTGGTCTGGGACCCGGCCCGCAAGCAACAACCTCCGGGTGAGAGCAACAGCTATAACCTGGTGGCAAACTTCCAGAAGCAGGTGCGAGCGGCCGGCGAAATCGGCTGCGGTTTCGAGTCGTCGCTCGAAGCCTGGTACCGCTTCCTGATCGATCCCGATCCCCCGGCGGAGGTGGTTCTGAGCAACGGTGAGGCCTTGGTGAATCGGCCGAGCCAGATCATTCTCCAGCAGCGCAGCGCTTTCTTGCGACCCGACTCACTGGTAGCCGTGATCATGCTCACCGACGAAAACGACTGCTCCATCTTCGACGGCGGGATTAGTTGGCTCGCGGCGCAGGTCGCGGGGCAAGGGGGCACTCAGTTCGTCCTGCCGAAAGCCACTTCGGCGTGCAACTCGAACCCCAGTGATCCCTGCTGCCGGTCTTGCAATTCGATCGAGCCCAACGGTCCGCCGGCTGGCTGCTCGGCCCCCAGCGAGGACCCGCAGTGCACGAGCGGCGGCCCGTACCACACCGACGTGTCCGACGCGGTGAACATGCGTTGCTGGGATCAGAAGCGCCGTTTCGGCGTCGACTTCCTCTACGGCATCGGCCGCTACGTCGAGGGTCTGACGAGCCTGACCGTGCACAACTTCAAGGACGACGTCGTTCCGAACCCGCTCTACGCGGACCTATCCGGTTCCAACCGGCCGGTGCGGCCGCAATCGATGGTGTTCCTGGCCGGCATCATCGGCGTGCCGTGGCAGGACATCGTCGCGGACGACTCGCTGGGCAACCCCAATGACCTCAAGTACCTGACCGCCGAGGAGATCCGGCGGCAAAATCGCTGGGACGTGATCCTGGGCGACCCCGACGACTACACGCTGCCGACGGACACGTTGATGGTCGAGTCGCCGTATCCGCGCACGGATCCGCGGCTCGCGCTTCCGCAAGCTCACCCGCTTTTGCCGGGGGTGAGCCTCGTGCCCGAAACGGGACCAGTTCGCGGCAATCCGATCAACGGCAACGAGTACATGCCGACCAACGTGAACGACCTCCAGTATGCGTGTATCTTCCCGCTTCCGCACGCCCGGCCCTGCGCCGGCACCTCGGGCTGCGACTGCTCGAACCTGGAGTCGGGGATCGGCAAGCCGCTCTGCAACGGGACCGATCAGACGTACGCAAAGGCGTATCCGGGGCTCCGCCACCTGCAGGTGCTGAAGGGCATCGGCGAGCAGATTCCCGGCGTAAACAACGCGATCGTCGCTTCGATCTGTCCAAAGATCACCGATCGCGGCAACCCCGCGTACGGGTACACGCCCGCCATGGGTGCGATCATCGAGCGCCTCAAAGAGCGGCTCACCGGTCCGTAGCCAGACGATGAGGCGGGACAAGCTCAGCCTGCGCGTGCTTCCAGCAGCTTTTCGATCTCGGCACTCGAGCTTAGGTCGAGCGCGGCCGCGGCGAGCTCGCGAGCTGTGGCGAGGTCGATCTCGCGAATGCGTTGCTTCACGTTCAGCATTTCTCCCGGAGCGACGCTGAGCTCGCGCAGGCCGAGGCCAAGCAAGAGCTCCGTGTAGCGCGGGTCACCGCCCATGTCACCGCACAGGGTGAGCGTTCGCCCGCTCTCCCGTGCCGCCTCGGCTACCGAGGCAATCAGGCCGAGGACCGCCGGATGCAGGGGTTGGTAGTAGAATGTCATGTGCTCGTCTTCGCGATCGGCGGCCAGGACGTACTGCGCCAGATCGTTCGTGCCGAGACTGAAAAAGTCGACTTCCGGCGCGAGGCGATGGGCCATTAGAGCGGCCGATGGAACTTCGATCATGGCTCCCACCGGGATCTGCTCGTCGAAGCGCTCGCCTTCGGCGGCGAGCTCGCGCTTCGCCTGCTCGATGATGTCGCGCGTGCGGCGGACGTCCTCGATACCGCCCACCACCGGCAACAGAATCGAAACCGGATGGCGAGCACTGACGCGCAAAAACGCGCGCAGCTGGCGCTTCAACAATTCCGGATACTCGAGCAGAAGCCGGATGCCCCGCTGCCCGAGCGAGGGATTTTTCACGGCCGGCAACGGAAAATACGCGAGCGGCTTGTCGGCGCCGACATCGAGCAGCCGGAACACGACCTTGCGCGGGTGGAAGCGCTCGGCGGCGCGATCGAGAAACTCGAACTGCTCGTCCTCGGTGGGAAAGGTGCCGCGCACGAAGTAGCCGAACTCGGTGCGATAGAGCCCGATGCCGTCGGCCTTGTAGAGCAGCGCGGCTTCCGTGTCGGCGAACTTGTTCACGTTTGCCAGGAGCCCGATGCTCGTTCCGTCGAGCGTCACCGAGGGAAGCTGCACCAGCTCCATCAGCTTCTGCTTGTCGGTGCGGATCTCGCCTTCGAGCCGTTCGTACTCCTTGTGCACCGAGCGTTCGGGGTTGACGAAGACGATTCCGGCGATGCCGTCGACGACCAACTGATCGCCGGTCTTGATGGACAGCGAGGCCTCGTTCACCGCCACCACCGCCGGCAGGCCGAGCGAGCGGGCCAACACCGAGCTGTGCGAGAATTTTCCTCCGCGCTCGGTAACCAGCGCCCGCACCTGGCCGAGCTCCAGACGCGCCATCACGGAAGGGAGCAGCTCGTCGGCAACCAGGATCGCGCCGCGCGGAATCTCGACGATTTCCTGCCCGCGGTCCTCGATCAATGCGTCGCGCACGCGGCGGCCGACGTCGCGGATGTCCGCGGCGCGTTCGCGCAAGTAGGGATCGGGGATCTCGTTGAAGGCATGCGTGAACTTCTCGATCACCTCGGACAGCGCGGCCTCGACGTTGAGGTGCTTGTCCCGAACCAACGAAAGCACGGGGTGCTGGAAGCTCGCGTCGCCGAGGACCAAGAGCTGCGCGTCGAAGATCTCGGCCTCGGTCGCGCCGATCCGCTCGCCGACGGTCTGCCTGAGCGCGACGAGCTCGCTCTCGGCGCGGGCGAGCGCGGCTCGAAAGCGCGCTACCTCGGCGTCGACCTCCGATGCGCTGATTTCCCGCCGTGGCACCGCCGTCCGCTCGCTACAGACCAGTGCGAAAGCCGTGCCCTGTGCGACTCCGGGAGAAACTGCCAGGCCTCGGAGGAGCGCGCCTTTCCCGGCCCCGGAGGCCGGTGCGCGCGCTTGCTCGTCGCTTTTCACTCTGGATATATCGCGCTGGCGCCAGCGTGTGGCAACCGGCCCGCAGCGGGTAAACTGGACACGTGAACGGGCGCAAGGTCTTTCATCCCAGCGACCCGCGGCTATTTCAACGATTGAATCCCTGGCAGGGAGAAGCCGCGGACGCGGTCGTCGTCGGCGTGCCCAGCGACGAAGGGGTGGTGCTCGGCGGAGGCCGCGCCGGCGCCGCCGAGGGACCGAGCGCGCTGCGGCGCGCGCTGCGGCGTTTCGGAGTCACGTACGATCTCGAGTACGATACCGACTTCGATTCGCTTCGCCTCGGCGATGCGGGCGACGTCGAAGTGGCGCCCGGCGAGATCGCTCGCACTCACGATCGCGTCACCGAACGCGTCGGTTCGATCCTCGATGCAGGCGCGGTGGCGATCGTCATCGGCGGCGGCAACGATGCCACGTTCGCCTCGGTGCGGGCGCTCCAGCTGCGCTCCTCCACGACCGGCGGCGTCAACGTGGACGCGCACTTCGACGTCCGCCCGGTGGTCGACGGCAAGCTCACCAGCGGGACGCCGTACTTCCGCATCGTCGAAGAGCTGGGCATCGCGGGCACGCGTCTCAGTGAGCTCGGGGCGCACTCGAGCGTCAACGCTCGCGCGCACGCGCGCTGGCTCGCGGAGCAAGGCATCGCGTGCGTTCCGCTATCCAAGGTGCGCGAGCTCGGCGCC
>Ga0111538_10006849_pt1 | contig 15389 bp, 15 predicted proteins | sample SoiMethybrSBSTD1_FD_79669 | JGI IMG/M metagenome (GOLD analysis project Ga0111538, IMG submission 79669) | Bulk soil microbial communities from a Populus tree surrounding site in Tennessee, USA - Soil MetaG P. TD hybrid SBSTD1 (version 2)... | ecosystem: Environmental > Terrestrial > Soil >...
CGATCCCCGAGCCGCCGGCGACCAGGAACAGCGGGCCGCCGAGCGCCGCCTCCCACACGAAGTACCCGCCGATGGGACCGCGGACCTCCAGTCGATCGCCGACGACGACCACCTCGTCCAGGAACGGCGATACCTCGCCATCGGGGATTCGCTCGACCGTGATGTCGATCTCGCCATCACGCTCCGGCTCCGATGCGATCGAGTAGCTTCGCTCGACGCTATAGCCGTCCTCGGCCGTCAGGCGCAGATCGATGTGTTGGCCAGGTCGATGGCCAGGCCAGCCCGGCAGTCCGAGCGTCAATGAACGGACGCTCGACGTTTCGTCACGGATGCCGTTCACGGTGGCGAGCCGCCACGAGATCGGATTCACCATCGCGTCGTCAATCGCCGCTATAGCGTTCTTCGAGCCACTGGTCACCCCGGTTGTGATAGCCAAGCGACTCCCAGAACCCCGACTGATCTTGGTCCTGGATGCGGAGACCACGGACCCATTTGGCGCTTTTCCAGAAATACCGCCCAGGTACGACGAGCCGCGCGGGGCCACCGTGCTCCGGCGCAAGCGGCTTGCCGTCGTACTCCCACGCGACGAAGGCCTGGCCGTTCAGGACGTCGCCGAGCGGTAGGTTCGTCGTATAGCCGCCGTCGGAATAGGCGATCACGAATGCAGCGTTCTGATCGAGCTCGACGTTCTCCAGGAGGGTGTCGAGGCTCACTCCGCGCCAGCGCATGTCGAGCTTCGTCCACTTCGTGACACAGCTGATATCGACGACCCATTCGCGGTTCGGCAGTGCCATCAGCTCGGACCACGTCCAGGTCACCGGCTGGCGGACGAGGCCCTCGATCGTGAACGACCAGCGATCGAGCGGGGTACGGGGCGTCGGCCCCGCCGACAGGACCGGGAAGTCTCGCGTCTGGTACTGCCCGGGCGGGATCCGATCCCGAGTAGCACCGGGACCCTCCTGCGTCCGACGACCGACGAAGCCGCGTGTGACGAACCTCTCAGTCATGGCTCCTCCAGTCCAGATCTCGGACTATGCTCGCTCGAAGCATGGCCGACGACCGTTCATTCCGTTCGACGATCCGCTACTTCCATGCGGAGAAGGGGTCCGGGCTCATGGTGGCCGACGTCCCGGACGACGTGACCGCGCGTCTCGGCGGTCTGAAGCAGCTCCGGGTCCGTGCGGTCATCAACGGCAAGGAGTTCACATCGAACACGATGCCGGCTGGCGGCGGGACGCTCGCGCTCAGCCTAAGTAAGGCGATTCTCAAAGAATGCGGGCTCACCGTCGGCGACGAAGCCGAATTCGAGGTCGCGCGGCTCATCTAGCGTTTCGGTTCCTTTCGGCCAGCGACTCGATGAACGGGTCGAATGGCACTTCCCCTAGCGCCGGTCGCGCACGACGATCGATGGTGACGCAACAGGGATGCGCGGCAGGAGGAACCGGCGCCATGTCGAAGATGTCCATCCGTGGTGTGTCCCTGTACGTGGACGTCGTCGGGCATGGCGTCCCATTGCTGCTCATGCATGGCGGCCCGGGGCTCGATCACGTATCGCTGACGCCCTTCCGGCGGCTCGCGGACCGGCACACCCTCATCTTCTACGACCACCGCTGCAACGGGCGTTCGACCGGCGCGCCGGTCACATCGATGACGTGGGAGAACCTGACGGCGGATGCCGACCAGCTCCGCGAGGTGCTGGGCTTCGAACGATGGGCCGTCCTCGGCCATTCGTTCGGTGGCCACGTTGCGCTCGAATACGCCCTGCGGTACCCCGAGAGCGTGTCGCGCCTCATCCTTCTCGACACCGCCGGGGACGCCCGCTGGTCGCAGGAGAACGCGGCGGAGGTCCTGGCGGACCGCGGCTATGACTCCAAGACTGTGGCAGTCGCACGGCGCTTCTATAGCGGTCGCGTCGTCCCGAAGGACTTCATTCGAGCCGCGTTCCGGCTGGTGCCTGCGTACGACCATCGCTTCAGCATCCTGCGGGTGGCGCGCGGGATGGCCGCTGGCGCGTGGCGGATGAAGACCCGCCCCGAGGCACTGACGTTCGGTGGGCAGATGATGCGAGGCTGGAGCGTCATGGATCGGCTCGGCGAGATCGCCGTGCCCACATTGGTACTCGCCGGCCACGACGACTTCCTGTTCCCGCCCGAGAGCCAGGCATTCCTAGCTGCCGGCATCCCGAACGCGCGGCTTCGGATCATCGAGCGGGCCGGTCACAACCCGCAGTCCGAGCGGACCGACGTGACGCTCGCCGCGGTGGCCGACTTCCTCGCTGACCTTCGTCAGCCAGCCAGGCCAACGCTCTCCGTACGGCGCGTCGCCGCGAACGCGATGGGTGTGTGAAGGAGATCGCCCATGACCACCTACATCCGACCCGGATTCCTGATCACCCGGGTCGCCAATCCCATCATGTCGCGGGTCGATTCGTTCCCGGCCCTGATCGTCCCTGGGCGCAGAAGTGGCCGCAGCCTGACGGTGCCGATGGGCGAGCCCCTGGACGTCGGTGGCCGGCGCTACCTGGTGTCGGGCCGCGGCGAGACCCATTGGGTCCGCAACCTGCGCGCCTCTCGCCGCGCCGAGTTTCGGCTGCACCACCGAAGGTCGACCTTCCGACCTACGGAGGTCTTCGGTATCGAGCATGACCTCGTCATCGACGCGTACCGACGCAAGCTGGGACATCGCGTCGATCCGTACTTCGAGGTGATCCCGGAGCGCAGTGGCCATCCGGTCTTCCGGATGGATATGGAGGCAGCGGGCAAGGTCGACTAGCAGGGGGCGGCTGCGGCGCTGATCGGGTCCGACAGGACGTTCCTCCCGCGGCGGGCGGGCCGGTCGGACCTAGCGAGGCCAGCGAAGCGACCGCAGAGTCAGCGTGATGCTTCGGATCGACAGCCTACGCAAGCGGTTCGACCAGGTCCAGGCGCTCGACGGCGTGACCTTCGACGTCGAGCCAGGCCAGGTCTTCGGATTCCTTGGTGCGAACGGTGCCGGCAAGACCACGACCATGCGGATCGTGCTCGGCTTCCTCCACGCCGATGAAGGCACGGTCATGTGGAACGATCGCGAGGCACGGGCGTGGCCGCGACGGACGTGGGGCTACATGCCCGAGGAACGCGGCCTGTATCTGCGGATGCAGGTACTCGAACAACTCGAGTTCTACGGATCCCTCTACGGCATGCCGAGATCGAAGGCTCATGACCTCGCGCGGGACTGGCTCGAGCGCTTCAGGATCTCGGAGTACGCGGACCGCCGCGCTGAAAGCCTCTCGAAGGGAAACCAGCAGAAGATCCAATTCATCGCGACCGTCCTTCATGACCCGGACGTCATCCTCATGGACGAGCCGTTCGTCGGTCTCGACCCAGTCAACGTCGCTCTCCTGAAGTCGGCGTTCCTTGAGCTGCGCGACCGGGGCAAGACGTTGGTGTTCAGCACCCATCAGCTCGAGATGGCGGAGGAGCTGTGCGAGTCGGTCGCGATCATCGACCACGGTCGGATCGTCACGACCGGGCCGACTCGCGACGTCAAGCGCTCGACCGGCCGCCAGACCGTTCGCCTCGCGACGAGCCGCGACGGTGATATCGACTGGCTCCGGTCGCTCCCGCACGTCACGGTAACGCGCCCAGGTGAGGACTACACGGAACTCCATGTCGACGCCGCTGGCGACCCGCAGGACGTGCTGGAGGCCGCCATGGCTCGTGGCGGCGACGTCCTTCGGTTCGAGGTCGCCGACCCCTCGTTGGAGGAAGTGTTCGTGGAGCGCGTCGGAGCGCTCGAACTCGAAGAGACGACCCTGGCCGTGCCGGGAGGCACACGATGAGGTCGATACCGAACATCTTCGCGATCGCCCGACGCGAATTCTTCATCCGCGCCCGCACCCGAACGTTCCTCCTCGGCACGGCGATCCTGGTCGTCGCTGTCGTGGTGGTAGCGATGCTGCCGGTGATCACGCGTTACGTCGATCGGTCGTCGACCGAGCGGATCGGCGTGTGGGTCGGCGTCGAGGACATGGCGTCGGACCCCGTGGCGGATCTCGAGCGCCTGCTGAATACCAGCGCAGGCGGGACCTCGTCCAGCAGCAGCACCCCGGACTTCACGGTGACCCGGTACCCGGACCTCGCCTCTGCTCGCCAAGCCGTGATCGATGGGGATGCATCGGCGGCACTCGGCATCGAGCGCTCGACCGGCGGAGAACTCGCGTTCACGCTCTATTCGGAGGATGTGGCTCCGGGCGTCGAACGAACGGCCGTCTTCGCCACGACGTCACTGGCTATCGCTGACCGCCTTGATCGGCTCGGGGTCGCCCAGGCCGCTCAGGCCGGCCTTTTCGCGCCGGCGAACCTCGAGATCGCATGGCCGGATCCTGAGCACGCCGGCTCGGGGCCGGTCGCCGGACAGACGGGCACCGATTACCTGCTCGGGTTCGGGCTGTCGATCCTCATCTTCATGCTCATCGTGTTGTACGGGAACTGGATCGCGATGAGCGTCGTCGATGAGAAGTCGTCGCGCGTCATGGAGGTGATCCTCAACGCCGCGACACCGCTCCAGCTGCTGACGGGGAAGGTCCTGGGTGTCGGCGCCGTCGCCCTCACACAGTACGCGGCCATCCTCGTCGCCGGGGTCGCCGCACTGCTCGCACAGGGACCGATCGCCTCGGTCGTCCTCGGGGACGCAGGCATGGAGGTGGCCCTGCCGGCCGGCCTCACGATCGGCATGCTCCTGCTGCTGGGCGTGTTCGGTGTGCTGGGCTTCCTGCTGTACGGCGTCCTGTATGCCGCCGCCGGATCCCTCGTGAGCCGCCAGGAGGACGTACAGGCTGCGGTCATGCCGCTCGCGCTCGTGTCGACCGGGGCCTACCTGATCGCGGTCTATTCGGCGACGGGGCTCCTCGAGATCCGAGATAGCTGGATGGCCTTCCTGGCGCTGGTGCCGTTCGTCAGCCCGTTCATGATGCTCAGCCGCGTGACGGCGGGGGTAGCGACAGTTCCGGAAGTGGTCATCGCCATCGCGTTGCTGGTCGCATCGATCGCGATCGCCTTGTGGATCGCAGCTCGCATCTACTCGGCCGGCGTGCTGCTGTACGGCCAGCGCCCGGGCCTCCGGTCGATCTGGAGGATGGCCCGGACTGGGATGTAGGCCCTCCCCACGGAGCGCAGGGAGCACGACGAGTTCTCGAGAGCCCGATCGGGGCCGGCGGCCGCGTACATCCTCGCCGTCGGGATATACCGATCAGGAGTGGACCTTCGCGAGCTTCGAGCAGATCTCCGAGGCCGGGCAATAGGTCGGAACGCCACCGACGATCGTGGCGATGACGTCCATCGCCCGGATCTCGTCAGGCGTCGCGTCGGTGATGTCGCCGTTGAGGATCGTGACGTCCCCTAGGGCTCCACGGTCCAAGTAGCCGCGACGGGCATCGTCGCCCAGCGTCCAAGCCGCATCAAGGGTCACGGCGCGCAACCCCTGCTCTGCGGTCAGGGTCTGGTCGAGGAGCCACGATGGCATCTTGGGGTTCATACGCTGCTTCCCGTCCATCCCCGCGGCGATCTGGTCGACCGGTCGTCCCATGTCCTCGGTCAGCTCGACCAAGCGATCGCCCGTCTGGAAGTCGGGGAACGTCCACGGAGCGTCCGTTGCGAACGCGACATGCAGGCCTGCGTCCACGAAGTCGCGCCACCGTCCGACCGTGGCCTTGATGTCGGCGGGTGGGTCAGCCCGGTCGAATGGCGCCAGGAAGTCGTCGTACATGATCCAGTCCGGTTCGCCGTCCGGGTGGATCACGGTCGCAAGGTCCAGGGCGACCATGCGGGCCAGCTCCGCGTCGGTCACTTGGACGGCGTGTTCGATCCGATGATGGAGCGGATTCGGCCCCCTCCGGCCGAGCGCGGCCTCGAAGGCATCGAGGACGAGTTCCTGCGCTGTCGAACTCATGCTGTGGACCGAGACCTGCCAGCCGGCTGCGTTCGCCCGCCCGATCGCGCCGGTGAGCTCGGCTGGCTCCCAGTTCACGATCGTGCCGTCGCCGTTGTCCAGATGGATCTTCACGCCTTGGACGCGAAGGCGATCAGCGAGGATGCCCGGCTTGCGGTCGAGATACCAGTCGCCGTAGAAGTCCTTGTCGAAGTTGAGGGCGAGGTAGGCGTCCACACGAAGTCGGAGTGCCTGATCGTTGGCAAGGGATTCGAGCTCGCGAAGCCGCTCCGAGTTCACCCACTGCTCCGAGATCGACGTCCAGCCCCGCGCCACGGCGAGCTCCATGGCCTCGGCGGGCGTGGCGACTGCGTAGATGTCGCGATCGCCGATCCAGTGGGCGTGAGCATCGATGAACCCGGGGTAGGCGACGTCCTCGCCGATGTCGATGACCGGTACATCCTTGCCCGCGGTCGCGAGGACCTCGTGCCTGGCGCCCATCGCTGCCACGACGCCATCCTCGATGAGGAGTGCCTGGGCCATGGCGGGAGAGGCCATCGTCAGGATCTTGCCGACGAGGACGACGCTCCCGGTCTGCGATGGCGGGGCACTGGAGGCGACCGGGGTCGACGACGCCGCCGTACTCGCTGGTGGCGACGGCGCGAGGGTGGGGCTAGCGCTGCTCGGACCACAGGCGGTGACCAGGACGAGCGCGGCCAGCGCGGCCAGCTTCCGCGGCTGCCGAGCGATCTGTGAGCCCTTCATGCCTAGTACGGCGGCGGAGGGCCCCGATCTGTTCGATCTCCGGGCTGCGATCGGGCCGGCGCCGCTACGACGCCGCCCGTATCAGCCGTAGCGGTACGAGGTCCGCTCCAATTCGTACGAGTCGGGGCCCATCTCCGGACCGCGCAGCTGGGCGAGGATCCCTGCGGCGGCGATCAGCGCCCACGCGATGAGATAGATCCAGCTGTCCTTGATCAGCAGGCCGACCTGCCACCAGGTCACGTTGTCGGACGGGACCTTGCCGATCAGGATGAACCAACCGGCGATGATCGCGGCCGCACCGCCAAGTCCGGTGAGCACGATCACGAGGTAGCGCGGCACGTTGAGTGCGAGCACCGCCACCGCGAAGATCAGGCCCACGATGATCCCGAGCGCGAACGCGATCACGCCCTGCTCGTTGCCGATGAGCCCCCAGGCACTTGCACCGATCGCATAGCCGACCGTGCCCGCGAGGACCGCGATCGCAACGTAGTAGTACAGGTACGAGAGCACGGCGAACAGGAGGGCGATCACGAAGCCGACCACCCAGCTCGTCACGGTCGCGAACGTCCCGTCACCGAACAGGGATCGCATGGCCTCCGTGCCGAGGCTGAACCCGAGCACGAACCCCCACAACGGCAAGAGCAGCAAGAAGAACCGCCACCCGCCGAACGCGAACGCCAGACCGATCACTACCGCCAGGATCGCTACCAGGAGCTGCACGCCTATCCCTCCAGTCCCCCGGTCGAATTCTCCCCGCGCGATGATAGCCAGCCCCGACCCTCGTCGGGAAGGTCGTGCTGGGATCCCGAGACGGTAAACGACCTACGACGCCGCCCGCGCGAACGACAGGTGCGTGACGCCGCTTGGCGATGACACGGCCTCGATGTTGAAGTCCTTCTCGAGGCCTTCGAGCCCGTCCCACAGCCGCACGCCTCGGCCGAGCAGGATCGGCACGACCACGACCTCCATGTGATCGATCAGGCCGGCTGCCAGGAACTCGCGGATCGTCGTCGCGCCTCCGCCGATGCGAACGTCCAGGCCACCCGCGGCCTCGCGGGCTTGCTTGAGTGCGTCGGCGGGCGACGCATCGATGAAGTGGAACGTCGTGCCGCCGGCCATCTCGATCGACGAGTGGTCATGGTGGGTGAGGACGAATACCGGCGTATGGAACGGCGGGTCGTCGCCCCACCAGCCCTTCCAGTCCGGGTCGTCGTGCCAGCCTGGCGGGCCGAACTTTCCGGCACCCATGATCTCCGCGCCGACCCCCTGATCATGAAGGCGAACGAACGCGTCGTCGATGCCAGCGGTACCACCCGTCTCGCCGACCCGCTCCCGCCACCATCGCGTGAGGAACATCCATTCGTGAAGCCGCTCGCCGGCGTGGCCGAACGGCTCGTCGAGGCTCAGTCCCTCGCCAGTACCGAAACCGTCAAGCGAGATCGAGAAGAACTGGACGCGAGCGATGGACATCAGGGCTCCTTCGGGGTGGGTACCGGACTCGGGTGATCACCGACACGAACCAGACTACCGCCGGGGTACCGGCCGGCTCCGATCGCCTGCCGCACGACTCACCGGGATCTCGTCAGTCCGAAGCCTCCCCGACGACCTGGCCCAGCCGCCGTGCTCCCTCGACCAGAGCCTCTTCGCCATAGCGGGCGAACGACAAGCGGAGCCACGACGGGTCGATCGTGTCCGAGGCATCGAACCGTGAACCCGGCTGGTAGGTGACACCCGCGGCGTCGGCGGCCGGCAGGAGCGACGCCGCCGATAGCCCCCCGGGCAATCGCAGCCACACGAAATACCCGCCCTCGGGCTCCGCCAGCGTGGCATCCGGGAGGGCCTCGCGGATCGCTCCGGCGAGTGCAGCGCTCCGCGATCGAAAGACGTCCCGGAGGCGGGCGACGTTGGACGCGTACTTGCCGGCCTCGGCATATTCGGCGACGGCGAGGGCGATGATCGGGTTGAGCCCACCGCCGGACGCCAGGACGCCGCCGTCGATGATGCGGCCCACCAGGGCTGACGGACCGCTGATCCAGCCAAGGCGCAGCCCCGGCGCAAGCGACTTCGAGAACGAGCCCATCCGCAGCACCGGCGCGGTCGGATCCACCACGCCGATCGACGATGGCGGTGGGGCGGAGAACCACAGCTCCCGATAGACGTCGTCCTCGACGATGACGCAGTCGTTCGCGGTCGCGACGCGAGCCAACGCGGCACGCCGCTCGACCGGCAGCGTCCGACCCGTCGGGTTGCCGAACGTCGGGATGGTGTAGAGCAGCGAGACGCGCTTCCCGGCCGCCCGGGCCGTATCGATCGCCGCCTCGACCGCGTCGACCCGCAGACCATCGGCGTCCGTTTCGACGCCGACGAGTTCCACGCCGTGGTCGCGGAGGATGCCGAGGGCAAGGTGGTAGGTGGGCACCTCGACGAGCACGACATCACCGTGCCGCGTGAATGTCGTCGCGATGAGGTCGAGGGCCGTCGAGATCCCGGCCGTGATCAGCAGCTCCCCTGCCGCGGGCGAGCGTGTATCGATCGCACCCAGGTGCGCGGACAGCCATTCGAGCAGGGGCCACGGCCCGTACTCGGCGCCATAGCCCAGGGCATCGGCACCGTACTTCTCGAGCGCGGACGCGGATGACGCCGCCAGGTCGAACGTCGGTAGGAGGGAGGGCTCGGGCTGCCCGATCGCGAGCTCGATGACGTCGTCACGGACCGCGGCCTGGGTCAGCGGTGTGCGAGACGTCGCGGTCACGTCCCCATCGTGCGGTCCCGAGGTAGCCGTCGTCCAGCGACGCAATCCTTCGCACGCAGTGTCTCGTCAGCGTTCGAAGTGGATCGACGCCACCATCTGCCGGATCTCTGCCCTCACTGCGCTTCGCGGGACGTCCAGGTCCAGGGCGCCCCCGATGTACGAACGGATCATCAGGCGAACGCCATCGACATCGAGGAGCCAGACGTCTGCGACTTCGTAGCCGCCATAGGCACAGCCGACTTCGTCGTACCTGTACACGAGACGCTTCCCACGGTAGCCATCGACCGTCACGTCCTCTGACTTGACGGTCGTCGAAAGACCCGCGATATAGGTCGCGAGATCGTCGAAGCTCGACCCGAGCGGCGGCTCGATCGTGTCGTCGCAGAGCTGCTCCGGGTCGTCCAACACCTCGAAGCTGACGCGGGCGCAATCGGCGTCGTATGCCTCCCCTCTCGCGTGTGCGGCAACGTCTCCACATGCGACGCGTCGCAACTCGCCCGCGTTGCCAAAGCGGGACGACATCGACGTCGAACTCGTGGTCCAGCCTTCGGGGACGGTCATCGAGAGTTCGGGGAATGGATCTCCGAGCCGGTAGGCGCCCCCCTGCCTCGACCCGCCGGTCGCGACGAGCCAGCCGGTGTCAGGGGCATAGTCGGTCGCCACGACCCGGCCATCCACGATCACGGACGCCCACGTGTAGAACGGCACGTCCAGCTCGGAGCCCCACCGGCTCGATCCTTGCGTGGTCTCGAAGGCGCCGCCAAACAAGAAGCCGACATCCGATCCCCTTCTCGGATACACCGACTTCGGGGCTCGCCCCATCGGGGTCCCCTCGCCGTAGGCGGACCACACCATCTCGTCATGCTCGGGGCCGGCGTCCGTCTGGCCGGTATGCAGGTTCGTTCGCCACCCTCGCGTCGGCGGGCCATGGTCGGCCGCGTCGACAGGTGTGTTGTCGATCCCGTATCGCCAGTCGGGCACGCCGTCTCGATCGACGTCGGTGACGATGCCGTATGCGATCCAGGCATCGGCGGGGTCCACGACAGGCTGGGTCGAGTCCACCTTGACGTGCACCTCGCTGGTGTTGGCCGTCACCCAGCGGATGTCGACGCAGGGGTACGCCTCGGATCCGTTGTCGCGCATCGGATCGAGATACGTGAGCCGCATCGGTTGGACACTCCCGCCTCTGGCGGGCTCGGGGCGGACCGGCGCGGGCCAGTCCTTCTTCATGCTTGCCTGGGTCCAGCCAAGCGGACCGTCCCGCTCGGTCACGTTGCCTGGCTGAACCGCGCAAGGACTCGTATTCGGACGTTCTGTGGGCGAGGGCGTGGGCGAGGGCGAGGGCTCAGGCGGCGACGTAGCCTCCGCTTCGGTCGGGCAGCCCTCCCTGGGGCCGAGCCCCACGACTTGCTCATTGGGGAGCTCACCCGCTGTGCAGAGGTACGCGAGGTACGCGTCCTCCGACAGCCGGGTGACGCCTACCGGTGGTTCGAACAAGGCGGCTGGCTGCTCGCCGAATTCGATCTCTGTGACCTCGGTCGACTCCGCCCGGATAGGCTGTCCCGCGCCGTCGACCGCCGGCCCTTTGGTGCGCAGGATGAGCCGGCTCTCGATGTCGAGCCAGAGGTCGACCCCGCTACAGGTGACGTGGTGCGTGCTGCGCCCCGCAACGGATTCGAGACCGACATAACGCCAGCCCGACGCCGCAGTCCCGCCACCGACCTCGCCCGACCCCCGCTCCATCTCGCAGCCCGGCGGCAAGTCGGGCACGCTTAGCACTGTTCGGAGGAACACCCGCGGGTCGTCACCGATCGCCTCGTGCCCTGGTTCGACCCAGACCGCCCTGGACTCGACGGGCGCGATCCCGCTGATGCGGTGGTCGGCACCGACGATCGTGGAGCTGGAGGGCTCCGTCGCCTGGGCCGACGAGAACCGATCGAATCGGACCGTCCCCGATCGGTCGACGTAGACGCGGCCCTTCTGCGAGTCGCTGTCGTGCCAGGTCAGGGCGACCGGCGGCAGCTGGGGCAGCCGCTCGTAGCTCGAGAGAACGAACGCCGGGACGTCGGCCGGCGGCTCGAGGCCCAGATCGTCGATCGGGTCCCGCTGGAGGAGGCGCAATGCCCCGACAGCCGTAGCAGTCGCGATCGCCAGGGCGAGCAGCAACGCCGCGGCAATGAGCAGACTCCGTCGGCGGCTGACCGGGTCCGCGTCACGAAGCTGCGCCAGGACGATCGGCAGCGGCCGGTCCTGACGTGTCATCGCGATGGTTTCGAACAGTCGGTCGGCGCTGCCGACTGGTGTCTGCATCGGAACGCACGCCTGGAGCGCCTGCGCGAGCTGCTCATCGCTGAGTCGTGCGCTCATGCCTCGACCTCCATCGCGCGCTCGAATGCCCGTCGGGCCTGATGGAGCCGCCACTTGGCAGTGCCAGTAGGCACGGCGAGCATCCGCGCGATCTCAGCGACGGATCGACCATCAACGTGATGCAGCACCAGGAGCGCCCGGTCCTCGGGGCGAACACGCTGGAACGCGGACAAGATCGAATCACGCTCGGCGATCCGGTCTGTGTCGTCGCGGATCAAGGCCTGCTCGGCGACCGTCTCGAACGTGGGGGTCGACACGTGGTCAGTGTCGGCGGCGGCCTCGCGGACTTGGACCTCTCTGCGCCGGCCCCGCTTGCGCCGCTGCGTGATAGCGGTGTTCGCGACGACCCGATTCACCCAACCATCGAACGCTGCCGGGTCTCGGAGACGCGGCAATTGCTTCCAAACGGCGACGAGGGCTTCCTGCATGGCGTCGGCCGCGTCTGCGTCGCTCGAGAGGACGGCCCACGCGATCCGAAAACACCGATCCAGACGAGGTCGGACGAGTGCTTCGAACGCTGCCGCATCGCCGGCCTGGGCGCGTTGGATGAGCGAGAGGTCGACCGTCCTGCCGCTGTCTGCTACCGCGATCGTGCTCAAAGGGTCCGTCGGGCCTCCGACATGGTTGCGCGCCAGTGTGGCGTTGCCTGTCCAGACGCTGCGAGTGATCGGTTGGTTGGGATTCGGGCAGCGGTCGCTGAGTGGTTAGGCGTCGACCCTGACGGGCGGGATGTCGAGACTGCTGCTGAACGCCCGACCTGTCGGCAACCGATCCACTGCGGAGGCTGCTGCTCCGAGTTCCAACCCAAGCGCTTCCGGCGGCGTCCTTACACGTATCGGGCCCGCATGGAAAGGGAGGTTCGGATGGCCAGCGGCAAAAAGATCCACATCCATTCGGTGAGGGACCGTACGACCGAGCCGCGGAGGGGGAGCGTGATGAGGAAACGCCTGCTGGCGTTTCCTGTCCTCGTGGTCATCCTGGTCGCTGGCGTGGCCGCAGGGTGCGCCCAGGACAAGAAAGCCACGCTCAATCTCGTCACGGAGGACGTGGAACCTGGTGTCGTGCGGATCAAAAGCGATGGTGCAGGCCACGACCTCGAGAAGCGACACCCCACGTACCGCTACGACATGGACGGCATCTTCGTCGCGCCGGATGGCACCGTCTGGCTGAACGCGTCGTACCGAGACACCGACAACGATGCCAACCCTCCAGGTGGGCTCGTGTGGGCGCTGGGACAGTCAGGGACGTCGCAGATCGCCCCCAAGTACGTCTGCTTCCCCGGCGAACCGGACAACTCGGAAGCCTCGGGCGTGACGTGCTTTGACCCTGCCACCGAAACCTCGACCAAGTACCTCGCAAACACGCACATCAACGCCGTCGCGGCCGCACCGGATGGCACCTTCTGGGCCGCGGGCAGCGACGGCAGCGAGAACGGAGGTCTGTACCACATCACGCCCAAGTGACTCGTCGCTCGACACCGACACTCGAAGGCCCGTCCCGGAAGGGGACGGGCCTCTTCTCACTGGTCCTAGCTAGGGCTTCGGGCGCCGCTTCGAAGGGCGGGTCTTCGTCCGCACCGGCGCCCGGTCGCATCCGCGGGCGCGCGACCGACAGGACGAGTCAACGGAGACGTTTGGCGCTGGACTCTGCATCCCAGTCGGAAATGGCTCCGGCGGTAGGACTCGAACCTACGACCAAGCGCCCCGCGCAGTGCGACGTGCTACCACGTGTGGCGACGCGAGCGCAACGGCCATTGTTAGTTGCACAGACGCCCATGGCCCCGATCGGCCCCGACAGGCTGGCGCGAGGGGGACCAAGGGATCGTGGGTTTGGGACCGGAGTCGCCTGCGGGAGGCCGAGGCGGGGCGCCGAGTCCGGGGAGCGCCAAGACATCAGCCGACGGCCCCCAGATGACGACCCGTAATGTCCCCTGCCGTGGACGGGCCCACATTCGCGCAAGGCACTCGCGGCGGAGGGGCCCATTTCCTGGGGGACGTGTCGGTCCCTCCGCGCGTGCCATGTCGTTTGACTCCGTTCAGGGCGCGGTCGACACGCGCCCACATAAGGGGAACCTCCTATGCCATCAGCGACCGCCACGCCGTCCACTGGCTTCACCACCGAAGAACGAGCCGCGATGAAGGAGTGGGCCAGAGAGCTCACAGCCGTAACGCGCGCGAACGACAACTGGGCGTCCGGGGACAGCGACCTGGCCGTGATTGACTTCGGCCGACTCCGAGGCGGGTTCGAGGTTCGACCGGTCATCCCGCCCTATCACTCGCCTCAGGAGGGTGCGACGGTACGGCAGCTCGACAGGCGTCCTGCCAAGTCGGGCCCGATCGAAGGAGCCACCGATGTCGACTGAGCCGCGGTCCGTGGACCCGGACCGCACGCGCCTACGCGGGGCGGCGAGTCTGGTGATCCTGATCCTACTCGCGGCCGCCTGTCAGAGCGGCAACACCTCCGCGCCAGCCGCGAGCGCCGTGGCTACGAGCGACACGGCGGCCAGCGTCGCCGCATCGGCCAGCGCGGCATCGCCGGCGCCGTCCGGAAGCACCAGCGTATCAGTGGGTCTCCAGGAATTCGCCATCGTTCCATCGGTCGCAAGCGTGCCCGCAGGGACCGTGAAGTTCGTCGCCAAGAACACCGGGCCCGACGACGTCCACGAGATGGTCGTGCTCCGGACGGACCTCGACCCGGCGGCCTTACCGGTCGACAAGGATGGCAAGGCCGACGAGGAAGCCGACGGGATCACGTCGATCGGCGAGACGGGCGATGTTGCGGTCGGTGAGACGAAAGAGGTGTCCTTCGACCTCGCCCCGGGCAAGTACGTGCTGATCTGCAACATCGTGCAGACCGAGCCTGACGGATCGATCGAAGCGCACTACAAGGTCGGCATGCGGACGGCATTCACGGTGACTGCTCCCTGACGGCGAGGGCCACACACCCCGTGAGTAGGGTCGATCTTGAGGAGGGCAGGACCGCCGGTCTTCAGGCGGTCCTTCCGCGGTTTGCTGCGCGAGCGCTCGAGCACTGCCGGCGCTGAGGGCAGGTGGTGCGCGCACGCACCACCTGAAGAATCACGTGGACAACCTGTTGATAAGTCGGTTGACGCGGTGCACATAAGGGCACTACGGTCAGGTTTAGGCCCCCGGGTGATGATTTTGGAGAGCGCGCGCCCCCGCAAATCCATTGCTGCGCGGGCTCCTGGGGGGCAACGTATTGGCGAAGGGCACATCCCGAGGCATCCGGGAGCCATCGGATAGGGCCTCTGCACGCCGCAGGGGATCGGGCGCAATCTGGAAGCGCGGTTGCGACATCTCCCTGTCAGCGGCAGCTTTGGTTGTCACCGCGCCGGCGTTGCTCTTCGCGTTCATCGTCACTCGGCGCGCGGCTGGACCTGGGCCGGTCTTGACCCGCCTGCCGCGCTTGGGAGCATCTGCTAGACCGATCACGCTCTTCAAGCTGCGGACCATGTCCGAATCCGCAGATGCCGTTCACGCTGAAGGAACGTTGTCTCAGCGCATGAGTCGAACCGTGCGGGCGATGCGGCTGGACGAACTCCCATTGCTGCTGAACGTCCTGCGCGGAGACTTGGCCC
>Ga0111538_10006850_pt1 | contig 15386 bp, 15 predicted proteins | sample SoiMethybrSBSTD1_FD_79669 | JGI IMG/M metagenome (GOLD analysis project Ga0111538, IMG submission 79669) | Bulk soil microbial communities from a Populus tree surrounding site in Tennessee, USA - Soil MetaG P. TD hybrid SBSTD1 (version 2)... | ecosystem: Environmental > Terrestrial > Soil >...
GTCGGTGGCGTAGATGTTATCATGTTAGATAATATGGATCTGGAAACCCTCAAGACCGCCGTGAAGCGGATTGACGGAAAGTATAAGACAGAAGCAAGCGGTGGAATCACGGAAGAATCTATCCGTGAAGTTGCAGAATGTGGGGTAGATTTTATTTCCGTCGGTGCATTAACGCACAGCATTAAAAGCCTTGATCTAAGCTTGAAGGCGTTTAAATAAATTTGAATTGAAGTAAAGTGAATTGAATAATTTATGATCGTTAAGACTAAAAACTACAAACTGGATAAGAAAACCTATATCAATACAGCTTTCAAAACCATTCTTAAAAAACAAGGATGGATTGCCGTGTTGGGCGCGATCGTCATCTGCCTCGGTTATTTTATCCCAGGCGCCGACTCTATATGGTGGTTTATTGGAGCCGTCATCGCGTTCGGACTGTATTTGCTTTTCTGGTGGATTCAGTTTTATGGCGTTACCCAACTAGAGCAGGGGAAGATGTTGTTTGAAAGATTTTCGTATGAAATTACCAGCCAGCAAATCCTGATGAAACTCAACCCCCGCGAAGGTATGCCTTTGAAGTGGGATCAAATAAAAAGTGCGTCCATCGGCAAGGATCACTTTGTCCTGTTTGTGAATAAAGCGCAGTTGATATATTGGCCCTTTAAAATCTTCAACACAGAGAATGAGCGAAAATTTGTTCTGAGCATTTTGAAAAACAAGGGCTTGGTGAAACCTGAAAGCAGGACGCAAGAGCCCAAATCCAGCGTAAAGGTATAGGATCTGGTTTTAAATTTACGATGTGCAAAAAGGATTGAAAAAACTTACTGCCAGCGAAGTCCGGAAAAAAATCTATCACTATTGTGCCTATCAGGAGCGATCTCACCAGGAGGTAAAAAACAAACTTTACGATTTAGAACTTTCCGCTCAGGAAATTGATGAGATCATCTCACATCTTATCACTGAAGGTTATTTAAATGAAGAACGCTTTGCAAAAGCATTTGCTGGGGGAAAATTCCGGCTAAAAAACTGGGGAAGGATAAAGATCATAAACGCTCTTGAAGCCAAGGGCCTTACCAAAAATTGTATCCGTATTGGCCTTCAGGAAATAGATGAAGCTGAATACCGTAAGACGATTGAATCCTTGCTTTTAAAGAAAGCCGACCAAACCGAAGAAGAGAATCCTTATGTCAGACGCGAGAAACTGGCAACCTATATCATTCAAAAAGGATTCGAACCGGATTTGGTCTGGGAAGTAACGAAAGCGCTAATAAAGTAGCTTCGACGTGTAGGGATTGAGTGCTTAAACCAACGGGAATTTAAGGATTTGTCACTTTTTTGTGATATTTTGCGTTAAGCTTATGAGATCAATCCTATGAAATCAAAATCTGACAATAAGCAACATTGGATATCCAATAAAGTAAAGAAAAGCCGCGAGCTTGTCTATAAGTTAATTGACATCAATAAAGAAATTGATGGCGAAGGAAAGACTTTTCGTCTTGGCGAGAAAGTCTATTTCGTAAGGGAACTGGGCTAAACCAGAACCAACCGTGGCGTTTGCTGTATCTACTCTCTTTCTTTTTCTTTTCATCCTCCCTGGAATAACATTCAAGCGGGCCTATCTCTCATCTGCATTTTCCAGAAAATTAAAATTCTCAGGCGTACTAGACGAAGTGTTTTGGGCACTGTTTCCGTCTATTATTATGCACATCTTGTCATATTTCTTGTTGCTGGCTGCTGCTACGGCATTCCAGTTTGATTTCAATTTAAAGCAGTTGCTAAGCATCGCCTTACTTCAACAAAGTAACGAGGGCTACGGCGATATTTTTGTTTCGTACCTCCTCTATTGCACGTTTGTGATGACCGTATCATTTTTTATGGGCCATGTTTGTCGCAAAATCGTCCGGACATTAAAGCTGGATCGAAAGTTTAAATTATTCCGGTTTACAAACGACTGGCATTATTTATTGAGCGGCGAATTTCTGGATTTCCCGGAAGTACCAGATCATCCGGAAGAAGTAAGCTTTAAACTGGTGAATGCTCTTACCAGTGTGGGCTCGCAACAAATGATTTACATTGGAGAGTTGATTCACTTTACACTTTCTGATGAAGGGGGACTTGAGAATATTGTTCTGAAAGATGCAAAACGAAGACTTTTACAGGATGACTTATCCGAAAATCGCTATTACGAAATCCCGGGGCGATACATCACCATTCCATATAAAACTATCATTAATATCAACGTTCGTTATTTTTATTTGGAAGAAGTAACGGAAGACTATGGGGATGAAGAACTATTGTAGTCACTGGTAAAGCTATCAGCAACTTTACTGTCCCACCATAAATACTGCATTCGAAAAGATCATCTTTCCACTTTCCCAAAAACTTCTGAAAAGAGGGTTGTCTACCAGGTAAACAATATCGCCCTCGCCTTTTTCTTCCACGCCGAAAACAAGACTGTTATCCATTTTCTTGTTGATATGTTTGCCAGCAAATCCTTGTACCGGTTTGGCTACACCTTTAATAACCCCGACATTCCATCCCTTTTCAAGATAGGCGAAACGAAGGTCGCTGGTTTTGAGGGTATAATATGAACTTCCGACACCGAACGCCAATGGATGCGAGGTGTCAATAGCGATTTTATAAATCGCTCCTGAAATTACATTTGAAATCTCTTTGCGCTCGGCATCCTCATAGCGTGTCAGCAATTCCTTTTCCTTCGCCGCCTTTTCTTTTCTCTCCACTTCATTTTTTTCAGCATCGGTTATATAACTTTTTAAAGCGAATCCCTTCTTCTCAGTAAAAGCATTCAAGCCGTTCCCGATCACAATCAACTTACCGCCTTTGCTGACCCATGCTGATATCCGATTGACTTCCTCGTCGTTCAGCATTTTATACGATCCATCAGGAACGATCAAAACAGTATACTTTCCCATTTCCATCTCGTTAAAGTAGTCCGTTCCGATCTGTGTAATCGGATATCGAATTTGTTGCTCAAAAAAATGCCAGATTTCGCCAGCAGAAAGCGACGAAGTTTGGTCGCCAAAAAGTACCGCTATCTTGGGTGGCTTAAGATATCTTACTGCTTCCGCACCGACGTCCTTACCTTTGCTGACAAAGCCTGTGGCAGATGTAAAGATCTTCCTTCCCATGTCCATTGCAACTTGTTGTATAGTTTTGTCAAAATCATCGTGATTTTCATTGTTCCGTCGTGTGATGATGAGCGAGCCGGGTTCAAAACTGTCTCCATTCAGGGAAAATGATTTTTCCGAGGCACGAACTTTTATTCCACGCTTCATCAAGGCAGCCACCAACGCAACATCTTCCACGCTTTGATATTTGAAGATATAAGCATAGGGCTTCTCGGGAATGGGCCGTGCTTCCGTGGCTTTGGCATGAAAGGCCTTGCTGATATTGACGCGCTCGGTCGTGGCGTACGCTTTTAAATTATGGGCATACAACAAGTTCCATGCGGTTATATCGTACGTTACCGAATCGACCAGGTTGGATTGAGGTTCGAATACGGTGGTGATGAATCGTGATTTAGGTTGATAAATGCTTATCACGAGATCGTCGGTAGTAAGGTTAAAGTTCCCTGTGGTTTGACTTTGGTAGTCAAATCCGCGTATTGATTTTCCCGCCAACGCGTGTCCATATTTAATACTGTGAAGGTCCATCCACTTTGTAAGTTGGTTGATCTTGTCATTATTATTATCAGCTTTTATAATGTAGGTCTTGTAGGAAGACGCCGGACTATTAAGATTTTCTTTGAAGTATTTTTCAAACTCATCCACCACTTTTTCGGCGTGAGTAGATGTGACTTCTATGGTAGCCAATCCTGAAGTATGGTGATGGGTAAGCCTGTCCTTTAACGTAAGGGAATCCCCTTCTTTCGTGGTAATGTTAAGTCCGCCAAAACCACCGCCACCTTGTTCGTAGGTCATCCCAACGGCTCCACTATACGTGGGATACGTGTCTCCGTAACTGGGATAGAACAAATCAAAAATTTCTTTTGTGAAATACAGCCACCCCTGCGCATCAAAATACTTGGCGTTATTTTTTCCAATAATAGATTGAAATTCCCGTTGCCACGCTGAAATTACTTCGTGATAAGGTTCGGCTGCGGGTGCAAAATAATACGGACTATTATAACCTTGTTCATGGAAGTCAACGTGAACGTGGGGCATCCATTCATGATAGATTTTGAGGCGTTGCTGGGTTTCTGTTTGCGTGCCCCAGGCCCAATCTCTGTTCAAATCAAAAAGATAGTGATTAGCTCTTCCTCCGGGCCATGGCTCGCGATGTTCTTTGGCATCGCCACTACTGTTTGGCGGATTATTTAGATATTGATTGTAAAAATTCACATAGCGTTCGCGCCCGTCTGGATTTATGCAAGGATCTAAAATTACGATCGTGTTTTTCAACCACTCTTGCGTTTTTGCATTCGAGGTATTCGCCAATTCGTATAAGGTCAACATGGAAGCTTCTGTCGAGGCTGCTTCATTGCCATGAACGTTATAACTCAACCACACGATTGCTTTTTTCTCACCCGTGGACGAGCCTTCGACTAAGCCGGTCTTTCGTAAATTATTGATCCGCAGTTGTTCGAGGTTTTGCAAATTTCCGGCAGAACTAACGACAGCGTAAATGAGTGGTCTATGTTCGTAGGTCTCTCCATATTGTCGGAATTCAACAGTTGGCATTACATCAGCAACATGTTTAAAATATTCCAAAACACGGTAATGTTGCGTGAAGCGATCCCCTAGTTCATATCCTAAAAATTCTTTTGGAGTAAGGAGTTTTTGCGCTTGGGACGTACAAACGCAGAAAATAAAAAGCTTGAGCAAAAGGAATTGCCTCATGGGATAAAAGTTGAATGGATGGCATAAGCAATTGCCAATTTAACGAATCACATCCATCTCTTTCCAAAAAATTGCACCGTTGATTTTTATCTTTTAGATTTAAGTAACCAAACCCCAAACCAATGAATACAACTTACGCCGGTTTCTGGCTGCGTTTCGTGGCCTACATTATTGATTACATTATCATCTACGTTGTTCAGTCTTTTGTCTTTGTCCCCGTGTTAGCCCTCATGGGTATCTCCTTTGCCTCCAAAATGGATAACATGGAGAATATGTCGGATGCCGAAACCATGGGGATGATCGGAAGCATAGTAGCGTTGGCAAGTGCGACCGCAATATTAACAACCGTCATCGCCCTCTTGTACTGGTCGTTGATGGAATCATCGAAATTTCAGGGCACCGTCGGAAAGATTGCTCTTGGACTAAAAGTTACTGATGTTGACGGCAATAGTATAGATTTCGTTAAGTCCCTTATACGAAACGTCTGCAAGATCATTTCCGGGATGATTCTCTTCATCGGTTATATCATGGCTGGTTTTACGGAAAAGAAGCAAGGCCTTCATGATATCATCGCGGGCACCCTGGTGGTCAAAAAATGATCTTCGAAAGAGCCAGGAAAAATTTAGCCTGGCTTTTTTATTTCTTTCTATTTACAATTCTTTTTGATCTCGGCTTTCGCTTCCGTGGAGCCTAGCTCCTCAGCTTTTTTAAAGTCGAGGCACGCATCGTACTTATTGTTCATGTTCATTTTTACCAACGCGCGCTGGTAGTAGCTTTCGGGATCACCAGGATATAACTCGATAGAAGAAGAGTAATCTTCAATTGCTCCGGTATAGTCCTGCTTTTCGGTTTTGCTCAAGGCCCTATTGTCAAAATAAACCGGATTGGTTGCATCCAATTCGATGGCCTTCGTGTAGTCGGCTATGGCTCCGGCGTGGTCATCTAAATTATATTTTGTTACGCCTCTTAAATTATATGTCTCCGGTTCTTCAGGGTTCAACTCGATTGCTTTGTCATAGTCTTCCAGCGCAGCCTTAAATTCTTCCTTAGCTCCTTTTGCCAACGCCCTGTTTTCATAGATCTGTGCATCTTTGGGATCAAGTCTTATTGCCTCATTGTAATCGGCGATAGCCATGTCGAGATTGCCAACATTATACTGCGCCACACCACGGTAGTTATACAGGCTGGCCTCTTTTTTCTCCAGTTCGAGGGCTTTAGAATAATCATCAATAGCGCTGATGAATTCTCCCAGTTCAGCTTTCGTTACGCCTCGATTAAAATATTTATCCGCGTCAACGGGGCCAAGCTCCAGCGCTTTGGAAAAATCAAAGTATGCACCTTGCAAATCCTCGATATTAAATTTTGCCAATCCCCGGTTGGTATACGCATTGGTGAACTTGGGATTGAACTTTATCGCCTTATTGAAGTCCTCTATGGCGCCCTCGTCGTCGCCTAAAGCCATTTTAGCTTCACCCCGGTTATTCCAAGGATCGGCAAACGTTGAATCTATTTCTATAGCGATATTGAAATCACCTATCGCTCCATAGAAGTCACTTAGACCTGTACGGGCAATACCGCGCAGGTTAAAGGCATGCTTGTTCTTAGGAGAGGCATCGATTACTTTTTTTAAATCGGCCTTTGCTCCTTCAAAATCCTTTGCGTCTATCTTTGCCTTCGCGGCATCGAGTTGTTGGTCCTGGGCGTACAAAAAAGTGACGCCCAACAAGCATATAATAAATGAGAGTTTTTTCATGGTGTAAAATCCTTTGCGAAGTTAAAAATAAATTGACCTTGCTCAATCTTCGAGTCAGGTTACTGGTCGAAGATTGCGATAAAAATGATATTACCGCGCAACCATTAAAGAGCCATACAATCCGTTTAGAAAATTTTGCCGCCGTGTTTTGTAATTCCAACTATCTTGAAGGGTTATTTATTACCATGAAAAAACTATTTATAGCTCCTGCCTTTTTACTTAGTTTGACGCTAGCCTGCGGTCAGGAAAAGCCTTTGGATATGACGATGGATTTCGAAGAATATGATCCCCCCTCATCACTCGTTGTGCCGGAACATCACGTTACACGAGCTAAATTTCCCTTTATCGATGTACATAACCATCAGTTTGGAATGACGTCACAAAACCTGGCAGATTTGGTTGCAGACATGGATAAGATGAACATGCAGGTGATGGTCAACCTGAGCGGGAGAGGAAGGGGGAGTACTGAACATCTTGAAAAGTCGTTGGAAAATGTGAAGGGTTCATTTCCCAAACGCTTTATCATTTTTACAAACGTGGATTTCGGCGGCATTGATGACGCTGAATGGCAAAGCCGCATGACGAAGCAGCTGGAGGAGGATGTCAAAAAAGGCGCGAATGGGCTAAAGATTTACAAGAGTCTTGGCATGTTCAACAAAGACAGCAAAGGTAATCGCATTCCTATCGACGACCCCCGGATTGATCCCATCTGGGCGAAGTGTGCGGAGTTAGGTATTCCCGTATTAATACACGCAGCGGACCCAAAACAATTTTGGCAACCCATAGATAAAAACAACGAAAGGTGGCTTGAGCTTAAGACTCACCCGGGCAGACGCCACGATTCCGATCCTGTTTCCTGGGAAACCATCATCGCTGAGCAGCATCGACTTTTTAAAAAACATCCCAAAACAAAATTCATCAATGCACACTTGGGGTGGTATGGAAGCGACTTGAAAAAACTCGGTGAACTAATGGATCAATTTCCTAACATGTACACTGAGATTGGTGCCGTGATTGCGGAGCTAGGAAGGCAGCCGAGAGCAGCGCGCGAGTTTTTAACCAAATATCAAGACCGTGTTATGTTTGGCAAGGACTCTTGGGTGCCGGAAGAATATGAAACGTATTTTCGGGTATTAGAAACCGCGGACGAGTATTTCCCTTATCATAAACGATATCACGCTTTTTGGCGCATGTATGGCCTGGATTTGCCCGACGACATTCTGAAAAAAATATATTATAAGAATGCCCTGAAAGTGATACCTAATATTGACGGCAGTCAATTTCCTAAATAAGTTTAATTAGTTTCACCGACGGCCTCCTTTCTAACTCCTCCAATCCGGAAACCGATGCCCATACAGAGATAAACAGGACGGTATTCATAATAGGTTTTGGAAATCGGAATGGAGAGCCCACCCTGGAAAGTAAAGAACATGTGATTACTCATCATATTTACCCTTCCAATTACTGCTGGCTCGAAAAACACTTTTGGGTCGTCATCTGCAATATAAGGTGAAATGGACGCATCACTGGAAAACTCATTAAAGTCAACAAGCGCGATACGAGGAACAAAAGAGACATGCATTACTTTTTTGTTCAAACCAAAAGCAGGTTGTATGAAGAAACGCTGAAATTTACCTGTAGCCTGAATGGAGTCTGAAGCGTAATCAAAAAAATCATACGTATCATAGCTTGACCCTTCTCCACGCCCATACCCCGCAAAAATTTCGAAGCACCACTTGTCGGCATTCTCATAATATCCAATTCCCCCTTCAAAAAATTTATGGCGATGGAAATCATTAAGATTATTTGGATTAGGATTTTTGTTATCGGCATACGAAAAGTTTCCCATCAATCCGATGTGATTAGTAACGGCAATTGCTCCTTGAGCATCTAATCCGTTACCAAATTGGACTGATCCTTGAAATTCCCCTGCTTTGGTAAACAGGGGGGAGTTTCTCGCATTCGGAACATACACAGGAGCACAGGATGAAATTACCAGGGCTAAGAATATGAACTTCTTCATAATTAAAAAATGATAGTAGTAACTTTACAAAAAATGAAGCTGATGAACTTTAATCCCGAATTTGTCAATGAGGTAATCGAAAGCCGTCGATCCGTGTTTCAGCAAGACTATAGCGGAGAGCAGGTAGACGACGCTATTGTCATTCAAATGCTCAAAAATGCTAACTGGGCGCCTACACATAAATTAACAGAACCCTGGAGATTTGTTGTCTTTACGGGTATCGGGTTGCTAAAATTGGCCCAGTACCAGGCAGAGCTTTATAAAAAAGTAACGCTGGCAGATAATTCCTACAAGGAAGAACGCTACCAGAACTTGCTCACTAAACCCATGCTTTCTTCTCACATTATCGCAGTCGGCATGAAACGGGATCCCAAAAAATCGGTGCCCGAGATTGAAGAGATCGGTGCTGTCTTTTGCGCTGTTCAGAATATGTATTTAACGGCAGCCGCATATGGCGTGGGTGCATACCTGAGCACCGGAGGCGTTACCTATTTCGAGGAAGCCAAAACTTTTTTTGGATTGGAAGGTGAAGATAAGCTTCTTGGGTTTTTTCATGTTGGAATTCGTAAACGTGAATTGCAGAAGGGAAAAAGAAAACCCCTTGAAGAAAAAATGAAATGGGTTAGTGAATAATTTCTTCTACAATCCATCACTAGCTTTTTTACCAATAAGATAAATCATTCTGTTAATGATCTCCGACTTCAACAGTTGGATACCGTTTTTCTGAAGCAGATCCGTAAGTAGCGCGACGTCTAAGCGAAGTTTCGGATAGGAGCTGACCTTTTGAATCCATTTTCCAGCTTGCTTTTCGTACAGCATGTCGTGTACCATGACGTGGTGAGGGAAGTATTCCAGAAAGCAGGTAAGTATTCTTGAATCATCGTTTTTTACAGGTATGAATCGTTCATCTCCCTGCAACTCTTTGGTTAAATCACGAAACGAAAGCACTATTTTTCCTCCTGGTTCCAGGTGGCTCGACATCTGCTGAACTAACGAAACCACCTGATCGATGTTCTCCAGATGTGTTATCGTATCGCCCATACATGTCATTAGTTCTGCTTGGTCACGGCTTCTCTGTAAATAGTTTAGAATATCATCGTTGATTATTTCAATGTTCAAATCGCGTTTTCGGCTTGTTAGTTCATTCAGAAGTTGCGTGTTGAAATCAATAGCCTTTACTGCAAAACCCAATTTTGCCAAGGAGATGGCCTGTAATCCATTTCCTGCACCCAAATCAAATGCGACCTTCCTCGAAACCGGTATTATGCCATTTCGCCAGAAGAAATTTTCTTGTTCTTGCTGTTTCTCATCGAAGTCGCCTAACATCCAGGAGTAAAAATTTCCTAAGTGCTGATCGTAGTGATCCTTTGCATTCATTAGTTCTTTAATGACCGGTCAAAGGTATAAAATGCAACTCAACTGGCATTCGGCGCTTACAACTTCCATTTCGTATCCGTAATTTCTTCGTCCAATTTTTCTGGTGTCGTTTTTGTAACTTTAGGTTATAAAATTTATGAAAGTATGAAAAGAATAGGCCTGCTGATGTTCGCTACAGTTTTAACGTTGAACGCTATGGCGCAAGTTACCGGTAAGATGTTTCCAGCGATGGAGGTAGAAACTGTGGAAGATAAAAAAGTCAATTTACCTCAGGATGTAAAAGGCAAATACACGCTATTGGGTCTGGCTTATTCCAAAAAATCAGAAGATGAATTGAATTCCTGGTTTCAACCTGTATTCGAAAAATACATCCAAAAAACAAAAGGCTTACTGTCGGGATTCACATACGATGTGAATGTTTACTTTATTCCCATGTTTACAGGTATTAACGCTGCCGCTACTGGCACGGCAAAACGCAAAGCACTTAAAAATATCGACCCTCAATTGTTGCCTTATGTTCTTTTTTACAAGGGAGAATTAAAACCGTACAAAGAGGCCCTGGAATTTGATAAAAAAGATGTGCCTTACTTTTTCGTTTTGGACCCTACCGGCAAAATAGTCCATGCTACGATCGGTAAATATACCGAGGATAAAATGGATGAAATCGAAAGTGTTATCGAGTAGGACCCTGAGATTTTTTAGGAAGATGGTCGATTATCTTTATCTTCGATCGTCAAATTTCCGTTCATGCATGCTTTAAGTTTATTTGCATTGGCGCTGGCTCCAGGGGCAGCCATCATGGTTTATATCTACCTAAGGGATAAACACGAACGCGAGCCACTTGGACTACTAACAATCAGCTTCCTTTACGGCGGGCTGAGTACAATTCTAACGATGTTCATTAGCTGGCCGATAAACGTGTTGATCCTGACGAAGGAAGACGATGTTGCTCACCAGTTTTTCAATGCCTTTTTCAAGGTTGCGTTGGTGGAGGAATTCAGCAAATTCTTTTTTGTGCGCTTCATCCTATTTTATAATAAAAACTTCAATGAACCTTTTGATGGCATCGTCTACGCGATTATGGTAGGCATGGGCTTTGCGACGTTAGAAAACGTATTGTACGTCTATCAATACGGCTTAGCTACCGGTATACTACGGATGTTTACGGCGGTTCCGGCACATGCCACTTTCGCGATTCTCATGGGTTTCTTTCTTGGAAAAGCAAAATTCACCCATCGAAAGGTTCTTTATTTCAGTGTCCTCTCATTAATCGCTGCCGCCATATTTCATGGCTCCTACGATTATTTCTTGTTCATTTCTTTTATTCCCGGAATTTGGTTTGGCGCTGGTGTTTCTCTAATCATTGGATTTATGTTGTCTCGAAAAGCGATAAGATTGCATCAGCAGATATCGCCGTTCATTGGGGAAGAAGCCAAATAATTTTTAAGGTTCGAGGTCGGATTCTTTTACAAGTATTTGTAGCTTTCTATAATAACATCATCCAATTCTTATGGTCCGCGAGGTACTTGGTAAGCATTACATCGGAATGAATAAGGAATTCCGTTTCCGGGGAGAAGAACCGGGTAGGCTCGAAAACTTTAGCGACGCTGTTTTTGCATTGGCGATTACGCTACTCCTGATATCAACGAGTGCACCTTCCAATTTTGATCAGATCAAGAAATTTGTATGGGAGCTTATTCCCTTTTGCGCATGTATGGTACTCATTGTAATGATCTGGCATGAGCATTTCGTATTTTATTATCGATATGGATTTCGCAATACAAAAGTCGTTATCTTAAATACCTTTTTTTTGATCATCGTCATGTTTTACGTGTATCCGTTGAAATTTCTTTGCAAGCTTCTTTTGCTGTATCCACTCGGCATTGCCTTCAATCAGGAGAATCTTCTCATTGAATTATCGCAGATGGCTAAAGCGTCCGACACAGCACAGCTCATGACCATTTACGGGATCGGGGCCGCAAGTATATTTTTAGTCTTGATGCTAATGTATCGTTATGCGTTAAAAAATTCGGATTTGCTTCAACTTAACAAAATTGAAAAGTTCGATACACGCGCGAGCATGACAAGTAATTTCCTTATGGCAACGGTGCCACTGCTTTCTGTCATTCTCGCTTTTCTCTTTCGAAACAGCCCATGGGTGGGAATGATTTCAGGTTTTACTTACTTTCTATATACGCCGATCATGTTCATTTACAACTTCCGAAGAAGTAAGCATCGTAAAAAAATCTTGATGGAGATAGCGTAGTTACTTGAGCTTTTTTAGCGTGATGGTTTTTTTGAAATACCCTTTCTCTATTAAAGAGATGAGTTTTTTCGGAGACGGGTCAATTTGATATAGTTTTCGATCGTCCTCCTCGATAGAATCAATTTCGATCTCCTCGTTTAACATTAGGAGGAATTCATTAAATGATTTCTCTGCCGGTTCCATCAACATGTAGGACAGATCACCATTCGGCTCTGGTTTGACAACTCTCAAAAGCCATTCGGGATTTTCATTGTCATTAAAAAAATAGTAACCCTTGTATTTTTTCAAAACAAGACTGTCCCCTAATTCTCCCTTGGACGAATCGCTCGGAAAATAATATCCCTTTTCTGTAACGACCAACGTGTCTTTGCCATCCCCTCCTTTTTCCTCAACTACCAAATAATTTCCCAACAATTCGCGAGGGACTTGCGACAGGCTCTTTTTCCCCTTTGGTTGAGGTTCTTTGAATGAAATTTCTTTACAGGCAAACAGCGACAGAAAGAGAATTGCAGGCAGTAACCTATGCATGTACTTTGATTGTACAAGCTAATATAACAATAACTTTCAAAGGTTAATGGATACGCAGCGCTTCCTGAACGTCTTGCAGCAAACTTTCCTGGGACTGTTGTTCCTTCCCATCGGATGCGATTTGCATACGCAGCGCTTTCAATCCCGTCGCACCAGGAAGTTCTTCCAGTTCAACTACTTCTAATTTTCCAGTGACCAGTTTTTTCCCGAGGAGGTAGCGGAAGTATCGCTTGTATTCCTCTTCAACTTTGCTTTGATTATACACCACCGCTATTTTGCCCGGCTGAGTTAGTCGCTCTCCTGTATTTTTAATATAAGCCTTGTCGATCCGCTTTTTAACGATCTCATACCGGATATCGTAAGCGCCATCTACATCAAATTGCTTTTCATCGGCCCGGAACCGGATCGAGATGGGCTGGTCATGCACGAGAATCAATTGGGTTATATCCAAATCATTTTCGAGCGTAGGTTTTAAGATTTCCATTTTTTGGTGGATCCCTATCATGGTCATCAATTGCCACAGGTGAAAATTTTTAAGATGAAAGGCATCGAACGTTTGGTCCTTCACCAGTGAATTGCCAACATATAAAGTAAACTCCACACCATCCGTTTTATACTTTTCGAAATAATGAGGAAACATTTTCTGCGCTTCTTCCTCGGCTTCATCCAGGTGACTTCCGATAACTTGATTAATTAACGCCAGACTTTTCTCAAAGGATTTTCGCCTTTTGTAAACAACTCCAAACTGAGGATCCAAATGTTCTCTGTATTCGTCAATTAATTTTTTTAGGGATTCATCCGATTCAAACTGATCGATAAGCGGATTGATCTCCAACTTTAGAAATTCCAATACATTGCTTTCATCTCCGGATGCAAGGCCTCCTTTGATTTTTTTTGATTGCTCATCGATCTTAAAGATTACTTCTTCAATCAATGGGAATTTCTTAGCCGAATAAATTTTTTGTAAAAGTCCTTTCGCCAATTTAAGATTTTGCTGCAAGTCATTTTGGATTGCGGTATTTCGCTCCAGGGAAGAATTTCGAACATCAGACATGCCGTACATTGGATATACATCCTTAAAGACTATTTCTTCCATGGCTGCCTTTGCATCTGCTCTTCGTCTGTTCAATAGATTCATCCCCGCTTGAAAGAAGCGCCACTGCACGCTTGGATGTATCGCCGTACATTCTTCCTGAATGATCGCCCGTACCTCAGTTGCCATTTCTTCCTTTACCCGTTTTACAGCGGCTGTAAACAACGGAAGTACATTCTCAACTTTATGTGCGCTGATTGGATTAAGCGTACCTGGTGTTGGCGTCGCGAGCTCCAGCATTCCAATCGTTTCTTCACCATCGATGAGGGGTGCCAACAATATGTTGTTGACTCCATTGGCGAGCAATGCTTCCTCGATCTTTGATTTGAACGGATACTCACTCAAATTTTCGACGGTGATGTATCTTTTTTCCGTCCAACTTCTTTCGTAAACAGACCCAGCATAATTATTGCAAGGCGCGCTTTCTGTCATCCTCTCTGTTAAACTTCTCCATCCGTCGGCAGCTGAGTTCGTAATGATAAGGTTGTTTGCCGTGTCACAATAAGCAAGTCCCATTTTAATCTCCTGGATACCAAACAGAGATCTCAGTTTATGTTGAATGGTCGTAAAACTTGCTTCTTCTGAGACTGCATTTTTTTTCAGCAAATCATACTTGATGGAGGAGAGCATTTCCTGTTCTGTGACATCCACTAGTCTCATTACCATGAACCCTTGAAATTCAAAATCATCGGGCCGGATATACTGCATCCAGAGATCTATGTCATAAATCTTTTCAGTCAAAAATTTTAGGACATGTTTTTCGATGGGCCTGATCTCTCCTTTCGAAATGATTTCGCAAAACTGATGGTTGATTTCAACGCGATAGACTTTGTCAAGTCCCGTAACAGCATTTCGCAGGGTAAAAAGCATCGGCTTTTCCAACCCGATGCGTACGCCATAAAACTTTTGGAGTATCAGCAAGCAGGCTTTGACTGTTTTCCCCAACATCATTTGATTATTGGGGAGATTCGTGGTGACGCAGTTCTCCAAGTCGTTCAGGTCAAGCGTCCGCTCAAATGCTTTTGTACTATATAAAGCTTTGAAATCAAACGGGAAGATTGCCGCAGCGATCTCATTCTCCTGGTTTGCCGCAGGAATTACCGCAGTTATAAGAAACTTGATTAATGATTCATGTTTCTCAAGGATTGAGAGGTCGTAAATGGGCTCTCTTAACTCAGGAGCCTCATTAATTGCATTTATTAAACCCTGGCTAAAACCAGGCACATTTCCTTGGGCAATACTTTTTTCCCAATGTTCAATCAGCAATCGGAGATTGAGGACCGAACTGAATGGAAACTTATTAACAGTAGAAATATCCATCACTTAGGGTTTTAAAAGGTGAACGAAAGAACAAGCAAGAGGTTCCACTAACAAGGACGGAAATGCATAAAATATATTCTTATTCTTGATTTTTTTTGAAAAAATTAGGGGAAGTGTCTTAACAACCAACCTGAAACTTTCCAACTTTTATAGGTGCTTGGGTGTCA
>Ga0111538_10006851_pt1 | contig 15384 bp, 17 predicted proteins | sample SoiMethybrSBSTD1_FD_79669 | JGI IMG/M metagenome (GOLD analysis project Ga0111538, IMG submission 79669) | Bulk soil microbial communities from a Populus tree surrounding site in Tennessee, USA - Soil MetaG P. TD hybrid SBSTD1 (version 2)... | ecosystem: Environmental > Terrestrial > Soil >...
ATTCGATCGTTCAAAGTTCCGGAGGCAACACAACCACTGTACTTTGTTTTTGATGACAATGACGGCGCAGTGTATACAACCTCAAAAGGAATGATCAAGGGTAATCAGATCAATCTGACTGCCGAGGATGCACATGAGTTTGAAATTGTCATGACCATAAAAGGAAACGCGAAGTGAGAAAGCTTGATTTATTGACGATCCTTGTTGTGCTGATCACCGGCTGTGGACAGAAATCAGAGTATCCGGACGCCAAAGTTCCTTACATCGTCGAAACGATTGAAACGCCGCCGGGTCTTAAGGCTGAGACTGGTGGCATTGCATTTTTACCAGACGGGCGGCTTGTTGCCTGTTTCCTTCGTGGTGAGTTGATGATCTACAATCCTGAAACGAAAGAGTGGAAACTTTTTGCAGAGGGATTACACGAGCCACTCGGTGTGTTGCCGGTAAGTGAATCAGAAATCCTCGTAATGCAAAAGCCGGAACTGACCAGACTGAAAGACACGGATGGCGACGGACTGGCTGATTCATATGAAACTGTTACTGATGATTTTGGAATGGCAGGCAACTATCACGAGTGGACGTATGGACCGGTGAAAGACCGTGATGGCAATCTGTACATCTCTTTCAACACGGCGTCTGAGTGGGGAATTATGATGGATGAAGTGCGAGGTAAGCTCGACACAACACTCGTTCCGTTCAAGCCTAAACAAAAGTTCGCGGCTGTACCTTACAGGGGATGGGTTGCCAAGCTAACAACGTCTGGCGAGTTCATTCCTTATGCATATGGATTTCGTTCTCCGAGCGGACTCCTCATCTCACCCAACAATGAATTGTTCGTTGCCGACAATCAAGGGGACTGGGTAGGAACGAGCCCACTCTTCAGAGTGGAGCAAAATAAATTCTACGGACACCCGGCGAGCATGATCTGGCTTCCTGGATGGAACAAAGGAGATCCATCGAAACTACCTGTAGAAGAATTGAACGCGGAACGTCAACGTGCGGTAGTACAGTTCCCGTATGGTGTGATGGCAGCCTCGCCAACGCAACCATTATACGACAACACCAACGGAGCTTTCGGGCCATTTACCGGACAAATCCTTATCGGTGAGATGAATCAGGAGCGAATCATCCGTGTGATGCTTGAGGAAGTTGGAGGCGTATTACAGGGCGCATGCATTCCATTTATCAATAAACAGGGATTGCGCAAAGGCAACAACCGCCTTGCCTTCTCACCGGACGGCAGCCTGTATGTCGGGCAGGTACAACATGGCTTTGTCGGAAACACCGGAATTCAACGCATCGTTTTCACCGGTAAAGATCCCGTGGACATCTACACTATGAGCATCACCGACGAGGGTTTCGACTTGCACTTCACTCAACCAATGGACGAACCTATGTTGCGTGATACGTCCAACTACCATTTCCAACACTATTATTACGAGTACCACCTTAAGTATGGCTCCGACCAGTTCGATGTGCAGAAAGTAAGTATTAAAGGCATCGATGTGAGAGATGGCAGAAAAACAGTCTCGTTGAAACTGGAGAATTTGAAGCCGGGTTATATATATGAGTTAAGGTTGGGTGAATTGAAGTCGGAAGATGGCGAGGTGTTGGAAAACCATTTGATTTGCTATACGGTGAATGTATTACCATCCGGACGGATCGGTACACCGCCCCTTGCCTATTGATTGGATATTGATGGACTTCATGCACTATCCTTCAACTTCAACTTCTCATCTTCTCCACTAATAAAGAACCGTCACCACACCACTATACGTCTGTCTTAAATAAGGAAGATTGATTGTGATAGTGTAATAATACGTATCAACCGGCAATAACTCCCCATTGTACGTTCCGTCCCACTCCTTGTCAATACCGTTTGATTCATAGATAAGCAAACCCCTCTTATTATAAACTTTGATGATCGTCTTGTCGAGGCCGTCCTTATTTGTGACTTCCAGATGCCATGTATCATTTGCTTTATCGCCATTCGGAGTGAACGCTGTCGGAATATCCAGGGCGACACGGGCTTGGATGTCTATCCTCCGTTCCGTATTCAAACTGATACTTTGTCCATCGTTGACATTTGTGTATATCATTCTTGATCCTGGCAATATTTCCGCTGGCCGACCATTTTGGTCCATCGTTATCCTGTAATTATACTTTATCGAACGCAATGCTGCCTGATATTCTTTAACCGTTGCATAGCCGATCAGGAACAAAATTCCGGATGGATCACGGATCGCCCTTATCTTTGTTGTATCAAATTCACAAAGTATTTCATCATTCTCGGCACTGAAGTTTGGTTGCCGAAAGCCGATCTCCGCCATGCTTAAGAATTCGTTGTCAACATCCACAAGCACTAAGCGGGAAAAAAGCTCCGCAGACTCCTTGCCGGGTTCGTAGGCTATTGGCGATGCGTCCACCAGGGAGATTCGAGGTGCATCATTCACTGGCTCCACAAAAATTGCAACCTTGAATTCCTCACTGGTATTCTTTCCATCACTTACGGTCACACGCACTTCGATCAATCCATTGAGATCGCGTGCTGGAGTAATGGTGTTGCCCGATGACTTGTAAACGCCTTCGCTGTTGCCGAGAACTTTCATGGTAAATCCTTTCGGGTAATCGGGATTATCAGCATCAACCACAATTAGGTCTGCAAGCGCAAGTGTAAGCGTACTGTCTTCCAACATTGTGAGCTCCCGCTGCCCGTTGATCTTTGGCGTCGCCGAGATTGGTGTTACCTGGATCTTTACTTCAAACCGCGGGCTGTCGTCCGTGCCATCATTCACTCTCGTTCCCACGGACAATGTGCCGCTGACAAAACTCGCAGCTGGCGTAATGCGGTTCCCGTCAATCGTGTAATTTGTTCCTGGAAAGATTTTCAGCGTGAAATCAGCCGGAAAATCATTGTCTAGATCGTCCACAACCAGATGAAAGAGCTGAAGGGTAAACGGTGTGCCCTGGGTGATGCTGATGGTCCGCTGACCAACAATGGTGGGCGCAACATTAGGTTGGGCTTTTTGCACATCTATCTTTAGATCAAACTTCTTGCTTTCGTTTTGCCCGTCGTTGACACTTACAGGAACTTTCAAGTTGCCAGAGAAGTTGGCGTCGGGCGTGATTGTAGTTCCAGCGAAGGTGTAGTGATTACCACTGTAGACGGTGAGCGTAAATCCGGCAGGATAATTATCATCAGGATCAGAGACCGTCAACTGGCTAAGAGTGATCGTCGTCCTCTGCCCTTGATTGATTGTGATAGGTACCTGTCCAGTGATCTGTGGTGTAACGTTTTGAGATGGCGTAACGTTAGGTTGGACTTTTTGCACATCTATTTTTAAATCAAACTTCTTGCTTTCGTTCTGCCCGTCGTTGACGCTGACAGGCACTTTCAAGTTGCCGGAGAAGTTGGCGTCGGGCGTGATTGTAGTTCCAGAGATGGTGTAGTCCTTACCGTCGTGGACTTTGAGTGTAAATCCGCTAGGATAAACGGGCGTCGGGTCGGGATCGGTGACGATTAAGTTAGCGAGAGTTATCTTAATGGAGGTGCCTTGTAGTGTTGTTAGTGGTGAAGGAGTTTGCCCAGTTATGACCGGCTTGCCCTTATTGTTCTTATTGCCCTGAGCGAACGAAGTAATAGCCGGAATAAACAGTATTAGGATGCAAAAAGTAATCCTCAAGGTTCCCATGTCGTTGCTTTGTGAAACATTATCACGTGAGCAACTAACAATGGTATAAATCTTATGCCATGAAAAACACCGTACTAATGGTTAAATCAATACAAATTGCTGTTGGTCAGGGAAAGAGTCGTGGTATGAATTCCACATTGGTGGCGAAATTTGCGCAAGAGAAAACATCGAGGTCAGTGACAGCCGGTAATAGTCTAACTAAACCTGGAGAACTCGAAGCCGGGATCCATTATGAGTCAAGCTGAAGTCCGTTAAGCTCGCTGTTACACAACAGGTTGGTGTGTGATGCCTTGAACTCACTCTGATCTGGACGAAGGAATTTGGGCTCACTTGCTTACTGATGAATGACGTTGTTTCAAAAAGGGATATATTCGCTGGATCCCGATTCAACATTTTTTACGGGAAGCATTTTTTGCCACATGGTGTATCGCGTTTACGTGATTGAACTGAAGAAAAAAGTTTTTACAGAAAACTGGAGATTCCGCGCGGCCAACCCACAATTCAATGGTGTTCTTCAGTGTCTTTATGTAGGCATGACAAGCAAGACTCCGTCAGAACGATTCATGCAGCATCGAACCGGGTATGTGAATCAGAAGGGGCATAAACTGTCTGCTTACATTGTGCAGAAATATGGAACATATCTGCGTCCAAGTTTATACGAGCATATCAACCTGAAACCGATGACGAGGGCACAAGCCTTGGTAATGGAAGAAAAGCTCGCATGGGACCTAAGGAAGCAGGGCTATGCAGTTTGGTTTAATTAGATATTATGATGCTATGATCTTCAAACTTCATCAACTCAAGGGAATCAAGTCAGGGAAAATTACTTATGCGTTCAGGCGATGGGACAAGCCAAACGTTAAGAAAGGAAGCACAATGAAAACGGCAGTCGGCGTGATCCTTGTCAGCGACGTAGAAACCATTAAGGAAAACTCAATCACAAAACTCGACGCAACAAAAGCCGGTTATGAAAGTGTCGCCCTCCTATTGAAAGATCTGAATAAGGTAACAAGCGGTTCAGTTTACAAAGTGAAATTGAAATACGAGTCAGAAGACCCACGAATAGAATTGCGTGAAAAAACTGATCTGACAGACGATGAATTTAAAAAACTCAAGACTAAACTAGAGCGACTTGACAAAACACGCGGACCGTGGGTGCTGATAGTTATGAAACTCATCAAACGCTATCCAGAACGTCGTGCCGGCGAACTGGCGGAGATCATGAAAATGGACAAACTCGATTTCAAAGTAAATGTGAGGAAATTGAAAAATCTGGGATTAACGATCAGCCACGAGATCGGATATAGTCTGTCGCCGCTGGGAGAGATCGTATTGGAAAGTTTGCAGCGTCGTTAAATCACTATATTATATCTGTGAAAGTCCGCTCCTCGAACTGGGCTAAAGTCTCAAGTCATTCCACAACCTTTGAGGTCACATAATTACTTCCTCATATCCACTCTTGATGATTGTAGACATTATCTTAAAACGGTCAGTGCCGACAATGGAATTCCGGGCATGTGCGGGTATGATGATAGCCTGTCCGGTCTCTAGGGTAAAGGATTTTCCTTCAATCGTAACTTCCGCTATCCCATCGATCACCAGTATTAACTTATCAAAGGGGGAAGTCCTCTCAACAACCTCTCGGGAATCTACTGAAGCCAAGCTTACCCTGCCCGTCGCCTTCATTAGAATAGTATGTGATGTCACTGAATTCGGGACGTATTCAACAACGTCCGCTAATACAAAAACATGACCTTTTTCAATTTCGTTTTTTTCCATACACGTAGAAATTATTGAACAGCACTCCGTGCATAATCGATCCTTTGCAGAATTTTATTTCGAGGGTGCTCTACCTCCAAACTTTCTTACAATTTCGATTACATTATTCAGGTTCTGATGAAGCCGGGCCTCCAATCCTTCGACAAGCTGTATTTCTTTTGCGGCAACAATTTTCAGATCAGCATCCATTAGTCCCGGAAATATGATTTGATGCTTCCTTGCGTGGTCATGTCGATCCTCCGTTAGAATAAACTGACTTGGATCTTTTTGTTCTGTAATCATTTTCTCTTTTGTTTTTTCAAATTCAGTGAGTGGAAAATCGCATCGGAGAAAAGAAAAGGACAGGCATTTTTACCCCATCCAGTTCAATTGCCAACTATATATTTAATACTGAGATTTCTTTCAAAGCAGATGACTTGATGTTCGCCAAACAAATATCGGGTGATATAGATGGAAACATTTACAGATTTAGATGTGACAATTACACAAATCACACTTCCGAACAATTGCGGATTCCGATAGCTACAGATTTTCAAGAGTGCTTTTCCTAGCCTTTTTCATCTTTTTAAAATAAGATGGAGTTAGGCCGGTTATTTTTTTAAACTGATTGGACAGATGCGCAACGCTGCTATAGTGTAATTTGTATGATATTTCTGTGAGATTTAATTCATCGTACAACAGAAGTTCCTTCACACGTTCAATCTTATTCAGGATTATGAATTGTTGTATTGTGATTCCCTTCACTTCAGAAAAGATGTTGGAAAGATAGGTATAATCGTAGTTCAATTTTTCACTGAGGTAAGCGGAGTAATTTTCTGATGGGGGTTCATCCAAATAGTGGATCATTTCGGTTATTACATTCTTGATCCGTTCGATGAGTATGCTCTTATTGTCATCCAGAAGTTCCAGGCCGGAGCTCAAAAGATTTTCGCGCAGCTTCAATCGCTGTTCATCTGTAATCCCATCAGGTATCTCCACGACACCGAGATCAATAGCGATGCTATCAACTCCGACCTTTTTCAGTTCTTCCTTTACCAACAACTTACATCGAAGGCTAACCATGTACTTGATATATAATTTCATAAAGCTGAACGTGTCGCTATTCTGTTCAATGTGTTAACCCATCATCCCGTATTCGTTGCAGGTTGATTGTATGCCAATCGAAACACGATCGTCAAGCCTACTCGATAGAAATCATTAAATGAATTGGGGGCATTGTTTGGCAGATGTCTGGATAACAGAGTGGAGATTTTAATCGTTCACCCGCCTTTCAGGGCTAAAAGTCGCAAAATACTGTCAACCGTCAAGAGTTCGGGGTGACAATTTTCCTGCGCCGTTTTTGCAAGCGCGGTAGGGCATTGCGCTGGAAAAGGTGGTCCAAAGAAACATCGTATTCCAGCCTGAATGCCTGGTTCCCTGTTTCATCGTAAATGGCAACGGTCCTTTGGCCACTATTCAATTTTTCCAGTATGGCTGCCGAATCAATCGAGGCCTGTCCGCGATAAACCTCATCTGAAAGCTCTTCTGTAAAAAGTTCTTTCAGCAGAGTTCCTACCGAATCGTGAACGGAAGCATAGATAGATAAATGCATCCATCCCATTGGTCCATCAGCAGTCCGCTTAAGCAACTGAAAAGGAAAGTATTGATTGCCGGTCGGTTCGATCTTATACGTAAAAACCACTTTCCTATTCTTTTTATCAAAGAAAAAACACTGAAAATACAGTGGGAGGTTCGTGAGCATTAGCATTGCTGTAATTAGTTAGTATTTATCAAATGTGGTAAATCGACGTTTGTCCCCGCACGATAGCTTCAATGGTCGCTTCCTGTATTAGGCCCCATAAATCCGCCATAGTACCGTGTAGACTGTGAATGGAAATTTGCCTCGGGCCAATGACCTTTATCAAAGCCAGGATGGTTTTCAAAAGACTCTTTATTTTGATCAAAGATGAATGCTTGCTGATCGACATCCAGGATCAAAGCCTCGAAAGGCACCGCAAAGTATTTTCGGCCCATCCCCATTACTCCTCCGAAGGCAATGATCACGTATTCAATGTTCCCCTCGTCGACGTTGAGCATTATGTCCATTATCTTGCCCAGATCATCGCCTTTGTTGTTGTACACCCTGTCCCCAATGATCGAGGACGCAGTCAATATCCTTACAGGTTGATTGGCGTGATTACCTGCATGGTTTTTACCTGTGGAATTATCTAGCTCATTTTTTTTCATAGTGATGATTGAATTGATAACATGAATACTCGATGGCAAATACGCCAACACAAGTCTCTTAAAAGACATTTGTACCTGCCTCTTACTGAGCGCGAGAATGCGATACGAAAAATAGAAGTACGAAAGTAGTGAATATGTGCCCCCCTGCATTACAGATGCCAGGAATAACCTTGCATATATCACACATCTGCCCGCTTGGAAGTTTTGTAAAAACCTCATATTAAATCTTCTCCATCTGTGAATAGTATAATTTTTTGCGCCTTTCCTGTAATGTTGGTAAGCGAACGAATAACCACCTTGCAAGTCAATAAATACTATTTATGTCTTGGGTTACAGTGTATATAAGGGGAAGAAAAGGCTTTCAGAAAGAAGTTTTACCTAAGCTGGAGGAATCGTGGTTAGCTGGAAGCCATGAAGCAAACAATGATCTGCTTATGTTCTGGATTGAGGATACATTGAGGCTCCGTACTTTAAAAATAGCAATCGGATGTAAACTCATCTTTAAATACAGGTTGCACTTTTTCACTGACCTGGATTTGCATCTAAAAGCTGAAAAAAGGCAATTAACTGAATTTTCGACGGAGGATACTGAAATGGTGAGCAGGATGGTACGATCGCGAAGCGAAAACCTGGTCGGTGCTCATACATAATCTTAATCTTTTCCAGAAACCAAGATTTTCTGTTTGACAGAGTTTTATTGTTCATCTTTAAAAAATTAAAACATGATGCACACATCAGTCTATGTCAATATTTGTTTGGCCCGAAACCTTTCCGACGGACAAGCTTCTCCAGGAACGACCAACACACGTTTCATTAATTATCTTACAAATTCGTTCACCACGATCATTATCGTTCCACTTAGCGAAATACTCGACAATATATACCAGTTGCTTGCGCACGCTCCAGTTTGTCAGTCATCCCGTTCCTTTACTTCTGTACTACGCATCTCCCAATTGAGCTTCAAGAACAGTAAGTGACATAACCACGCCGTGACTTCTGCAATAATCGTCATTGATTGAAATTTAATGAATACACTCTTCCAGCCTGGTTATTCATCGTAATCGAGAATATTTTCGGATTTGCCTGTTTATGATTGCTGTGGTAAGGCTGAAAGCCGGTCAATGGATACTATTTGAATACTTGCTCCTGGAATCTCAACAATATATGATGATTTGGAACGGGTCGATGGTTTTAAGACGTTAACCTCTGTGTTGCCGTCAAGAAGACATTTGCTTCCGGATGTTATTAGCTTTGTCATTGATTTTAAGGTGAAAAATTGCGACGATTGTCCGCAATAAAGAGTTCAGCGTAACTAGTTGTTTTAATTTCCTGGTGGTACCAATTCTCGCTTGTAGTACGCGAATTGTTTTCCGTCCTCATCGCCGATTACAGCGCAGTAATAAATGCGTTTACGACAGTTCATGATCTTCAGCTTTAAAGACGGATTCACTTTAGCACTTATCTGAGCACCTTCCGTATAGATATTATCTGAATTTACCCTGTAACTCATAGTTTGCGTCGAGAAGATTTCTCAACTGAAATTTAAATTTAATAGATCGATATCAGCGTCTGTGATTATTATTGCCGACTCACATGCGGGGGCTTAAAACAAGAAGGAATATAGCGATAACGAAGCCTTCAGAAAGATAGTTGCAATTTGTTGCGTTTATTAATCAAACCAAGTATTGTACGATCAATTCGATGCAAGTTGGTTTAAAATCTTGACATAAAAGAGGCTATTGTAAAAGATTCTTCGTAAAACGGAACGAATAGTGAAGTGTATTGGTCTTACACCGATATTCCTTCTGCGCTGGTGCATCCATATTGAGTAAATCAACCTACATCTTCTTTTAAAGTGCACTTTGTAGTCAGAAATTGCGTACCTTTTCGCATATTCAACTCCATTCCTTAAATACCCGAAGAATGCCATCATTCTAGCATTCTCGATCTGATCCACTTCTAGTCTCGAGAGCTGAACAAGAAGGAGTTCAAAATTGATTTTTAACCATATACCTGTGCGCCAACTAAAAATTGTAAAACAAATTACCAACCGTGAGACTAAATCACTGGATAGATATTTACAAGAAATCGGAAAAGTCGATCTGATTTCAATAGAAGAAGAGGTCCAGCTGGCTGTTCGGATCAGGGATGGTGATGAAATTGCTCTGCAAAAACTCACCAAGGCGAATCTAAGATTCGTTGTCTCGGTGGCAAAGCAATATCAAAACAATGGATTGACGCTAGGCGACCTAATCAATGAAGGAAACGTCGGTCTAATAAAAGCCGCTTCACGTTTTGATGAAAAGCGCGGATTTAAGTTCATTTCATATGCAGTGTGGTGGATAAGGCAGACGATCCTTCAGGCGCTGGCAGAACAAGCGCGGGTTGTAAGGCTTCCGCTGAATAGAGTTGGCTCCCTTAACAAACTCTCAAGAACATTTTCAGAGCTGGAGCAGAAATTTCAACGAGAACCTTCCAACGAAGAACTTGGAGAATATTTAGGCGTGAGCGAAACTGAGATCATACACACTCACCGCATTTCTCCAAGACATCTCTCGCTTGACGCACCTTTTGTTCAAGGCGAAGAAAATAGTTTGCTGGATACCCTGCAGGGTACTGAAGACTCTCCCGAAACCAAGTTAATCGCCGAGTCTTTAAAGAGTGAGGTCTGCCGTGTACTGGCAACACTTACTGCTAGAGAAGCAGACGTGATTTCTCTTTATTATGGCTTGAGCGGACCAGAAAGCTTAACGCTTGAAGAGATTGGTGAGAAATTTAATATTACGCGCGAACGAGTTAGGCAAATCAAAGAGAATGCGACACGTAGACTCCGGCTTGCTTCCAGAAGTAAGGCGTTGAAAACTTATCTCGGATAGTGCTATCTAGTTATACGGCTTGCTCTCCTTCAACGCTCGCAACCTCAGTGAACTACAGCAATCCGATTTTATCAGGACATCTAGAATTAATAAGTTTATTATGCAACAAGCAGCTATTCTTGATCTTAGCAGACGGTTCGCACAAAACCCGTTGCTGACTCCGAAAGACATTACTCCCAGCAGGAAAGAAATGGTGGTAGAATGTCTGCTCAATCCCGGAGTATTCAGATTTGATAAGAAAATATGGTTGCTCATCCGTGTAGCCGAGTGCCCTGAACAAATCGAAGGCTACGTACGCATTGCGAGGCATCAGGATGGTGAGATAGAAATACTTCAATTTGATAAAAACGATCCTCACCTTGATTTCTCTGACCCAAGGGTAATCCATTATAAGGGCAACGATTACCTCACTACCCTTTCCCATCTCAGGTTGATGTGCAGCGAGGATGGCAAAATTTTTCGCAATGCTGAAAATTACAATCCTGTTTTTGGCGAAAGTGAGCTTGAAGCCTATGGAATTGAAGACTGCCGGGTTGCTGAGATAAATGGAATATTTTATCTGACCTATACCATGGTATCGTCGTATGGCGTAGGCGTTGGACTCCTTGTGACCCGGGATTGGAAACGATTCGATCGCAAAGGGATGATCCTACCTCCTCACAATAAGGATTGCGCGATCTTTGAGGAGAAGGTCAGAGATAGGTACTATGCGTTACACCGCCCCAGCAGTGCTGAGCTCGGTGGGAATTATATTTGGATCGCTGAATCTCCAGATTGTATCCATTGGGGGCATCACAAGTGTATTGCTAGGACGCGGCATGGGATGTGGGATAGCGCACGGATTGGCGCAGGCTGCTCTCCTATCAGGACTCCTCAAGGCTGGCTCGCCATCTATCATGGTGCGGATGACAACCATCGCTATTGTCTTGGTGCTCTCCTGCTTGATCTCAAAGACCCCTCGCTTGTCATTGCCCGGAGCGAAATACCTCTTATGGAACCAACGGAGCCTTACGAGTTAAATGGATTTTTCGGCAATGTGATCTTCACCAACGGCCACCTGGTCATTGGCGATAGAGTGCTATTGTACTATGGTGCGAGCGATGAAGTGATCTGCGGGGCCGAGTTATCAATTCATGAAATACTTGGCTCTCTTTCGTCCCAAAAAAACAAAGTCAGTAGCCATTTCCCCGCGCATTCATACAGTGAGAGAAACTGAGGAGTTTCGCCAAGTCAGTCCAGTTACCGTAACTGCCAATTTACCAGATCCAACTGTGGGAGGGATTTTAACTTTCGCTCACTTGCGGAAGCAGATTAATGGCTCGATTTCAAGGACACGCAGGTTAGCCCAACTAAATTTCGCTTCATTTGACCGTTGGGCTTGAGGAGCGAAAGTGGACTTATACCTATTCGATATAAATAAGTCAGGAATAGACTGATTCGTGCTAACCAAATGATGGAAGCGCAGCTACCTTACAGAACAATAAACCCAAAGGCCATGAAACGACTCATAGGGACGATTGTTATGATGGTTATGCTCACAGAATTGTTATCCTCCTGTTACTTATCGAAAAACCTCAACAAAGAAAAAAAGCCCTTCACAGATGAATTCTTATCAAGGCTGGAACCAGGAAAGAGATACGAATTCAAATTAAAAACTGGCCAGAAACAGACGGTTTACCTCACCGGTGTTGATAATCAGACTATTTCTGGATTTTACTTTGTGGAGAATGGTAAAGGTAAAAAGACCAAGAGTGATTATTCAGCCAGTTTCCAAAGTATGCAGGAGAATGTTGCCGAAATCCATGTACGGAAATTCAGCCCAGTCCTGACGATTGCGGCCATTGTTGTACCAACTACCTTGGCTATAATCATTGGTATAAATGCGGCTCAGAACATCAATATGACTTTTTAATAGCAGACGTCGGCGGCAGATGTAGTGCAAGATTCGTAATAACCAGTCTTAATAAAGTGCGATGATTTAATTTTTGACACTTCTGCATGTCCTTGCTGCAGACTTGTGAATCAATTTTGATGGTTTATGATCAGTTTGTGATCGACTTGTTCCTAATAGATTATTTTCTTCGATCAGAGATTCTGAGTGGCATGAAAGTGCCCCTTGAATGATCGATCATAGTTACGAAGGTACCCTCACGCTTTCAGTTGTCTATTCGAAAAGCGCCTTCAAATCAGTTTTTACTAAACTCAAATCCTACACGCTATGAGAAATCCAGAAGTTTTGAGAAATCCACTTACCTATCGTTCAGTGGATCTGAGCTTTCATTATTTACGTAGTGCATTCTTTGTGCTAGTCGTAACTCTCCTTCTAAGCTGTGAAGGCCCGTTTGCTGATGATCAAAACCTTTCCGGGAAAAAGAGCAAACTGAGCGAGATCAGTTCCGCGAGCAACGGCAAGGTATTGACATCAATACCTGGGCCACCTCAGCTACTGGTGTCAGGACTGCAAAGCGGTTCGGGCAGCACTATCGGTCCCGGAGGAGATTTGTTTGTCACTGAGGGCGCTACTGGCAGGATTTTACGCGTCGACCCGAAAACCGGCGAGGTCACGACGTTTGCCAGCGGATTGCCACCTTCGGTAGTCGGCATCGGCGGTTTGATGGATGTCGCCTTCCTCGACGGGTCAGCCTACGCGATAGTCACCCTCGTGGGTCCACAGGTCGGCACGAATGACTTGGTGGGCATCTACCGGATAGACGGACCGGACAGCTACACGGTGGTCGCGGACATTGGCGCGTTCGCCCTCGCTAATCCGCCCAACACTCCATTCTTCGTTTTGACTGGGGTTCAATATTCTATTGAGACCTATCGTAGTGCCTTTCTCGTAACTGATGGTCATCATAACCGCGTCCTGCATGTCACACGCGACGGTGAGGTCACGGAAATCAAGACGTTCGGTAATATTGTTCCGACTGGATTAGCGGTGTCGGGCAACACCATATATATGGCCCATGCCGGACCCATTCCACACCTTCCAGAGAACGGCAAGGTGTTGTCTTTTAGTCCCAATTCGCCGACGGTTACGACCGTGGCATCCGGCGCTCGGCTGGTCGTCGATGTAGAGCTTGGCCGCGGTCAGACGCTTTTTGCCCTCTCACAAGGCATATGGGACGGCGTTGCAGAGGGCTCGCCCGCACTGCCGAACACCGGCTCACTCGTGAGGGTTAATGCGGACGGTACGTTCACGACCGTTACGACCGGTCTTGATCGGCCCACTTCATTGGAGTTTATCGGAACCACCGCCTACGTCGTCACGCTCGCCGGTGAGATTTGGACCATTGAAGATGTCGCCGGTCCGCCGTTCGGCAACTGAGTATAATTCAATACTCGAGACAATTCTTTTGATACTGAAACGGACAATTCAGATTTCTGGTTTGTCCGTTTTTTTAATGATCACTTTCAATAGAGTAAACGGCGATTTGATTTTTTGATACCGCTCTCATTTCTTGCATGATATCTTCGTTAAGAGAAGGATTTATCTTCAGAGCTCTGGTCATGAGTTCAATACCGTAGTTTGTTTTTCCAAGTTTGTAATTGATCAAACCTTTTAGACAAAAAATTTCCGCGTCCTGTTTGTTTGTCCTTGATGCAACCTCAATCAATTCGTTTGCTTCTTCCAGCTTATTTTGTTTGTAATTGATCTTTGCCATGGTTTTGCAAACATCAATATTCTGGGGCCTCTTTTTATATTCTTTTATCGCATAGCGATAGGCTTCGTCAATATCCCCTGATATATCCAGATGAATGTTGGCGAGCTCAAGGTCCACAACATGACCGGCTTCCTGATCTTCTTCAAGGCTTGCCAGGAGATCCTGAGTGATGGATTGCGCCCGCGCATTTTCATGTGTGATTTTATATACACGCGCCATCTCTTGTTGGAATGAAAATTCCGGCATTATCTCAAGTGCTTCTTTAAGGAGTTCAATTGACTTATCGTAATTTTTTCTTTTTGCTTCAATTCTCCCAAGCGCTCCAATGGCAAATGCATAATGAGGCCTTTCTGTCAATGTGAGGCGATACTGCATTTCCGCTTCTTTCAAATTTCCCATCGCTTCATAAAGACCACCTAATGTTATTCTTGCCCATGCAGTTTGTTCAAGTCCGGGCACTCCTGATGCGACGGCCTCCTTCATAGCCTCAATAGCTCCGGTGACATCACCATGTATTTCTCTTAGGTATGAAATCCTGGAATAAGAACGGATATCCGGCCTGATGGAAGTCATTTTATCTGCAGCGGCAATCGCTTTTGCATAATCGCCAAGCTCGACATAGGAATCACAAAACACGCCGTATAACGATGCCGTAGTGGTGTCAATTTTTTCAGCACGCTTTGCGGTTCTTAGTGCCTCCTCGAACTGATGCAAAGACAATTGTACAGTTGCTTTGGCCACTATAGTTTCAAATAGCAAATTTTTATCTGAAGGTCCTGATTCGATAACATCATCCAAAAGATCGCTTGCCAAAGGATAGTAATGTGGATGTTCACCCGTCACGCGAGCCTCTTGCATGTATGCCAGTGCAAGCAGAAACTTTTTCTTTTGATCACTTGGTCTTTTTCGGATATCATTCTGCAGCGTCAGAATGGACGATTTCGCGTTTATCCATTCGCTTGTTGTAGAAATTGGACCCTTGCGATCCAGGAGATCGACGTTACGCTCTTTTCTATTTTGACACGACATGAAGAAAAACGTAAGCAATATAAAAGTGTACAATCGTAGCATATATAGACAAAATGTAATGGGTTTATAAAAGGCTTCCCGAATGGGAAGCCTTTGTATTGTTTAAGTATTGCTCAC
>Ga0111538_10006852_pt1 | contig 15383 bp, 18 predicted proteins | sample SoiMethybrSBSTD1_FD_79669 | JGI IMG/M metagenome (GOLD analysis project Ga0111538, IMG submission 79669) | Bulk soil microbial communities from a Populus tree surrounding site in Tennessee, USA - Soil MetaG P. TD hybrid SBSTD1 (version 2)... | ecosystem: Environmental > Terrestrial > Soil >...
CGCTGTACCGCGCGGACCGAGGAGCTCTATCTCGCTGCGCTCGAGACGGGTGCGCGGCGCCGCTCGCGGACGAGCGCCCACGCACGCTCGAGCGCGAAGGCGGCCAGCAGCGCGAGCAGGAAGTCCCAGGGCGCGCGGTAGCGGGTCGTGCCCGCGAACACCATCGCCGTCAGCGTGTTGAACGCCAGGAGCACCGCCGCGAGCGCGACGAAGCGCCGCGGGGCGAGGAACGCTCCCCAGAGCGCGAGCGCGTAGAGCACGATCGTGAACGCCGGTTCCACGGTGCGCTGCGCGAGGTCCGAGACTCCCTGCTGGCCGGCCTCGTCCGCCGTCACGCTCGGGAACGGCGACCACAGCATCCCCACCGCCTGCGCCGCCAGCCGTGCCTTCTCCCCGGGGTGGTCGCGCCAGAAGTCGAGCACCTCGCCGCGGTAGAAGGCCGACTGGGCGCACTCGTCCACCGCCTTCGCGGCCGCGACCGAGATCCCGGCCGCCTTCTCGGGCCAGGGCGGGACGTTCGGCAGGTCGGGCACGTCGTCGATTCACCCTCCGCGCGCGAGCACGGCGTGCGTCGCGGGGTTGTTCGCCTTCCACAACGCCCGGCTGTCGGTGGTGATCGTCGCGCAGCCGATCACGACCTGGTTCCGCACCACCCACGGCGCGAGCACCGCCCCGGCCGCCACGAGGACGAGCAGCGTGAGCAGCGCCCGCCGCCCCTCGGCCTGCCACGCGACATAGGCGGCGAGCACGAACGGGAGGAGCAGCAGGCGCGCGTTCGAGAGGATCGCGAGCCCGGCCACCGCACCGGTCGCGGCCGCGTAGCCGGGTGACGCCCGCTCGTACGCGATCAGGGCGAACAGGACGAGCAGAGCCAGGAGGAGCCCGTCGAGGATCTCGCGGTTCACGTGGACGTCGTGCCAGACCAGGTACGGGTGCAGCGTCGCCACGAGCGCCGCGATCACGCCGGTCGAGACCGATCCCAGCCGGTAGCCGATCGCGAGGACGACCAGCGCCGTCGCGGCGGCGACGGCGATCTGTGCGAGCCCGACGACGAGCCACGTGCGCTCGAGCGGCCAGTACAGGCCCGCCAGGAACCACGCGTAGAGGGGCTGCGTGTACGCCGACGGAACCTCGGGGATGAACCCGAACGTCCCGCTCGAGACCAGCGTCCGCGCGAACGTGTCGCTCTTCTCCACGTACCGCGTGAGGACGTCGTTCCGCTCGACCGCCAGCACGGCGAGCCGTGGCACCGCGGCTGCTGCGATGACCAGGAGGAGGGCGGAACGTGGTATGCGTTGCGTCGCGATGCCGCCCACCGAGACGGAACGGTACGCAGTCGTCTCGTGCCACGTCGAACGACCGCTCGACGACCGCGTCTGGGCCGCATTCGCCTCGTTCCAGGAACGTCCACCGGGCGGCATCCGGGTCGCGGCGCTGATGCGCCCGCCCGACGCGGCGGCCGGTGAGCACGACGAGGCGACGTGGCTCGAGCGGGCCTGGACGGCCGCCGCGCAGGGCCCGTTCGGCCACCACACGCACTTCACGAGCCCCACGCACGCCCGTCCGACCGGCGGCGAGCCGGCCGAGCGGGTCGCGGGCGAGGGAGCGTGGCTTCGCGAGCGCGGGCTCTCTCCGACGCTCTTCTGCGGCGGCGGCTGGTACACCGACTCGTCCGTGGCGGAGGCCTGCGCCACGCTCGGCTACGTCGACGTGACGCCCCGCGCCTCGCGGCCCTCCTACCTGCCGGAAGGCGCTGCGTGGGCCGAGCTCGACCGACCCGCGCGCATCGACGTCGGCCCGACGACGCTCGCAGCGGTACCGACGACCCACGGCGCGGGTGAGCTGCTCCGCGCGCTCGTCCGCCCCGGGCTTCCAGAGCAGGTGCACGCCTACTTCCACGACACCGACCTCGTCGACGCGCGGCGCCGGCAGCTGATCGCCCTGGCGCTCCGCCTCCTCGCGCGCCGCCGGCCGCGGAGCGACCTCGACGCCGTCGCGTCGACTCTCTCGTCCGCCCCCCTCGTCCACTGGCGGGACATCGCGCGCGGCGAGGGAAGCTCGGGTTGACGGGACGTGGGCTGTGCCCGCGTCCCAACGGCGCGGTCACGGGCCGAACGTAGAATCCGCTCGTGCCGACTACCACGAGGCCGGTCGAGAGCGCGGGCCCGCCGGCCGGCTCGGAGGACGTCCGCCGCGCCAGGCTCTACGTCGCCTCCCGTGGCCCGCTCGTCGGCCTCGTCCGCCGTGCGCTGAGCATCCTGGCGCTCGTCGCGGCGGACGTGGCGGGGCTCGCGCTCGGTGTCTACGGCGCGCTGGTGCTGCGGTCGATCGTCTACGGCGACACGATCTACTGGTCGCTGCTCTGGCAGACGGGCCCGGCGGAGTGGCTCCGGTTCCTCGCCCCGATCACCGTCCTCGTCTTCCTCCAGAGCGGCCTCTACGCTCCCCGGGAGCGTCGCGCCGGCGCGGGAAGGCTGCTCGGCGCACTGATCCTCGTCGCGCTGATCGTCCTCGCATTCGGGCTCGGCACCGACCACGACTTCACGACCACGGGGCTGATCCCGACCGCCGTCGTGACGAGCGCGCTTGCGATCGGCGCTCTGCGCGCCGCGTACGGCTCGATCGCGCTCGAGCTGATGCGGGTCGCCGGCGTCCGCCGGAGGCTCCTGCTCGTCGGCGACGAGGAGAGCCTGAGGCAGCTCGAGCGCCAGCTCCTGGCGCCCCACGGGGGGCTCGGGATCGAGGTGGTGGGCACGCTCTCAGGTCCCGCCTCGTCGCCGTCCCTCGACCGCCTCGCGGCGATGCTGGAGCGTGACCGTCCCGACGAGGTCGTGCTCGCGGAGGCCGACTTCGACGAGCCGACGGTGCTCGATGTCGTCCAGCTCGCCCACCGGCACGCGGTGAAGGTGAAGCTCGCGCCGGCTACGACAGACCTCCTCGTCCACGAGGGCCAGTACGTCCCCGGTCAGGGCGTTCCCCTGTTCGAGGTGCGCCCACCGGTGCTGAGCGGCTTCGCCTGGCTGTCGAAGCGCGCCTTCGACCTCGTCGTCGCCGGGCTTCTCCTGGTGCTCGGGATCCCGCTGTGGCTGCTCATCGCCGGCGCGATCAAGCTCGGCTCGCGCGGCCCGGTGCTCTACGTCGACCGCCGGACCGGGGTCGGGGAGCGGGAGTTCGGGATGCTGAAGTTCCGCACGATGATCGCCGACGCGGCCGACCGGCAGGCCGACCTCGAGGACGAGAACGAGGCCTCGGGGGCGCTCTTCAAGATCCGGGACGACCCGCGCGTCACGGGCGTCGGCAGGACGCTCCGCCGCTTCTCGCTCGACGAGCTGCCCCAGCTCTGGAACGTCCTCCGCGGCGAGATGAGCCTCGTCGGGCCGCGGCCGCTCCCGCTCCGCGACCACGCGATGCTCTCCGACTGGCACAAGGCCCGCTACCACGTGCTCCCGGGGATGACGGGGCTCTGGCAGATCTCGGGACGCTCCGGGCTCGGGTTCGACGACCTCGTGCGGCTCGACTTCACGTACATCGAGAACTGGTCGATCTGGTCCGACGTGACGATCATCGCGCGGACGATCCCGGCCGTCCTCTCGGGACGCGGCGCGTATTGAGTGATCGCCCCGCGAGCTCACTGAGCGGCCACGAGGGATCCTGGGGGATCGACCCGGTCCCCGAGCGGCTCCGCGTGCTCGGCGGTCTCGATCTCGGCCTTCTCTGGGGAAACCTCGGCGTCTCGCTCCTCGTCGTCGTCGCGGGGGCGGTGCTCGTCCCGGCGCTCTCGCTGCCGAGCGCCCTCGTCGCGATCGGGATCGGCTGTCTCGTCGGGAACCTGATGCTCGCGGTCGCCGGCGCGATCGGGGCACAGGCGCGCGTGCCTGCGATGGTGCTGATGCGGGCACCGCTCGGCACGCGCGGCTCGTACGTGCCGACCGTCGTCAACGTCGTCCAATGCCTGGGCTGGACGATCTTCGAGCTCCTCGTGATCGCGACCGCCGCAGCCGCGCTCTCGGACGAGGTGTTCGGCTTCGAGGCCCGCTGGGCGTGGACGCTCGCCTTCGGCGCGGCGACGCTCGTTCTCGGGCTGATGGGGCCGATCGGCGTCGTGCGGACGGTCGTGCGGAAGCTCGCGGTGTGGGTCGTGCCGCTCGCGATCGCCTATCTCGCGTGGTGGGGGCTGACGGGCGGCGGGCTCGACGACGCCTGGAACCGTCCGGGCGAGGGCGGCCTCTCGACGTGGCAGGGGATCGATCTCGTGGTCGGCGTGACCGTCTCGTGGATCCCCCTCGCCGCGGACTACACGCGCTTCGCGCGGACGACGCGCGGCGCGTTCTGGGGGACCGGGATCGGGTACGCGATCCCCGACGCGCTGCTCCTCGCGCTCGGTGCGGTCGTCCTCCTGACGCGCGACGTCTCGGACGCGGCCGCGCTCCCCGCGGCGATCGCCTCGGGCGGGCTGCTCGCGCTCCTCGTCCTGCTCGCCCTGACGATCGCGGAGACGGACGAGGCGTTCGCGAACGCGTACTCGGGGGCGGTCTCGCTGCAGAACCTCGTGCCGGCGCCGCCGCAGCGCGCGCTCGTCGCGCTCACGACCACGATCGGGACGATCGGCGCGCTCACCCTCGAGCTCTCGAGCTTCCAGTCGTTCCTCTTCCTGCTCGGCTCGTGCTTCGTGCCGCTCTTCGCCGTGCTGCTCGCCGACTGGCTCGTGGCCGGCCGCCGCTACGACGGCGCCGAGTTGCTCGACGCGGGCCCCACTCGCGTCGGCGCCCTGCTCGCCTGGTTCGCGGGCTTCGCGGCGTACCAGTGGCTCTCGCCGACCGGCCCGAGTTGGTGGGTCGACCAGGTGCAGCGCCTCGATCCCCCCTCGTGGCAGATCGGCGCGACGCTGCCGAGCTTCGCCGTTTCGTTCGTCCTCGCGCTAGCGGTCGCCGCGGCCCGGTTCACGCGGATCGGGATGGTGCGGGCCTGAGCACGATCGCCGTCGTCGGGAACCTCGCGGTCGACCGTGTCGCCGGCGCCGAGCCCCGCGCGGGTGGCGGCGTCTACTGGGCCGCACGCGCCGCGGCGCACGTCGGGGCGGACGCCGCTGTCGCCACGAGATGCGCGCCCCAGGACCGCGAGACCGCGCTCGCGCCACTCGAGGCGCTCGGTCTTCCCGTCGTCTGTGGCGACGCCTCACGGACGACGCGGTTCAGCTTCCACTACGAGGGTGACCACCGCGTGATGACGGTCGACGCCGTCGGCGACGCGTGGGCGCCCGCGGACGTCGGCGGCTGGGCGGCGAGCGCGCTCGCCGACGCAGAATGGGTGCAGGTGGCCGGCCTGCTCCGCACGGACTTCCCGGCCGAGACGATCGCCGCGCTCGCCCGCGAGGGCCGCCGGCTGCTGCTCGACGCGCAGGGCGTCGTCCGGCTGGGCACGACCGGACCGCTGGCGGAGGACGCGAACGTCGACCCGGCGATCTTCCGCGAGCTCGCGATCCTGACGATGAACGAGCTCGAGGCGCAGGCGCTCGTCGGCGGGACCGACCCCGACCGCCTCCGGTCGCTCGGCGTCGCCGAGGTCGTGCTGACCCGTGCTTCGCGCGGGGCGGTGGCCGTCACCGACGGCCAGGCGACGGAGATCCCGGCCGCGCGCGTCGAGGGCGCGGTCGATCCGACAGGCGCGGGCGACTCGTTCGCGCTCGTGTACCTCGAGGCCCGCTCGCGCGGCGCGGAGCCCGCGGAGGCGGGGGCGTACGCCGCCGGCGTCGTCGCGGAGCTGATCGCACGGCCGTGACCACCGCCCTCGCCGCCTGCGCGCTCGGGACCGCGGTGATCGACCTCGAGGAGGAGGACGTCGTCGGGATCTCCGACGAGCCGCTCGACCCGGTTCCCCCACCCGTCGTCCAGCTGCCGTTGCTCGTCGCCGCGGCTGCCTCGGGCTCCACCGTCGTCGCGATCGTCGATCGACGCCCCCCGCTCGTCCTCTCGAACGACGGAGGCGTGACCTGGCGCGAGGCCGGCGCAGGGCTGGGACGCGGCGTGGCAATCGCGATTTCGGCCGACAACCCCGATCTCGTCCTCTTCGCGACCTCGGAGCGCCTTCACGTCTCCCGGGACGGCGGCCGCTTCTGGGCGGCGCTCGAGATCGAGCTCCCGGAGATCAGGGCAGTCGCGCTCCTCGACTGAGCGCTTGTGGGACGATTGGCGTTCACGATCGATCGGAGGTGAGCGGAATGGCAGGGCTCGACGATCTGCTCGGGAGCTTGACGAAACAGGGCGCCGGTGGCGGCGGTGGCAACGGTGGGCTGGACGACCTCCTCGGTGGGCTGCTCGGAGGAGGCAGCGGAGGCTCGCAGGGCGGTGGCGGCGGTCTCGAGGACATCCTGGGCGGGCTGCTGAGCGGCGGCTCGGGCGGAAGCCCGGGCACGGCGACGCAGGGCATGAACATGGGTGCGGTCGTCGCGGCTCTCGGCCCGCTCCTCGCGAAGCTCCTGAAGGGCGGAGGCCTGTCGAAGATGATGCAGGGCGCTCAGGCGAGCGGGCTGTCGTCGCAGGCGGACTCCTGGGTCGGCACGGGCGGAAACGCGTCCGTCTCGCCGCAGGAGGTGCGCGGCATCGTCGGGGACGACACCGTGAACGAGCTCGCGCAGAACGCCGGGATCTCCCAGGACCAGGCCGCAGAGGTCCTGGCGCAGGTCGTCCCGCAGGCCGTGAGCGCGGTCACGCCGGACGGGCAGCTTCCCGCCGACAACGATCTCGACCAGCTCGTCGCGAAGTTCGGCGGCTAAAGGGCTCCGGGCAGCCGGAACTCGCCGCGGGCGACGACGACCGCCGCACCGCCCACCTCGACGGCCTCGATCCGGCCGTCGCTGCCCTCTGCGCGCGCGTGGAGGATCGACGGCCGACCCAGCTCGATCCCCTGCTCGATCACGATCTCGGCGCCCCAGTCGATGCGTCCGTGGCGCGCCAGGTGGCACGCGATCGGCCCCGCCGCGGACCCGGTCGCGGCGTCCTCGCCGTTCGCCCAGAACATCCGGCTGCGCCAGCGGCCGCCCGATCCGGCGATCGTGTTCAGCCCGGTGACCGCGAGCGCGTCGACCGCCTCGAGGTCGGGCCGGAGCGCGGACACGGCGGGCTCCGACGCGAGCGTAACGACGAGATGGCGGGCGCCGTTGTCGTACAGCTCCACGGGCAGCTCCGACCTCTCGACCCCGAGGGCGGCGAGCACGACCTGCTCGTCGGCCGGCTCGACCGTCGGCACCGGCTGGCTCATCCGCCCGAACACGATCGCGCCGTGCTCGTCCCGCTCGAGCGTGACCGGGACGATCCCCGCACCGGTCTCGAGCTCGATCACACCGCGCTGGAGCGGGGCGGCGAGCACGAACGCGGTGCCGAGGACCGGATGCCCGGCGAACTGCATCTCGGCCTTCGGGTTGAAGATCCGCATCCGCGCCGTCCCGCCCTGCTCGGGCGGCAGCACGAAGACCGTCTCGGAGAAGCCGATCTCGAGCGCCAGCGCCTGCATCGTGCCCGCGTCGAGCCCGCGCGCGTCGGTGAAGACCGCGAGCTGGTTCCCGGTCAGCGGCGTCTGCGTGAAGACGTCCGCGACGACGTAGCGGTAGGCGGCCACAGCCGCGTTATAGCCCGCGCCGCTCGTCGAGCCACTTCCCGTGATGCTCGCGCGCCCAGTCCTCCCGGACGTCACCCAGGGTCATCCCCCGCAGCGCGTGCCGCGTCGTCGGGTGGATCAGGGCGAGGTAGAGATGGCCCGAGACGATGCCCACCGAGAGCAGCGTGAGCGTGTCGTGGACCGTGCCCGTGCCGTCGAGCAGGAAGCGGTGGTCGCGCTCGCCGAGCCAGAGGAAGAAGCCGGAGATCGCGAACAGCACCGCGAACGCCGCGGTCACGATCGCGTTGACCTTCTGGCCCGCGTTGAAGCGGCCCTGGGAGGCGGGGCGACCGCGGAGCCAGCGGCGGTCGTCGCGGTCGAGCGTCTCGATCTCGCGCCAGTCGGCGGCGAGACGCCGCCGGTCGCCGAGCACGACGACGAGGACGATCGCGATCGCCCAGGCGAGCGCAGAGAAGAGATGGAGGTTCTTGACGAGGTTCCGGCGGGCGACGAGCTCCGACAACGCCGGCAGGTAGAGCACGAGCCCGGTCGCCAGCATCGCGAAGAACCCGGTCGCGTGCACCCAGTGCAGGGCTCGCTCGGTGCGGCCGAAGCGCTCGATCATCCGCACCGCTCAGAAGCCGTTCGACGCGCCGATCCACGCGTCCTTGTCGTACCCGTTCCGCTCCCAGTAGCCGAACTCCTCGTCCGTCGTCCGCGCCTCGATCCGCGTGACCCACTTGACGCTCTTGTAGCCGTACATCCGCGGCATCACGACACGGGCCGGGAAGCCGTGGCCGTGTGAGAGCGGCTCGCCGTCCATCTCGAGCGCGAGCATCACGTCCGCCCCGAACGCCTGGGGCAGAGTGAGCGTGTCGTCGTAGGGCACCTCGGCGGAGACGAACCGAAGCGCCTTCGCGGTCGGCCTGAGGCCCGCCTCGGCGAGCACGTCGCGGAGCCGGACACCGGCCCAGTGGACGTTCTCCACCCGCCAGCCCGTGACGCAGTGGAAGTCGGAGACCTGCTCGGCGCGGGGAAGCTTGCGCAGGTCGGCGAGGGTGTACGTCAGCGGACGCTCGACCGCCCCGCCGACGGTGAGCCGGTACGCATGCGGATCGAGGTTCGGGACGGAGCTCCCGATCGTGTAGATCCGCCACCCCGAGGTCGGCACGATCGACTCCACTCCGTCCGGGACGATCCTCCCGAGGAGGCCGAGCGCGTCGCGGCCGACGAACAGGCCCGCGACGCCCGCGCCGACGAGGCCGAGGAAGGCCGCGCGCCCGAGCGTTCTGTCGTGCATGAGCAGGTTGTAGCGCGTCGCCGTGTTCAGATGCCGTGAAGCCGCCGCGAGGCTGCGACTATGCTCGGCGGCGGATGCGCATCCACCTCTGTCGCCACGCCGAGGCGTATCCCGGCGACCCCGACGAGCTCCGCGAGCTGACGAGGGCCGGACGCGACGGCGCCAAGATCCTCGCCGACCGCCTCGCAGAGCTCGCCGAGCCGCCGCGGGTTGTCGTCACCAGCCCGCTCGTCCGCGCGCGGCAGACGGCGGAGCCCGTCGCCGAGCGCCTGGGCTGCGAGCTGCTCGTGCGCGACGAGCTCGCCCCCGGCGCGACCGCGGACTCCCTCCGGAGCGCGGTCGAGGGCCTCGAGGGGCCCGTCGCCGCGGTCTGCCACCAGCCCGATTGCTCCGGGATCATGCTCTCGGTCACCGGCCACGACCCCGGCTTCCAGGTCGGAGAGTCGTTCCCGCTCGAGCTCGAGCCGTGAGCGGCCCGGCGATCCGAGTCCGCTCGCTGCGCAAGGCCTACGGAGAGCACGAGGCGGTCCGTGGGCTCGACTTCGACGTGATGCCCGGCGAGGTGTTCGGGCTGCTCGGCCCGAACGGCGCGGGGAAGACGACGACCGTCGAGATTCTCGAGGGCTATCGCAAGCGCGACGGCGGCGACGTCCAGGTGCTCGGCGTCGACCCGTGGCAGGCGCACGATGCGCACCGGGAGCGGATCGGCGTCGTGCTGCAGCACTCCGAGCTGCCGGCCCTGCTGACGGTGCGCGAGGTTCACGTGATGTTCGCCGGGTACTACGCGCGACCGCGGGACGTCGACGACGTGATCGAGCTTGTCGGCCTCGCGGAGAAGGCCGGCTCGCAGGTGAAGTCGCTCTCGGGCGGACAGAAGCGGCGCCTCGACCTCGGCGTCGCCCTGATCGGCGACCCGGAGCTCGTGTTCCTCGACGAGCCGACGACCGGCTTCGACCCGACGGCGCGACGGAGCGCCTGGGAGCTCGTCCGCTCGCTGCGCTCGCTCGGAAAGACGATCGTCCTCACGACGCACTACCTCGACGAGGCGCAGCAGCTCGCCGACCGGGTCGCGGTGATCCGCGAGGGCCAGGTCGTCCGCATCGGCACGCCGCAGGAGCTGATCGGCGTCGCGCCCGAGGTCGAGGTTCGCTACCGCGAGAGCGGACGGGATGTGATCGTCACGACCGCCGAGCCTACCCGCCTCCTCGCCGAGCTTACGAGCGCGGCGCTCGCCGAGGGACGCGAGCTCGAGGGGCTCGAGGTCCGGCGCCCGACGCTCGAGGACGTGTACCTCGGGCTCGTCGACGAGGAGCCGGCCGAGTGAGCTCGTCCCACGCCGAGGGACGCAGCGCGGGTGGGGCCGGCTCGCGCGGGGGGCTCGGGCACACGCTTGCGCTGCTCGCGCACGAGGTGCGGATGCAGCAGCTCGTGTTCTGGCGGAACCGCGAGTCAGCCGTCTTCGTCTTCATCTTCCCGCCGCTGCTCTTCCTCCTGCTCGGCTCGGTCTACAGCGACACGATCGACGGCGAGCGAGCGGTCGACATCCTGCTCGTCGGGATGCTCGGCTACGGCTGCGCGAACACGGCGCTCGCAGGGCTCGCGATCTCGCTCGTCGTGCGCCGGGAGTCAGGGATGCTGAAGCGCCTGCGGGCGACGCCGCTCCCCGCGTGGACGTATCTCACCGCGGTCGTGCTCTCGACGCTCGTCGTGTTCCTGCTCCAAATGGCCGTGACGATCCTGCTCGGGTTCCTCCTGTTCGACGCCGACGCGCCTGTCACGTGGGTGGGGGTGGTCGCCGTGCTCCTGCTCGGGGTCGCCGCGTTCGCGGGGATGGGCTTCGGCGTCGCCTCGCTGATCCGCTCCGACGAGGGCGCGTCGGCGGTCGTGAACCTGATCGTGCTGCCGATGGCGTTCCTCTCGGGCTCGTTCGGCTCGACGAACGACTACCCGGAGGTGCTCCAGAAGATCGCCGAGGTGCTGCCGCTGACCTACCTTCTGCGGCTGACGAAGGAAGCGTACCTCCACGGCGAGTACCTCACGAGCGACCTGACGGCCGTGGCCGTGCTCGCCGCCTGGGGGATCGCAGGCTACGTCGTGGCCGCGAAGCGGTTCTCCTGGCAGCCCCGGCAGAAGTGAGCGGAGAGGCGTTGCGCGCCGCGCTCGCGGAGGCGATCGGCGATCCGGCGCGGGTCTCGACCGGCGACTCGGAGCGTGATCTCCACGCCGCGGACATCACGTTCCACCCTCCTCACCGGCCCGACGTCGTCGTCCACGTGCGCACGACCGAGGAGGTCTCGGCGGTGCTCACGCTCGCCGCGGAGCGGCGGGTCCCGGTGACTCCGTTCGCGGCGGGGACGAGCCTCGAGGGCCACGTGATCCCGGTCGCGGGCGGGATCTCGCTCGATCTCACGCGGATGGACCGGATCCTTGCGATCACGCCCGAGGATCTCACGGCGACCGTGCAGCCCGGCGTCACGCGAAGCGCGCTCGAGCGGGCCGCGGCCGAGCACGGGCTGTTCTTCCCGGTCGACCCCGGGGCGGACGCGACGCTCGGCGGCATGGCCGCGACGAACGCCGCCGGGACGACGACAGTGCGCTACGGGAAGATGCGCGCGAACGTGCTCGCGCTCGAGGCCGTCCTCCCCGGGGGCAGCGTGATCCGCGCGGGGAGCGGCGCTTCCAAGACCTCCGCGGGATACGACCTGCTCGGCCTGCTGATCGGCTCGGAGGGCACGCTCGCGGTGATCACGGAGCTGACCGTGCGGCTGTTCGGGATCCCGGAGCACGCCGTCGTGCTGCGGATCTCGTTCCCGGACGTCACCGCGGCGGCGCGCGCCGCGGTGGCGATGGTCGCCGCAGGGGCGGGCGTCACGCGCGTCGAGCTGCTCGACGGCTGGACTGTCACGGCGATCAACGCGCACGAGGGCACCGATCTCCCGCCCGTCCCGACGCTCTTCGTCGAGGCGGCCGGGACGGAGCAGTCGGTCACCTCGGACCTCGAGCTCGTCCGCACGCTCGCCGAAGGCGAAGGGGCGGAGGAGCTCGTCGCCGAGCGCGACCCGACCGCGCGGGCGCGGCTCTGGGCGGCTCGCCACGCCGCCGCCTACGCGGCGGCGGCCGCGGCCCCGGGAAAGCTCCCGCGGGCGACCGACGTGTGCGTGCCGCTCTCCGAGCTTGCCGGCGCGGTCGCGCTGGCCCGTGCGGAGGTCGACCGCCGCGGCCTCGTCGCGGGAATCGTCGGGCACGCGGGTGACGGGAACGTCCACGTCGCGCTCCACGTCGACCCGGACGACCCGGCCGAGCTCGCCTCCGCGGACGAGCTCACGGACGTCCTCGTCGCGGATGCGCTCGCCCGTGGCGGCACGTGCACCGGCGAGCACGGCATCGGGCTCGGCAAGCGCGACGCGCTCCAGCGCGAGCACCCCGACCTGATCCCGCTGATGCGCGGGATCAAGGACGTCTTCGACCCGCACGGGATCATGAATCCCGGGAAGATCCTGCGCCCACCGTCAGACGTGGGCCTCGGGCACTGACTCCGGCACGGTCGCCGGACGGACGCGTCCCGGCGGCCCGGGGCGCCATGCCTGAACGACCACAGCCGCGACGACGACCGCGCCCCCCGCGACCGTCGCCGTGCCCGGCCGCTCGTCGTAGGCGAGCCACACCCACAGCGGGCCGAGCACGATCTCGAGCAGCGAGATCACCGCGACCTGGGCGGGCGGGATGAGCCGGGCGCCGACGGTGAGGAGCGCAAGGCCGATACCCATCTGCCCGACCCCGAGGACTGCGAGCACGAGCCAGTCGTCGTCCGTCACGGACCCCGCGTCGACGAACGGAAGGCAGGCCGCCACGACGAGCACCTGCGAGGCGCACGTCGCGGGCATCATCGAGACCTCGCGCCGGTGCCGGGCGATCACGATCACCGCGGCGAACGAGGCGGTCATCAGGAGTGGCAGGAGGATCGCGGCGGCGCCCGCCTCGACCGAGCCCGCGGCCATCAGGACGACGCCGGCACCCGCCAGCAGGAGCGAGACCCAGGTCCTCCCGTCGATCCCCTCGCGCAGGAACAGCCAGCCGAGGAGCGCGGCCATCATCGGCGCCGCCGCCTGCATGAACAGGACGTTCGCGACCGAGGTGTAGTTCAGCGAGAGGAGGAAGACGCCCGACGAGAGCCCGAGGAAGACGGTCATCGCGATCCCCCAGCGGCCCATCTCGACGAACGCGCGGAGCGTCCGCGAGCGCTCCGTCACGAGGACGAGCGCGAGGAGCGCGAGCGCGGCGAACGCGGCGCGGCCCGCGACCTGGGTGACCGGCGTCGCGTCGAGTTGCCGCTGGGCGAGACCTGCGGTCGACCAGGCGATCGCCGCCAGCGCGATCGCGACCTGCCCCTCACGGGCCCGTCGCTGCTCGAGCCCGGCGCGCGTCGCCACCCGCCGGAGTCAACCACGGCCGAGCCGGCGGGCGGCGCAGTCGTTTCCCATCGCCCGGCGTCGGGTAGACCCGGGACATGCAGATCTTCACGAAGCGAAACGCACTGCTCGGCTGGATCGTGTACCGCGTCGCCCGTCGGCGCCTCGAGCAGAAGGCCGAGGCGGTCACGGGTCGCAGGCGCCGGCGCGGGCTCCTCGCGGGTCTCGGCCTCGCAGCGGGCGCCGCCGCGGCCGTCGCGCTGTGGGCGCGCCGCGGCCACACCGAGCCGGCGCACGCAGGCGCCTGACCTCGCGGCCCGCGGCACGGCCGAGAGACGGGGGTAGACCCGAGGTGCCCGTCCCCCGACGGGCACCTCGGGATGCGCAGGTAGCTCAGTGGGTCATCGTGCCCTTCGGGTTGCCGACCCTGAGTAGGCCGACCTGCCCGAGGTCGACATGCGCGAAGGCGTGGCTGACGAAGGGGTACAGCCCCTCGTCGTCGATCTTCACGTCGAAGACCGCGCCGCCGCCCGCAGGGACGCCCACCGTCTGCACGCCGCTCTGGTGGTGCGTCATGTCGCCGTTGACCCAGGCGCGGTCGAAGATCGTGCCGACGACGTGGAAGTTCGTGTCGAGCGTCGGGCCGGCGGCGACGACGTAGAGCCGCACGGTCTGTCCCGGCTTCGCGGTCAGCGGATGGGTGACGTACTGGTTGGCGTACCCGTTGAACGTCGTCCAGTCGGGCATCATCGCGCGCGCCTTGCTCATGTCGAGCGAGGCGGGCGTCGAGACGCCGTCGCCGTTCAGGTACCACTCGCTCGCGACGAGGACGTACTCCTTGTCGGCGTGCGGGAGCGGTGTCGCCGGGTCGACGACGAGCGCGCCGTACATCCCGTTCGCGATGTGCGCGAGCACGGGCTTGGTGCCGCAGTGGTACATGAACACGCCGGGGTCGTTCGCCTGGAAGCGGAACGTGAACGACTTGCCGGGCGGGACGTCCGTGAAGGCGTGGTTCGGCGCGATCCGGGCCGCGTGGAAGTCGATCGAGTGCGGGATCGTGCCGCCGTTGGTCAGCGTCATCTGGACGGTCTGACCCTGGCGCACGTGGAGGATCGGCCCCGGCGCGCCGTGCCCGTCGAAGGCCCAGGTGTTGTACTTCACGCCCGGCGCGATCTCGACGACCATGTCCTTCAGGGTCATGTGGATCTTCACGAGATCGCCGGCCGGGACGGCCGGAAGCGTCGCGTCGTAGGCGACATGCGCCTTCGCGAGCGCGTCGGCGTTCGCCCCTGTCGCGCCTGCGAAGCTCTGGAGCGGAAGGCTCTGGCTCGCGGTCGCGCTCGCGGTCGCCGAGTGGTCGTGCACGGCGGTCGCCGGGCTCGCGGCCTCGGCGCTTCCCGCCTCGTCGCGCGCCTCGTCGGCCGCCTGGACGGCAGCGACGGCCGCGATCGCGAGAACGCCGACCGCAATGCCGAGCAGCAGCACCACCACCTTCCAACCGGCGCTCGCGCCTCCCGAACCCTGCTCGCGGCGCGGTGCGGGGATCGTCGCTTGATGGCTGGACATCGTTCGCTCCTCCGTTCCTCGGTGTCCCGCCGACGGTAGGCGGCGTCGGAGAGGCGAACCTCCGCGGTTCGGGGCAGACCGGTTGCGGGTTTCCCGTAGCGCGCTCAGGCGAGCGCGAGCGCCGCGCGCACGTTCCGCGTGCGCTCCGCGACGAGCAGCGCCGCGACGTGCTGGAGCAGCCGCCAGGCGACGTCCGGGTTGTCGCGGGCGAACTTCCGGAAGTCCCAGAACGCGATCACGTGGCAGCGCAGGCGCGTGACGGCGATGACGGACGCGGTGCGCGCGTCCTCGTTGATCAGCGCGAGCTCGCCGAAGTGGTCGCCGGGGCCGATCCGCGCGACCTCTTCGCCGTCGACGCTCACCGAGGCCTCTCCCTCCGCGACGATGAAGAACCCGACCCCGCTCATCGTCCCCTCCTCGACGATCGTGACGTCAGGCCGGTACGACCGCTCCTTGACGAGGCGCGCCAGCTGTCGCAGCTGACGCTGGTTGAGCCCCTGGAACAGCCGCACCGC
>Ga0111538_10006853_pt1 | contig 15381 bp, 11 predicted proteins | sample SoiMethybrSBSTD1_FD_79669 | JGI IMG/M metagenome (GOLD analysis project Ga0111538, IMG submission 79669) | Bulk soil microbial communities from a Populus tree surrounding site in Tennessee, USA - Soil MetaG P. TD hybrid SBSTD1 (version 2)... | ecosystem: Environmental > Terrestrial > Soil >...
TGCGTGCCATGGGCACGACGATCGCGCTGCCATTCCTGGATGCGATGGTGCCGGCGCTTTCGGCGCGCGCGCTCAAGCCGACGCCGCGCTACGGCCTCGTCTACATCGCCAACGGCGTCATCCAGAACCTGTGGACGCCCGCTACGACGGGTCGTGGTTTCGATCTGACGCCGACGCTGCAGCCATTCGCGAACCTTCGCGACAAGATTTCGGTGCTGAGCGGCCTGTCGCACCGGCAGGCCGACACCTTCGGTGATGGCACGGGCGATCATCCGCGCGCGTCCGCCGTCTGGCTGACGGGGGTGCACGCGTACGACCGGACGAAGCCGGGCATCGAGGTGAAGCTGGCGACGACCGTTGATCAGATCCTCGTGCAGCAGATTGGCAAGACCTCACGGATCCCCTCGATCGAGATGTCGGTGGACTTCCCGACCCAGGGCGCCTGCGATTCAGGCGACTGCTTCTACGTGAACACCGTCTCGTGGCGCAACGAGACGACCCCGAACAACACTGAATCGCATCCGCGCATTCTCTTCGAGCGGCTCTTCGGTGATGGTGGGAGCGCCGACGCGCGTCTGGCGCGGAGCCGATCGGAAGGAAGCATTCTGGACTCGGTTCGCGAAGAGGCGAGCCGCGTGGCCGGCACCCTGGGCCGCGGGGACAAGAACAAGCTGCACGAATATCTCGACTCCGTACGCGAGGTGGAACTCCGCATTCAGAACGCGGAGTCGCAGCCGATCGACATCGCGTTGCCGGAGCGGCCGACGGACATTCCGCCCTCGTTCGACGCGCACACGAAGCTGATGTTCGATCTGCAGGCGCTCGCCTTCCAGGCCGATGTCACGCGCGTGTTCAGCATGATCATGTCGCGCGAGCTGAGCTCGATGACGTTCCCCAGCATCGGCGTGCCCGAGCAGCATCACGCGGTCTCGCACCATCGCAACGATCCGCAGCTCATCGCCAAGAAGGCGCGCATCGATTTGTACCAGTCGCAGCTCTTTGCCTACTTCCTGGAGAAGCTGCAGTCGATGCCCGAGGCCGACGGCTCCGTGCTCGACCAGTCGCTGCTGCTGTACGGCGGCGGCATGGGCGACGGCAACCTGCATCGTCACGCCAACCTGCCGACGCTGATGGCCGGCGGTCTCGGCGGCACGTTCAAGATGGGCCGCCATCTCCAGTACGCGCTGGACACGCCGATGGCAAACCTGCTGCTGACGATTCTGGCCAGCGGCGGCGTGCACCTCGAGAAGTTCGGCGACAGCAACGGACGAATTCTCGAACCGCTTTCAGTCTCCTGAATATCCAAGGGGAGATGGTGCAAGCAGTGGCAACCTCTTTGGATGGGGGTGGCACATGAGCACGATCACGCGTCCGCAATCGATCACCGGTGGTCCCAAACATGTGGATCGTGAAAAGACGGACGGCCTGCTTCGGCACACGCGGCTCGCCAACGAACCACATGAGTACCTTCAGAAACGCGAAGAGCTTCGATTGGCCGAAATGGAAATGTTACGGAACATCGAGAGAGTGGCGGCGCTCCGAAGGGCCCTGCCGGTCGGCGCTGAAGTAGCAGACTACCTGTTCCAGGAAGGGCCTCGGGACCTGAACGCTTCCGACAGTTCGATCAGCTCCGTGCACCTGAGCCAGCTGTTCAGCGGCCCCGGTCGAGCGCTGATCATCTATCACTTCATGTATGGAAAGCGGAACACAACAGCCTGTCCGATGTGCACGATGTGGATCGACACGTTCAATGGCATCGCTCCGCATCTCGTCCAGAACGCCGATCTCGCGATCGTGGCCGCCGCCGATCCGGCGACGCTTCGCACCCACGCGCGATTGCGCGGCTGGCACAACCTGCGCCTCTTGAGTGCGGGAGACACGACGTTCAAATACGACTTCCGGAGCGAAGATGCCGAAGGCAATCAGGATTCGGCGCTGAGCGTTTTCACGCGCGACGCAACGGGCACGCTGCGTCACTTCTATACGACGCACCCGTGGCTGGACGACGACGTGAATGAGCGAGGCATCGACCTGGTCCAGCCGGTCTACAACATGCTCGATCTCACGCCGCAGGGACGCGGAAGTTGGTACGCATCACTCAACTACGGAACGCGCGTGGACTGGTCACCGGCGAGTTGACGGCTTACTCCGCTGCCGTCGCAGCCACGGGTCCTGCTGGAACTGCGAGACGAGCTCGAGGAGTGCCTTTCTCCTCGTCGAACGGCCCATGTCAGAGCAATGTCGGCCGTGTTACTCGCCAAAGACCCCGGAATAATCCAGCCACGACGCGGGCGGTCGCCGCGCCGCCGTGATCTTCGAGAACGCGATCACGAATAGCACCCCGAGGGCGAAGTCTGGTGCGGCGACGATGAACTGGCCGCCACTCAGACTGCCGCGTGCGTACAGCACGGTCAATGTCAGCACGTATATGAACTTTTCGAGCATCGCGGGGATGATGATCGCCTGCAGACCGATGGGATCGCGGGCAATCATCACGAACACGAGCTGCCATGTCAAAGCCACACCGATGAACCCGTAAAAGAAGTCCGGGTGGGTGATCGCCGGCGGATAGAGACGTCCGATCAGATCGAAACTGAAATACAACGGCGCCAGCACGACAAAGCCCCAGATGCCGGCGACCGTGAACACCGTCTTCGCGAATGTCGTCGCGGTGCGCTCCATCGCCCTTCCCCCTTTCACACGCGCATGTGTCCGCGAGTTGCCCCGCAGGCGTGACGTCCTCACGGGGTGAAACCCGCCATGGCGTGTTCCACGATGCGCGACACGTGGACCGCGCTCACGAACCTGCTAATCGGGCGATGGCGCTCGGTATTCCATCGGCGGCAGAGGTGGAGCATCAATCGTGTGGCGGCGTGCGGGAGTTGTACGAGCTCTGTACGGGTGCTGTCTGTGGTGTGGCTGCCGTTGGAGCCTCACACTCGGACCATGCACGAATCGCGAGGGCGCCATCCTGACCTACAACACGTCGTGCCCTGGGAGCAGACGGGGAGGCGACGAATCGACGGAGGCCATATGAGTGTTGCACTGGAAGCCGCACCGGCGCGGACGTTTGATCACGACCTGTGGCGACACGGGATCGTCGGCCACAGCCGGGCGATTGCCGATGTGATTCGTCGCATCGAGCTGGTGGCGGCAACACGAACCACGGTGCTCATCACCGGCGAAACGGGAACCGGGAAGGAGTTGGTGGCGCGCGCGATACACACGCGCAGCGCGCAGCACCAGATGCCGTTCGTCAAGGTGAACTGCGCCGCCATCCCCGAGACGCTGCTCGAATCGGAGCTCTTCGGACACGTCAAGGGCGCGTTCACCAATGCCCTCGGCAGCAGGAAAGGACGCTTCGCGCTCGCGCATCGGGGCACGATCTTTCTCGATGAAATCGGCACGATGAACGTCGCCGTCCAGGCCAAGCTTCTGCGCGTCCTGCAGGAGCGCGAAATCGAACCGCTCGGCGCCGAGCGTACCGAGCGCGTGGACGTTCGTGTGATCGCCGCCACCAACCGGAATCTCCGCGATCTGGTGAGAGACGGTCGGTTTCAGGACGACTTGTACTATCGCCTGCAGGTGTTCCCGATCGTCGTGCCGCCGCTGCGCCAGCGTATCGAGGACGTCCGGCTGCTGGCGCAGCACTTTCTGCAGAAGCACGCGCAGCGCAGCGGAAAGCCGGTCGAGACGTTCGACGTCGGAGTCCTTCCCGTGCTGCAGGAGTATCACTGGCCCGGCAACGTGCGGGAGCTGGAGAACGCGATCGAGCGCGCGATCGTGGTGACGACCGGCTCGATGATCGGGCGCGACGCGATTACGCTCGATGGACCCGTCGACACGGAACGGTCGGGGGTGCCGTCGCTGAAGCTGCACGAGAACGTCGAGTGGATTGAATGCGCCACGATTCGCCGCGCGCTCGATCTCGCTCCGGAGAAGCAACACGCAGCGCGGATCATGGGCATCAGCCCGCGCGCGTTGTCGTACTACTTGACCAAGTATCCGTTCCTCGATCCCAAAAAGGGGACCGGCGTGTCGACGTTGAACGAGTGACGCGCCCGTCGTCGGCGAGCGCAGCCTCGGACGCGCAATAGGGCGCCAGCCCGTTCATGGCGTCTTCACGCTCACCGGCTCCGACGAATGACCGCGGGAATATTTCGCCGGCTCGCCGTGTTCGCCTGTTCGTGGACAACACAGAACACATCCGCGTGCTCGCAATGTCAGGGAGCCTTCGCCGTGCGTCCTCGAACAGCGCACTGGTCGCAGCGGTCGCGCGCCTGGCTCCGCGTGCGGTGGACGTGTCGATTTATCGTGGCCTCGCGGAGCTTCCGCCGTTCAATCCAGATATCGACGGAGACAGTGCACCGGCGGCCGTCATGGGGTTCCGAACCGCGTTGCACACGTGTCACGCGCTGCTGTTATCGAGCCCGGAATACGCGCACGGCGTCCCCGGGGTGCTGAAGAACGCCCTGGACTGGGTGGTCGGGAGTGGTGAGTTGATCGACAAGCCGGTCGCGCTCATCAACACATCCGCACGCGCGACACACGCACGGGCGTCGCTGGTGGAGACGTTGTCCGTCATGTCGGCGCGCCTGGTCCGCGACGCGTCAATCACCGTCGCGCTCGACGGCAGGATGCTGGATGCGGATGGCATCGTTGCCGACGAAACGATTGCCGCTGCGGTCAGGTCGGCGATCGACGCACTCGTCGCTGACGCACGCCTCTCTTAATCCCGGAGCTCCCTTCCCTCGATAGGAAATCGTTTCGGCTGCCGCGTCCGCGGCTGGCGGGCGGCGCTGCAGCTCTCGTCATCGCAGTTGGCGCGACTGTACGGGCGTCGTACGAGTGCTGTGTGGGCGCTGTGGGTGGTCGTCGATTCGCCCGCGTTCCACACTCTCGTGCATGGCGGCTCACACACCGGCAACCGCATTCGTGACGGGAGCGGACGGATTCATTGGCCGAGCGCTCGTCGAGGTCCTGCTGGCGCGCGGCCACCAGGTGTTCGGCCTCGTGCCGTCCATCGAGGCGGCGCATCACCTGCGCGCCATCGGTGCGGTGCCTGTCGTGGGCAATCTCCTTGAAACCGGTCGATGGCAGGACGAAGCGGCGGCCGACTGGGTCTTCCATCTTCCGCCACACCCGGTCGGTGCCCAGCGCGTGACTGGCCAACGCGCCGCAGCCATCGCACGCGAGCGCGTGTTGGTGGATGGGCATCTGCTGGACGCCGTCGCGGATGGACCGACGCGGCGGATCGTGTACGTCGCGGACACGAGCTGCTATGAGGCGATCGGCCCCCGCCCGATTACGGAGGACGAACCCTTCCGGCCGTCCGCCTGGGGACGCTGTCTCATGCCGGCGCTCGAGCGTCTCGATGGATACGTCGCCGCCGGGCTGCCGATCGTGACGGCGTTCCCGGGGTGGGTCTACGGCGACGGCTCCTGGTTCCGCCAGCGCATCATCGAACCGGTCATGGCCGGCCGCCGTGTGGTGCAGTTCGGGAAGCACGGCGCGCTGGTGTCGCCGATTCACGTCCACGACTGTGCCGGGGCGATCGCGCACCTCGCCGAGCGCGGTGAAGGCGGCGGCCGCTATTTTCTCGTCAACAGCGAGCCAATCCGCGTGCACGATTTCGCGGAAACGTTCGCACGTCTGGCGCAGCGTCCTCTGCGCGTCTGGCGAGTACCCGCCGCCGCGACTCGATTGCTGATCGGCCGTCTGCTGGCGGACCACATCCAGCGTGACGCCGTGTTCTTGAACATCCGATTACGCGGAACCGGATTCCGTTTCCAATATCCGACTCTCGAGCAAGGGCTCCAGCAAGTCCTTGGAGCACTCCATGAGCAATGAATCCTATCGACCCGCTTCGACTCCGGGCATTGGTGAAAGCTTCGATGAAGTCGTGTTGCCGCATCTCGATGCGGCCTATCGCCTGGCGCGGTGGCTGATGCGTAACGATCACGATGCGGAAGACGTCGTGCAGGACGCCTCGTTGCGCGCGTTTCGCTACTTCCGAACATTCAACGGCGGAGACGGCCGCGCCTGGTTTCTCCGGATCGTACGCAACACCTGTTTTGGATGGCGCAGCCACCGGTTCGAAGCGCTCACGGATCTGTTCGACGAAGAGCAGCACCGGAGCGAGCAGCCGGCCGTCGATCCCGAGACGTTGCTCCTTCAGACCGACGACGCGACGTTGGTCGCGCGAGCCATGCGCCACTTGCCCGACGGGTTTCACCAGCTGCTGATGCTTCGCGAGCTCGAGGGTCTCTCCTACCGCGAGCTGGCCGAGGCACTGGAGATTCCTATCGGAACGGTGATGTCGAGGCTGTCGCGTGCGCGTGACGCGCTGCGCGCCGCACTCGACAGCGAGTTGAAACAATCCGGACAATCCCGGACTTCGACGAGAACCAGGGACGGGGAACTGCAGCCGGAGGAGGCGGACGCCGTACTGGCATGATGCGATTCACACGGTCTGCATTTTGACTTTTGCATTTTGAATTACGGCAGCCGGAGTTTTTCATCAGCCTGTTAAGGACGATGCTGGCAGCCGATGTCCGTCAGGTCGCCCGTTCCCATGGAGATCGCACGCCCTTCGTGCACGAACGACGTCGCTGGATAGAGCATTCCGGGCACTACGTCCCGTTCGCGCAGCAGTAAGATGAAAGGTCCATGAATCCCGGCACTCCGCGGTCGTTTGGCGCACAGCTCAAAGCGCTCCGCGCGGCCGCCGGGTTCACGCAGGAAGAGCTCGCGACGATCGCCGGGCTGTCGGTTCATGCCGTCAGCGCGCTCGAGCGCGGCGAGCGACGGAAACCGCAGGTCGAGACCGTGCGCGCGTTGTCGGCCGCCCTCGACTTGAGCGGTGCGGCCCGCGACACGTTCCTGGAAAGCGCGCGCGCCGCCGCAGCCACGACGGCGGTCGATCAACTGCGCGACGTCTCGCTGCCCCTGGCACTGACGGTCTGTCTCGGCCGCGATGCGGATCTGCAAACGCTGCGGCAGTGGTTCTCCGATCCCTTCGCACGCCTTATCACGCTGACCGGTCCAGGAGGAGTCGGCAAGACGCGCCTGGCGCTGGAGCTCGCGCGGGTCATTGCCGTGGAGGGCGCCGCGCGCGTCGCCTTCGTCCCGCTCGCCGCGATTCGGAACCCTGCGTTCGTGGCGCCGGCCATCGCCGAGGCTCTCGGATTGCCCGATGTCATGGCCCCCGACCTGCCACGACGCGCACGCGCGGCCTGTGACAATCAGCCCACGCTGCTGGTTCTCGACAACTTCGAGCAGATACTCGAAGCGACGACTCTGGTCGCCGATCTTCTGCGATCGGTCCCCGCGCTGCGCGTGCTGGCCACCAGCCGCGCCGCGCTGCACGTGCGAGGAGAGCGGGAGTACGCGGTCGGACCTCTCGCGTTGGACGTGGACGACGACGCCACATCGCCCGCCGATTTCGCGCGCTCTCCCGCTGTACGGCTCTTCGTCGAGCGGGTCCGGGACGTGCAGCCTGATTTCCACCTCACGTCCGCGAACGGGCCGACCGTGACGGCGATTTGCCGGCGGCTCGATGCGCTGCCGCTCGCGATCGAGCTCGCGGCTCCGTGGATCAAAGTGCTGACGCCCGAGGATCTGCTCCGCCGACTCACCGACGACGTTCTGCTGACGACGGTCGGTCCGCGCGACCTCCCCGAACGCCAACAGACCATGAATGCCACGGTCGCGTGGAGCTATCAGCTGCTTGCCGCGAACGAACAGCGCGTATTCCGTCGTCTCGGTGCGCTGTCGGGTCGGTTTCCAATCGAGGCGGCGGCTTCCGTGCTCGCAGGTCGCGACGATGCCCCGGTCGGCAGCGACGACGCGCTTGGCGCGACCGCCGTCCTGGTCGACAAGAGCCTCGTTCTGCGCGCCGAGACCTCGGTGGCGGCTCGCCCGCTGTACCAAGTCCTCGAAACGGTGCGTGCCTATGCGGCGCTCGAACTGACGGCGGCCGGTGAGCGCGACGACGCTCTCGAAGGGCTGGCCCGCTACTGCGTCGCTGAAGCCTCTCGCGCCGCGAAGGGGCTGATGGGGCCCGCGCAGAGCGAATGGCTGGATCGTGTGCGCGACGATCTCGAGAATTATCGCGCCGCCCTTGCGTGGCTGATCGAGCGCGGCCGCCTCGTCGACGCGTCCGACATCGCCTGGGGGCTGAAGTATTTCTGGCTGATCCGCGGACATGCGGCGGAGGGGCTGCAGTGGTATGAGCAGGTGCTGAGCCTGTCATCGCTTCCGGCCGGCGCCGAATGCAGAGCACTGCTTGGAGCGGCTGGAATGTGGTGGACCCAGGGAGAGCTCGGGCGCGCGCGGGACGGAGTCGACCGCGCGATGGCGCTCGCCTTCGAGGGCGGCGACCTGGAAACGGTGGCGCAGGCGGAACATCTTTCCGGCCACATCGAACACGCCCTTGGCAACGTGCGCGTGTCGCGTGAACGGTTCGCCGCCGGTATCGACCGGTTTCGCTCGCTTGGGATCCCGTCGGGCACTGGCAACGCGCTGAGCGGGATGGCGGTGCTGGCGCTGGCGACGGGCGACGCTGGTCACGCGGAACGTCTGCTCGATGAAGCCACACTGGTCCTGCGACAGGCGGGCCCGTGGTTCCTGACCTGGGCACTCTATGTTCGCGCTGTCCTGGCCGTCCGGCGCGCGAACGCCGATGAGGCGATTGCGTTGGTGCGCGAGAGCCTCATGCGCATCCGCGAGCTCCACGACAAGTTCGCGTTCGTGTACGCCCTGGTCCCTCTTGCCGCGGCAGCGGTGATCAAGAACGACGACGCGTGGGCCGCGCGAATCCTCGGTGCCGGAGACGCGGTCACGGAACGTACCGGAGTCATGGTCGTCGACAAATCGGTGCACGACCTGCAGGAGCAGTCGCAGCGGGAGGCGCGCGCGCGGCTCGGCCCGGATCGCTTCGCTCGCGCGTATGCCGCGGGACGCGGTGCCTCGATCGATTCGTTGATCAAGGACATCGACAGTGCGTTGTCGGAGAGCCGCCCGCGCCCGGCGTCCACATAGAGTCGGTGTTCGCGACGAAAGAGCCGAGGCCAGGGAACAGCGATGACCGATGGCCGTCGGCTGGTTCTTGCTACAGATAGACGTGCAGCTGGGCGAGGAACGTCTTGAACGACTCGTCGCTCCCCTCGGCGCGGTCGACGTAGAGATCGAGATTCAGGTTGATGTGGGTGCGCGGAAGCAGGCTGGCGCCCATATTCCACCGGAACACGCCGGGGACGAGATCGGTTCCCGTCCGGCCCTGCGGCGACACTTTCAGCCACACGCCACGAAACGCCTCGACGGCTGTCTCATTCACGAGGACGAACGACGTTCCGCCTCCGCTGCCGCGAATGTCGGCATCGCCTTCGGTCCACACCGTCAACCGTCGCCACCGTGCAAGTCCGACAGCGGCGCCGGCCGCACCGTGCCTGGCCTTCAGCGTCGACTCGTCACGATAGAGTCCTGACCCGACGACGACGACGTTCGGACTGACATCGACCTGCAGGCGAGCGGTGGTGTTGAATGACCTGCCGCCATCATCGTTCACGATGGATTCAGCTCGACCGGGCGAGGCCGACAGCTGGAGCAGCGAGCGTTCGGACGCCCGGCTGACCTCGATGCCGTAGACCTGATCGTACTTGTCGAACCCGAGGTCGGCGCGGTTGAACGACGTGTGGTCGGCGAAATGAATGCCGTACGCCGGCATGTAGCGCCCGACTTTGATTCCCACGCCGCGGGTGCTCTCGTACGAGACCCAGTGCTCGCGCGAATAGAGCGTGGCAGCCGTGTTTCCGAGTGGCGGCATCCGTCCCGCTTCGCCGTACGCCGTCCAGCCGTGGCCACGATAGGCGCCTTCGATATCGGCATTCATCAGCAGGTTGCGACCATCGCTGAAGGTGCCGCTCTTGAAGTGGAGATGTGAAGGCAGGAGAGAGATGCCGAGGTGCACCGGACCGAGATGATCGCCCGGCGTGCCGAACAGGAACTCTTCCTCGCCCGATACGAAACCGTCGCGTGCCGGCTGCGAATTCACGCGCCTGGTCGTCGCCAGTTCCTGCCCCGAGAGCGATCGCCCGTATGGCGTCAGTAATCCGCCTCCGGACGCGGAGTAATGACACGACGAGCACCGGTTGTACTGCTTGGCGAGGAATTGCGGTTCGGCGCCGGCAGGCCCGACGTCCGTCACCAGGACCATCAGACAGGCGACCACCGACCAGAGACGCATCGTCATGACTCACCTGTCCTGGGAAGCCGGATTCGCGAAGAACACCACTCGCACCGTGACTTCGTTCTTGACGCCGACACCCAGATACCTGGGATCGGCGATGCCATAGTCGGAAATGCGAACCGGAAACGACGCCTCGACGTGCACGGAGGATCCATGCCTTCTCAACGTCGCCTGACCGGCCACCGGTTGCGTCGTCCCATGGAGACGTAAGCGCCCCGTAAAGCGGCTCCGACCGTCGGCGGCGCCGAAGGCGAGCGCGCCAACATCGATGTGCGAGAGCACGGCGGTCTCGAAGTCCGCGTTCTTCTCGACCTCGAGATAGTTGTCGAGCATGTGGTGGTTGCGCAGCGCGATTCCGGTGTCGAGCGTCCTGAGCACGACCGAGAGCTCTCCGGCGAGCGCCGTTGTCCCGGGGTCGACTGAAAGCGTTCCTTTCAGCGCGGTCGTTCTCGCCTCGAAGCTGCCACCAACCGTCAGTGGACACGTGACGCGCACATCACCCGTCGTCGCCGTCCAGGCGCCCGTTTGCGCCGCGCTGTTGTCATTCGCGATGAGCCACGTCGTCAGCGCTGCAACGCCGACGATGGCCAGCCGTCGCCTGCCGTTCCGTTTGTCGTTCACGAAGATCCCAATCAGATGCGCGCTCGAAATATTCCCTGGAGGAACGAGCGTGTCTGTTTCTTTCGCCCTGGAATATCCGACGCGCTGCGCTGATTAGTGAAAGGTGTGGACGCGTCTGCGGTTCCGCAGCGCAGGTAACAAGGAGAAACACATGAACTACGGCAACACCGTGACGCTGGCGATCACGCGGGGCATCCTGCGCGTTGCGGGCGGCACTGCTCTCGGCATGGTCTTGACATTCGCGCTGCCAATCACAGCGCACGCGCAGACAGTCACACCCCCGGTCGTGCCTGCTGGTCTCGACGTGGAGGCGGGGAACGAACCGTTCCTGGTCGGTCACGCCGTCGGCACACAGAACTACGTCTGCCAGCCCACAGGTCCTTTCGGGCGCGTCGGCTGGGTGCTGTTTACGCCGGAGGCCACGCTGTTCGGCGAGCGATCAGATCAACTCATCACTCACTTCTTCAGTCCCAACCCCGATGAGGGCGGTCGCGTCGTGCGCGCCACGTGGGAAAGCTCCCTCGATACGAGCATGGTCTGGGCGAAAGCGATCGCGTCTGCCATGGTCGACTCGACTGCCATTCCGTGGGTCCTGTTGCAGGCGGTTGGAACTCAAGAGGGACCGACCGGCGGCACCACGCTGTCGATCACGACGTTCGTGCAGCGCGTGCATACCGAAGGCGGCCTTCCACCGGCGACTGACTGTCAGCAACTGACCGACGTCGGTCGAAAGGCCTTCAGTCCTTACACCGCGGATTACTTCTTCTACAGAGGAATGTGAACGGTGAATCAATCGATGTCGGCGCGATGATCCGATAACCCGTCGCAAACCGGCCGTGGCGATCGCTGACGCTCATTGGCGCGATCGCCACGTCGGTTCCAGCGAGAGCACGCGCTGCCGGACCTGCCCCGGCGAGGCCGAATGTCACGATCTACCCGGCAGCCTGAGCTGGCCCGTCCTGGATAACCTCGCGGGAGAGATCGAGTTCGCACGTCATGGCGAACTCGATCGAGACGAAGGCGAATCTGACGTAGTGCTTACTCCGCCGTGATGGCGGCCGCGGGAGCGACGTGGCGGCGTGTCTGCAGCCATCGTTGCAGCTGCGCCATGTACGTGAAGAAGACCGGCGTCAGATACAGCGTGACGAGCTGCGAGAACAGCAGGCCGCCCACGACCACCAGACCGAGCGGCTGACGCGCCTCGCCGCCGGCGCCGTATCCGATCGCAATCGGCACCGCGCCGAGCAGCGCCGCCATGGTCGTCATCATGATCGGCCGGAAGCGGATCAGACAGCCCTTGTAGATCGCGTCCTCCGACGACAGACCGCTGCGCTCGGCCTCGAGCGCGAAGTCGATCTGCATGATCGCGTTCTTCTCGACGATCCCGATCAGCATGATCATGCCGACGAACGCGTAGATGTTCAGGTCCATGTGGAAGACGAGCAGCGTCAGCAGCGCGCCGAAGGCCGCCGACGGCAGCCCCGACAGGATCGTCAACGGGTGAATGTAGCTCTCGTAGAGGATGCCGAGCACGATGTAGACGACGAGGACCGCGATGATGAGGAGTACTGCCAGGTTCGACAGCGCGCCCTCGAAGGCTTTGGCCGCGCCGAGGAACTGGCCTGCGACGCCATCGGGAAGCGAGGCGTCGGCAATCTCTTTCACACGCGACAACACTGTCCCAAGCGCCGCGCCCGGCGCGAGGCCGAACGCGATCGTCGCCGACGTCAGCTGACCATAGTGGTTGACCGTCTGGGGCCCGACCTGCTGCGTGACCGATGCCAGGGTGTCGAGCGGCACCACCGGTCCATTGCCCTTGAAATAGAGCATCGACAACGCGCTCGGGTCCTGCTGGAACTGCGGCGCCAGCTCGAGCAGCACCTTGTACTCGTTGACCGGCGCGTAGATCGTCGACACCCAGCGCGGCCCGTAGGCATCGTAGAACGCGTTTTCGATCTGGCTTGCGGTGACGCCGAGCGCCGCCGCCTTGTCGCGATCGATGACGACGTTCGCCTGCGGGCTGGTAATCTCGAGATCGCTCGTCAGATCCTGGATCCCGGGGACGTCGGCGAGCCGCCGCAACACGGTTTTCGTCGTGGTGTAGAGCTGCTGCGCGTCCGCTGACTGCAATGAGTACTGATACAGCGCCTTGCTCACCTGGCCGCCGATGCGGATCGTCGGCGGGTTCTGCATGAACACTTCCATGCCCGGGATCCGCGCGAGCTCGGGCCGCAGCGTCTCGATGATCCGATCGACGCTCTGTGTTCGATCATCGCGTGGCTTAAGCGTGACGACGATCTGTCCGAGGTTCGGGCCGCCGAGCGTGTTCGCCGCCGCGCCGCCGATCGTCGAGACCAGTGCCACGACGTTCGGATTGCTGCGAATCACATTCGCGACCTGATCCTGATACGTCACGAGGTTGTCGTACGACGTGCCTTGGGCCGCCTCCGTAGTGATCGCGATCTGATCGGTGTCCTGATCGGGGATGAATCCCTTCGGCACGGCGATGAACAGCACGGCTGTCGCGATCAGCACGAGCGCGGCCGCCGCCATCGTGGCGCCACGGTGCCGCATCACGACCTGCAGCGTGCGATCGTAGAAGCCGAGCATCGCCTGGAAGTAGCGCTCGGTCACGGTCACGAACCTGTCCATGAAGCGGCGACCCGAGGGCGCATGATGCAGGTGCTTCGGTCGCTTCAGGAACCGACTGCACAGCATCGGCGTCAGCGTCACGGAAACGACACCCGAGATCAGAATGGCGACGCAGATCGTGACCGAGAATTCCCGGAACAATCGCCCGAGCACGCCGCCCATGAACAGGACGGGGATGAATACCGCGGCCAGCGACAGCGTCATCGACACGATCGTGAAGCCGATCTCGCGCGCGCCGACCAGCGCCGCCGTGAACGGATCCTCGCCCATCTCGACGTGCCGGTAGATGTTCTCCAGCATCACGATCGCGTCGTCGACGACGAAGCCGACCGAGAGGATGAGCGCCATCATCGACAGGTTGTCGAGGCTGTACCCGAGCAGGTACATGATGGCGAACGTCCCGATGATCGAGAAGGGGAGCGCCAGGCTCGGAATCACCGTCGCCCAGACGTTCCGCAGAAACAGGAAGATCACCAGGATCACGAGGCCGAGCGTGAGGACCATCGTGAACTGCACGTCGCGGTACGACTCGCGGATCGTTTCCGACCGGTCGTAGAGGACGTCCATGTGCACGCTGCGCGGGAGCTCCGCCTGGAATTGCGGCAGCAGGTTCTTCACCGCGTCCGCGACGGCGATGGTATTCGTGCCCGGCTGACGCTGGATGCCGAGGGTGATCCCGCGCTCTTCACCCGAGGACGTGTAGTACCACGAGCCGGTGTGCGGATCCTCGGCCCCGTCGGCGATCTGCCCGAGCTGCTCGAGCCGGATCGGCGCGCCGTTTCGATACGCGACGATCATGCTCTTGAATTCCTCGGCGTTCATGAGCTGACCCGTCGCCTGCAGCGTGTACGCGCGATGCGGACCGACGATGTTGCCGGCGGGAACGTTGACGTTCCAGGCGCGCAGCGCGTTCTCGACCTCATTGATGCCGATCTGGTGTGCCGCGAGCGCGTGCGGGTCGAGCTGCGCGTGCACGGCGTACTTCTGGCTGCCGAGCACCTGCACCTGCGCGACCCCGCTCACCTGCGAGATGCGCTGGGCGACGCGGGTCTCGGCCCATTCATCGAGCGTCCAGGCGGGCAGCGTGCGCGATCGGATCACGAGATAGAGGATCGGCTGGTCCGCCGGATTGACTTTCGTGAACGTCGGCGGCGTCGGCATGCCCTGCGGCAGCAGCCGCGTGGCCTGCGTGATCGCCCCCTGGACGTCGACCGCCGCGCCGTCCAGGCTGCGATCGAGATTGAACTCGAGCGTGATCTGCGTCGAGCCGAGTGAATTGACCGACGTCATCGACTCGAGCCCCGCAATCGTCGAGAACTGGCTCTCGAGCGGCGTCGCCACCGACGCCGCCATGGTCTGCGGACTCGCGCCCGGGAGCTGCGCGGTGACGAGCAGCGTGGGGAAGTCGACGTTCGGCAGATCGCTGACCGGCAGCGAGCGATACGCGACGGTGCCAAACAGCGCGATCGCCGCCATCAGCAGGCTCGTCGCGATAGGCCGCTGGATGAATCCCTGGGAGATGTTCATGGGAATTCAAAATGCAAAATGCAAAACAGCGCGTGGGGTCGACGCAATTGTGTGGAGTTGCATCGACATTCGCCCCGCCGCCTCGACGCAGACACCGTTTGAATTGTGAATGTTGAATTTTGCATTTCGCTATGCCGTTGCCGGATGCGCGACGACCGCGGCTGGAATCTTTCGCGTCTTCACCAGTCGCGCGAGATAGGAGTAAACGACGGGGGTGAGAAAGAGCGTCATCAGCTGCGACACGACGAGCCCGCCCACGACCGCAAGGCCGAGCGGTCGTCGCGCTTCGCCGCCGGATCCGTACCCGAACGCGATCGGCAACGCTCCGAGCA
>Ga0111538_10006855_pt1 | contig 15380 bp, 15 predicted proteins | sample SoiMethybrSBSTD1_FD_79669 | JGI IMG/M metagenome (GOLD analysis project Ga0111538, IMG submission 79669) | Bulk soil microbial communities from a Populus tree surrounding site in Tennessee, USA - Soil MetaG P. TD hybrid SBSTD1 (version 2)... | ecosystem: Environmental > Terrestrial > Soil >...
CGGCGCCTTTCGCATCGGCGCCTTTCGCATCGGCGCCTTTCGCATCGACGTCGCCCGTTTCGGCGTCGGCCACGTGCACGGCGACGTCGCCGGCGTCGGCGGTCCGCGCGATCGCCGCGTCGTGGCCGCCGGCCACGTCCCGTTTTGCCCGCAGCACCTCGGGGACCCGCCATTCCCGGTGCGGGCCGAGGTTGTCGGCCGTCGCCGTCTCGAACGCGGTGCGCCAGTTGATCCGGGTCGCGAGCGCGGAGGCCAGCACCACCATCGTGGCCCTGTCGATCGTCACCGGGAACCGGTCGATGAGCCCGTCGGTCTGCTCGGCCGCCCAGCGGTCGAGCGTGTCCTGGCGGTCGACGTCACCCGTGGCCACCGGCGCGGGCAGGCCCCGTAGCCACGCGGCCACCCGGTCGGTGCGCCCGGCCGGGCCGCGCCAGGCCGACGCCGCCGCGCGCACCAGCGGGTGCGGGTCCGCGAGAAGGTCGGTCGCGAAGCGGACCGCCTCCTCCGGGTCCATGCCGAGGATCGGGGCGAGGTCGGCCCGCACCGGGCTGGACGCCGTGCGGGCCGCGAGCGCCAGGACCAGCCAGGCGCCCAACGGCGACGCGACGTGGTGCACCGGGCCGATCGTGCCGTGCAGGCGGCGGGCGTAGCCGGCGATCGCTTCGGCGAGGCTCACGTCGCCGTCAACCCGGTCACCCAGATGGCCGCGATCGCCAGCGCGGTGGCCAGCTCGATCAGCATGGCGAGGCCGGCCGCCTTCAGCGCGTGCTTCGTCGACGGCCACGCCTTGCCGAAGTCGCCGAGTCGGAGCCGCTCGGCCAGGAATACACCGAGTACGAATCCGATGACCAGCCCCACGACCGGAATCACGAAGAACCCGACCAGGCCGAGCGCGCCGCCGGCGAGCAGGGACAGGTTCGGCACGCCGCCGCGCTTGAGGTTTCGCCCCGGCCAGGCGTACTTCACGACGATGCCGAGCGCGGCGACCATCGTGGCGACTCCGAGGACCACCCACCGGCCGGCGCTCTCGACGTCGCCGAAGACCGCCCAGACCGCGACGGCGGCCCAACACAGCACCAGGCCGGGCACCATCGGGATGATCACGCCGAGGACGCCGACCACCATGGCGATCCCGCACAGGATGGTGATCGTCGAACCCGTTTCGCTGACGTCCACGCCGCGGACGTTACCCCGTCCGGTCCACCGCTACGCCTCGCCGCCCGCTCCCCCGCGATCTTGGTGGCTGGTGGCCCCCATAGGGGCCGATCGAGTTGACTCGAGGGGCCAGGGCCACCAGCCACCAAGATCCGACCCGAGCCGCCAACCGGCGCTCAGGCGCGGACCGGCACACCCGCCGCCGCCAGCACCTTCTTGACGTCGCCGATCGCCAGCTCGCCGAAGTGGAACACGCTCGCCGCCAGCACGGCGTCGGCACCGGCCGCGACCGCCGGCGGGAAGTGCTCCAGCGCGCCCGCACCCCCCGACGCGATCACCGGCACCGACACGGCCGCCCGCACCGCCTCGATGAGCTCGATGTCGAAGCCGTCCTTGGTGCCGTCGCGGTCCATCGAGTTCAGCAGGATCTCGCCCGCACCGAGCTCGGCGACCCGTGCCGCCCACGCCACGGCGTCGAGCCCCGTTCCGCGCCGGCCGCCGTGGGTGGTCACCTCGAACAGGGAGCCGGACCGGCGCACGTCCAGCGACAGCGTCAGCACCTGGGAGCCGAACCGCTCCGCGATCTCACCGATCAGCTCGGGCCGCGCGATCGCCGCCGTGTTGACGCCCACCTTGTCGGCCCCGGCGCGCAGCAGGATGTCCACATCGGACACCGAGCGCACCCCGCCGCCGACGCACAGCGGGATGAACACGCTCTCGGCCGTGCGGCGCACCACGTCGAGCATGGTGGCCCGCCCGTCCGACGACGCGGTGACGTCGAGGAACACCAGCTCGTCGGCGCCGGCGGCGTCGTACGCAGCGGCCAACTCCACGGGGTCACCGGCGTCGCGCAGGTTCACGAAATTGACGCCCTTGACCACGCGGCCGGCGTCGACGTCGAGGCACGGGATCACCCGGACGGCCACCGAGGAACTCACGGTTTGTACGCCTCCACCTCGACCTCGACCAGGTGGTCGGGGTGCATGAAACCGGCGATGACGTACATCCCCGTCGTCGGCCGGACATCGCCGAAGAACTCGGCGTGCGCGGAGCCCACCGCGTCGGCGTCGGCCCGGTCCCGGATGTACATGCGGGTCCGCACGACGTCCCCCACCGTGGCGCCGGCAGCCGCGAGCGCCGTCAGCGCGATGCGGAACGCCTCCCGGGCCTGGGCACCGGCATCGCCGACGTGCACCACCACGCCGTCGACAGTCGCGGTGCACCCGGCGGTGAGCAGCCACGGCCCGGCGGCCACGACCCGCGAGTACCCGACCGCGTCCTCCCACGGCCCGCCCGAGCCGTAGCGCCGCACTGCCGTGGTCATGCGGCTCCACGCAGCGTGCGCAGCGCGTCCTCGACAGTGAACGCCCCCGCGTACAGCGCCTTGCCGACGATCACGCCCTCGACGCCCACCGGCTCCAGCGACGCCAGCGCGCGCAGATCGTCCAGTTTGGACACCCCGCCGCTCGCGATGACCGGCTTGTCTGTGCGCTCGCACACCTGCAGCAGCAGGGTGATGTTCGGACCGGACAACGTGCCGTCGCGCTGCACGTCGGTGACCACGTACCGGCGGCATCCGGCCAGTTCCAGCCGCTCGAGCACCTCGAACAGGTTGCCGCCGGGCCTGGTCCAGCCGCGGGCGTGCAGCGTTTCGCCGCGCACGTCGAGACCGACGGCCACCTTGTCGCCGAAGCGCCCGCACACGTAGTCGCACCACGCCGGGTTCTCCAGCGCCGCCGTGCCGAGATTCACCCGCGCCGCGCCGGTCGCCAGCGCCCGCAGCAGGGTGTCCTCGTCGCGGATCCCGCCGGACATCTCGACCGCCACGTCGACCTTCTTGACCACCTCAGCCAGCAGTTCGTGGTTCGAGCCGCGGCCGAACGCCGCGTCGAGGTCGACCAGATGGATCCAATCGGCGCCCTGGCGCTGCCAGGACAGCGCCGCCTCGAGGGGATCGCCGTACACCGTCTCGCTGCCGGCAGCGCCCTGTACCAGGCGGACCGCTTGGCCATCGGCGACGTCGACGGCGGGCAGCAGGGTCAGGGTCACGTCAGATCCTCCGGTCGAACGTCAGCACCACGAGCGCGGGCGCGGTCAGCACTACCAGCACGGTAACCGCTACACGCAGCGTGAGGGAGTCAACAAGTAGCCAGGTCAATACCAGCACACCGAGCGCTGTGGTGGCGATCGCGGCGCGCTGGCCGGGCGAGCGCCGGGCGTACAGCCGTCCCGTCCGGCCGCCCGGGCGGCGCGGCCGCAGCCGCCGCACGAGCGCCCGCCGGCGCGCGGCCCGGCGCCGCGCGCGCTCCCGTTTGGCCCGATCGGCGTCGGCCACGGCGATCCGCTCCGCCCGCCGCCGCGCCCGTTCTTTACTCATGCCAGTGACCGAACCCAGTTCGACAGGAGGGTCGCCCCGGCGTCGCCGGACTTCTCGGGGTGAAACTGGGCCGCCGCGAGCACGCCGGTGTCGAACGCGGCGACGAACGGTCCGCCGTGGTCGGCCAGCGCGGCCCCCGGGATGTCCGCGGCCGGTTTGGCGGCATACGAGTGGACGAAGTAGAAGCGCGCCTGCGCGGGCAGGCCGGCCGCGAGCCGCGCCCCGGCGGGCCAGCGCACCACGTTCCAGCCCATGTGCGGCACCACCGGCGCCGCGAGCCGAGTCACCGTGCCCGGCACCAGGCCCAGCCCCTTGGTCACCACGCCGTGTTCGGCGCCCGCCTCGAACATCACCTGCATGCCGACGCAGATGCCGAGCACCGGCGCACCCGAGCGCACCCGGTCGGCGATCACCGGGCCGGCGCCGATCGCGTCGATGCCGGCCATCACCGCCGCGAACGCGCCGACGCCGGGCACCACCAGGCCGTCGGCCCGCGCGGCCGCGGCGAGGTCACCGGTGACAGTGACGTCAGCGCCGACCCGCGCCAGCGCCCGCTCCGCCGAGCGCAGGTTGCCCGACCCGTGGTCGAGCACCACCACCGCCGGCGTCATGCCCTCACCCCCTACTCGTAGACCAGGCGCAGCGCGCCGGCCGCGACGGCCATCACCGCCAGCAGCCCGAGCAGCACCACGGCCATCGTCGGCGCGCCCTGCTTGCGCATCGACACCGCGCCACCGACCAGCACTCCCCCGAGCGCGAACAGGATGATCGGAAACCATTCAGTCACGGCTGGGCCTCGCTCCGCGGGGCCCAGCCTCCGACGTGACCGCCTCGCTGCGCGAGGCGGTCACGTCCTGGCCTGATGGTTCGCTCGCTGCGCCCGCTCACAGAACGCCTTTGGTACTCGGCACCCGTCCGGCCGCCCGCGGGTCGACGGCGACGGCCTGCCGCAGCGCGCGGGCCACCGCCTTGAACTGCGCCTCGACCACGTGGTGCGCGTCGGGCTGGGCACCCGGCCGGGACGCGCGCAGCACCGTCACGTGCAGGGTGATCTTCGCGGTGTGCCCGAACGATTCCCAGATGTGCCGGGTGAGGCTGGTCGGGTAGACCGGTCCGATGTAGGGCGCGATGTTCGTCGGCTCGTCGTGGACGACGTACGGCCGCCCCGACAGGTCCACCGACGCCTGCACGAGCACCTCGTCCAGCGGAACGATCGCGCTGCCGAAGCGGGTCAGGCCCGCCTTGTCGCCGAGCGCCTCGGCGAAGGCCGTGCCGATCGCGAGCGCCGTGTCCTCGACGGTGTGGTGCGCGTCGACCTCGAGGTCGCCGGTGGTGTGCACGCGCAGGTCGAACCCGCCGTGCTTGCCGAGTTGGCTGAGCATGTGGTCGTAGAAGCCGATGCCGGTCTCGATGTCGACTTCGCCCTCACCGTCGAGGTCCACCCGCACGAGCACCTTGCTCTCGGCGGTCGCCCGTTCGATCCGTCCAACCCTGTTCGTCATAAGACCTCTCCCACCGCAGCCAGGAACGCATCGGTCTCGGCGGGCGTGCCGGCGGTGACCCGCAGCCAGCCGGCCAGCCCGACGTCGCGCACGAGCACCCCCCGGTCGAGCAGCGCCCGCCACACCGCCGCCTGGTCGTCGAAGCGGCCGAACAGCACGAAGTTCGCGTCGCTGTCGGCCACCGTCAATCCCGACTCCCTGAGTTCCGCGACGATACGGTCCCGCTGGGCCTTGATCGCGTCCACTGTGGACAATAGCGCCGGTGCCTGCCCGAGCGCCGCCCGGGCCGCCGCCTGGGTCAGCGTCGAGAGGTGGTAGGGCAGCCGCACCAGCCGCACCGCGTCGACCACCGCCGGGTCGGCGGCGAGATACCCGACGCGGCCGCCGGCGAACGCGAACGCCTTGCTCATCGTGCGGGTCACCACGAGCCGGTGGTGCTCCGGCAGCAGGGCGAGCGCGCTCGGCGTCCCCGGACGGGCGAACTCCGCGTACGCCTCGTCGACGATCACCATGCCGCGGGCCTCGCGCAGCACGGCGGCGACCACGTCCGGCGCGAGCGCCGTGCCGGTGGGGTTGTTCGGCGAGCACAGGAACACCACGTCCGGGTCGTGCGCGCGCACCTGGGCGACCGCCTCGCCGGGCGTCAGGTCGAAGTCGGCGCCGCGGCGGCCGGCGACCCAGCCGGTGCCGGTGCCGGCGCACAGCAACGGGTGCATGGAGTACGACGGCGTGAACCCCAGCGCCGTGCGCCCCGGCCCGCCGAACGCCTGCAGCAACTGCTGCTGCACCTCGTTGGAGCCGTTGGCGGCCCAGGTGTTGGCCTCGGTCAGGCCGTGCCCGAGGTAATTCGCGAGGTCCTGGCGCAACGCGACGGCTTCGCGGTCCGGATACCGGTTCAGGTCCCGCAGTACGGCCGACAGCGCCTTCTCCAGCGCCACCGCGACCGCACCCGGCAGCGGGTACGAGTTCTCGTTCGTGTTCAACCGCACGGCGACGTCGAGTTGGGGCGCGCCGTACGGCGTCAGCCCCCTGAGCTCGTCGCGAATCGGAAGTTCCGTCATGGCCGGATGACCTCGCTTCGCTCGGTCATGACGCGAACCTCGCGCTGACGGCCTCGCCGTGCGCCGGCAGGTCCTCCGCCTGGGCCAGCGCCACCACGTGGCCGGCCACGTCGCGCAGCGCGGCCTCGTCGTACTCGATCAACTGGACGCCGCGCAGGAACGTCTGCACGGACAGCCCGCTCTGGTGACGCGCGCAGCCGCCGGTGGGCAGCACGTGGTTGGACCCGGCGCAGTAGTCGCCGAGCGAAACCGGCGACCACGCCCCGACGAAGATCGCGCCGGCGTTGCGGACCCGTTCTGCGACGGCGCGGGCGTCGCGCGTCTGGATCTCCAGGTGCTCGGCCGCGTAGGCGTCGGCGACCCGGAGGCCGGCGGCCAGGTCGTCGACGAGCACGGCGGCCGACTGCGGCCCGGCGAGCGCGGTGCCGACGCGCTCGCTGTGCTTGGTGGCGGCCACCCTCGTCGCCAGTTCCGCCTCGACCGCCTCGACCAGCGCCACGCTGTCGGTGATCAGGACGCTCGCTGCCATCGGGTCGTGCTCCGCCTGGCTGATGAGGTCGACCGCGACGTGGACCGGGTCGGCCGTGTCGTCGGCGAGGATCGCGATCTCGGTGGGTCCGGCCTCGGCGTCGATGCCGACCTCGCCGCGCAGCAGCCGCTTCGCGGCGGTGACCCAGACATTGCCGGGACCGGTGATCAGATCGACCGGCTCGCACCCGCCGGGCACGCCGTAGCCGAGCATCGCGATCGCCTGGCCGCCGCCGACGGCGTAGACCTCGTCGACGCCGAGCAGCGCGCAGGCGGCGAGGATCACCGGGTGCGGGCGGCCGGTGTCGCGCTGCGGCGGGCTGGCGACGGCGATCCCGGCGACGCCGGCGGTCTGCGCCGGAACGACGTTCATCACCACGCTGGACGGGTACGCGGCCAGGCCGCCCGGCACGTACAGCCCCACCCGGCCGACCGGGATCCAGCGCTGGGTGACGGTGCCGCCCGGCACCACCCGGGTGACGTGGTCGGCGCGGCGCTGCGTGCCGTGCACCAACCGGGCCCGCGCGATCGACTCGAGGAGCGCGGTGCGCACGTCGGCGGGCAGTGCGTCGGCGGCCGCCCGCAGCGCCTCCGGCGGCACCCGCAGCGGGCCGAGCTCGACCCCGTCGAAGCGCAGCGTCGCCTCGCGGACCGCCGGCGCGCCATGCTCGCGCACGGCCTCGACGACCGGGCGCATCGCCTCGGTGGCGGCGGACACGTCGATGGCGGCGCGGGGCAGCAGGCGGCGCAGGTCCGCGGTCGCCAGCGGGTGTAGCGCAGCGGAGCCCGCGGTCGAGCGACCGCCCTCAGGCGATACAGCCGTGGAGCCGCGCAGGTCGATCCTGGTCAGCACCCGGACAAGTCTAGGCCGCGTCGATCGCGGGCCAGCCGGCCTACCGATAGTCTTTGGCCGTGACCGTGCGGCTACCCCTCTTCCCGCTCGGTACGGTGCTTTTTCCCGGTTTGGTGCTGCCGCTGCACATCTTCGAGCCGCGCTACCGCTCGCTGATCCGCGACCTCATGGAGCTGCCCGCCGACCAGAGCCGCGAGTTCGGTGTCATCGCCATCCGCGGCGGGTGGGAGGTCCCGGCGACGTCGCCCGGCGGGCTGACCGCGGGCGGCTCGCTCACCCTGTACGACGTCGGCTGCACGGCCGAGATCCGCCAGGTCACCGAGCATCCGGACGGCCGGTTCGACATCGTCACCGTGGGCCGGCGCCGGTTCCGGCTGGCCGAACTCGCGTCCGACCCGTCGCCCTACCTGGTGGGCGAGGTCGACCTGCTGGCCGAGGCGACGGGCGACGAGGCGTCGGTCGAGCGGCTGGCGACGGCGGTGCTGGAACTCTTCCAGCGCTACATCACGTTGATGCGCCGGGATGCCCCGGAGGTCGGCGAGCAGTTGCCGGACCGGCCGGCTGTGCTGTCGTACCTCGTGGCCGCGAGCGCGGCGCTGTCCGTCGACGACAAGCAGCGGCTGCTCGCGGCGGCCGACACGGCGAAGCGGCTGCGGGCCGAGCGCTCGCTGCTGCGACGCGAACTGGCGCTGCTCAGCCGCCTGCGGGCGGTGCCTGCGCCGCTCGGGGATCTGACGGCTCCGGGGAGTCCGAACTGAGGTCGGCCGCCAACGGCGGTTCGCCGGTCGTCGGGTAGGCGTGCGGCGGCACGAAGTGGACGACGGCGCGCTCGGGCCGCAGGCTGACCGTCGGGTAGAAGCCCGCCAGTAACGTGTACACCGCCACCGCGAGCATGGCCTGCACCAGCACCGCACCCTGGATCTTGAAGGCGCCGAGTTCGATGATCGCCGAGCGCACCTTGACCGGCACCTCGAAATGGCTGCCGACCGGCGCGTCGGTGAGCAGCCGCTGGTACTCGGTGAGGCCGATGCGCGAGCCGAGCCACGCCATCAGCGCCGCGCCGGCCACCGAGCCGACGGCCAGCCCGGCGAGCACGATCGGGCCGCGCCGCTTGCGGGCCAGCAGCCACACCGCGATCGCCGACAGGATGCCGACGCCGACGGTCATCATCAGGTAGACGCTCTCGCCGGCGACGTAGCCCTCGGGGTTCGGCTGCGTGTACACCGGGCCGTCCGCGGTCATCTCCAGCACGACGCGGGGGCTGATCGCCGACCAGACGTAGGCGAGGCCGGCGCCGAGACCGGTGAGCAGCGCCGCCACCACCAGCGCGGTGACGATCTCCAGCACCAGGTCGCGCGGGGTGGCCCGGTACTGCGTCTCGTCGACGACGGGCACCCAGTCGGGCGGCGGCGCGTCGTACGGCGCCGCCTCCGCGCCGTTGGCTCCGGGCGCGCCGGCCGGCGACCCGATCGCCCAGATCGGCGGGTCGACCTCGGCCGGCACCGCGGGCCGTTTCGACAGATCGACGCGCTCGTCGACGCGATCCTCGGCCCCCTCTGGTGGCGAACTCACCATGTGATCCTGTCAGGTCACCACTGCCGTTGCCACGAACCCCCTCACGTTCACAGCATCAACTGGCGAGGGAACCGGGGCCGAGCAGCGCCTTCAGGTCGCCCATCAGCGCCGGCGTGGCGTTGACCCGCAACGGTCCGAGCCGCAGCAGCGTGCTGCGGCTGCCGTTGACCAGGCGCAGGTGCACCTCGGCCGAGCCGGGATGGCTGGCCAGCACCTCCTTGAGCCGCTCGACAAGCGGCGGCGTGCACCGCGACGGCGCCAGCGCCAGTACCACCGGCTTGTGGTCGTCGGCCGCGCTGATGTCCGGGATGGACAGGTCCATCGCCATCAGCCGGGGCTGGTCGTCGCGGCGGTCGACCCGGCCGCGCACCACCACGATCGCGTCTTCGGCGATGTACTGGCCGACCAGTTCGTACGTGTTCGGGAAGAACAGCGACTCGACCGCGCCGGTGAGGTCTTCCAACGACGCCGACGCCCACGCCTTGCCCTGCTTGGTGATGCGCCGCTGCACCCCGGACAGGATGCCGGCGAGCGTCACCACCTGACCGTCCGAGACCGCACCCTCCTCGTTCAGCCGGGCGATCTGCATGTCGGCGGCCTTGTTCAACACGTGTTCCAGCCCGAACAGCGGGTGGTCCGACACGTACAGGCCCAGCATCTCGCGCTCGAAGGCGAGCAGGTCGGACTTGTCCCACTCGCCCGTCGGGATCGGCGGGGTCACGACGAGTTCGGCGCCGCCGCCCTCGGCGCCGTCGTCGAACATCGACCCGAACAGGTCGAACTGCCCGACGGCCTCGTTCTTCTTGACGTCGAGGAACGCGTCGATCGCGTCGGCGTGCACCGCGAGCAGGCCCTTGCGGGGGTGCCCGAGCGAGTCGAACGCGCCGGCCTTGATCAGCGATTCGATGCACTTCTTGTTGCAGGCCACCGCGTCGACCTTGCGCAGGTAGTCGTAGAAGTCGGTGTAGGCGCCCTTCTCCCGGCGCGACCGCATGATCGACTCGACGACGTTGACGCCGACGTTGCGCACCGCGCCGAGCCCGAACCGGATGTCGGCGCCGACGGCGGTGAACCGCAGCGACGAGGCGTTGACGTCGGGCGGCAGCACCTTGATGCCCATCCGCCGGCACTCGGCCAGGTACACGGCCGACTTGTCCTTGTCGTCGCCGACGCTGGTGAGCAGCGCCGCCATGTACTCGGCCGGGTAGTTGGCCTTCAGGTAGGCGGTCCAGTAGGAGACCAGGCCGTACCCCGCCGTATGGGCCTTGTTGAACGCGTAGTCGGAGAACGGGACGAGGATGTCCCAGAGCGTCTTGATCGCCGCCGCGGAGTAGCCGTTGGCCTTCATGCCCTCGGAGAAGGGCACGTACTCCTTGTCGAGGATCTCCTTCTTCTTCTTGCCCATCGCGCGCCGCAGCAGGTCGGCGGCGCCGAGCGTGTAGCCCGCGAGTTGCTGGGCGATCGCCATGACCTGTTCCTGGTAGACGATCAGGCCGTAGGTGTCGCCGAGGATCTCCTTGAGCGGCTCCTCCAGCTCCGGGTGGATCGGCACGACGGGCTTGCGGTTGTTCTTGCGGTCGGCGTACTCGTTGTGGGCGTTGGCGCCCATCGGGCCGGGCCGGTACAGCGCCAGGACGGCGGAGATGTCTTCGAAGTTGTCGGGCACCATCGAGCGCAGCAGCGAGCGCATCGGGCCGCCGTCGAGCTGGAACACGCCGAGCGTGTCGCCGCGGGCCAGCAGCTCGTAGGCCGGCTTGTTGTCCAGCGGCAGGGTCTCCAGCACCAGGTCGACGCCGCGGTTCTCCTTGATCGACTGCAGGCAGTCGTCCATGACGGTGAGGTTGCGCAGCCCGAGGAAGTCCATCTTCAGCAGGCCGATGGACTCGCACGCGCCCATGTCCCACTGCGTGATGATCGCGCCGTCCTGCTCGCGCTTGTGGATCGGCAGGACGTCGACGAGCGGGTCGCGGCTCAGGATGACGCCGGCCGCGTGCACGCCCCACTGCCGCTTCAGCCCTTCCAGGCCCTTCGCCGTGTCGACGATCTTCTTGACCTCGGCGTCGGACTCGTACAGCTGCCGGAACTCGACGGCCTCGGGGTAGCGCGGGTGCTTCGAGTCGAAGATGCCGCCGAGCGGGATGTCCTTGCCCATGACGGGCGGGGGCATGGCCTTGGTGATGCGGTCGCCCATCGCGAACGGGTACCCGAGCACGCGGGCCGCGTCCTTGATGGCGGCCTTGGCCTTGATCGTGCCGTACGTGATGATCTGCGCGACCCGCTCCTCGCCGTACTTCTCGGTGGCGTACCGGATCATGTCGCCGCGCCGGCGCTCGTCGAAGTCCATGTCGATGTCGGGCATGGAGATGCGGTCCGGGTTGAGGAACCGCTCGAAGAGCAGGCCGTGCGGGATCGGGTCGAGTTCGGTGATGCCCAGCGCGTAGGCGATCAGCGCGCCGGCGGCCGACCCGCGGCCCGGGCCGACCCGGATGCCCTCCCGCTTGGCGTGCGCCACCAGGTCGGCGGTGACCAGGAAGTAACCGGGGAAGCCCATCTTGCAGATGACGTCGAGCTCGTACTCCGCCTGCGCGGCATGGCCCTCCGGAACACCGCCCGGGAACCGGTGCTCCATGCCGCGCCGGACCTCCTTGCGCAGCCAGCTCTCCTCGGTCTCGCCGGCCGGCACCGGGAAGACGGGCATCAGGTTGCGGGAGGCGAACACCGTCGAGTAGTCGCCGATCCGCTCGGCGATCTCCAGCGTGTTGTCGCAGGCGCCGGGCATCTCGGCGTCCCAGATCTTGCGCATCTCGGCGGGCGACTTCAGGTAGTAGCTGTCGCCTTCGAGCTTGAACCGCTTGGGGTCGGCCATCGTCGAGCCGGACTGCACGCACAGGAGAACCTCGTGCGCCGTGGCGTCGGCCGCGAACGTGTAGTGCAGGTCGTTGGTGGCCAGCGGCTTGAGATTCAGCCGCTTGCCGAGGCGGAGCAGGTCGTCGCGGACGCGCGCCTCGATGTCGAGGCCGTGCTCCATCAGCTCCAGGTAGAAGTTCTCCGGGCCGAAGATGTCGCGGAACTCGGCCGCCGACGCGCACGCCTTCTCGAAGTCGCCGATGCGCAGCCAGGTCTGGATCTCCCCGGACGGGCAGCCGGTGGTGGCGATGATCCCCTTGCCGTACTCGTTGAGCAGTTCGCGGTCGGCCCGCGGCTTGTAGAAGAAGCCCTCCAGGCTGGACCGGCTCATCAACCGGAACAAGTTGAGCAGGCCGTCGGCGTCGGCCGCGAGCATCGTCATGTGGGTGTAGGCGCCACCGCCGGAGACGTCGTTCTCGCCGCCGTCGGCCCAGCGAACCCGGCTGCGGTCGCGCCTGTCGGTGTTCGGGGTGAGGTACGCCTCCAGGCCGATGATCGGCTTGACGCCGGCGCCGACCGCCTGCTTGTAGAAGTCGTAGGCGCCGTAGATGTTGCCGTGGTCGGTCATCGCCAGCGCGGGCATGCCGAGCCGGTTGGTCTCCTCGAACAGCTGCTTGAGCCGGGCGGCGCCATCGAGCATCGAGTACTCGGTGTGCACGTGGAGATGCACGAACGAGTCACTCATGCCAGCGCCCCCTCTTTCTCGACCTGCACCCGGAGACCCCACCGGGCCGGCACTGCCGAGAGCCTAGTCCGCCCGACCGACACTTCCGCCGGCGCGACACGGGCGTCCCGGAGGCTGGCACATCACGAATCAGCGGGCGTACGGGTCCATCATCACGGCGGCCGCGCGCAGCCAGGCCTGCCTCGTCGCGGGCTGCAGGTCGGAGTACTCGATCTGGGAACCGCTCTCCAGGGCCGGGTCGTACGGCACCACCACGACGGCCCGCGTGCGCGCGGCGAAATGGGCGGCCAGGTCTTCGATCAGCGGAGTGTGGTTCGGGGTCGGGCACGACAGCAGCGTGACGGCGCTGGCCACCATCTCGTCCATGCCGGCCTCGTCGAGCAGGTCGAGCATCCAGTCGGCGGTGAACGCGGCGTCCTCGCGCGGCACCGTCGTGACGACGAGCTGGTCGGCCGCCTGCAGCACCGTCTGCCAGTTCGGGCTCTCGACGTTGTTGCCGGTGTCGACGCAGATCACGTCGTGGGTGCGGCGCAGCAGGTCGAGCACCCGCTTGACGGTGTACGGGTCGAGGCGCTGGGCGAAGCGCGGGTTCTCCTCGCCGGCCAGCACGTCGTACGTGCCGTCGGAGGCGTGCCGCAGGTAGTCGTCCAACCGGGTCTGCAGGTCGTAGCCGGCGGCGCCTTCCACGTCGACAAGATCTCTGACCAGGTGCCGGATGGTGCGCGCGTGCCGCGCGCTGCCGGCGCGCAGGCCGAGCGTGCCGCGCAGCTCGTTGTCGTCCCAGGCCAGGACGCCCTTGCCGCGGACGCTGCCGACGGTGGCCGCGGCGAGCACCGTGGCCGTGGTCTTGTGGACGCCGCCCTTGGGGTTCGCGAACGCGAGGACGTGCGGCGAGGCGAGCTCGCGGCGGAGCACCTCGACGAAGCCGTCGGTCGGGTCGGGCCCGGGATCCGGGGCCGGCTGCCAGTCGACCTCTGCCGGGTAACCGTTGGTCGGCGGCGAGTACTCCTGGTACTCGTACTCGGTAGGGGCCTGCGCGTACCCGTTGCGCGGCGCGTACTCCTCGTAGCCCTCGCGGCCGTCGTAACCCTCGCGGCCGTCGTAACCCTCGCGGCCGTCGTAACCCTCGCGGCCGTCGTAGCCCTCGCGGCCGTCGTAGCCTTCGCGCGCCGGATACCCGCCGCTGTACTCCTGGTACTCGTCGTAGCCGCGGCCACCGGAGTACTCACCGTAGCCGTCGCGGTACGCGGATTCGCCGCCGTAGCCGTTGCCGTAGCCGTTCCCGCCGCGGGCCGTTCGCGCCTCGGCCAGGCGTTCCTCGGAGAACCGGCCGTCGTAGTCGTCGTCGTCCGGGGCACCCCGACCGAGCAGGGCCCGGTCGAGCAGGGAGCGCCACCGGGGAGGCGGCTCCGCGGTACGCCCCCACCCGGTCTCGGTGCGCTCCACGGACAAGACTTCCCTCTTCCCGGTGAACTTGTCACCAGTCTCGGCACCGGCACTACCCACCGCGTCCGCTACAGGCTACGGATCCAACGCGGATCAGACCACTGGCCGGGAGAGGAAATCCGCCAGCACACGTATTACTCAACGCGCCGGACGGGTGCCCGGGTTACGCCCGCGTGTCTCAGGCGTGACGCAGCACGTCAAGCGCGTGTGCCAGATCTTTCGGATACGGGCTCTCGAACTCGACGTAACGACCGGTCGCGGGGTGTACGAAGCCGAGGCTGCGGGCGTGCAGCCATTGCCTCGCAAGGCCGAGCCGGGCGGCGAGCGTGGGATCGGCGCCGTACGTCAGGTCACCGACACAGGGGTGCCGCAGCGCCGCGAAGTGCACCCGGATCTGGTGCGTGCGGCCGGTTTCCAGCCGCACGTCGAGCAGCGTCGCGGCCGGGAACGCCTCCAGCGTGTCGTAGTGCGTGATGCTCGGCCGCCCACCGGACACCACCGCCCACTTGTAGTCGTGGCTGGGATGCCTGTCGATCGGGGCGTCGATGGTGCCCCGCGACGGGTCCGGATGCCCCTGCACCACCGCGTGGTACCGCTTGTCGACCTCGCGTTCCTTGAACGCCCGCTTGAGGAGCGTGTACGCCCGCTCGCTCTTCGCGACCACCATCAGCCCGGTCGTCCCGACGTCGAGGCGGTGCACCACGCCCTGCCGCTCGGCGGCGCCGCTCGTCGACACCCGGTGGCCGAGCGCCGCGACCCCGCCGATGACCGTCGGCCCGGTCCAACCCGGGCTCGGGTGCGCGGCGACGCCGACCGGCTTGTCCACCACCACGATGTCGTCGTCGCTGTACACGATGGACAGTCCGGCGACCGCCTCCGGCGTGGTGGACGGCGGAGCCGGCGGCGCGGGCAGGGCGACCTCCAGCCACGACCCGGCACGCAGCTTGTCGGACTTCGCCCTCGCCGTCCCGTCCACAACGACGTCGCCGGCATCGATGAGGTCGGCGGCGCCGGTGCGGGACAGCCCGAACATCCGGGCGATCGCCTGGTCCAGGCGCATGCCGTCGAGGCCGTCCGGCACCGGCATCGACCGGTGGTCGCGGTCAGTCATGAAGGTCATCCCCGGGGGTCGGCCGCCGGTTCGTCGCCGGCGCGCTCGGCGCGCTCGACGTCGGCCCGCTCACGGTCGGCGCGCTCGGCCGCCACACGCTCGGCCGCCGTGCGCTCGGCGCGGCTGGGGAGTCGCGTGCCGTCGCGCTGCCGCCCCGTCAACTCAAGCAGGATGATGAAC
>Ga0111538_10006856_pt1 | contig 15380 bp, 14 predicted proteins | sample SoiMethybrSBSTD1_FD_79669 | JGI IMG/M metagenome (GOLD analysis project Ga0111538, IMG submission 79669) | Bulk soil microbial communities from a Populus tree surrounding site in Tennessee, USA - Soil MetaG P. TD hybrid SBSTD1 (version 2)... | ecosystem: Environmental > Terrestrial > Soil >...
AGCCTGGGAGCCGGTGTTTCGCTCGCGTCTTGGTAATACCACCAAAACCCGCCGCCCACTCCCAACAGGAGCAATCCTGACAGAGCCAGTGCGAGTTGTCGCTTACGCGAACCGTGGGGTCTCGAAACCGGAGCGCCCGGGTGAGTCATCCTGATCGCGGAATTTCCGGCAGGAGCACTCGCGGGATCTTGCCCCAGTAATTGCAGCACATGCTGGGCAAACGCTGGCGGCGCTTCCCCGCTCGGCAGTCGACTCCAATGCACGCCTCGGAATTCGTCGGGCACCCGCGCGTGAGTCTCGTCAGTGGCGTCGATCACCACAGGCACGAGAAAGGCGGCGTCGTCCGCGATGTCCTCGAGTCTACGGGTGGCCTGCTTCCATTCGCGCCGGAAATAGCCTTCGGTCCTCGCATTGGTGTGGGCCGAGATCAGAGGCATGAACAACGCGCATTCGTGAATCTGCCGCTTGATCTTCCTATCCCAAGCGTCGCCCCCACGCAGCTCACTGCGGTCGAACCACACCTCGATGCCCGCTGCTCGCAAACCCTCGCAGATGCGCGCCGCGGCCTCCGCATCCTCCGAGGCGTAGGAGAGGAAGACGGCACGCGCAGTTCGTTGGTCCGCAAGATAAACTGTCGGACCTGGCTCAGCGGCTGTTGGATAAGTATCGTCCGCCGGCGAGTCAGCCATCTCGGCAGCCCCCTGAATCACCCGCCCAACACGGACTTATGATCCTCTGCGAGACTTGGTGTCAAGAAATGGTATTAAGCCTTGTTAAGGCTGGTACGACAGTCCGAATGCCTCGGGGAGCGTCATAAAAAAAAACTTGAATCGCCTTCCGGCATCGACCGCGCGCCATGGGAGTCTGCTGGCAATCATGTGACCCAAAGACTGACGCCAAATCGACTCACATGGCACTGGCACGCACAGCTTGCTGCCATTCGCAGGTTCAAATCAGGGGCCCGATTTGGTTCTTATAAACGGGTATCGCTGGCCGCTTAGGTACGCTTGTGCTTGATATCCACGACTCAAGGCTGAATTGCAAAATATGTTGGCCCTCCAAATCCTTCCGGACGGCCAATTCCTGAAGCAAACACGGTAAACGTACCGTCGGGTGCGAATTTCAGGATGTCGCCAGTGGCAAAGAATGGGGTCTCGCCGACAAACAGATTGCCCGCGCTGTCGAAGGCTAGGGCGCGCGGGTTCCGCAGACCCGTGGCGAACGTACTTTTGACGCCGGCGGGGGTGAATTTGAAAATCCTGTCGTCAGTGAAAGGAAATCCCTCAGCAGATACAAATAAATTGCCGAAGCGATCAAAGGTCAGCCCGATTGGGCCACCTTCGAAATCCTCGAAAGCTTCGGGACCGACGAATACGGTCCGTGTGCCATCGGGACCGAACTTGTAGATCGTTAAATCCAACGGGCTCGCTGCAAACAGATTGCCCGAGGAGTCGAAGGCCAATCCGAAGCCCTGAGCCGGGTGCTGTGGAAGAACCGCAAACATCTTTCGCTTTCCATCAGGCGTGAACTTGTAAATCGCAGCGTATGGAAGGGAACGTCCTGTGACTGCTGTTGCCATGACAAATGCATTGCCTGAACCGTCTATCGCCAGACCCTGTCCATGAACGGTGCCCGGTATGACCCCGAACACTTCCTGCGCGCCGTCGGGCGAGATTCTCAGAACCGTGAGATCACAGGTATTCCCACAGAACGTCGTTGCGACTATTAGATTGCCTGCACCATCGAAAGCTAATCCGCGGGGGCGATTAAGCTCAGAAGCGAAGGTGCTTTGGACGCCACTGGGTGTGTAGGTAAAGACGGCTCCGACGCCGAATCCGGGACCAATGGTGACGGACGCGAATAGGTCACCCGGCGCAGCATTCGCCGTGAGTGTGGCCACCGACAAAGTTACGGCGGCGAATGCGGCATAGAGAATTTTCGTTGGTGCGCTCATTTCGCTCCTCCTTGACTGAGCCGCAGAATGCGGATCCGGAAGAGACGAAGAACCCAGCGGGGAAAGTGTCCTCCGCCTGATTCAGAGCCGCCTGATAGATCTACTTTTGAGGCGGCCTTCGCCGTTTGTCAAGGCAATTCGCCTCCATCCTAACCCGCCAAGAAAAACCCCGGCGCGAGGCCGGGGTTCTTGAAGGTGGTAGCGGGGGCAGGATTTGAACCTGCGACCTTCGGGTTATGAGCCCGACGAGCTGCCAGACTGCTCCACCCCGCAACGGGGGCGCGAATTATAGACAGCGCCCCGGCCGAATACAAACTGCGCCAGCCAGGCTTTCGTCGGTTTGATGGCCCAGCGGTTTACGCGGCCACTACCGTCATTGGTTCGAGCAGGTCGACCCCGTGGCGCAAGTCGAGCGGACCCGGTCGATGTCGCGCTTCTGGACCTCGAGCGCGAGCAGGTATTCGTGCATCTGTTCTTCGGTCAGGCACTTTTCCGTGATGAAGCGGCTGCCGATCTCGCTGTCTTTCTTGCAGTACACCTGCAGGGCGCCGCGCTTCTTCGTGTAGAAGCCCGGCGGTGGCTTGAACTCCTTCGCGCCCGGTTTTGCGGCTGCTGCCGTCGTCGCGGCGTCGGCCTTGGCCGCCGCCTGGTCCGCCGGAGGTTTCGCATCGGCGACCTCTGAATCCTGGGCGAACGCAAGCTGCGCCGACATCGCCAGGAGTACCACGGTCAAAAGTCTGGACATCTCACCTCTCCATGTATGCAAGGCGGGGCGAACAGCTCCGGCTACGGCCGCTGACAGATTTCACCTGCGCCCGACGAGCACGTGCTGCGGACCCGGTCGATGTCGCGCTTGTTCTCCTGCTGCGCAATGATGTAGTCGCGCATCTGGGCTTCGCTGTAGCACTTCTCGGTCTGGAACCGAGTGCCGATGGTCGTGTCACTTTTGCAGTAGAGCACGTTGGCGCCACGCTTCTTTGGAATGAAGCCGATCGGCGGTTTGAATTCCTTGTCCTCGGCGGCCGGCTCGGTTGCCGCGGAATTGGACGCGACGCTTGAGACCTTGGGTTGGTCGGCAGCCGGTGTCTCATCGCCGGATGCAGGCACCTGCGCGAACGCTGCAACCACCGACAGCCAGAGCGCCAACGCGATCGTCACCCTCGACATCGCTACCCCCTCCGCGGCCGGCCGCTCAGTTGGTGTTACACGACTCCACGTTGGCGCACACCTTGCGCGACTGGTCGAAGTTCGCCTGTTCCTGCTCGCGGCTGACCGTCATGGCGCGCAATTGCTCCTCGCTGTAGCAGCGTTCCTGCGAAAAGCGCGTGCCGCTCTCCATGGACTTCTTGCAGTAGACCATTTTCTTGCCGCGCGTCTTGGCCTGGTAACCGGCGGGAACTTTGAAGGGCTCCGGCTCCTTGGCCTCGTCGGCCGTGTCGGCCTCGGCCTTGTCCTGGGCCTGGTCCGCGTTCGGCGTCTCATTGCCGATCGCGCTGTCTCCCGTTCCTGCGAGCGCCGTGCCCGCGAGGAGCGCCATCAAAACCGCCAGCATCGTGCCACGCATCGTTGACTCCCTTGTTTCCCGTCGACGTCCCGGAACCACCCACGCCCGCCGCCCCGATTGCGGCTTTTGCGGGTTCACTCCCCGCCCGGCCGCCGGGTTTGCGCCTTAACGGACCTCCTGGAATTCCGGCGTTTTACGGTAGCACATGCTCGCAAAGCCTGAGCAGCACCCCCGGATAGATTCCCAGCACCAGGATCGCCAACCCATTCATGCTCAACATAAGGCGCACGGCGATTTTCGATTCGACCGGACCGCTCTCCGTTGGTTCATCGAAGTACATCAGCTTGACGATGCGCAGGTAGTAGTAGGCGCCGACCACCGACATGACGACCGCGAGGGCGGCGAGCCAGGTCAGGTCGACGTTCACGATGGCCGCAATGACCTGAACCTTCGCCCAGAAGCCGACGGTCGGCGGGACGCCCGCCAGGCCGAACATCACGAGCAGCATCACGAATGCGAACCAGGGGTTTCGGCGGTTGAGGCCCTTGTAGTCGTCGAGGGCGTCGGCTTCGAAGCCCTGGCGCGACAGCCACAGGACGATGCCGAAGGACGCGGTGGTCATGATCACGTAAGTCAGCGTGTAGAACATCGCCGCGCGGTATCCGGCGGCCGTGCCGGCGAGCACGCCGAGCAGGATGAAGCCGACGTGCGAGATCGTCGAGTACGCGAGCATGCGCTTGATGTTCGACTGGGCGATCGCGACCACGTTGCCCAAGATCATCGAGAGCGCCGCGAGCACGATCAGCATGTCCTGCCAGGCGGCGACTGCGCCGCCCAGCCCCTCCGCGAGGACGCGCATCGCGAGCGCGAAGGAGGCGATCTTCGGTGCAGCGGCGACGTAGAGCGTCACCGGCGTGCGGGCGCCATGGTAGACGTCCGGCAGCCACATGTGGAACGGCACGGCGCCGAACTTGAAGGCGACGCCGACGACGATGAAGGCGAGTCCGAACAGGAGACCGATGGCGGGGGCCTCTCCGCGGTTCACGGCCGCAGCGACGCCGTCAAGAATGAAACTGCCGGTCACGCCGTAGAGGATCGAGATGCCGTACAGGAGCGCGCCCGAGGCGATCGCCCCGAGCACGAAGTATTTCATCGCCGACTCCGCCGCGACGCCGTCTTCGCGGTCGAGGGCAATCATCGCGTACAGGGACAGCGACATGATCTCGATGCCGAGGTACAGCGTCAGGAGGCTCCCCGCCGATACGATGACCTGGATTCCCAGAACGGCGAAGAGCGCGAGGACGAGGTACTCGCCCTTCAGCAGTTCGCGACGCTCGAGGTAGTCGCGGGAATAAAGGAGCGTCACCGCGGCAGCGCCGTAGGCGAAGAGCTTAAGGACGGTGCCCATCGGGTCGGCCACGAAGTGACCGCTGAGGACGACGGTACGTCCGGGAACCGCGACCGCCGAGGTCACCCAGGCCGCGCCCGCGAGCGAGGCGATCGCGAGCAGGAATATGAGTCCCCTCACCCGGTGGCCGCCGAGGGCGTCGACCAGCAGCAGCACGCAGGTCGCGAGCGCGAGGAAAATCTCAGCGCCGGCCGGCAGGACATCCGCCATCGTCAGGACCATGTGCGTGCCTTGCATTGCGGCGCTCTCAGAGCTTGCTCGTCATGAGCTGGTCGACGAGCGCCTCGAGCGTCGGCCGCATCACGTCGAGGAGCGGCGCCGGCCACACCCCGAGCGCCAGCACCGCGATCGCGAGTGCCGCGAGCACGATGAATTCGCGCGCGTTGAGGTCCTTGAGCGAGGCGACGCCGTCGTTCGCGACCTCCCCCCAGATGACCCGCTTGACGAGCAGCAGCGTGTAGGCAGCGCCGAGGATCAGCGTCAGCGCGGCGACGAAGGCGTACCAGAAGTTCGCCTTGAAGCTCGATACGATGACGAGGAACTCGCCGACGAAGCCGGAGGTGCCGGGCAGGCCGGCATTCGCCATCGCGAACAGGACCGCGAAGAACGCGAACACCGGCATCGTGTTGACGACGCCGCCGTAGGCCGAGATGTCGCGGGTGTGCAGGCGGTCGTACAGCACGCCGACGCAGAGGAACAGCGCGCCCGACACGAGGCCGTGCGACACCATCTGCACCATCGCGCCGTCGAGGCCCATCCCCGCCCCGGTCGCTGCGCCGGTCGCCTGCCAGATGTCGTAGGCGACGAAGGCGCCGAGCGTGACGAATCCCATGTGCGCGATCGACGAATAGGCGATCAGCTTCTTCATGTCGCGCTGCGCGAGCGCGACGAAGCCGATGTAGGCGATCGCCACGAGCGAGAGCGCGATCACGAGCCAGTCGAGCTCGCGGCTGGCGTCCGGCGCGATCGGCAGGCTGAAGCGCAGGAAGCCGTACCCGCCCATCTTCAGCATGATGGCCGCGAGGATCACGGATCCGCCGGTCGGTGCCTCGACGTGCGCATCGGGCAGCCACGTGTGCACAGGCCACATCGGCACCTTGACCGCAAACGCCGCGAAGAACGCGAGGAAGATGAGCACCTGCGCAGTCATACCGATCTGCATCTGCTGCAGGTAGGCGATCTCGTAGCTCCCGCCCTGGAGGTACAGCCAGATGAGCGCGACCAGCATCAGGACCGAGCCGAGGAACGTGTAGAGGAAGAACTTGATCGTCGCATAGACGCGCCGGCTCCCGCCCCAGATGCCGATGATCAGGAACATCGGGATCAGCATCGCTTCCCAGAGCACGTAGAAGAGTAGAGCGTCCGCCGCGGCGAACACGCCGATCATGAGTCCTTCCATCACGAGGAAGGACGCGAAGTACTGCGCGGGCCGCTTCTCGATGTTGGACCAGGCCGCGATCACGACGAGAGGCGTCGTGAACGCCGTCAGCACGATGAGCGGCATCGAGATGCCGTCGACGCCGAGGTAGTACCAGGCGTTCAGGATGCCGATCCAGGGCTGTTGCTCGATGAACTGCAGCGCCGCCGTCGCGCGGTTGAAGCCTTCCCAGAGCGGCAGGCAGAGGGCGAACGTTGCGAGCGTCGCCGCGAGCGCGACCCAGCGCCCGGCCGCGATCCGTCGGTCGCCGAGCAGCAGGACGGCGAAGCCCGCCAGGACCGGGAGCCAGACGAGCCAGCTCAGGAGGTTCGCGGGTGCCGCCACCTCAGGACCTCCAGAGCAGCCAGCCGAGCAGGAGCGAGAGGCCGATGATCATCGCGAAGGCGTAGTGGTACAGGTAGCCGGACTGCAGGTGGCGGCCGAGCGCCGCGAGTGCGGCGACGGCGCGCGCGCTGCCGTTCACGAGCCAGCCGTCGATGACCGTCTCGTCGCCGCGCTTCCACAGGCTCGCGCCGAAGTTCCGGACGCCCGTCGCGATCACGTTCTCGTTGAACCAGTCGAAGTAGTACTTGTTGACCAGCAGGCGATAGAGGCGCGAGTAACGCGACGCGATGCGGTCCGGCAGCTCCGGCCGCTTCAGGTAGAGGTACCACGCGGCGAGGACGCCGCCGAGCGCAAGGTAGAGCGCCGGCGACTCGAGAGCGTGCAGCACGAAGGCCGCAGGGCCGTGGAATTCCTCGCCCAGCATGGCGATCGGGCCGTGCGGCGACTGCGCGATCGCGCCCGCGAAGAAGTCGCCGAACACGACCGGCCCGACCGTGAGCCAGCCGATCGCGATGGACGGGATCGCGAGTGCGACGAGCGGCACGGTAACCACCCAGGGGCTCTCATGCAGGTGTTCGCGGGTGTGCTCGTCCATCCGTTCCTTGCCGTGGAAGGTCATGAACACGAGGCGGAAGCTGTAGAGCGCCGTCACGAAGACGCCGATCAGCACGCACCAGTAGGCGTAGCCCGCGCCCTCGGTCGGGCTCTCCTGGATCGCCTCGATGATGATGTCCTTGGAGAAGAACCCGGAGAAGCCCGGGAAGCCGATCAGTGCCAGCGCGCCGATGAGGCAGGTCCAGTAGGTCACGGGCATGTACTTCCTGAGGCCTCCCATCCGGCGCATGTCCTGCTCGTGGTGCATGCCGATGATCACCGAGCCGGCCGCGAGGAAGAGCAGCGCCTTGAAGAAGGCGTGGGTCATCAGGTGGAAGATGCCCGCGCCGTAGGCGCCCGCGCCGAGCGCCGCGGTCATGTAGCCGAGCTGCGAGAGCGTCGAATAGGCGATCACGCGCTTGATGTCGTTGTTGACGAGGCCCAGCAGGCCCATGAAGAGCGCGGTTGTCGCGCCGATCACGACGATGAAGTGCAGCGCATCCGGCGACAGCTGGAAGAGCGGAGAAAGCCGCGCGACCATGAAGATGCCGGCCGTTACCATCGTCGCAGCATGGATCAACGCGGAGATCGGCGTCGGGCCCTCCATCGAGTCGGGCAGCCACACGTGCAACGGCACCTGTGCAGACTTGCCCATGGCGCCGAGGAAGAGGCCGACGCAGATCACGGTGATGACCTTCGACGGCTCGCCCGGCGTCAGGTAGAGGTCGTGTCCGATCGCGCGCGGGATGCGCTGGAATACCTCGGCGTAGTCGAGGCTGCCCACGTAGGCGACGATGATCGCGATCGCGACGATGAAGGCGAAGTCGCCGATGCGGTTGACGATGAAGGCCTTGTAGTTCGCGAATATCGCCGTCGGCCGCCGGTACCAGAAGCCGATCAGGAGGTAAGACACGAGCCCCACCGCCTCCCAGCCGAAGAAGAGCTGCAGGAAGTTGTTCGACATCACGAGCATCAGCATCGAGAACGTGAACAGCGAGATGTACGCGAAGAAGCGCGTATAGCCCGGGTCATCGCGCATGTAACCGATCGTGTAGACGTGCACCGCCAGCGATACGAAGCTGACGACCGTCATCATCAGCGCGCTCAGGTTGTCGATGAGGAACCCCACCTGCATGGCGATGCCGTCGCTGACGCCCCAGGTGTAGACCACCTCGTTGTAGACCGACGCGCCCGCGAGCATCTGCTGCAGCACCCAGGCCGAGCCCGCGAACGAGACCGCGACGCCGGCGATGCAGAGCGTGTGGGCGCCAGCGCGCCCGACGAAGCGGCCGCCGAGCCCGGCGGCCACGGAAGCCGCGAGCGGCGCGAGCACGATCGCGAGGCAGACCGATCCGAAAACCACGGTCAGCCCTTCATGGCGTCGAGTTCCTCGACGTTGATGCTGCGGCGCTGGCGGAACAGGACGACCAGGATCGCGAGGCCGATCGCGGCCTCGGCCGCCGCTACCGTGAGGATGAAGAACACGAAGATCTGGCCGTCGAGGTTTCCGAGGAAGCGCGAGAACGCAACGAAGTTGAAGTTGACCGAGAGCAGCATCAGCTCGATGCACATGAGGAGCAGGATCACGTTCTTGCGGTTGATGAAGATGCCCGCCACCGCGATGGCAAACAGCACGCCGGCGAGCAGCAGGTAGTGCGGCAGCCCGATCACGGCTCGCGCTCCGAAGGCATGCTGACGAGGCGCACGCGGTCGGCGGCCTTCACCGCTACCTGGCCGGCGATGTCCTGCAGCTTGAGGCCCGGCCGGCGGCGCATCGTCAGCGTGATCGCGGCAACGATGGCGATCAGAAGCACGACAGCGGCGAGCTGGAACGGGTAGGCGTACTGCGTATAGAGCACCGCGCCGATCTCGGCGGTGTTGCTCGAGCCCGCCGCCGCCTGCGGTGCGCCGCCTGGCAGCTCGAGTCCGAGGCGCCGGACCCAGAGCACGTAGGCGAGCTCGACGACCATGATGAGTGCAATCAGCGCGCCGAGCGGCGCGTTGCGCGCGAAGCCCTCGCGCAGCTCCTCGATGTTGATGTCGAGCATCATGACGACGAACAGGAACAGCACCATGACCGCGCCGACGTAGACGAGCACCAACACGATCGCGAGGAACTCCGCCTGGATCAGGAGCCACAGCACTGCCGCGTTGAAGAAGCACAGCACGAGGAACAGCACGGAGTGAACCGGGTTCCGCGCGAGTATCACGCCGAGCGCTGCACCGACCAGCACCGTCGCGAAGGACCAGAACAAGATGGAGACGAGCATGGACCTACCGGTAGCGCGAGTCGGCCGCCTTGTCGGCGGCGATCATCGCCTCGTACTTCTCGCCGATCGCGAGTAGCTTGTCCTTGGTCATGATGTTCTCGCCGCGGTTCTCCATGTGGTACTCGTGGATCCGCGTCTCGACGATGGCGTCGACCGGGCAGGCCTCCTCGCAGAAGCCGCAGTAGATGCACTTGAAGAGGTCGATATCGTAGCGGGTCGTGCGGCGCGTGCCGTCGGGCCCGACTTCGGACTCGATCGTGATCGCGAGCGCCGGGCACACCGCCTCGCAGAGCTTGCAGGCGATGCAGCGCTCCTCCCCGTTCGGATAGCGGCGGAGCGCGTGCAGCCCGCGGAAGCGCGACGACTGCGGCGTCTTCTCCTCCGGGTAGTTCAGCGTCACCTTGGGCCGGAAGAAGTTCTTCACGGTGACCCAGAGGCCGCGGGCGAGCTCGGCGAGCAGGAGCGTCTGGAACAGCGAGCGGATTCGCTTCATGGACTCCTCATGCCGCCCAGGGCCCGATGCGGAGCCAGGCGAGCGCGCCCTCGACCGCGATCCATAGGAGCGTGATCGGGATAAGCACCTTCCAGCCGAGGCGCATGATCTGGTCGTAGCGGTAGCGCGGAAAGGTCGCCCGGACCCAGAGGAAGACGAACAGGAAGAACGCGACCTTGAGGAACAGCCAGTGGAATCCGTTGCCGAGCAGGAACCCGATCACCGGGACGCTTCGCACGGCGGCATCGGCGGCGAGATAGCCGTCGAGCGGGCTCAGCCAGCCGCCGAAGAAGAGCACCGAAGTCAGGGCAGAGATCAGGATCATGTTCGCGTATTCGGGGAGCGCGAAGAGCGTCGCGAATGCGGCGCCCGAGTACTCGACGTGGAAGCCCGCGACGATCTCCGACTCGCCCTCCGCGACATCGAATGGCGCGCGGTTGGTCTCTGCGATGCCCGAGATGAAATAGACGAGGAACAGCGGGAACAGCCACGACCAATTCCAGGCGAATGCCGCGCCCTCCTGCGCGCGCACAATCGCGCCGAGGTTGAGGCTGCCTGCCGCCATCAGCACGCCGACGAGCGCAAAGCCCATCGCGATCTCGTAGGCCACCATCTGCGCCGCCGATCGCATCGCGCCGAGGAAGGCGTACTTCGAATTGCTCGCCCAGCCTGCGAGGATCACGCCGTAGATCCCCATCGAGGTCAGCGCGAGGACATACAGCAGGCCGGCGTCGACGTCGGCCAGCACGAACTCCGGCGACAGGGGCATCACCGCCCAGGTCGCCATCGCAGGCACCAGCACGATGAGCGGCGCGAGCAGGAACAGGAGCCGCGAGGAGCGGCCCGGCACGATGATTTCCTTGAGCAGGAGCTTGAGGACGTCGGCGAAAGGCTGCGCGAGCCCGTGCAGCACCGGCAGGCCGAAGAAGCTCACGCGGTTCGGGCCGCGCCGGAGTTGCATGTAGCCGATCACCTTGCGCTCGGCGAGCGTCAGCATCGCGACCGCGACCACGATCGAGACGAGGACGATCACGATCCAGAAGGTGGAGACGACGGCGAAGCGCCACTCCGGCGGAAGGTCCGTGAGCCAGCCGGCGGGGAACGGTACGGACATGCCTCAGCCGCCCTGTCCGCTGCGGCGCTGCGCGACGCGGGTCCGCTGCAGCGCAGGCGCGCGGCGAACGATTGCATCGACGCCGTAGATCGGCACGGTCGTCGACGAGCCGCGCCGCTCGGCGGGCGCTGCGCGCTCGGACGCGAAGCGCCCGTCGTAGCCAGCGCCTCCCGCGAGGCCGCGCAGCTCCGCCAGCACGTCGGCCGAGCTCTCGTAGTCGAAGCCATCGAGACCCAGCTGGTTCGCGAGCACGCGCAGGATCTTCCAGGTGGGCCGGGCCTCGCCGACGGGTTGGGCGCAGCCGCGAAATTCCTGCCAGCGGCCCTCAACGCTCACGTAGCTGCCCGAGGTCTCGGCGAAGCTCCCCATCGGCAGCAGGACCTGCGCGAGCTTCAGCACGGAGGCGTCGGCGTACGGCGTGATGGCGATGACGTGACGGCAGGCCGCGAGCGCGTCCTCGGCCCCGGGCCGTCCGATGTCCTTCGCCGGCTCGATTCCTCCCATCAGCACGCAGGCGGCGAGCGGGGCGTCGAGCATGCGGCCCACATCCATACCGGCCTTTGGATCCGGCACGCCGCCTGGCAGGCGATGCGGAAGTGCGCCGGCCAGCGCGCACCCCGCGGCATTGCCTCCGTCCGGCAGGAATCCGAGCGTGGCGCCCGTCTTCGCCGCGAGGGCGGCAGCCGCGGCGCGGATGTCGGCGAAATGCGTGTGGCGATGCGCAACGCCACCCAGCACGATCGCGCTGCGCCCGGCTGCGAGCGAGTCGACGATCGCGCGGCGCGCGTCGGACAACTTGACGCTTCCGGCGAGCGCGACGAGCTCCGCCGCAAGGTCGGCCGGCGGCACGACCGTCTGTTTCAGCACCGGAAAATGGCACTCCTGGGCTTCCGTCGGGAGCAGGCTCACGCTGCAGCCGGCGAGCGCCGCCTTGCGCACGCGGTGCGCGAGCATCGGCGCCTCTTCGCGCACGTGGCAGCCGACGAGGAGCAGCGCGCCCAGCGACTCGATCGCCTGCAGCGAGACGCCGAGGCCGGGATACGGCGGGTCATGGGCCTGGTCCGAGAAGTCGAGCTGGCGCAGACGCGAATCCACGTTGTGCGAGCCGAGCCCGCGGGCGAGGCGTCCGAAGAGGTAGGCCTCCTCGTTCGTCGAACCCGGCGTGGCAAGGAAGCCGATGCGGCCCGCGCCCTCCTCTTTCGCCGCGTCGCGCAGTTGTCCAGCTGCAGCCTCGAGCGCCGCCTCCCAGCCGGCCTCGCGCCACTGACCCTCGACGCGCAGCATGGGCGCGCGCAGGCGGTCGGGCGCATAAATCCCCTCGTACGAAAAGCGGTCGCGGTCCGCGATCCAAGTCTCGTTGATCTCCTCGTTCTCGCGCGGCACGACGCGCATGAGGCGGCCGCGCAGCACGTGGCCCCAGAGGTTCGTTCCAGTGCCGTCGTGCGGCGAGATGAGCGCGTGCTCGGTCATCTCCCAGGAGCGCGCACGGTGCCGGAACGGCTTGGAATTGAGCGCGCCGACCGGGCAGAGGTCGATGACGTTGCCGGACAGCTCGTGGTCCACGCTATTCTCGATCCAGGTGCCGATCTCCATCCATTCGCCGCGCCCGGTCGCACCGAGCTCCTGCAGGCCGGCGATTTCGGCGGTGAACCGCACGCAGCGCGTGCAGTGGATGCAGCGCGTCATGTCGGTTGAGATGAGCGGGCCGAGGTTCTTGTCCTTCACCGAGCGCTTGCGCTCGTCGAAGCGCGAGGCCGCCGCGCCGAATCCGAGCGCGAGGTCCTGCAGCTCGCACTCGCCGCCCTGGTCGCATATCGGGCAATCGAGCGGATGATTGATCAGGAGGAACTCCATCGTCGCTTTCTGCGCGGCCCTGGCCCGCGGGGAGCGCGTGAATACCTTCATGCCCTCGGCGACCGGTGTCGCGCAGGCAGGCATCGGCTTCGGCGCCTTCTCGACCTCGACCAGGCACATCCGGCAGTTGGCCGCGATCGAGAGCTTCGCGTGGTAGCAGAAGCGCGGCACGTAGACGCCGGCCTCGTCGGTCAGCTGGATGATCATCTGGCCCTTGCGCGCCTTGAGCGGCCGGCCGTCGACCTCGATGTTGACGACGTCGTCCGTCATGCAACCGCCTGCGCGGGCGCGTCGACGATGCTGCGGCCCCCGTGCTCGACCATGTATGCGAACTCGTGGCGGAAGTGGCGCAGGAAGCTCTGCACCGGCCAGGCCGCCGCGTCGCCGAGCGCGCAGATCGTGTGGCCCTCGATCTGGTTCGCGACCTGGACCAGGAGGTCGAGGTCGGCCATGCGCCCCTGCCCCGCCAGGATCCGGCGCAGCATGCGGGTGAGCCAGCCCGTCCCTTCGCGGCAGGGCGTGCACTGCCCGCAGGACTCCGCCATGTAAAAGCGCGAGATCCGTTCGAGCACGCGCACCATGCAGGTGGTCTCATCCATCACGATCATCGCGCCGGTGCCGACGCTGCTGCCGGCCTTGCGCAACGAATCGTAGTCCATGGTGCAGTTTTCGATGAGCGCCGCCGGCAGCACCGGCACCGACGAGCCGCCCGGGATGACGGCCTTGAGCCTTCGCCCGCCGCGCATGCCGCCGCTGATCTCGAGCAGCTCCTTGAACGGGATGCCGAGCGGCAGCTCGTAATTGCCGGGCTTCGCGACGTGGCCGGAGACCGAAAAGATCACGGTGCCGCCCGCATTCGGCACGCCGAGCTCGGCGAACCACTTCGCGCCATTGCGCATGATTGCGGGTACCGAGGCGAAAGAGAGCGTGTTGTTGATCGTCGTAGGCTTTCCGTAGAGGCCGAAGTTCGCGGGGAACGGCGGCTTGAAGCGGGGCTTGCCGGGCTTGCCCTCGAGCGACTCCAGGAGCGCGGTCTCCTCGCCGCAGATGTAAGCGCCGGCGCCGGCGACGCCATAGAGATCGAAGTCGACGCCGGAGCCCTGGATGTCCCTGCCGAGGAGGCCCGCGGCGTAGACCTCCGCGAGCGCGGCCTCGAAGCGCGGGTACGGCTCGGCGAGAAACTCGCCGCGGATGTAGTTGTAGCCGACGGTCGCGCCCATCGCGTAGCCGCCGATCGCCATGCCCTCGATCACCGAGTGCGGGTTGTAGCGCAGGATGTCGCGGTCGTGGCAGGTGCCGGGCTCGCTCTCGTCGGAGTTGCAGACGACGTACTTCTGTCCGGGGGCGCTGCGCGGCATGAAGCTCCACTTCACGCCCGTCGGGAAGCCGGCGCCGCCGCGGCCCTTGAGGCCGGACGCCTTCACCTCTTCGATGATCGCCTCGCGCGGCGTCTTCTCCTTGAGGATCTTCCGCCAGGCCTGGTAGCCGCCGAGCTTCTCGTACACCGGCAGCGTCCAGCTCTGCGCGTGCTGCAGCGGCTCGAACACCACCTGGTTCATTGCGCGCGCCACGGTCACTTCACCCCATCCAGGATCCGGATCGCCGACTCGGGCGTCAGGTTCTCGTGGTAGACATGGTCCACCATCATCATCGGCGCGTTGTTGCAGGCCGCGAGGCACTCCTCCTCGCGCTTGAGGAAGAACTTCCCGTCCGGCGTCGTCTCGCCGGTCTCGATGCCGAGGTGCTTCTCGACGGCCGCGACGATCTCATCGGCGCCACAGAGCATGCAGCTGATGTTGGTGCAGACCGAGACATGCACGCGGCCGGCTGGCTTCGTCTCGAACATCGAGTAGAAGCTCGCGACTTCGTAGACCTGGATCGCCGGCAGCCCGACGTACGCCGCGACCGCGTCCATGAGCTCGGTAGAGAGCCAGCCGTGGTTCTGGTGCTGCGCGGCCCGGAGCGCGGCGATGACCGCGGACCGGCGCCGGTCCGGCGGGAACTTCGCGAGCCAGCGGTCGATCTCGTGCCGCGTGTGCTCGCTGAGCACGCTCGTGCCCCGCGCATCCCCGCTCACCGGTCGATCTCCCCGAACACGATGTCCATCGTGCCGATCATCGCGACGACGTCCGCGAGCATGTGCCCGCGCGTCAGCTCGTCCATCGCGGCGAGGTGCGCGAATCCGGGCGCGCGGCACTTGACACGGTACGGCTTGTTGGCGCCGTCGGACACGAGCCACACGCCGAACTCGCCCTTCGGCGCCTCGACCGCCGCATAGGTCTCGCCCTCTGGCACGCAATACCCTTCCGTGAAGAGCTTGAAGTGGTGGATCAACGATTCCATGTCGTCCTTCATCTCGCCGCGCCGGGGCGGGGTGACCTTGTGGTCGTCCAGGATCACCGGGCCGTGGTTCGCGCGCAGCCACTC
>Ga0111538_10006858_pt1 | contig 15379 bp, 16 predicted proteins | sample SoiMethybrSBSTD1_FD_79669 | JGI IMG/M metagenome (GOLD analysis project Ga0111538, IMG submission 79669) | Bulk soil microbial communities from a Populus tree surrounding site in Tennessee, USA - Soil MetaG P. TD hybrid SBSTD1 (version 2)... | ecosystem: Environmental > Terrestrial > Soil >...
CCCCAGGGCCGAGCCTTTCTCGAGCTCGAGGCACCCTCCGCTCTCATGATGAGCTACGCTGCCGCCGCGAGCACGGTGCTCGGCTCCGCCCACTGACGATGCCCCGCCCCGGATACAACGAAGTCACCCTCATTACCGGCTTTCCGTCGTTCTTGGCGCGCAAGCTGGCCGCGCATCTTCTCGAGGAAGAGCCGGGAACGCTCATCTACGCCATCGTGCGCGGCAAGTTTGCGCAAGAGGCGGAGCAAACCGTGTCCGCCTGGCCCAAATCGTGGCGCAACCGCTTCGTCATGATCGAAGGGGATGCCGCGGCTATGGACCTCGGCCTATCGGGCGTCGAGTTTCGCGCGCTGGCCAGCGAGATCGATCGCATTCATCACGCCGCGCAAGTCACCTACCTCGGCGTCGACCCGCGCACCGCTCAGCAGCTGAACGTCGACGGGACGAGCGAGGTGCTCGAGCTCGCGCGCGCCTGCTCCTTTTTGAAATGCCTGGTGCTGCATTCCACCGCCGAAGTCGCCGGCGATCGCACGGGCATCGTGCGCGAAGAGGAGCTCGAGGCCGGACAGCGCTTCCCCACGTTCATTGCCGAGACCCGCGCCCGCGCCGAAAAACTCGTGCGCAACGCCATGTCGCAAGTTCCGATCGCCGTGGTGCGCCCCACGACCATCGTCGGCGATTCGCAGACCGGCGAGATCGACCGTTTCGACGGGCCGTACCTGCTTATCCTGCTCATCGTCACCACGCCCGCGGAAATCGCCGTCCCCCTGCCCGGTCGCGGCGACATACCGCTCAACCTCGTCCCCGTCGATTACGTCGTGCGCGCCTCGCGCGCGCTCGGCCGTCACCCGCGCTCACCCGGACGAACGTTCCACCTAGTCGACCCCAATCCGCTGACGGCCAAGCGCGTGTTCGATCTCGTCGCGCGCGCCAGCGACCGGCCCGCGCCGCGCGGTTTCATCCCCACCAATCTCACCAAAGCCTTGCTGCGCACGCCCGGTCTCGAGCGGTTCGCCAAGAGCCCGCGCGCTTTCGTCGATCGCCTGGCCACGCGGGTGCGCTTCGACGCGCGGAACGCCGACGAGATTTTGGCGGAATGGCGCATCGCCTGCCCGCCGTTCGAAGGCTATGTCGACAAGATCGTCGACTACGTGCGCGAGCGTGTGCGCGAAAAGCGAGAACGGCGCGATTTCTCGGGCATGGAAGAGACCGACGCCGACCCCATCGAGCGCCGTATCAGTTAACTGCTTATAAAACTAACACCGGCCATCACCTGATCGCTTGACGAGGTGTGGGTACCGGGCGACCTCACCTTGGCCCTTCCGCTGGTCGATCCGGGATTCTCCACCGGCCCGACTCGGCAAAGCCACGTCCGGGGTGCTACCGTAAGAAGGTTCGGCGTGACATTGCAGCAGCTCGTCCTCCCCTTCGAAGACGTCATCGGCGGCGGCCAGGCCCACGGGATCAAGCGAACCCGGCGCATCTTCGTCAACCGCGACCTTCGCCTCACGGGTGCGGCCTACATCGGCTTCGACATGGACTACACGCTGGCCATCTACGACCAGCCGGAGATGGACCATTTGTCGATTCAGGCCACCGCGCAGAAACTCGTCAAGCGCGGCTATCCCGAGCACATCGTCGACATTCCGTGCGACACGCAGTTTCCCATCCGCGGTCTTCTCATCGACAAGCGCTTTGGGCACATCCTGAAGATGGACCGCTACAAGGGGGTGCAGCGCGGCTACCACGGCCTGCGCCAGCTCTCCAAAGACGAGCTTCGCACGCTCTACCAATCGAAGAAGCTCCGACCCACGACGCCGCGTTACCACTGGATCGACACGCTCTATGCGTTGAGCGAAGCGGCGCTCTACGCCGCCATCGTCGACTCGTTCGAGAAGCGAGGGCTCGCAGTCGACTTCATGCGGCTCTTCGCGGACATTCGCGAATGCATCGACGAAGCCCATAGCGACGGCACCATTCTCGACGCCGTGCTCGCCGATTTGCCGCGCTTCGTGCTGAAGGACTCCGAGCTCGCGCCGACCTTGCACAAGTTCCGCAGCGCGGGGCACAAGCTATTTCTCCTCACCAACTCGCGCTGGTCTTACACCGACCGCATGATGACGTACTTGCTCGGCGGCTCGATGCCCGAGTACCCCACGTGGCGCCACTTCTTCGACGTCGTGATCGTCGCCGCGCAGAAGCCGGCGTTCTTCCAGCAGCGCCGCCCGCTCGAGGAGCGCGTCGGGGACGAGCTTCGCCCGGCCACGCATCCGCTCGAACGCGGCAAGGTCTACCAAGGGGGCAACCTGCACGATCTCGAGCGCCTTCTCGGAGTGACCGGCGATCGCATCCTCTACGTCGGCGACCACATCTACGGCGACATCCTCCGTTCGAAAAAAGAATCGTCGTGGCGCACCGCGATGATCATCCAAGAGATGGAGGCCGAGGTGCTCGCGCACGATGCGTGCGCGTCCGACCTAGCACGCATTGACGAGCTGCAGGGCAAGCGCGACAAGCTCGAAGACGAGCTCCGCTATTACCAAGCCCGTTACAAAGACCTCTCGCGCCAAATCGACGCACATTCCGCAAAGGGCGAAAATGGTGTGACCCTGACGCACCTTTCCGCTGAACGCGTAAGATCAAAGCGCGGCGTAGAGCACATTCGGGCCCTTTTGCGCGAGGTCGAAAAAGAAAGCATTTTGCTCGGCGATCGCATCGACAAGCGCTTTCACCCTTATTGGGGATCGCTCCTCAAAGAGGAGGCCGAAAAATCGAGCTTCGGCGACCAAGTCGAGGAATATGCGTGCCTTTACACGTCGCGCGTCTCGAACTTCCTCGCTTATTCACCTTTGCAGTATTTCCGAAGTCCGCGCGATTTGATGCCGCACGAGCTGTAATCCAGATAGGGAATACACATCCGCAGTGGCATACATGCTGCAGTGTGCCCACCTGTAGATGCATTTTTTCCTCTCGCTCACGCCAGACCCGTCGTAGGAATGAGCAGTGCGGTTATCGAAGTCCGATTTGATGCTGCCCGTGACCGCCCTTTTGGCGACGCTTCTGCTCGCGGCCAAATCGACTTCGCACGAGCCTCGTCTCGCCGCGGCCGCGGTGGCCAGCCCGAAGCCGGCCCCCGCGAAGAGCCCGTGCCCTTCCGACATGGAGATCATCGGCGGCCGCTTTTGCGTCGATCGGTATGAGGCGAGCACCATCGAAGTGCACGCCGATGGCACGACGGAGCCTCATTCCCCTTTCCTGCCGGTCGCCGGCCTTCGCGTTCGCGCCGTCTCCCGCAAAGGGGTCGTGCCCCAGGCCTACATCAGCCGCAACCAAGCGGAAGGGGCATGCCGCGAAGCCGGCAAGCGGCTTTGTTTCGACAAGGAATGGATCTCCGCGTGTAAGGGCCCCACGGGAACCAAGTTTCCGTATGGGGACGAGCGCAAAGACAACGTCTGCGTCGACACCAATCGCACCGCGCCGCTGCTCAAGCTTTTTTCCGACCTCGGCCGCAAGCGCTACTTCTCCAAGCCGATGAACGACCCGCGCTTGAACCAACAAGCGGGCACCGTCGCGCCGACCGGATCGTTTACCAATTGCACCAACGGCTTTCACGTTTACGACATGGTCGGCAACGTGCACGAGTGGACCGCCGACCCGAAGGGCACCTTCCGCGGCGGTTACTACCTCGATACCCACATCAACGGAGACGGCTGCGACTATCGCACCGTCGCGCACGAAGCCACGTACCACGACTACTCGACCGGCTTCCGCTGCTGCGCTGATCCGCGCTAAGGCGCCTTAGCCATCGGCGACCGCCGCCAGCCTCTGTGGCTTTGCCGTGAGTGGAGCGCCGTGGCAGCGCCGTCCGGTGGAGTTTTGCTAGGGGGGATTCAGGCGGCGGCGCGTGCCCACGCTGTACGCATGGCCGAACAGGGCGGCCATGGGGCGCCCGTTTTACAAATGGCGTTTTGCGCGGCGACAAAACGTTGACCTGGCGCGGGTGGCTTGGAGGCCCCATCCTCCTTGTCCCCTCCCCTAGCGAAGCCAGCTCCACCTCTTGAAGCCTCGAGCCACCTTCCGCAAAACCCCGAGCGACTTCATTGTCGACGAGATACCCGCGTTCGATGCGAGCGGCGAGGGTGAGCATCTTTTCTTGCGCATTCGAAAGACGAACCTCACGACGAACGATGCGCTTGGTCGCATTTGCCGCGCGCTCGGCGTCGACGAGCGGAGCGCCGGCTACGCCGGGATGAAGGACAAGCGTGCGGTCACGACGCAAACCATCTCCGTACCGTTCAGCCTCGCGCGCTCACCGGAGGAGGCGCTCGCGCTCGCGCTCGATGGCATCGTGATCGAACGCGCGGTCCGCCACCGTCACAAGCTCAAGCCGGGACACCTCAAGGGCAACCGCTTCACCGTCGTCCTCAGGGATCTCCCCGTCGAGGAAATGCCGGGCATCATCGAGCAGCTTGAAAGCGCGGGGCGTCAAGGAGTTCCCAACGCCTTCGGGCCGCAACGCTTCGGGCGCGATGGTAACAATCCCGAGCGCGCGCTGGCCTGGCTCGGTGGTCACACTGCGGGACCCAAGGACCGACGCGAACGCCGCCTCCTCTTTTCGGCGCTGCAGTCGGAGCTCTTCAATCGCGTGCTCGAGCGAAGGTTCTCCGACGGTACCTGGGACCGCCCCCTCGCTGGGGATCTGTTGAGAAAGAGTGATTCGGGGGGCATTTTTTTGTGTGCCGATGAAACGGCGGACCAAGCTCGCGCGTTATGCGGTGAGGTCAGCCCGACCGGCCCCATCTTCGGTGCCAAGATGAGGTGGCCCGAGGGCAAACCCGCGATGATAGAACGCGAAATTTTGGCGGCCGCGACCGGTGAGGGCGACCCCTTCAGCCGCCACCCCAACCTCGGCGAGGGCACACGCCGCCCCTTCGTCCTTCGCGTGGTGGAGATGACGGTCGAAAAAATCATGGCAGACGAGAACGCCTTGCGCGTTCGTTTTGTGCTACCGAAGGGGGGCTACGCCACGACGTTGCTCGGCTTCGTCGTGTGCCTTCACGAAGAGAACGGTCATCCATGAACTGGAATCTGGTCGAGCACGCCAAGCGGCTCATGACGAATTTCGGCGCAGCTTGGGTCATGTGGCTGCTGCTTGCGCTCTCCGTCGTTTCCGTCGCCATCATGCTGGAACGAGGGTGGTTTTATTATTCACTGCGCGACGACCTGGCGGCTCTCGCTCGCTCGCTCGGCGACTACCTGCGCCGTGGCGAAGTGGCTCAGGCGCGACGCCTCCTCGAGAACTCACCTTCGGCCGAAGCGGCCGTCGTGGTGGCGGGTCTCGTCGAAGCCGAGCGCGGCCCCCAAGCCGCAGAAGAAGCGATGGCAGGTGCCGCGGCGCTCCAGCGCATGAAGCTGGAAAAGCGCCTCGTCTATCTGGGCACGCTCGGTAACAACGCTCCGTTCGTAGGACTGCTCGGCACCGTTATCGGTATCGTGCAAGCCTTCGACGAGCTCGGCAAAGCGGCCAAGATGCAGACGGCGCAGACGGCGTCGACGATCGCACCGCAGACGGTCATGACCAGCATCGCCGAAGCGCTCGTCGCGACGGCCATCGGGCTGCTCGTGGCCATCCCGGCCGTCGCCGCCTACAACGCGTTTCAGCGGCTGACGAAGTCGACCCTCGCCAACACCGAGGTGCTCTCGCGCATCCTGCTCGCGCATCTCAAGGCCGAGCCGGGTCCGGAGGAGGCTGGCTGATGGCGGGCGGCGCAGCCGACAACGGTGACGACGGGATCGTCGGCATCAACGTCACACCACTCGTCGACATCACGCTGGTGCTCCTCATCATCTTCATGGTCGTCGCGAAGATGGTCGTGTCCCAGTCGGTGCCGCTCGATCTGCCCAAGGCGGCGTCCGGTACCGACGTGCAGGTGGTGTTCGCGGTGGAGCTCTATGCCAACGGCGACATCCTCGTCGACCAAAAGAAGCTCCCCAATGACGACGCGCTTCTCCCGCTCGCCCGCGAAGGGCACGCCAAGACGGCCGACCTTCGCGCCGTCATCAAGGCGGACGGCACCGTGCAACACCAGCGCGTCATTCACGTACTCGATCTCCTGAAACAGGCCGGCATCGCCAAGATCGCGTTCGGCGTCACACCCATCGCGCCCGAGCCCGCGGCCGCGCCCGCATCCTCGAGGTAACCGGACTTGCTCGCCACCCACGACGAAGAACCGTTGGAGCGCGTGCTCGAGAACCCGCTGGAGAAGGTTCTCGAGCTCGACTCCAGGTCAATGAAGTGGGGGGCCATCCTCGGCATGAGCGGCGCGATCGCGCTGCACATCGTCGGCGCCGTAGAGGGGTCGCGCCTCGCCAACGGGATGGGCCGATGGGCCTTCGATGCTCGCGCTCAAGTGAGCGCGTATTTGTCGAAGTTCTACGACATCGAGATGATCAACCCGCCTCCCCCTCCGCCGCCGCCGGAAGAAAAACCGCCGGAGCCGGAGGAAGCGCCGAAACCAGTCGCCGCGGTCAAAGCGCCTTCGCACGAACGTGAAGCGCCGCCCCCAGCGCCAGCACAGGCCGGCAAGATCCTGACGCAGGAACCGGATCCCAACGAGCCAGTCGACCTCACTGGACAGGGGTTCGTCACCGGCAATGCCGACACGTACGCGGGCGGCGTCACAGCCTCGACCGGCACGTCGAAAACGGCCGTGCGCGAGCTCAATGCCGTGGTCGGCGGCGTGCCCGGGGGCACCGGGACGAAAGTCGGAGCGATCGCCGGCCCTGATCGGTCGCGCGCCCCCGCGATCGTCGGCAGCTCGCAGTGGGATTGCCCGTTCCCCCCCGAAGCCGACGCGGAAGAGATCAACTACCAGCGCGTGAAGCTGCTCATCGTCGTTCGCCCCGACGGCACCGCACAGGACGCCAAGGTCATCGCCGATCCCGGCAACGGCTTCGGCCGCGAAGCCCGAAAGTGCGCCATGACCCGACGCTACGAGCCCGCGCTCGATCGCGAAGGAAAGCCGATGCTCGGCACCATCCCCCAAGTGAACATCACGTTCCAGCGTTGAGACTGCGCGCCGAGCTCCTGCCGCGCACCTTCGTCTCCGCACTGGCCACCGACCACGACGTGGCGTTCCCGTTTTGTTGGATTCACAGGGAGGAACGGAGGCTCCTCCCCGTGAACAAAATCCCAGCACTTGCGGCCCGGACGCTGCAGCTGGCTCGAGTGGCCCGAGGGTGGCGAAAACAACGGAAAATACCCTTTGTTTGACACGGGCACACATGTTCAGTAGGCTCGTGATCTATGCAGGGCCTTACCGACAGGCAGCAGCAGGTGCTCGAGTACATTCGATCGTCGATCACGCAGCGGGGCTACCCGCCAACGCTGCGTGAGATCGGCGCCCATATGGGCATCCGTTCCACGAACGGAGTGAACGATCATCTGCGGGCGCTCGAGCGGAAGGGGTACCTCACGCGCGAAGACATGAAGTCGCGCGCGCTCCGCCCCTGCGACACCGAAAGCCTCCCTGCTTCGGTCCCCGCCAACGACGAAGAGGGCATGGTCGAAGTCCAGATCCTCGGGCGCGTCGCGGCGGGGCTCCCGCTTCTCGCCGAAGAGAACGTGCTCGACACGGTCCGCATCGATCGAACGTTGGTCCGCGGGGGCCGCGAGGTCTTCGGCCTGCGCGTCACCGGCGACTCCATGATCGAAGCCGGCATCTTCAGCGGCGACTACATTTTCGTGCGCAAACAGCTCACGGCTCAGCGCGGTGACATCGTCGTCGCGCTCATCGGGGACGAAGCGACGGTCAAATACTATTACCCTGAGCGCGACTACGTTCGCTTTCAGCCGGCCAATGCGCAGATGGCGCCTATCTTGGTTCGCGCCACCGACTTCAAACCAACCATGCTGCTCGGTGTGGTTGTGGGCGTTTACCGGCGTCTCTGACGCCACGCCGCTGTTGACGCAGTCTTCGCACGCTTGATAGCGTGCCCCGAGGGATGAAAGCACGCGTCGCTGGTCTCGCTGCGGTGGCAAATCTGGCCGTAGCGATCTCCGCGGCCGGATGCGGTGGCACCCTCTACTCGATCCAGATGAACGGCGTGGCGAGCAAGGTCGCCGAAGCCAAAGAGCTCGGCGCCGAGAAGCTCGCGCCGTACGAGTACTACTACGCCAACGAGCATCTGCAGAAAGCGATGTCCGAAGCGGCCGAAGGTGATTACTCCGACGCCATTCAGTTCGCCGACGTCGCCGAAGAATACGCCATCAAGGCGATCCAGCTTTCCAAGGAGGCCCACCGGGGGGCGGGGCGATGAGGCCAATCTCTCGGGCATTGCGCCTCGCCGCTGCTTTCTTGCTCGGGCTCTCGGCTTGCGGCCAAGCGCCGGTCATGCGCGGTCAGATCGAAGGGCTGACCAAACTGACGAGCCAGGCCGAGCGCAACGGCGCTATCCGCTGCGCGCCGCGCGAGCTCGCGCTCGCCAAGAGTCACCTCGAATTTGCCGCGGTCGAGCTCGATCAGGGCTTCGTTTCGCGCGCCAATTCGCACCTCGCCATCGCCGAGCCGAACGCGCACGCCGCGTACGACCTCTCGCCGCCGGAAACATGCTCCGAGCGCCAGATCGTCCTGCCCGCCGCGCCCGAAGACGCCGACGGTGACGGCATCGTCGACGCGCTCGATATGTGCGTGCTCGAACCGGAAGACAAGGACGGCTACCTCGACGACGACGGGTGCCCCGAGCCCGACAACGATCTCGACGGCGTCGCCGATGCCACCGACAAGTGCCCGAACGAGCCGGAAGATCCCGACGGCTTCGACGATCAAGACGGCTGTCCCGATCCCGACAACGACAAGGACACGCTCGCCGACGTCGACGATCAGTGCCCCAACGAGCCCGGACCGACGGGCGGCGATCGCCCGGGATGCCCGCGCAAATCGCTCGTCATCGTCACCGACAAAGAGATCAAGATCACGCAGCAGATTCACTTCGAGTTCGACAAAGACATCATCAGGCGCGAAAGCTACCCAATCCTCGATGCCGTGGCGGAAGTTCTCCAGCAGAACCCCAACATGCGCATCGAAATTCAGGGCCACACGGACAACAAAGGGGCCCCCGCCTACAACCTCAAGCTATCGGATCGCCGAGCGGCGTCGGTCCGCAAATATCTCGTAGGCAAGGGGATCTCCTCCAATCGGCTCGTCTCTCACGGTTACGGCCTCACGCGCCCGCTCGTCCCCAACGACAGCGAGCAAAATCGGGCACTGAACCGCCGCGTGCAGTTCATGCGAACCGAGGGGGCCACGCCGTAGCATCGCCGCGCACCTCGACCCGAGGAGAATCTCCGTGAATCGTCGTCTTCGTGTTTCGCTCAGCCTGATCCTCGTCTCGACTGGCTTTCTCTTCTCGCCGCCAAATGCCGCTGCTGCTCCCAAAGACGCCGCCGCGACCAAGCTCGCCGACGAGGCGATCAACCGCGATTACCTCTCCGCCAACTTCACGGAAGCCGAGAAAAAACTGCGGCAAGCGATCACGATGTGCGGGTCGAGCGCGTGCATTCCGCTGGTCGTCGGGCGCCTGCATCGTGACCTCGGCGTCGTGCTCATCGCGGGTCTCAGTAAGAAGGACGAGGGCAAGCAAGAGCTCGCCGAGGCGATCCGCGCCGATCCCGACGTACAGCTCGAAAAAGATCTGACGACCCCCGAGATCGATCAGATCTTCAAGGCGCTGAAGGCGGGACCGCTGCCGGCCCCCAAGACGACGACCGGCGCCGCCGGCGAGATGGTCCATTCGCCGCCCCCGGAGCAGCGCACCCTCACGGCCATTCCGATCTACGTCGAGCTCCCCGACGGTGTGACACCGGCCAAAATCATCGCCCGCTACAAGCCGTTCGGGACTCCCGACTGGAAGACGCTCGAGCTGCACCGGATGGGCAACGGCTACGGCGGCGAAGTGCCGTGCATGGACGTCGGAAGCACGACCGGTGAATTTCTGTACTACGTGCAAGTGACGGACGGGGCCGGCGAGGTCATCGGCACGAGCGGCACGCGCACGGCGCCGAACAAGGTCATCATCAAGAACGAGCCGGTGAGCGGAGAGCCCCCGCACTTGCCCGGCCGGCCCCCGCCGTCGCGCTGCCGCGAGGCGGGTGATTGTCCGCCCGGAATGCCGGGCTGCGGGAAAGCGATTCCCAGAGGACGCGGTTGGGGCGCCACTTGCCAGACCGATCGCGACTGTGGCTCGGAGTATTGGTGCAAGAACGGCACGTGCGAAAGCGGCGTGCGCGTCGACACGGACAACGAGCCGCAGGCCTCGGGCAAATACTGCGACTCGAGCACCGACTGCGATACCGGCGAGCGATGCAGCTCGTCGCGCGTCTGCGAGCGCGCGCCGGAAAAGGCGAAGAAGGTCTGGCTCAGCCTGAACATCGGTCAGGATTTTTCGTTCATCGGGACGCAGGCGGACGTGTGCGGCACCAAGGAGACCTTGGCGGCCAAGCAGTACACGTGCATCGACAAGGACGACTATTCGTACAACGGCGAGCCGTACGACAGCGCGCCGGGGACGGGCAACGCCATCAACGGCGGGATCGATCCTGCGACGACGCGTTTCTTGATCGGCGCCGAGCTGCTCGTCGGCGAGAACGTCACCCTCGGCGCGCGCCTCGGATACGTGCGCGGAACGGCCGCCGGGCGATCGCTCTCCGTATTCCACGGCGAAGGGCGGGTCGCGTTCTGGTTCGGCCGCGAGCCCTTCTCGCGTACGAGGGTACGGCCGTTCCTCGTCGTCGCGGGAGGGCTCGCCGAGGTCGACAACAAGTTCGCCGTGCCGATCATCGAGTCGAATCTCGCGAGGGGGGTCTATCCGACGCAGACGCTTACCGTCTGGCGCCGAAGCGGCAGCGCGTTCGCCGGAGGTGGGTTCGGCATCATGATTCCGACGGGGGGCGCCGGTCAGGGGGTCACTGCGGAGGTGAAGCTCGTCGCACTGTTCCCCGACTCCGGGATCGCATTGTCACCGTCGATTGGATATGCATTAGGGCTCTGATTCGTCTGGTCTGCCCGCGGGGCGAACCAGGGAGGGTGCTCGAATGATGGAGACCGGCCGTGGACTCGAATGCGCGCAGCCGCCCGGTGGACACGGGCCCCCGCCCGGTGCACCGCCGGGGGGATGGGGGCCGCCAGGCGGGGGACCGCCGGGAGGATGGGGGCCGCCGGGGGGTGGGCCGCCAGGCGGCGGGCCTCCGGCCGCACCGCCGGGAGGAGGGCCTCCGGGCGCACCACCGGGTGGCGGATGGGGACCTCCCGGTGGCGGACCGCCGGGGGGACATCCACCGGGAGGATGGGGACCTCCAGGAGCACCTCCAGGAGGACCTCCCGGGGGACCCCCGCCCGGAGGATGGGGACCGCCGGGAGGTCCTCCAGGGGGCGCTCCGCCAGGGGGCCCTCCAGGGGGGCCGCATGGCCCACCAGGGGGTTGGGGGCCGCCGGGGGGTGCTCCGCCGGGGGGCTGGGGACCTCCGGGTGGCCCTCCCGGAGGGGCTCCACCAGGTGGGTGGGGAGGCGCTCCGCCGGGGGGATATGGGCCGCCCCCTGGTGGCTACGGGCCGCCGCCAGGAGGGTATCCGGGGGGCGGCTATCCGCCGGGCCAGGGGGGATATCCGGGTCCCGCGCCGGGGGGCGCGCCCACTGCGTTCTCGCCGGGCGACGCGTTCACGTTCGCGTGGGAGCGGGTCAAAGCGGATCCCGGGACGATCCTCGCGACGATCATCGTCGGCATCATCTTGGTCTCGGTCGTCGCCGGTATTGCGGAGGGCATCGCTGGCCTCGCCGGTGGCCGGCGGCACACGGGCTTGGACGTGCTCAGTCCTTTTCACGTCGGCATCGTGGGGTTGGGATCGATCGGTTCCCTCCTCGCTTCGTCCTTCATCGGCGCGGGTATCGTCAGTTTCTCGCTCAAGGTCGCGCGTGGCGCGCCTTACGCATTCGGCGACCTGTTCGGCGGCGCGCCCTTCTTCGGCCCCGTCTTGGTCGCCAACCTCGTGCAGAGCATCGCCGTCGGCATCGGGATGACGTGCTTCATCGTACCCGGCATCATCCTCGGGCTAGGGCTTTGCATGACGCTCCCGCTCATCATCGAAAAGAACATGGGACCCATCGATGCACTGCAGGAGAGCTGGAAGCTCACCGACGGGCACAAGATGAATCTCTTCGTCTACTCGCTGATGGCGGCGGGGCTCTGCATCGCGGGCGCGTGCGTGTGCGGAATCGGGTTGTTCTTGGTGGTGCCGCTCTTGTGCATTGCGCACATGTACATTTATCTCAAGCTGACGCGGCAACCGGTGGCCGACGTGACGCAAGCTCAATCGCGAACTGTCAACTATTGATTTGTAGATGGTTCCGGTGCAGCGGCCAGCGAACGGATTGGCTTTGACTTGCCTGACCTCGGAATGATCGAAGAACGGCTCAGCGCGCTGCGCTCGGCGGTGTTCTGCCCAGATGCTTCAGCACCGCTTGCAGATCGGCCCACACTTCGCGCTTCGCCTCCGGCGTACGCAACAAGTACGCCGGATGGAACGTCGGCATCACGGGGATCGTGCGATAGAGCTTCCACTGCCCGCGTAGCCGCGTGATTCCGCCCCCCACGCCGAGTAGGCCTTCGACCGCGGTGGCGCCGAGCGCCACGATGACTTTGGGCGAAACGAGATCGAGCTGCTCGCGCAGGTACGGCATGCATTGGCTCATCTCGCCCGGCTCGGGCTTGCGGTTGTTCGGCGGGCGACACTTGACGATGTTGCAGATGTAAACGTCGTCGCGCTCATAGCCCATCGCGGCGATCATACGGTCGAGCAGTTGGCCGGCTTTGCCGACGAAAGGAAAGCCCTCGGCGTCTTCGTCCGCGCCCGGGCCTTCACCGATGAAGCAAAGCTCCGCGGCGGGGTTGCCGCGGGCGAAGACGGTCTGCGTGCGGTCTGCATAGAGCGCGCACTTCGTACACGTCTTGACTTCCTCGGCGAGGACGCCGAGGCGGACGCGCGCCGCTTCGCGCTCGGGAGCGGTCGGGGTGGCCGCGATGGCGGCGGGGACCGCTGGCGGGTTACTCACATTGCCCCTCGGTGAATTTTCGCTACGAGCGGGCGGAGCTTTCGTCCCGACGGCGGCGGGCGCGCCGCCCGGTTTTGCGGCCGATCGCGTCACGCGCCGTTCGCCCGGCACCGAGCCCGTCGTGCCGGTCGCGAGCTGCCACTCCGCGTGGGCGCGGAGCTCTGCAGCGAGCCTCCGGAGCTCTTCCCTCTCGTTCAATGTCCGCCCGTCGCTGCGAGAAAACGCTCGGCTTCGAGCGCCGCCATGCAGCCCGTGCCGGCGGCCGTCACCGCTTGGCGATAGACCCAATCTTGCACGTCGCCGCAGGCGAACACGCCTTCGACGCTGGTCTGCGTCGTCCCCGGCGTGGTCTTGATGTAGCCGTTCGGGTGCAGGGCCACCTGTCCCGCGAAGAGCTCGGACATCGGCGTATGCCCGATCGCGACGAAGAGCGCGGAGACGGGGATCGTCTTCATCAACTTGGACTTGGTGTCTTCGACTTCGATGGCATTGACGTGATCTTGCGCGACGTCGTGCACGTGGCGCACCTCGTGGCTCAAGAGCACCTTGATCTTCGGATTCTCGAGGACGCGCTGCTGCATCGTCTTCGAGGCGCGGAACTCGTCACGACGGTGAATGAGCGTGACGCTGGGGGAGAGCCCCGCGAGGTAGCTCGCTTCCTCCATGGCGGTATCACCGCCCCCTACGACCGCTACCGGTTTGCCGCGGTAGAGCGGGCCGTCGCACACGGCGCACGCGGACACCCCCTTGTTCTTGAGCTTGTCTTCGCTGGGCAGCCCGATGTAGTTGGCGCGGGCGCCGGTGGCGATGATGATCGTCTTGGCGAGGGTGAAGTTTGCGCCGCTGTTCGCGCCCCAAACCTTGAACGGTCGCTGCGAGAGATCGACCTTGGTGACGTCGGCGGTGACGATCTCCGTCCCCTGCTTCTCCGCTTGATCGCGAAACCGCTGCATGAGCTCGGGGCCCGTCACTTTTTCGGGGAATCCGGGATAATTCTCGACGTCACTCGTGAACATGAGCTGGCCGCCCGGGATGAGGCCGCCGGCGTTGAAGCCTTCGATGAGAAGAGGTTTGAGGTTGGCGCGGGCGGCGTAGATGCAGGCGGTGAGACCGGCCGGGCCCGAGCCGATGATGACGACGTTGCGCGCTTCCGATGACATGGGGCGCATCCTAAGGCGGCGGGCGTCACTTCGCCAGGCGAACGCTCGCAGCAACGCCGGTTTGCCGGCTAAACCGCGGAGCGACCGTGCTGTCGCTCACGATGCGCGCGCGGCAAAGGTTATTCGCGAATCGGATTCGCCTTGAGCGCGGCTTTGCCCTCTTTCATGTAGACGCTGAACTTCACCGATTTGCAGCCGTGACGCTGCAACAGCTGGTCGCGGTTTTTGCGCAGCGTCGACTTGAATTTTTCGAAGTTGAGGCCGTCGGTCGTCTCGCCGCACTCCTTCTTGAGGCGCACGAACTCGTCGTAGACACGCCGCCATTCGGCCGTTTCGTCCATGATGGGCGGGGGTCGGTTGGTGTCGCGATCGGCGGAGAGCTGCCCCAGGATCTCGCTCGACACGTGGCTTACGACGGTCGCCTCGTCGGCGTCCTCGGGGCGCTCGAATCCCATGGCGGGCGGAGCCGCCGGCGTTGGGGCAGTCGGCGAAAAAGCTGGAGCCGCTGCGGCGGCTTTGGGGGCCGCGGCGGGGGCTTTGATGGCCGGGGTACCGGCTGGCGTCGGCGCGGGCGCCGCGGGAGCTACGCCGACCAACGTGAGCGACGGCTGTTTGGCAGCGGGCGGGCGAACGGGAGCTCGCGGCACGCCGGGCGCCGCGGCGGCCGGTGCTGCCGCGGCAGCCGCAGCGGGGCCCGCCACGGCCGGGGGCGCGGGGGCGCGAGGGGGTACCCCAGGGGTAGCCAAGACCCCCGCGGTAGGCGTCGGGGCGACCTGAGGGAATGCCCCGCCGGGGGACGGTGCCGGAGGGGGGGCCGGTGGAACGAATGGCTGCGGCGCGGGCGCCGCCGCGGCGGGGGGTGGCCGGGCGGCAGCCGGTGGGGGCGCAGGGGCCGGCTTCACCGGGTCGAGCGGCGAGCCGATCGACTGCTGCGGGAGCGAGAATGCGCTCATCGAGGGTTGAGCCGGCATGGGACCGAGCACCGACTCGAGATCGGCGGCGCGGCGTGGCGCGCCGCCCTTGGCGGCCACGTGCTCCATCCCTTCGTTGATGCTGGCGGCAATCTGACGGTACACGCCGCGGAACTTGCTCACCGTGAGCTGCTCGATCTTC
>Ga0111538_10006860_pt1 | contig 15377 bp, 17 predicted proteins | sample SoiMethybrSBSTD1_FD_79669 | JGI IMG/M metagenome (GOLD analysis project Ga0111538, IMG submission 79669) | Bulk soil microbial communities from a Populus tree surrounding site in Tennessee, USA - Soil MetaG P. TD hybrid SBSTD1 (version 2)... | ecosystem: Environmental > Terrestrial > Soil >...
CACCGCCTTCGCCACGCTCTACGCGCGCTGGCAGGTCGACTATCAGCCCAAGCCGGGCGAGCTGGCCTGCGAGCACGCGCGGAAGGTCGGACTACGCTGCGTGTTCCGGACCGGGAGCTGGAGCGTCGTGCGCCGTCTGAACCTCCCGGCGATCCTGACGCTCACGGCGGCCGGCGGCAATATCCGTCCCGCGGTGCTCACCATGCTCGGCGACGACACCGCCACCCTCGAGATCGCCGGCCGCACGCTGACGCTGCCGCTGCGGGAGATCGAGCGCGCGTGGGATGGCGCCTTCGTCGCGCTGTGGCGACCGCCGAGCCTGACGGCGGCCGCGCTCGCCCCCGGGGCTCGTGACCGCGGCGTCCCGTGGCTGCGCGAGCGGCTCGCGGCGGCGGACGGTCAGCCGGCTCCTCTCCGTGCGTCCGACCTCTACGATGACGACCTCAAACGCCAGGTGATTGCGTTCCAGCGGGCCCAGCAACTCGCGCCGGACGGGATCGTCGGCGAGGAGACGATGCTGCGTCTGTCGGCGGTCACGCGCGAGACGACCACGCCGTCACTTGCCACGGAGTCACGATAGCCATGTCGTACATTCTCGACGCGCTCCGCAAGGCCGCCGAGCAGCGAGGATCGACTACGTCCGTCCTGTTCCGTCCCGCGCCCGTTCAGCCCGGTGTCGCGCGCTCGTGGCGCATGCCGTGGATCGTGGTCGGAGGCCTGCTGGCCCTCAACGTCGTGGTGCTCGCCTGGACGTTCCGCCCGTCGGGTGCGCCGGACGCCCCGCCGACCGCGAGCGAATCCAGCGCATCGCCCGGCGTCGCGATGGCGCCTTCCCCCGTCGCGTCCGCCACGGCGCCCGCCGCACCGTCCGCGCCGTCGGCGGCCCTGCCCAGCACGGCGGCCGCGGTCGCGCCGGCGCCGTCAGCGGCGGGCCCCGCCGTGGCGCCGGCCCAGCGGCCCGCCGATCTGGTCCCGCCGTCACAGGCGCCGGTGGTCGGCCCGACACCGAAGACGGTCCCGTCACCGTCGAGGCAACGAGCGACGGCGACCCGAGCGGTGCCGACCGAGCCGCCAGCGATCGGGTCGGCGCGGCCGAGCATGCCGCCCACCGCCGTGCCCGAGCGCCCGAGCGCTCCGCCCACCGCCGTGCCGGAGCGGCCGGGCGTCCCGCCTACGGCCGTGCCGGAGCGGCCCGCCATCCCGTCGGCGGTCGAGCCGCCCTCGTCACCGCGCTCTCGGGCCGAGCGCCGGGCCGGGGTGATCCAGACCATGCCGCCGCAACCCGCCGCGCCCTCGCCATCGGCCAAGGCGACGGGGAGCCGCGACGCGCTCAAGCTCGAGGTCGTCTCCTACTCCGACACGCCCGCGCAGCGGCTGGTCTTCATCAGCGGCCGGAAGTACGTCGAGGGCGACACGACCGAGGGCGGCTTCCGCGTCGAGCACATCAAGGAAGACAGCGTGGTGCTGAGCGATCAGGGAGAGCGTTTCACCCTCCGCTAGGCAGAGGGGCCGCCGTCGCGCGGAGCGCGCGCGGCGTCAGCGCAGCAGGCCGATCTCGCCCAGGTAGCGCCGCACGCCGGGATGAATCAGCTCGGGCCGCGGCGCCGAGGCCACTGTGTTCGCCGCCGTCGTGTCGGCCGCCTGAGGCAGCCGCGCGGCCAGCGCGGCCTGGCCGCGATGCAGCGCGCGGGCGAGGCGATAGGCCGTGTCGTCGGAGAGCGTCGGCCGCGCCATGATGAAGCTCCACGAGCCGACCGAGAGGATCGCCTCGGTCTGGCCGGGGTACGAGCCGGCCGGCACGCTCATCGGCTTCAGGAAGGCGTGCTTGGCCTGGATGCGGCGCAAGCCGTCGGCGTCCGGCGCCAGATAGCGTGCGCCGCCCGGCGCGCGACCGACCGTGACGAAGCCGGGCCAGCCGATCCCGCCGCCCCAGAGCGCGGCGACGCGCCCGTCGAGCACCATCGCCGGGCCGTCGCCGGCCCGATCGAGGTAGACAGCCTGGAAGTCGCGCTCCTGATCGAGGCCGAGCCCGTCCAGCACGTAGCGGGCGAGCACGACCAGTCCCGAGCCGCGGGCGCCGAACGCCACCGGCTTGCCGCGCAGATCCTCGATCGTGCGCACCGGCGACTCGGCGCGCACCACGAACAGACCGGGCGTGGGGTACATGGCGGCCAGGATGCGCAGGTCGGCCGGCGGGCGGCCGACGCCGCTGAGCGCCTCGTGCGCGACCTCGCCCTGCACGAGGCCGAGATCGAGCTCGCCGCGTTCGAGCATCGGCACGTTCTCGGTGCTGCCCTTGGTGTTGCGCGTGCGGACCTCGAGAGCGGGATCGAGGCCGTTGATCGCCTCGGCCACGGCGTCGCCGTAGACCGGGAAGCCGCCGCCCGGGGTCGCCGTCCCCAGCGTCACCACGACGCGCTCCTGGGCGCCGACGGACGACGCGAAGGCCAGCCCCAAAGCCGCAAGCCAGAACGCGCGCCGCATGCGCATGGCCGGCGCCTCATCCGGCGAACGTCCAGCGCGGGTCGGCCGCCGGGATCGGCACCTCGGGCAGCTTCAGCTCGCGTCGGACGATGTTGGCGCCCAGGTTGATGGCCACGCACTTGTAAAAGGCGATGCGGCGCGCCAGTCCCTCGCGGCCGAAGCCGCAGTCGGTGGAGAGGATCAGCCGCTCCGGCGGGACCCACTCCAGCGCGCGGCGGATCAGGTCGGCGACGACCTGGGGCGGCTCCACCGCCGCCGTTGTGTGGCTCACCACGCCGATGGCGATCTTCTTGTCGGTCCGGTACTTGCCGAGCAGGGGCAGGTCGCGGCCGCCGGTGGAGGCGCACTCCAGCGAGATGACGTCGGCGTTGGTCTGCAACAGATACGGCAGCGCGCGCTCGTAGGACGGCCGGATCCAGTGCAGCGGCTGCTGGTTGGGGTTGCCCCAGCAGGTGTGCAGCCAGACCTCCGTCTCCACGCCCTTGATCTCGCGGTTGATCGCGTCGGTGAAGAATTGCAGATCCGCGTCGCTGGCCGTGCCGTCCGCGCCCGAGATGTGATGGCGCGGCTCCTCCACCTGGATCACCCGGCAGCCCGCGGCCGCAACCGCGCGCAGCTCGGCGTTGAAGATGTCGGCGAGGTCGAGGATCAGCTCGCGCTCGGTCGCGTAGTGCCGATTGACCAGCATCTTGGCCAGCGTCTGCGCGCTGATGGCGCCGAACTTCACCGGACGCTCGCTGAAGCGCTGGGCCACCTTGAACAGCGCGGCGTAATCGAGCGGACCGGCCTCGACGCGCTCCCCGAGGATCGGCGGCTGCCACGCCTCCTGGACCTCGTAGAGAATGTGACCGGGCCGGAGCGCGCCCCAGCCGCCGGCCGAGGTGCGATCGACGTGGCCGGTGATGCCGCGCAGCCGCTCGAGCGGGTAGAAGAACCACGAGCGGCCCCCGACAGTGAGGTCGAAGCGCGCGTCGCCGTCGCTGACGATGTCCAGGCCGGCGCGCTCCTGCTCGCGCATGAGACACGCCGCGGCGTCGAAGTACTGCTCGCGAAATGCCGAGTCGCCCAGCGCGTCCTTGAAGCCGCGACCGCGCAGGCCTTCCGTGAACCACGTCGGGCGCGGATACGACCCGGTGATGGTCGTGGGCAGGACGAGGTCGCGCGTGGCGTTCAGCATCGCCGTTACCCTATCACAGCGTCACGATGCTAGAGTCTGCCGGTGCTGCAGTCCCTCGTTCGCCCCGTCGTCGTCGACGTCACGATCGCGCCCACGCCGGCCCCGGCGCGGCTGCCGGCGTGTCGCTTCCGCTTTCCGGATCCGGCCGTGGCCGACGCCGAGGGACTGGTCGCTCACGGCGCCGACCTCGAGCCGGCGACGCTCCTCGCCGCTTACCGGCGCGGGATCTTCCCGTGGCCCTATGACGAGCGCATGCTGCTCTGGTGGTCGCCGGACCCGCGCGCGATCCTGCCGCTGGACGGTCTGCACGTGGCGCGGCGCCTGGCGCGGACGTTGCGTCAGCGGCGGTTTCGCGTCACCATCAACGCCGCGTTCCCCGAGGTCATCGTCGCGTGCGCGGCGCGCGAGGAGACGTGGATCACGCCGGCCATCCGCGAGGCCTACGTGCGGCTCCACGAGCTGGGCTGGGCCCACAGCGTCGAGGTGTGGGTGGACTCGACACTGGCCGGTGGTCTCTATGGCCTGGCGGTCGGCGGATTGTTCGCGGCGGAGTCGATGTTCCACCGGGTGAGCGATGCCTCCAAGGTGGCGGTCGTCGCCCTGGTGGAGCACGCCCGGCGCGTGGGAGCGACGCTCATCGACGTGCAGATGCCGACCCCGCACCTCGCCTCGCTCGGCGTCATCAGCATCCCGCGCGCGGATTATCTGCGCCGGCTGGCGGCCGCGCTGGCCCGGCGCGTGGCCTTCGCCTCATGTACAGTGAGGCCATGAGGCGAACGCTGCTGCTCCTGCTCGCGCTGACCCTGCTCGGCGGCCTGGTGGCCCTGCCGTCTGACGCCGTCGCCCAGGCCACACTCTCGCTCGACGACGTCGTGAAGGGCCTGGAAGGCGCTTACGGCAAGATGACCGACCTCAAGGCCGAGTTCAGCCAGACGGCCTTCAACAAGAGCCTGAATCAGAGCATTCCCGCAGTGGGGACGGTCTATCTCAAGAAGGGCGGCAAGCTCCGCTGGGAGTATTCCGATCCGACGCCGCAGCAGATCGTCTCCGACGGCAAGACGCTCTGGGTGTACACGCCGACGCTCAGCCAGGTGAACGTGGGCCCGGCGCCCGAGGCGCTGTCCGGCCCGGCCGGCTCCTTCCTGTCCGGCTTGGGGCGGCTGCGCGAGCACTTCACCGTGCGCTTTCTGAACCCGGCCGAGCCACGGGACAAGGATGGCAACATCGTGCTCGACCTCACGCCGAAGCAGCCGATGCCCACCATGAGCCGGCTGGTCCTCTCGGTCGACCCCCGGACGTGGGAGGCCCGCCGGGCGGTGACCTACGATCAGTTCGAGAACACGGTGACGATGCAGTTCAGCAAGATCACGGTGAACACCGGCCTGGCCGACAAGCTCTTCACGTTCGTGGCGCCAAAGGGCGTCGCCACGGTGCCGCTGCGGTAAAATCCAGCCATGCCTGCTGACAACTCGTTCGACATCGTCTGCAAGATCGACATGCAGGAGGTCACCAACGGCCTGGACCAGGCCCGGCGGGAGATCGACACCCGCTACGACCTCAAGGGCAGCAAGAACGAGATCGAGCTCGAGAAGACCGACATCAAGGTGAGCTCCCCCGACGAGATGAAGCTGAAGGCGGTGGTCGACATTCTGCAGTCGCGCCTGCACAAGCGCGGTGTGCCGCTGAAGGCGCTGACCTTCGGCACGGTCGAGACGGGCGGGGGTGGGGTGCTGCGCCAGAAGATCGGCCTGCAGCAGGGGATCCCGATCGACAAGGCGCGCGAGATCGTGCGGCTGATCAAGGACGCCAAGCTGAAGGTCCAGGCCGCGATCCAGGAGGACCAGGTCCGGGTGACGGGGAAGAGCAAGGACGATCTGCAGCGGGTCATGACGATGCTGAGAGAGAAGGACATGGGCATCGCGCTCCAGTTCACGAACTACCGTTCATAGTTCGCCCCGCATGAAGGTCCATCTCACCACCCTCGGCTGTCCCAAGAACCAGGTGGACTCCGAGCTGATGCTCGGGCTCCTGAGCGAGGCCGGGTTTCCGCTGGTCGAGCGGGCCGAGGACGCCGAGTGCCTCATCGTCAACACCTGCGCGTTCATCGACCGGGCCCGCGAGGAGTCGGTGCAGACCATCCTCGAGCTGGCGCAGCTGAAGGAGCGGGGGCGGTGTCGGGCCCTGATCGTCACCGGCTGCCTCACCCAACGCTACGGCGGGGACATCATGCGCGAGATGCCCGAGATCGACGGCATCCTCGGCACCTCCAACCTGCCGGCCATCGTCGATCTCGTTCGCCAGGCCGCCGGCCGCCACGACTGGGCGACCGCGGCGCCGCCGGGGTATCTCTACGATGCGACCACGCCGCGGCTGCTCACCGCCAAGGTGCCGTACGCCTACGTGAAGATCGCCGAAGGCTGCGACATGGGCTGCACGTTCTGCGCGATTCCGCAGTTCCGCGGCCGCCACCGCAGCCGTGCGCTCGGCGACATCGTGCGCGAGGTGGAAGGCCTCGCCACGCGCGGGGTGCAGGAGGCGATCCTGGTCTCGCAGGACACGCTCGCCTACGGGCGCGATCTGCCCGGCAACGGCGACATCGCGGACCTGCTGCACGCGCTGGGCGAGACCCGGATGCCGTGGATCCGCCCCATGTACCTGCATCCCGCCCACGTCAACGACCGGCTGGTCGAGCGCTGGGCGACGGCGCGGGTCGTGCCGTACCTGGATCTGCCGGTCCAGCACGCCGACGATGCGATCCTGAGATCGATGCGCCGTGCGGTGACCGCCCGGCGGATGCGCGACATCGTCGCCCAGTTCCGCGCCGCGATCCCCGACGTCACCGTCCGCACGACGGTGCTGGTCGGATTCCCCGGCGAGACCGAGGCGGCCTTCGAGCGGCTGCTGGAGTTCGTGGACGCGGTGCGCTTCGAGCGCCTCGGCGTGTTCACGTATTCGCCGGAGGAGGGGACGCCCTCGCCCGCGTTCGCCGATCAGGTGAGCGCCGAGGTCGCCGCCGAGCGGGCGTCGCGCGTGCAGGAGCTCGCCGACACGATCGCCTGGGAGCGCGCGGCCAAGCACGTCGGCCAGGTCGTGGACGTGCTGGTCGACGGCCCCAGCGAGGACAAGGCGTTTGCCTGGGAGGGTCGGACGGCGGGCCAGGCGCCCGAGATCGACGGCGTCGTCTACCTCAAGGGCCGCCGCGATTTCACCCCCGGGCGCTTCGCCCGCGTGCGCATCGCCGAGGTCGAGGGACACGAGCTCGTCGGCGAGCGCGCCTAGCAGGCTTCGCCCGCGACTGGCCCTGGCCATCGCGACCCTGGGCGGCGTCGGCTACGCGCCGATCGCGCCGGGCACGGCGGCCAGCGCGGTCACGGCGCTGATCCTGTGGCTCCTGGCGTGGCCGCCCGTCGCGCTCACCGCGCTCCTGCTGGTCGTCCTCGTCGTCGGCACCTGGGCGTCGGGTGTGGCGGAGGCGGCGCTCGGCACCAAGGACCCGGGTGCGATCGTCGTGGACGAGGTGGCCGGCATGACGATCTCGGTCCTCGCCGTGCCACTCACCCCGGCCGTGCTCGTGACGGGCTTCGTCCTCTTCCGGATTTTCGACGTCGTGAAGCCGTTTCCCGCCGGGGCATCGCAGCGGCTGGGCGGCGGGGTCGGGGTGATGATCGATGACGTGATCGCCGGCATCTACGCGCTGATCCTCCTGCTCGTCGTCCGACGCCTGGGATGGCTGTGACCCCGGGCATCCGGCTGGTCGTGCTGGGGGCGCCCACCGCGCCCATCGACGACGACGCCACCGCGGTCACCTCGGCGCTCGCCGCCGCGGGTGTCGGCCTCGAGAGCCGCACCGTCGTGGACGAGGACGAGACCGCGCTGGAGCGCTCGCTCACGCCGGCCGCACCGCTGACGGTCATCATCACGGGGCCCAGCGACATCGCCCGCCGCGTCCTGGCCCGCGCCACCGGCACGCGCCTGGTGCTCAACGACAAGATGCTGGCCGCGCTCGAGGATCTTCACCGGCGTCGCGACCGTCCGCTGCCACGCCGCGACGAACGGCTCGCGCTGCTGCCCCAGGGCGCCACCGTGTGGGCCGCGCCCGACGGCGAGCCCGGCTGGGTGCTCGACACCGAATCTGCCGCCTGGGTCGTGCTGCCCCGTGGCGGGCTCACGCCCGCGACCACGGCGCTGCTGACCGACTTCGCGCGCGGCCGCGCGGGCCGGGGCGCCGCGGTGGCGATGCGCACGCTGCGGACCGCCGGCGTGTCCCCGGCCGACATCGAGGAGCGCCTCGCCCCCTGGCTTGCGCCCGGCGAGAGCGGCAACGATGCGACCGTGTCGATCGCGACGGTCGACGGCGACGTGTCGGTCCGGCTGCGCGCGCGTGGCGTCAGCGAGGAGGCGGCGGGGCAGACGCTGGCGGCGCTCGAGGAGCGCATTGCCGAGACCCTCGGGGAGGACTGCTACGGCCGCGACGGCGAGACGCTCGAGCAGGCGGTGGGCCGCCGGCTCGTGGCGCGCGGCTTGACCCTGGCGCTGGCGGAGTCCTGTACCGGGGGCCTCGTCGGCCACCGACTCACCAACATCGCCGGCTCCTCCGCGTTCTTCGAGCGCGGCATGGTCGTGTATTCCAATCGCGCCAAGGAAGAGCTGCTCGGCGTTCCCGCCGAGGTGCTCCGGGTGCACGGCGCCGTCAGCCGGCCGTGTGCGGAGGCGATGGTGCGGGGCGCCTGTCAGCGCTCGGGCGCGGCGTGCGGTCTGAGCATCACCGGCATCGCCGGTCCCGACGGAGGAACACCGACCAAGCCGGTGGGCACCGTGTTCATCGGCGTGGCCGTGGCGGGGGCGGTGGAGGCGCGACAGTTCCGGTTCTCGGGCGGCCGGGCGGCGGTGAAGTGGCAGTCGTCGCAGATGGCGCTCGACATGCTGCGCCGCAAGCTCGCAGGTTCCGGCGCCTGACCACGACCGTTCGCGCCTTCGTCGCGATCCGGCTGCCGGAGGACGTGCGCCGGGCACTCGCCGCTTCCGTGGAGCCGTTGCGGGCGGTCGCGAACGACGTGGCCTGGGTCGGACTCGACAGCTTCCACCTGACACTGAAGTTTCTCGGTCCCGTTGATACCGACCGGGTCCCCGCGGTGACCGAAGCCCTGATGAACGTGGCCGGAGCGTGCCCGTCGTTTCACCTCGGCATCCGCGGGCTCGGCGCCTTTCCCTCGCCGGCGCGCCCGCGCGTGTTCTGGGCGGGCATCGACGCGGGGGCGGCGCCGGCCGCGGCGCTGGCCGCCCGCGTCGACGAAGGACTGGAGGCCCTCGGCTTCAAGCGCGAGGCGCGCGCGTTCTCGCCCCACGTCACGCTCGGCCGCGTGCGCCAGCCGCACGCCCAGCCACGGCTGGCCGAAGCCCTGGTGAGCACGATGTCCTATGGACGCGTCGAGGTCGCTTCGATCTCGCTCATGCGGAGCGATCTGTCGCCCCGCGGCGCGCGCTACACGGAGCTGGCCGCCGCGCCGCTGGCCCGGCCCGCCGCCGGGTAGAATGACGGCGTGACGCCGGAAGCACGCCCCCCATGCCCCCTCGAGAGGAGCCTGACCGATCGTGAAGAGCATCGCCATGCTCGTCGCCTCCAACGTGTTCATGACCGCCGCGTGGTACGGGCATCTGCGCTTCAAGACGACGTCGCTCTGGAAGGTGATCGTCGTCTCGTGGTTGATCGCGTTCTTCGAGTACTGTCTGCAGGTGCCGGCCAATCGCTGGGGGCACGGGGCGTTCACCGCCGCGCAGCTGAAGATCTTCCAGGAGGTCATCACCATTGCGGTGTTCGTGGTCTTCGCGTGGCTATATCTCGGCGAGTCGCCGCGTTGGAACGAGGTGGTCGCATTCCTGATGGTGCTCGGCGCCGTCGTCGTGGCCACTTTGCCGCGCTGACGGTGCTGCTCGCGCTGACGCTGGGCCTGGCGCTGACCTCGTGGGCGGCCGCGTGCGAGCCGGCCCGGGCGCCGCTCGACGCGCCCCTGGCGCTGGTGCTCACCGGCGGTGGCGCCAAGGGCGCCTGGGAGGCGGGGGCGGCCGCGGCGCTCGTGGAGCGCGGGACGCCGGTACGGCTCGTCGCGGGCTCCTCTGCCGGCGCGCTGACCGCGGCCATGCTGGCCGACGGTCGCCTCGATCGGCTGGAGGCGCTGTGGGGGACCGTCACGCGCGATCACGTCTACGCGCTCCGCCCCGGCGTGTTCTTCGCCGGACTGCTGCCCGGCTGGCTGACGCTCGTGGCGCTCAACGGCGCCGGCTCGCTGCTCGATCCCGCCCCCATGCGCGACCTCATCGCGGGCGCCGTGGATCTGGAGCGGATCCGGACCTCCTCGACACGGTTGCTCGTCGTCACGGTCGACCTGGTCCATCGCACCCCGCGGCTCTTCGACAACGCCACGGTCACGGTGGACGCTCTCCTGGCGACCTCGGCGGTACCCGGCGCGTTTCCCCCGGTGCCGATCGACGGCGGCCTCCTGGTGGATGGCGGCATCACCGCGCGCGCACCGGTGCTGGAGGCCCTGTCCGCCGGCGTCGGTGTCGGCCGCGCGCTGGTGCTCCTGAGCTACGCCGCCGCCGAGGGCGGGCAGGCGCCGACCAATCTCCGGCGCACGCTCGAGGAGGCCTTCGAGATGGCGATGATCCACCAGATCCGGCGCGACACCGAGTTGGCGCGCTTCCGGCACCCGGACGTCGAGATCCAGATGCTGACTCCCGCCGCGCCGCTCCGACTGCGCCCGCTCGACTTCGATCCCCCCCGGATGGCCGAGGCCTTCGCGCGTGGCCGCGCCGACGCGCTCGCGTGCCTTCAGCGCTGGCAGTCTCGATGACGCGCAGGGTACTGGGCGTGCTGTGCCTCGCCCTGCTGGCGGGATGCTCTACGGGGCACTGGACCTACGATCGCCCCGGGCTCACGCCAGCCCGGCTCGACCAGGACCTCGAGGCGTGCCGGCGCGAGGCGCACCGGCCGTACTGGTTCTCGCTCTGGCGCTCGGACCGCGTGGATCGTGATGTCTTCAACTCCTGCATGACCCGCAAGGGTTACGTCGCCCGTCGCGACGAGTGAGCTGGCTCCGTTCCGACATGGATCGGCGCCGTTTCCTGCTGACGTGGCTGGCCTCCGCTCTCGTTGCGCCCGGCGCCGCCGGCGCGCAGACCGGGAAAGTCTGGCAGATCGGCTACCTGTCTCCCGTCGCCCCCGAAGCCGGCAGTCCCCGGGTCGCCGCGTTTCGACAGGGCCTGCGCGAGCTGGGTTGGATCGAGGGGCAGAACGTCGCCGTCGAGACGCGATCCGCCGAGGGGAAGCTGGATCGCCTGCCGCGCCTCGCGGCCGAGCTCGTGCGTCTCAAGGTCGACGTCATCGTCGCGCTCACGAACCCCGCCATCGACGCGGCGCGGAAGGCGACCGTGTCGATTCCCATCGTCATGGTGGTCGCCACCGACCCGGTGGCCACCGGCTTCGTGGCGAGCCTTGCGCGGCCGGGAGGCAACGTCACGGGACTGACCCTGCAGCGAGGAGACGTCCTCGGCAAGACGCTGCAGCTCCTGAAGGAGGCGGTGCCGACCCTGTCCCTGGTGGCCGTCCTCCGCGATCTCGCGTACCCGGGCGACCGAAAACAGCTGAGCGAGGTCGAGGCCGCCGCCAAGATGCTGGGGCTCCAGCTTCATCCGGTGGCGGTGAGCAGCCCCCAGGATCTCGAGGGGGCGTTTGCCTCGGCGGCCAAGAGCCGGGCCGGGGCGGTCGTGAGCATCGCGGGCAACATCGCGTTCGACCATCGGGCCCGGATCGCGGCCATCGCGATCCGGCGCCGTCTGCCAACGGTGGGGTCGGTCCCGGAGTATGCCGAGGCCGGATGGTTCATGGGCTACGGGCCGAGTCTCACCGACCAGTACCGCCGCGCCGCGGTCTACGTGGACAAGATCCTCAAGGGCACCCCGCCCGACAACCTGCCGGTGGAGCAGCCGACGAAGTTCGAGCTGGCGATCAACACGAAGACGGCGAGGGCGCTCGGCATGACCATTCCGCGGTCACTGCTGGCGCGCGCGGATCAGGTCGTGAAGTGAGGCGCGACGGCTGAATCGGAATCGAGACATTGACGGCTTTCGTGACGCGCCCTAGGATGCTCGCGTGCCCTGCGGCGCTGATCTCCACCAAAAAGAAGGAGCCATGAATGGCTGAGAGCAAGAACGACCGGCGCCAGGCCCTCGAGTTGGCGATCTCTCAGATCGAGCGGCAGTTCGGCAAGGGCTCGGTCATGCGCCTGGGCTCGGGCGGACCGCTGGAAGAGATCGCGGTCATCCCCACCGGCGCGCTGTCGCTCGACGTGGCCCTGGGGATCGGCGGGCTGCCGCGCGGCCGCGTCGTCTAGATCTATGGGCCGGAGTCGTCCGGCAAGACCACGCTCGCCCTGCACGTCATCGCCGAGGCCCAGAACCTGGGTGGCATCGCCGCCTTCATCGACGCCGAGCACGCGCTCGACCCGATTTACGCCAGAAAGCTCGGCGTCAACATCGACGAGCTCCTGATCTCCCAGCCCGACACGGGCGAGCAGGCACTGGAGATCACCGAGACCCTGGTGCGGTCGAACGCGGTGGACGTCATCGTGATCGACTCGGTGGCGGCCTTGGTGCCCCGGGCCGAGCTCGACGGCGACATGGGCGATTCGCTGCCCGGCTTGCAGGCGCGCCTCATGTCCCAGGCGCTGCGCAAGCTCACCGCCGCCATCTCGCGCTCGGGCGCCTGCGTGGTCTTCATCAACCAGATCCGCGAGAAGATCGGGGTCATGTTCGGGTCGCCGGAGACGACGACGGGTGGACGCGCGCTCAAGTTCTACGCCTCCGTGCGCCTGGACATCCGCCGCCAGGACGCCATCAAGAACGGCACGGAGTCGGTGGGCGTACGCACGAAGGTGAAGGTCGTGAAGAACAAGCTGGCCCCGCCCTTCCGCGAGGCGGAGTTCGACGTCATCTACGGCGAGGGTGTCTCCAAGGCCGGCACGGTCCTCGATGCCGCCGTCGAGCAGGGGATCGTCGAGAAGTCCGGCACCTGGTACTCCTACAAGACCGAGCGGATCGGGCAAGGTCGCGAAAACGCGAAGAAGTGGCTCCAGGACAACGCGGTCACCCTGGTCGACCTGGAAGCCAAGGTCCGTGAGACGCTCGGGCTCCGGGCGCCGGCCGCGCTCAAGTAGCGTTCCATCCGCGCGCCACGGCGGGCCCTGGATCTCAAGGCCACCCGCCTGGTGGCGGGTGATCTGCTCTCGCGCCGCGGCTGGACCGAAGCCGAGCTGACCGCCCGGCTTCGCCGCCGCGGGGCGGAGCCCGATATTGCCGCCGCCGTTGTCGCCGATCTCGTGGCCCGCGGCCATGTCGACGACGCCGCCTACGCCCGCCACTGGGTCACCACGCGCGCGCCTCGCGGCTACGGCGCCGCCCGGCTGCGGGCCGAGCTGCGCGCCCGGGGCGTGGCGAGCCCCCTGATCGAAGCCGCCGTCGCTCCGCTGGGCCACAGCGATCAGCTCGAGCAGGCGCGCCGCGTCGCCCGCCGTCGACTCTCCGCACTGGCCCGCGTGGCGCCCGACAAGGCTGGCGCCCGGCTGCGTGACTACCTGCTGCGTCGCGGCTTTCCGGGGACCGTCGTCGCCCTGGTCGTGCGCGAGGCCCTGCCGAGGTCGAGCCGGGACGACTGAGGGCCGGATGGTAGAATGACCCTCCCATGACCGGCACCGACATCCGCGAAGCTTTTCTCAAGTATTTCGAGCGCAACGGGCACACCCGGGTGCGATCGTCGTCCCTCGTTCCGGGCAGCGATCCGACCCTGCTCTTCACCAACGCCGGCATGGTGCAGTTCAAGAGCGTGTTTCTGGGCGAGGAGCGCCGCGAGTACGTGCGGGCCACCACCTGCCAGAAGTGCGTGCGGGCCGGCGGCAAGCACAACGACCTGGAGAACGTCGGGCGGACCGCCCGGCACCACACGTTCTTCGAGATGCTGGGCAACTTCTCGTTCGGTGACTACTTCAAGGAAGACGCGATCCGGTTTGCCTGGGAATTCCTCACCAAGGATCTCGGGATCGACGCCAGCCGGCTGATCGCCACGGTGTACACGGACGACGACGACGCGTTCGCCCTCTGGAAGAAAGTCGCCGGGCTGACCGATCAGCGCATCCTGCGCCTGGGTGAGAAGGACAACTTCTGGGCCATGGGCGACACGGGGCCGTGCGGTCCGTGCTCGGAGGTCCACTTCCACCAGGGCGATCATCTGCCGTGCGCGGAAGTGGCGGCCGGGCGGGCCTGTCTGGGACCGGCCTGCGAGTGCGACCGGTGGCTGGAGATCTGGAACCTGGTCTTCATGCAGTTCAACCGCGACGCCAGCGGCCGCATGACGCCGCTGCCCAAGCCGTCCATCGACACCGGCATGGGGCTCGAGCGCATCGCAGCGGTGATCCAGGGCAAGCTCTCCAGCTGGGAGACGGACCTGTTCGCGCCGCTGATCGCCTGCGTGAGCGAGCTGACCGGCAAGCGCTACGGCGCCCGCGAGGACGACGACGTCTCGATGCGCGTCATCGCGGATCACGGCCGGACCGCCACGTTCCTGATCGCCGACGGCGTGACGCCGTCCAACGAGTGGCGCGGTTACGTGCTGCGGCGGATCATGCGCCGGGCGATGCGCCACGGCCGCATGCTCGGCCTCACCGAGCCCTTCCTCTGGAAGACCGTGAGCTGGGTCGGCGAGCTGATGGGGGCGGCCTATCCCGAGGTCGTCGCCGAGCGCGCGCGGATCGAGGAGGCGGTGCGCGGCGAAGAGGAGCGCTTCGCCGAGACGCTCGACAGCGGCATGCGCCGGATCGAGGAGTACGCCGCCGCACCGCGCAAGCCCGGGCCCATCGACGGCCAGTTCCTGTTCACGCTCTACGATACCTACGGGTTTCCGCGTGACCTGGCGGAGGAGATCCTCCAGGACCGCGGCTGGCAGGTGACCGGCGAGACGAGCAGCGCGTTCGAGGCCGCCATGGAGGCGCAGCGCGAGCGGGCGCGGGCCGGCGCGACATTCGACGCCGCCGACGGGACCGAGAGCGGCGCGCTCTATCAGCGCATCGGCGCCGAGATCCCGCCCATCCAGTTCGTCGGCTACGAATCGCTGACGTCGCCCGCCAAGATCCTGACGCTCGTCCGCGGCACCCAGCGGGTGCCGGAGGCCGCCGCGGGCGAGGAGGTCGAGATCATCCTCGATCGCACGCCGGCTTACGCCGAGTCCGGCGGGCAGATGGGTGACACCGGTTCGCTGGTCGGCCGGCAGGGACGTGGCGAGATCGTGGACACCTACTACCGCGGTCCCAAGCTCATCGTCCACCGGGTGCGCGTGCAGTCGGGTGGGTTCCACGAGAACGAAGACGTGGCGGTGACCATCGAGTCGCCGCGCCGTCTCGGTCTGCGCCAGCACCACACCGGCACGCACTTGCTCCACGCCGCGCTGCGCCGGGTGCTTGGCACGCACGTGGCCCAGGCCGGCTCGCTGGTGGCGCCCGATCACCTGCGCTTCGACTTCTCCCACGGCGGATCGGTCAAGGACCGCGAGGTCGAGCAGATCGCCGACCTGGTGAACGAGCAGGTGCAGGCCAACACGCCCGTCACCAACGAGGTGATGAACATCAAGGAGGCGCTCGCCTCCGGCGCGATGGCGCTGTTCGGCGAGAAG
>Ga0111538_10006867_pt1 | contig 15368 bp, 15 predicted proteins | sample SoiMethybrSBSTD1_FD_79669 | JGI IMG/M metagenome (GOLD analysis project Ga0111538, IMG submission 79669) | Bulk soil microbial communities from a Populus tree surrounding site in Tennessee, USA - Soil MetaG P. TD hybrid SBSTD1 (version 2)... | ecosystem: Environmental > Terrestrial > Soil >...
CGCGTCCATGCGGAGCTCGGCTGACGAGCCTTCCTAATCCGCCCGCCTGAATTCGAGAACGGCGAACGACTTGCCTGAAGGCAGCGTCATGCGGCGCGAATCGCTCAACGTGAACCCTGCCGCACCAGCCGCTGTCGCGAACGAGTCAGGCTCGATCAGTCGCATCGCTTCACCCACCGCCGCCATGCTTTCATAGGGCGACGGGCTGAACACTGGCTGCGCCGATCCGGCCTGTTGAAGAACCGTCACGAGCATGCCATCCGGTGCCGTAAGGGACCGAATCGTCGTCAGCGCGGGGCCGAGGTCGACGTGTTCGAAGAACAGTCCTGCGTAGACGAGCTCGACAGGCTCTACATCCACGAGCCGGCCGTCGATGTCTGCGACTCGTGTCTCGAGTCCGGGCAATCGATCGGCGAGTCGTCTCGACAGCGTCGCCAGATAATGCGGGTTGATGTCGATCGCCACGGTTCGCCTGGTGACGTCGGGCTGGATCCGATCCAAACCATTCCCGCCGGCCGCGCCGAGCACCGCGATCGACGCGGGCTTCCACTTGGCGACGGAATCGCGGATGACGTCGGCCAGCATCGCCGCTTGCCCGACTGATGGCGATTCCATGTGCGCTTCGTAGTCGCTGAGCGGCACGTCGAGCCACGGGCTTCTCGACGGCCGCTTCAGCCTCGCAAGAGCCGAGTACGCCCAGACCGTGGCGGTGCCCCCGGCCGCGAGTGCGGCAGAGGTCGCCCAGAACGATGCGTCGGGCCCGGTTTGCCAAATGAGCGGTTGCGGTGCGGGAGTAATCGACCACTCGGATTGTCCGCTCATGACGAGGTTGAAGAAGGCCAGTGCGTTGCCACCGCCGTGCAGCACCATTCCCGGCAGGGTCGAGTCGGTGAGATAGGCGAGGCCGCCGTAGACTGCTGCCACGCCCAGATAGAAGGGCAGCAGGACGAGCGTCACCTCAGGATGGGCGAAGTGACTCAGGCCGAAGACGAGACCGGTTGTGAGGATCGCGACGACGGGTCCGTGTCGACGCTCGATCGGACGCTGAAGATACCCGCGATAGGCCGTCTCTTCGACGATGCCTGAAACGGCGGCGCTCATGAGAAGCCACGACGCGACGGTCGCAGCCGGATAGAGCGAGATGTTCAAATCCTGCTGCTGTGGCAGCGTCACGAGGCGGCCGAGCACCCCCTGAAGCAGGATCACCGTGCCTATTCCCAACACCCCCGCAACGAGCGCCAGACCCCATTGATCCTCTGTGAGGGGATTGACCCGCGATGCGCTTCTCCGTGCGCGCGAGGTGGACTGCGGCCAACCCGCGCCTCTCACGTAGCGCCAGTAGCCCCATAGATACGCGGCCATGATGGGTACTGCCCACGGAATCCGCGACGCATGCTCTGTATTCCATTTGACCAGCAGAGCCCATGGCAACGTCCCCGCGGCCGCCGCGCCGAGACCCGCCAGTACGGCGACGACGATGACGGTCATCGGCGTCAGACCATGACTGCGCGCGCGGCGGCTACTGGCGCCAGCAGCGCGCGGTCTCCCCGGACGGTCAGCCGTTCCTGAATCTGATCATCCGAGAGGGCGTGAAAGAACAACCGCCAGGCGTCGGACGCACCGATGTGCGCTTCTGCCGCCGGATCTTCTCCGCGGCCGCGCCACAGCTTCCAGGAACCCTGATGGCGGACGAGCGTCCAGACGCCGCCGCCGTCTCCAGAAATGACGATGAGAATGGCTGTGCCTTCGTCGGCGGAAAAATCGGCGTACGCGCGCGGCAGGGCACGGACCGAGAGGTCGAGCAGCGGCGTCATCCAGCGCGCCTCCAGCAACCCGGCCGCGCCCACCGCATCGCGGATCTGCATTTGATGGTGCCACCGCTCGGTGTACTCGCGCCCGATGTCCATCCAGTTCTCAGACCGGTCCTCTCCGGCCCACGCGACCGCCCACAACGCCGGGTCATGCGGGCGCAGCTCACGAACGTATGACGTCACCCATCGGCCGGAGACCTCGAGCAAATCAGTCAGGACGCGAGTGCTGAGGCGCCGGCCGTGGACCACCCCTTCCGCGTTCAATCGATTGATGAGCGTGACGAGGTCGCCATAACTCTCGATCGGCCGATCGAGCGGCACGCTATGGCCATCGCGAGCGAAGGACAGCTTTCTCAGGTCTCCATCGAGCAAGTGCGCGGCAACGTCCCGTACCCGCCACGCCCCGGCAACCGTCGCCCGATCCCAATCGGCCGGTTGAAGTCCGCGCAGGAGGGCAATCAACGAGCTGAGCAGCGGCTCGAAGAGATCGGCGGTGTAAACGGGTGTCAGCGCGTCCATCGGGTCCTACCGTTGTTCGACGTGAAGCCAGTGCATCATCCGGTGCAGCCAGGGCGCGAGGACAACGCCGACGACACCGATGAACACCAGCCCGCTGAAGAGTGCGTAGAACGCCGCGAACAGCTTCGCCGGCGTCCCCTCCATGCGATCGACTGGTCCCATGCCGCTGAGGATCATCGAGCCGTTGAGGAACGCGTCCACCCATGGCAGGCGTCCGACCGTACGGTAGCCGAGCGTACCGATGCCAACCGCGCAACCGAGGATGGCCAACGCGAGGAGCACGTGCCTGAACGCCCGGCGGAGAAAGGCCGGCCAGGCGAGCAGGTGGTGGGCGCGATGCTCGTACATGCTAGGCGGGGCGGCGGCCCCACGCCTGGACGATGCGAGGCGTCCCGCACACCGTGCGCGGATCGGCGGCGTAGTCATAGAGCTCGCGAACGATGTCGTCGATGTCGGCTTGCGACGCCAGACCGTCTGCCAGCACCGCGCCGGCGATGTTTTCCATCGTCAACGCGTTGATCAGCTTCACTTCGCCTTCCATGGCCACATGCTGCACGGCGGCGACCTCGACCGCGGTGAATCCGTTCTGCAGCAACAACGACGGCAGACGGGGGCCGATGTTTGGATTGCCACCCCTCCGCGCGACGGTCGAGCAGTAGAGCTCGCGATACCTCTCGAACGCCTTGCAGGCGGGATGCGTGAAGTATCCGCTGAAGTCGATGTCCTCAACGATGAGCGTGCCGCCGCGCTTTACGTGTGCGTAGAAGACGCCGACCGCGGCCGCAGGGTCGCTGAGGTGCGTCAAGAGGAATCTCGCGTAGACGATGTCGAAGGTCGCGTCGATGGGGTCGACGCGAATGTCGCCGTGACGGAAGTCAATATTGCTGGCGCCCTCCTGTGCCGCCTCGGTCCTGGCGATAGCGAGCTTCGCGTCATCGATATCGACGCCAACGACGGAACCTTGCGGCGCCACGCGTCGTGCGAGCGCGAGCGTGACGTCGCCGCCGCCGCAGCCGACGTCGAGACAGTGCTGCCCGTTCGCAACGCCCAATCTGTCGAAGAGTCCCGATGTGCTGGGATGCATGATCCGCGCGAGAACACGAAGGCGCTCGCGGCCCTCGAGGCCGCCGCGAATGGCATAGTGCGAGGTGTCAGCCACCAAGATTCCTCGACCCGAATGATCAACCCGCCGAGAGCGTCCGAGCGACCCGCGTCAGCGCTCGCACGAAGCGACCGAGCACTTCCGCGTCAACGGTTGCCGATCCCCGATCGGCCGGATTGTGGAAGAGCGTGCTGCTGCCGAGTATCGAGATGTAGCGAGCCCCGCCCCTGTGCACGGCCTCCGCTTCGCCGGCCGGCACGGTGCCGCGCGGCACACGCCGGCTGATTTGGAGGTCGAGTGCCGTCATCGCCTGGCTCAACACTGCCTCGCGTTCGTCATCGGACGCCTGGATGGTGTTGTCGGGGCGAGTGGCCGCACCGACGTTCGCGCCAAAATGCATCCACGCCACAGCTCGCGAGGTGATATCGCCGCGATTGGCGATGAACGCATTGATCCCGAGGTGCCCCAGCTCGTGACCGCTCGAGGCGACGAAGATGACGTCGCGCACGGCGGGCTCGCGGTGCAGCTCTCGCATCAGCTCCAGCCAGCACACCAAACCGCCACCGCGCTCGCTTGCGCACGCGTACCAACCGCTGCGCGGGGTCATCACAACGAGGGGTGACAGGGTCGGGTTGCGGCCGCGAATGGTGGCCACGACGTTGAAGCTCGTGACCGGGGTCCGGCCGACTGCGGCGGTCAGGTTGACGGAGGCCGCGCGCCTGGCTTGTTCCTGCAGGTGTTCGAGGTGCTCGCTCGAGAGCTGCAGCACCGGCGGGCCGAATGGATTCAGGAAGGAATCGGCGTTGTTCGGACAGAGGCCGGGTTGTGCGCCGCGGGTGACACAGACCAGCGCCTTGTGCCGACCGGCGCGCCGTGCGTCACCGAGCGCGCCGGCGCCCGACGTGTTGGGCGGCGCGTCCACCAACCCGATGTCCGCATCGCTCTCTATCGGACCGAATTGCCCGCGAACGCCGGCGCGATCGGTAAACGCCGCGTCGAAGAGCGGCAGCCCTTCGAGACGGCGGCCGCCGGCCATCAGGTAGCCGTCGACCGGATCGACACGACTCAAAGAAAACGGCTCGCGGGTCGCGACCACCCCGAACCGCCGGACTTCGTCACAGAGCCATTCGCCGGATTTGTTATCGACGGCAGTGCCCGTTCGATGAAAGCCCTGGTCGCTGAACTCGTCGACGATCCGATGGATGCGACGACGCTGCTCGGCGTCAGACGCGGTCGATTGGGCTCCCGCCGTCAGGCGCACTCCAGCCAGCGGACCGTACGCCCCCGCGACAAGAGCCAGCCATCGTCTACGTGAGATGAGAAGCTGCTTCGCCATGATCATCTCTTCCGCCTCGCTTTGGGCAGCTTCGCGAGAAACTGCTTGGTGCGGCTGCCCAGGGCGTTCAACCAGGCGACTTGCTGTTTCGTGCCGCTGAGGAACACCGCGGCGATCGCTGGGGGGACGACCGACCAGTCGATGGTGTGCCGGCCCCAGTCCGGCCGGCGGCCGTCATAGTCCGTGAGACGGTATCGGCGGCCGAGCTCCCACGAGCTGAGAAGTTGACCGGTGAGCGAGAGCCGCTTCGGATCGGCAGCGAGGGCGGCGATCGCGCGGCCGACGAAAAGCGGCGACTCCGAGGCGAGGAAGTTCGGGTCTTTCTTTCCGGCGTCTCGCCAGTTGGCTTCGGTCACGCCGAAGTGGGCGAGCATCGTTTCGGATCGCAGGAACCCCGGGGTGACGGCAACCGCGGTGACTCCGTGCGTCTCGAGCTCGGCCGCCATGTTGAGGGCGAGTCCCTTGAGCGCCCACTTCACGGTTTGCGTCAGCGGGTTGCCTCCGGCTACGAGGAGATCGCTTTCAGTGACCTCGACGATGACGCCGCGCCGCTTGCGAATCATCGGCGGCGCCGCGTGCTTCGAGGTGATGATGTGCGAGAGGACGGCCTGTCGGAAGATCGCCTCGGCGTTCGTGAGGTCGGTCTTCCAGAACGACCCCCACTGCGACATCATCGGGTCTTCGCCGGCGATGCTGTTCACCACGACATCCACACCGCCGTGCTCGCGATCGATGCGGGCGAACAAGGCCTCGACGTCGGGCTCGATGGTGTGATCGACGCGAATCGCGACCGCGGCACCACCGGCCGCGACGATCATGCCCGCGGTTTCGTCGATCGTTTCCGGGCGTGCGTATGGCGAGGGCTTGCCGGTGACGCTGCGGCCCGTGCAGTACACGAATGCGCCCGCCTCGCCGAGGGCGCGGGCGATGCCTCGTCCCGCTCCGCGCGTCGCGCCGGCGACGAGTGCGACCTGGCCGGAGAGAGGTCGAACAGTGCGCTTACGTGATGCGCCGCGTGCACGCGCCCGGGCCACATCAAGAGCATAGCGCGGCCGACGGCTATGGGGTGACGGTCAATCGGCCGGTGTAAAGCGCCATGCCCACGACCGCGTCGACATCGTGCCGATGGAGCGCATCGATTTCTTTCTGGGTCGTGATGCCGCCGGCAGCAGTCAGGCGCCGTGTGGTCGCGCGCCGCAACTCCAGGATGGCGGCGAGGTCGGTCCCCTCCATAAGGCCTTCGTTGTCGACGTGCGTGTAAAGGAACTCGGCGCAGTACGGCTCCAACGCTCGAATCGCCTCGACAGCCGTGAGTGGCAGCGTGGTTTTCCACCCATGGATGACGACGTGGCCGCCTTTGCTGTCGACGGCGGCGATGACCTGCGCGACGCCGACGGCATCGGCCAGTCGCTGTGCGAAGTCGACATCCGGCTTGCCGTCCTTGAAGAGCGATGAGCCGACGATGACGGCGCGGGCGCCGGCAGCCAGGATGTCACGAGCGCGGTCGACCGTCCGCACGCCGCCGCCAACCCGACAGCTCAGCAATCCGGCGACTTGCCGAACCAGTTCGAGGTTGTCGCCGATGCCCATGGCCGCATCGAGATCGATGACCTGAACCTTAGGAAATTTTTCGAACCGCCGCACCCACCCAAACACGTCATCGTCGCGAATGGCGAGCCGTTCGCCTTGCACCAGCTGAACGACGGCGCCGCCTTTGAGGTCGATCGAAGGAATGAGCATGGGAGTTCAGAGGCGCACGGGGATGCCGTGCGCCCGGAGGTGCTCTTTCAGCACCTGGACGCTGGTCTCTGCATAATGAAAGATCGATGCGGCGAGCGCCGCGTCGGCGGCGCCGGCTTTGAAGACGTCCACGAAGTGATCGAGCCCGCCCGCGCCCCCGGAGGCGATGACCGGAATCGACACGGCCTTCGAGACGGCCGCGGTCATCTCGCAGTCGAAGCCGGCCTTGGTGCCGTCTCGATCGATCGAGGTGAGGAGAATCTCCCCGGCACCGCGTGATTCCGCCTCGCGGGCCCAGTCGACGGCGTCGCGTTCGGCCGCGGTCTGACCGCTGCGCACATAGACGGCATAGTGGTCGCCTGAACGCTTCGCGTCGATGGCGACGATGACCGCCTGGCTGCCGTATCGTTTGGCGAGTGTCGTGATGAGCGGCGGGTCGGCGATTGCCGCCGTATTCAAGCTGACCTTGTCGGCGCCGGCTTCGACAGCGGCCGCTGCATCGCGCTCGGTCCTGATGCCCCCACCCACAGCGAGCGGAATGAACAGCTCGCGGGCGACCGCACGAATCGTGTCGGCGAGCGCTTGCCGGCTCTCGAGCGTGGCCGTGATGTCGAGGATGACCAGCTCGTCAATCAGCTCGCGGTTGTAGCGGCGAGCGAGTGCGGCCGGGTCACCGGCGCTGCGCAGCCCCTCGAAGTTGATGCCTTTGACCACCTGTCCGTCGCGCACGTCGAGGCAGGCGATGATGCGTTTGGACAGCACAGGCTACCGCGCGACCTGCAAGAAGTTTCTGAGGATTCGCAACCCGACCTCGCCCGATTTTTCAGGATGGAACTGCACTCCAGACACGGGACCGCGCTCGACGATGGCCGCGAAGGGTTCGCCGTGTTCCGTGGCGGCCACCGTATCACCCGAGATGGGCCCAACGTAGCTGTGCGTGAAGTAGACCTGAGCTCCCGAGGAGATGCCGTCGGCGATGACGGTGTCGCGCTGCATTGCCAGCGCGTTCCATCCCACGTGGGGCACCTTGACGACCGGCTCGGCTTCGGCATTGCCGGTCAGACGGTAGCAGGCGCCGGCGAGGAGGCCGAGTCCGGGGCAATCCGGGGCTTCGGCGCTTCCCTCGAAGAGCCACTGCATGCCGAGGCAGATGCCGAGGAGCGGCCGCCCTTCACCGAGGCGCTCGAGGATGGCGTTGCGCCATTCATCGTCCAACGCCCGCGTCGCACCGAAGTGCCCGACCCCCGGTACGATGACGCCGCTTGCTCGCACGAGTTCAGCCGGATGCGCCGGAACGAACACTTCCGCCTCGATGGCAGCGAGCGCCTTCTTCACCGAGGTCAAGTTACCGGCGCCGTAGTCGATCAGGGCAATCATCTTGGGCTTCAAGCTCTGGGCTTCGGGCTTCAGGTTGAACGACAACGACCAACGACCGTTGACCAACGACGAACGACTACAAGAGTCCTTTTGTGGACGGCAGACTCTTGGCCATCTGCTTGTCCTTCGCGCATGCCACTCGCAGCGCGCGTGCGAACGCCTTGAAGACCGCTTCGATCTTGTGGTGGCTCGAGCGCCCGTACATCACGTTCATGTGCACGTTGGCGCGGGCGCCCATCGCGAATCCTTCGAAGAAATCCTGAACGAGCTCGGTCTGCAGATCGCCGACCAGCCGCGTCGCCACCTTCAGATTCACGACTGTATGAGGCCGTCCGCCGAGATCGATGGCGGCGACGGCGAGCGTTTCGTCCATCGGCATGACGAAGTAGCCAGCCCGGTTGATCCCTTTGCGGTTTCCAAGAGCCTGAGACACCGCCTCACCAAGCGCGATTCCGAGATCCTCGACTGTGTGATGCTGGTCGACGTCGAGGTCGCCTTGAACGTGGGCCACGAGATCGAATCCACCGTGTCTGGCGAACAACTCGAGCATGTGGTCGAGGAACCGGATGCCGGTGCTGACGTCGTAGCGACCTTTTCCCTCGATCGTCAGCGCGAGCGCGATCTGCGTCTCGGTCGTCTGCCGGTCGATCACCGCGCGGCGCACAGCACGTCCTCCATGGCCGCCACGAGGCGGCGGGTGTGCGCCAGGACGCCCGTGGTCATGCGGATGCAGCCCGCGCATCCCGGCTCACTGGAGCGATCGCGAAGGTAGATGCCGCGTTCGCGCACCCCTTCGACGATCCGCGTGGTGTGTTCGGCGGTTCGGACCAGGACGAAGTTCGCATCGCTCGGCCAGTAATGAAAACCAAACCGGCGGCACGTGTCGTACATCAGCGCCTTCGACGCCGCCGTTTCCTCGAGGTACTGCTGCCTGTACGCACGGTCTTCTATCGCGGCGATGACCGCGACTGCGGCGGCGATATTGATGCTGTAGACCGGCACGGCATTCCGTAGCGGATCGAGCACGCCCGGCTGCCCGAGCAGCAGCCCGAGGCGCAGGCCGGCCAGGCCGTAGGCCTTTGAAAAGGTCCGCCCGACGATGACATTGGAAAACTGACGGAGCCGCGGCACGAATGTCTCGCCGCCGAAGTCCACGTAGGCCTCGTCGATGAAGACCACGGCGTCCGTCGGCAGCCGGCGCGCCACGGTCTCAATCGTGGCGAGCGGCGTCGACACGCCGGTTGGATTGTTGGGGTTCGTGATGATGACCACGCGGGTCTGCGGGGTGATCGCCGCAAGCACGCCTTCGAGCGGAAACGCGAAGTCGCTCGTCGGCATCACGTCGACGACGCGTGCGCCAACGACGGAGGCGGCCACCTTGAACACCTCGAACGCGGGCTGCGGAATGATCACCTCCGGCACGAGACCGTCAGGGTGCGGGCGCAGGTGTGCGATGGCGATGCCGAGGATGCCCTCATCGAGACCGTTGATGAGGAGCAATTCATCCGGGCTCACCCCGACGTTGACGGCGCAGGCCTCGATCGCCGTCGAATACGGCGGATACAGCGAGATTTGTTCGGGTGTCAGACGCGCCAGCGCCTCGATGACCTTTGGCGAACATCCGCCGGTGTGCTCGTTCTGATGCAGGCGAAGACCCGCGTACAGCTCGGGTGGCTTTTCATAGTGCGTCATGACAGGCGAACCTCGATCGACTCGGCGTGCGCACGCAACCCTTCGGCGCGTGCGAGCGGGATGATGGTCGGCGCCAACCGCTGCAGGCCAGATCGGGTCACCCGCTGCACGGCCATCACTCTGACGAAATCGGCGGCACTCAAGCCGCCGCGGAACCGCGCGGCACCCGACGTCGGCAGGACGTGATTGGACCCCGTCGCATAGTCGCCGGCGGCCTGAGCCGTGAACTCGCCGACGAATACCGCGCCGGCCACGACCGGCCGCTGGATGAGCGACTCGCGATCCACGACGAGGTGCTCCGGCGCAATCCGGTTCGAGATGTCCATCGCTTCGGCCGCATCGCGGGCGAGAACAGTGACCCCGTTCGCGGCGAGCGACTGCCGGACCACGTCGCGTCCGGCGGCCAGCTGCGACACGATGGCGTTGACCCGCCGCGCGAGCGCCCGGCTCCAGGTGATGAAAATCGACCGGGCATCCGGGTCGTGCTCCGCCTGCGCGACGAGATCCGCGGCAATCCAATCGGCCCGCCCGCCGCCGGCGACGACGACGATCTCGGTCGGTCCGGCGAAGAAATCGATCGCACACGCCGACGAGACCAGCGCTTTCGCGACCGCGACGTAACGATTACCGGGTCCGACAATCTTGTCCACGCGCGGGATAGTCGGCGTGCCGTACGCGAGCGCCGCGATCGCGTGCGCCCCGCCGACCCTGATGAGGCGTGACACGCCGGCCTCGAGCGCGGCGGCCATGACCACCGGTTCCGGGCGCGGGCAGACCGCGATCACTTCGCGCACGCCGGCCACGCGAGCCGGCACAGCGGTCATCAGCAGCGACGAAGGCAGCGGAAACCGTCCGCCAGGGACGTAGCAACCGACGCGGGCCAGAGGCTCGACGCGCTGTTCGACGACGACGCCCGGCGTGACTTCGATATCCCAGTGCTTCGGGATCTGCCGGAACGCGACCCGGGCGATGTTGTTCGCCGCCCGCTTGATCGCTGTCCGTACGTCAGATGGAATCGTCGCCGCCGCGCGTTTCATCTCGTCGCGGCTCATATCGAGCGGCGGCGCGGCACCGTCGAACCGCTTCGCGAAGTCGAGGAGCGCTCGATCGCCGCGCCGGCGGACTCTCTCCACAATCGTGGCGACACGGCGCTCGAAGGCGCGATCGGCCGACGCATTGCGCGCCAGCACGCGTTCAAGAGCCCGTCGATTTCGCGATTCGATGAGTTTCATGTACGGCTTTCATGCACCGGCGCTGGCCACCCCCAGCGCGAACTGGCGCCGATGCCTCGCCTCGAATCTTCATGTGCTCGGCTCGGCATGGCCGCGGGCGCTCTCGTCTGTTCCTTCCCGTCCCCTGCCTTAGCCGCCTTACCTGCCTTGCCCGCCCTATCAGAGAACAATCTTGTTGAGGGGATATTCGACGATCCCTTGCGCGTTGGCCCCTTTCAGACGCGGGATGAGGTCGCGCACCGTCTTCTCTTCGATTATGGTGTTCACGGCGACCCAGTCGTCGTCGCTCAATCCCGAGATCGTCGGTCGCTGAAGCGCCGGCAGCAGGGCGAGCACCGATTGCAGGTCGGTGCGGCGCACGTTCAGCATGAGTCCGACCCGGCCCTGCGCCTCGATCGCCGCCTTGAGCAACAAGGAGAGGTTCTCGATTTTGGTCCGCTTCGCCGCGTCGGCGAGTGCCGTTTTGTTGGCGATGAGCTGCGTATTCGACTCCATGATCGTTTCGAGAATGGCCAGACGGTTCGCCCGCAGCGTCGATCCGGTCTCGGTGGCCTCGACGATGGCGTCGGCCAGCACCGGGGGCTTGACCTCGGTCGCCCCCCACGAGAACTCGACTTTGACCGTCACACCGCGCTGCTTGAAGTAATTGCGCGTGACCCTGACGAGCTCGGTCGCGACCGTTTTGCCGTCAAGGTCCTTGGCCGACCTGATCGGCGAGCTTTCGGGCGCCGCCAGTACCCACCGGACTTTGCCGAAACTCTGTTTCGAGTACACGAGATCCGCGATCGGTTCGAGCACGCCGGTCCTGCCATCGCCGAGCTCGTGTTCCTGAATCCAGTCCTGTCCCGTCAGGCCGGCGTCGAGGACGCCATCAGACACGTAGCGCGCCATCTCCTGCGCGCGGATGAGCATGCACTCGATTTCCGGATCGTCGATCGACGGAAAATACGACCGTGAGTTGACGTAAATGTTGAAGCCGGCGCGGCCGAACAGTTGAATCGTCGATTCTTGCAACGAGCCCTTGGGGATGCCGAGTTTGAGTTTCATGACGCCTGCGTCGCTCCTTCTGCCGCCACCATCCGGTAAAAGCAGGTGCGCTCGCCGGTGTGGCACACGTTGCCGTCACCGAGGCGCTTCACCTTGAGCAGGACCGTGTCGTCATCGCAATCGACGAACACCGACACGACCTGCAGGCGATTGCCGGACGTCTCGCCCTTCATCCACAGCTTGTTCCGGCTGCGGCTGAAGAAGGTCGCAAACCCGGTCGTCTGCGTCAGCCGCCAGGCTTCGTCGTTCATGAAGCCGACCATCAGCACTTCGCCGCTGGCCGCGTCCTGGATGACCGCCGGTATCAATCCGTCCAGCTTCGAAAAATCCATCATCGCGCCCCTAAAACAAAAAACCCCGCCGCGTGGCGGGGTTGCATCTCTCGACGACGTCGCGGACCGCTCGTTACGACCCGCGCTGCGCGCGCAACTCCGCCCCGCCGCACGTGCGGCCGGCATGGTGATGATGCGCGTGGTGGTGCCGGGCGAGCATGAAGTCTGAAGACTATCTCTGCCATGTGCGGTCTGTCAACCGACGCACGATAATTGTGCTCGTGGACGGTCGAACGAACGGTCAGCCTGTCTTCGCGGCGCGCGGGCTCACCAAGCGCTACGACATGGGTGAGGTCACCGTTCAGGCGCTCCGCGGCGTTGACTTCGATTTGTGGGCCGGCGAGCTCGTCGTGCTGCTCGGTCCGTCGGGCTCGGGTAAATCGACGCTGCTCAACATCCTTGGTGGTCTCGACGTTCCGACCGCGGGCTCAGTGACCTACGGCGATCAGAACCTGACGGCCGCGGGCGAAGCGGCGTTGACCGCCTACCGCCGGCTGCACGTGGGCTTCGTGTTTCAGTTCTACAACCTGATTCCGAGTTTGACCGCGCGTGAAAACGTCGCGCTCGTCACCGAGATCGTCGAACGGCCGATGACGCCGGAGGAAGCGTTGCGGCTGGTCGGACTCGAGCATCGGCTCGATCACTTTCCGGCCCAGCTGTCGGGCGGCGAGCAGCAGCGCGTGGCGATCGCCCGCGCCATCGCGAAACGGCCGAGCGTGCTGCTCTGCGATGAGCCAACCGGCGCACTGGACATCACCACGGGGGTTGTCGTCCTCGAAGCGATCGACCTCGTCAATCGCGATCTGGGCACGTCGACGGTGGTGATCACTCACAACGCAGCGATCGCCGGCATGGCGGATCGGGTGATTCGTCTCGCCGATGGTCAGATCGTCGGCAGCGAGTCGAACTCGAAGAAGCTCGGCGTGCGGGAGCTCCAATGGTGAAGCTGCCTGCCGGCCTCAGGCTGTCGGCGCTCAATCGCAAGCTGCTGCGCGATCTCTGGGAGATGAAGGGGCAGGGGCTGGCGATTGCCTCGGTCATTGCCGCGGGCGTGACGATGTTCGTGACCTATCAATCGAACTTCGACTCGCTGCAGCGTACGCGTGACGTCTACTACGAACGGCAGCGGCTCGCGGACGTATTCGCATCGATGACTCGCGCGCCGCAAACGCTCGAGACGCGGATCCGCACCATTCCCGGTGTCGAGACGGTTTCGACGCGGGTCGTCGCCGACGTCACGCTCGATGTTCCGGGCCTGGACGAGCCGGCCAGCGGCCGTCTGATCTCCATTCCCGATCGCGGCTCACCGGCATTGAATGGCTTGTACCTCCGTAGCGGCCGGTGGATTGAGCCCGGACGGCCGGATGAAGTGCTCGCCAGCGAAATCTTCTGTGAGGCGAACGGCTTCACTCCCGGCGATCGGATCGCCGCCGTGATCAACGGCCGGCGCCGATGGCTGACGATCGTCGGGATCGCGCTGTCGCCTGAATACATCTACGCCGTGAAGCCCGGCGACCTGTTTCCCGATCGACGTCACTACGGCATCTTCTGGCTGGGCCGGCGGGGGCTGGCGTCAGCGTTTGACATGGAGGGTGGCTTCAACGACGTGTCGCTGGCGCTCGGCCGCGGCGCGTCGCCGGACGAAGTGATCAAAGGACTGGATCGCGAACTCGAACCGTACGGCGGACTTGGCGCCGTGCCGCAACGACTGCAGTTGTCCGCGTGGACGCTGGCCAACGAACTGGCGCAGCTGCAGACGTTCGGATTCCTCGTGCCGGCGATCTTTTTCGGCGTGGCCGCATTCATCCTCAACGTCGCGTTGACGCGCGCGCTCGCGTTGCAGCGGCCGCAGATTGCGGCACTCAAAGCGCTCGGCTATTCCAACCGTGAGCTGGCGTGGCACTACGTGAAGTGGGGGCTGCTCGTGGCGGCCATCGGGGCGACTATTGGCGTCGGCGGGGGAGCCTGGCTCGGATCAGGGATGATCTCCCTCTACAACCAGTACTTTCGTTTCCCGGTCCTCGACTACCACCTTTCGCTCGACGTCGCCGCCGAGTCGGTGCTGGTCAGCCTCGTCGTGGCGGCGATCGGTGCGCAGTCGGCCGTGCGCCGTGCGGTGAAGGTGCCGCCGGCCGAGGCCATGCGCCCAGAACCTCCCGGCAAATATCGGCTGTCGCTGCTCGAGCGGCCGTGGCGGCGGAATCGGATCTCTCATGCCACCCGTATGGTGCTCCGCAACGTCGAGCGCCAGCCGGTTCGGGCGCTCCTGTCCATCACCGGAATCGCCTTTGCGGTCTCGGTGTTGATGGTCGGCCTTTCGTTCATCGACATCATGAATCAGCTCGTCAACCAGCAGTTCACGCAGACGATGCGGCAGGACGCCACCGTTTCGTTCGTGCGGCCGCGGTCGAGCGGAGCACTCTACGATGTGACGCACCTGCCCGGCGTGATGGATGTCGAACCGGTCCGCAGCGTTCCGGTTCGCTTGCGCGCCGGCCCGCGCACGCGAACGCTGGCGATCAGCGGGTTGGAGCCTGATCCACATCTCAACCGCGTGGCCGATCGTCGTGGTCAGACGATGACGCTGCCCGAACAGGGCCTCGTCCTGTCGAAGATGCTCGGAGAGATTCTCGCGGTCAAGCCTGGAGACCTGGTTCAGGTCGAGGTCCTCGAAGGGCGACGGCCGACCCTCGACATCCCGGTGACCGCACTCCTCGACGACACGATGGGTTTGCAGGCGTACATGCGCATCGATGTCGTTCGATCAATGCTCCACGAAGGGCGCGTCATTTCCGGCGCCTACTTGACACTCGATCCTGCGGCACGCGACAGCTTCTATCGCCAGGTGAAGCTGGTGCCAGCCGTTGCCGGAGTTGCGCTTCGTGAGGTGACGTTGCAGAACTTCCGTGAGACGATGGCCGAGACGATGAATCTGCAGATTTTCTTCAATGTCATCTTCGCCGCGATCATCGCCTTCGGCGTCGTCTACAACTCGGCCCGAGTGTCGCTCTCCGAGCGTGAGCGTGAGCTGGCCAGCCTGCGGGTGCTGGGCTTCACGCGCGGAGAGATTTCGCTGATTCTCCTCGGTGAGCTGGCGCTGCTGACGCTGGCCGCACTGCCGCTCGGCGCGGTCCTCGGCTACCTTCTGGGTCAGGGCATCATGCTCGGCTTCAGCAACGA
>Ga0111538_10006868_pt1 | contig 15366 bp, 10 predicted proteins | sample SoiMethybrSBSTD1_FD_79669 | JGI IMG/M metagenome (GOLD analysis project Ga0111538, IMG submission 79669) | Bulk soil microbial communities from a Populus tree surrounding site in Tennessee, USA - Soil MetaG P. TD hybrid SBSTD1 (version 2)... | ecosystem: Environmental > Terrestrial > Soil >...
GGCCGCTCGCCGATGATGAGCTTGAGCTCCGGGACCAGGTCGATCATGAGCCGCCCATTCGGGCCCAGCGCCTCCGCCAGAGCGTCGCGCCAACCACTCAGCTCGGCGTCGCTCTTGCCGAGAAGATACCGCACGAGGCTCTGAAACCCCTGCGCCAGCGTCGCATACGGGATGTCGCGCTTGTATTGGTCGAACTTGCCCGACGCAAACAGTCCGCACGGCGGCACGAGCACCTTGTGCAGCTCGTTGACCACCGATGATTTGCCGATGCCGGAGTGCCCCGATACCAGCACCAGCTCCGGCTTTCCGCCCGTCGCCATCCGGTCGAAGGCGGCAAGCAGCGTCTCGACTTCGCGCGAGCGCCCGTAGAGCTTCTCGGGAACGAGGAGCCGGTCGGGCATGTCATGCTCGCCGAGCGGGAAGTCGTCGATCCGGCGCCCCACCTCCCATGCGGAGAGGCAGCGCCGAAGGTCGCGCCCGACGCCGCCCGCGGTCTGGTAGCGATCCTCGGGTGTCTTGACGAGCAGTCTCATTATGATGGCCGATACCGGGGCCGGGATATTCTCGAGCCGCTCGCTCGGCGGCACCGGCTTCCTGGCGATATGGCAGTGCACCCACTCCATGGGATCGGTCGCGGTGAACGGCGGGGAGCCTGTGAGCATCTGGTAAAGGGTGATCCCAAGCGAATAGAGGTCACTGCGGGAATCGATCGACCGATTCATGCGTCCGGTCTGTTCGGGCGCCATGTAGGGGAGTGTGCCGGCGATCATCTCGGGAGGCTCGGCCGCCTGTTGCTCGCGGGACAGGCGCGATGCGATGCCGAACCCGGTGAGCCACACCTCGCCGGTCTCGCCGTTTACCAAGACGTTGGCAGGCTTGATGTCCTTGTGGACGAGGCCCCTTTGGTGGACCTTACCCACGGCGGCGGCGATGCCGATGGCAAGCCGTAAGAAGCATTCCAGCTGCATGGGCGCGCCAAGTAATTGGTCAAGCGGCTCGCCACCCGGATCCTTGAGCACCAGCATGGTCCGGCCGCCTTCGCGCATGAGCTCCAGGGGCCGAACCGCCCATGCCCCGTCCAGTTCATCCTTCAATCCGTATTCGTGGGCGAGGCGATCAAGGTTTGAGGGTGATGGGTGCCCCGTGGCAGGCAGAACGACCAGCACGGCGCTCCGATTGCCGTCATCGCCCACGCGCGACGCTCGGCAGAGGACGCGCTCACCGTCCTCCGACAAAACCTGACAGCTGCCATCCAGATAAACGCCATTTGGCGAACGCGGCATCATTTTGTCAGACCTTCGCGCCGAGCTCCTGGCCGCACTTTGGCTTAGCAAACTTCATTAGGCTGACCAAGCTTTGCTGCGCTATGCGCCCGCGCTCCTTATCCGCTCACCCCCACCCCCTGAATCGGGGATCGGAAGACAGGGACCCAAGTGGGATGACGTCGATGGACCGCTAGATGGATGGTGCTGCGCGGCAAGCCGCACCTTCGCTCCGATCATGCTCGAGCTCACGCTCCGACAGACCTGAGAAAGTTAGCGTCTGCTCCTTCAATCAAGGCCATTTCGGTGACGCAAATTCCGTCGCTAAAGAACAGTTGCTTGAACATTACCTGCTTGGCGCGGGTCTCGTTTAGGTTAACGAGCATGAGGGGTGCTAGCACTAACCGTGAAGGCACTTTTGTCCGGCGAGCTGCGATAGTGCGGTCGACGGGACGGGGACAGTGCTTTCTTGGGATTTGTGCTTTTTCCCGGCATCGGCGGCCTCCAACGCGGCCCCACTCGGCGATGCGCTTGCAACGATCCATGCGGTGTCCGCGACCATTGCGAACAAGGTACTGCCATCGCGGCACCGCGTGGGGCATGCGTTCGCAATAAACAAGTGGCGCAAGCGCGGCCGCTAGCGCAAATCAATGGGATCAAGAAAGTTCCGCTTCCCATCACAAAGCGCAATCAAATCTTACTGGCGATGAAGAACCACACCGATCACGCCACTGATCGCGCCTTTTGTGCGCGGCTGCGGTCGGCTCGCCTAGCGGCGATCGTCTCTGAGCGTTGGGTCTCAGCTCAATCACTATGACGATGAAGTGTTGACACCTCAAAATTGAACGGAAGTCCGTCCCAGAGCGGTGAGACCCGGCAATTTCGATGAGGGCCCGTTTCTGCCGTCGCGCCGCTCACGAACGCGCCAGTTACTCTCGGCCATTTCCCAAACGTCATAGCGCTTGCCGTGCCAGATTGCTCTGGCGCTATAGACCACCAAGCAAACCTCGGCGTCCGGTGAACCGAAAGACGAGCGTGGCATCGCCGAGCAGCATTGCGAAGTCCAATATTAAGGAGTTGCCAGGCGACGGCTATCTGGCTCGCCGCAGCCTGCGAGCATTCGATGCGACCCCAAGTTCACTGCATGAACCAACCGTGGCTGACCACCAGCGACTGGCCCGTCAGCGCATTCGACTCGAACGCGGCGAAGAACAGCGCGGCTTCGGCGACGTCCTGGACCGTCGTGAACTCGCCGTCAACGGTCTCCTTGAGCATCACATTCTTGACCACTTCCGCCTCGGTAATGCCAAGCTCTTTGGCTTGCTCCGGAATCTGCTTGTCGACCAGCGGGGTGCGCACGAAGCCCGGACAGATGACATTCGCCCGCACGCCGTGCTTGGCACCCTCGTGGGCGACGACCTTCGCGAGGCCGATTAGTCCGTGCTTCGCCGTGACATAGGGAGCCTTGAGCAGCGAGGCCTCCTTGGAATGTACCGAGCCCATGTAGATGATACTGCCGCCGGTGCCCTGCTTGTACATCTGGCGGAGCGCTGCGCGTGTGGTGAGGAACGCGCCATCCAGATGGATGGCAAGCAGTTGCTTCCATTTGGCGAACTCGAATTGATCCAAAGGCGCCACTGTCTGAATGCCGGCGTTGCTCACCAGGATGTCGAGCCGCCCGAACGCGGCGATCGCGTTCTTCATGCCGGCCTCGACTTGAGGCTCGCTGCTCACATCCATAGCGACGCCCACCGCGCGCTTGCCGGTCGCATCCAGCTCTTTCGCGGCTGCATCGGCGCCCTGTTGGTTCAGATCGGCGATGACGATTTTGGCGCCTTCATCGGCAAAGGTCCGGGCAATCTCCTTACCAATGCCGCTTGCGGCACCCGTGACGACGGCAACCTTATCCTTAAGACGCATGTAGTTTCTCCTCGCTGCGGGTCGGTTTCTGCACACTGGGGGCCAGGTAATCGTGCACGACCTTGCCAAGTCCCAACGTGAGATCGCTCAGAATATGGACCGTGGAGAGGACCTCCAGCACCGGCAGTTCGGCGACGGGTGCCATGGCATGTGGGCTCAGCGACAACGCGCCGGGACCTGTCCACGCGCCCTTGATCGTGATGTCCTCGAGGTAATACTCCACCAGCTCGCAAATGCGTGCGCTGCCGTCGACATGCGGGATGATTTTCAGGAGGAAGTTCGGCGCCGACAGCGTTGTCTTGATCGCCGCCAGATCAGCCTGCTTGTGCTTGTAAGCCATCGTCCCCGTCGCGACGCGGACGGGTCCGTAGTCCAGGGTGCCGACCAGCATGTCGATCTCGGTACGCAGGCTGGGGCTGGCAAGCTTCTTCGGAAAACCCCAAAGCTCCCGCCCGCCGGCGATGGGCGGCTCGTCGTTCAGGAACATGCAATGTGTATAGCCGCCCTTTCTGCCTTGAAACGAGACGGGAATAACCTGGCCGGTCTCGGTGTAGTCGCCGAAGCCTGTCGAATCCGGCATGCGAATGAACTCGTATTTCACTACAGGCTCGGTGACCTCGAGCGGCTCTGGCACCACGGCGCGGAGACGTTCGGGGTCCGTACGGTAGGTGATAATCAGGTACTCGCGGTTGACGAAGCGATAAGGTCCCGGCGGGAAAGCCGGACTGGTGAGCGGCATCGCGAATGCCTTCGCGCGAACGTCGGTTTCCTTCATCGAGCTCTCCTCTCGCGATGCATGGGCTCGCGAAACTTCATTCGCGGCCGTCGTAGGCAAGATCGAAAGTAAATACGCCTTCCAAATTGTTCGGTCGCTCGAGCACCTCTTGATGCCGCAGCGTGCGCACCGCGTCGTGATAGCCGGCGCGCCAGTGCTCCTCCATGGTCAGTCGCGAAAATTCGAAATCCTTCGAGTTGCCTTCATAGTGCTTGGAGCGATAGATCAGCTGTACGATGCTATAGAGCTTGCGGTCAGCGACAGAACGAAGGATTTCGACTTCCTCGCTCGCTTTTAGGTCATCGGGAAGGTTGTCCAGAAGAGTCGCTAGAGCGCAGCGCATTTGTTGCAGGCGCTTGAACTGGTCCGTGTTCGCTCGGGTCCGGCTCGAGTACTGGATCTCCTTCTGCCGTGTCGCCACCTCGGCGAGGTCGCCTGGAAACTCGCCGCGCGCGCTCCAGAGATCGACTTGGAAGGCGAGAGTGTCCTGCCGTGGACCATGCTCGACCACCCATTGTAGCGGCGTGTTCGAGATGAGGCCGCCATCCCAGTAGTGTTCACCCTCGATCTCTACGGCAGGAAAGCCCGGCGGCAGTGAGCCGCTCGCCATCACGTGCTCGGGGCGGATCTCACGCGTGGTGTTGTCAAAATAGACGAAGTTGCCCGTGCGCACGTTTACGGCGCCGACACTGAAGCGCGTTTCACCCGAATTAATTCGATCGAAATCGACGAGCTGTTCCAAAGTTGCCTTGAGGAGCTTGGTCTCATAAAAGCTTGTCGCTTCGAGGCAGCCGCCAGGGTGCAACCAAGGGGCAGGCTGGCGTGGTGCAAAAAAACCCGGCGCTCCACCGACCATTGCCCACGCTGCACTCAACTGATTGAAAGCGCTTCGCGCGAAATCTCCCTTGGGCGCAAACTGGTCAGCAGCAGCGACCCAGTCGAACAGCGGATTGGTGGTGATCCCTTCCCAGAACAGGCGCAGCTTTGCGACACGCTGCTCCGGTGGATTGCCGGCGATGATGGCCGAATTGATGGCACCGATCGAGATGCCGGCAACCCAGTCGGGGTGGAGGTTCGCCTCCGACAGGGCTTGGTAGACTCCTCCCTGGTAGGCGCCAAGCGCGCCGCCGCCCTGCAGGAGCAAAGCGATGCACTCGAACGGTGGACGCATTCGTGTGCGGTTCGTCCGATTTGTCACAACGTCTTGCACGAATTCATGCCCTCTTTGCCACTAGGCATCAGGATCTGATGGAGGCGATCAGGTCGGACCTGATCATGTCGGCGTCGTCATACACCTGCCGGCAACCACATGAGCGAATGCGCCAATGGCTCGCCTGATGCAATCACGGGATATTTTCTACGATCATTTCCCAGACGTCATGGCCTTTGCCATGCAGCATTGCTTTGGCACTGTAGACCGCCATCCCAAAGACGGCCTCCGGCGAAACGAGCGGTGAGGGCGGCATCACCAACTGCATCGGCTTCACCTTCACGTTCAACAGCGCTGGACCCGGCTGGGCGAGCCAAGTCTGGATGGACTCCTCGAGTTCGCCAGCCTTCGACACGCTGTGTCCCCAGAGGCCCATCGCCTTGGCAACTTGGCCAAAGTCCGGGTTCTTCAAGTCCGTGTACACTGGCAGCAAGCCGGCTGCTTTCTGCTCTATTTCCACGAACCCGAGCTTGCCGTTATCATAGACGACGATCTTGATCGGCAACTCTTCCTGAACCGTCGTCAGTAGATCACCCATCAGCATTGCGAACCCGCCATCACCCGCCAGACAAATCACTTGTCGGCCGGGTTGGCACTTCTGCAGTCCGAGCGCCGATGGCATCCCGCCCGCCATCGTCCCGTGGAGCAAGCTGGCAAACGTTCGGCGTTTGCCGCCGGTGTCGATGTGGCGAAGCATCCAGACAGTCGCTGTGCCGTCGTCCGCCGCGAATAACGCATCTTCGGCTGCGTGCTTGTTGATGATTTTGGTCAGGTAAGTACCGGAAATGGCGGAGTCGGGACCCGACACGGTCTCAGACTTCGCAGCTGCTAATTCTTGCTTGTAACGCTCGACGTGGGTCGTCAGAAAACTTCCATCCTCATGCTGCTCAAGGCGCGGTAGCAGAGCTTCCAATGTGGTCTTGATATCGCCAACCGCCCCGATTGTGACGGGGTGACGTCGTCCTATGTGGGTTGGGTCGACATCGATCTGGATTATTGTGGCCCTATTCGGATAGAACTGGCCCCACGCGAAGTCGGCCCCGAGTAGAAGTAGCACATCACAGCCAAGAATGGCGTGATAGCCCGCCGGCCCGCCGATGATACCGGTCATGCCGACATTGTAGGGGTTATCGTATTCAAGGAAGTCCTTACCGCGAGATGTGTGGGCCATCGGCGCCTTCAGTCGTGCCGCCGTGGCGACGACCCCATCATGCGCGCCTGCGCAGCCGGCGCCGGCATAGATAGTGACTGCTTGGCTCTTGTTGAGAATGGCTGCAATCTCATCGAGGTCCGCGTCACTCGGGCGAATGAGCGGACGCCGCGCATGAACGGCATACGGCGGCTCCTCGTGGGAGGCGGCATTGGCGACGTCCACCGGTACCACGAGCACGGCGACGCCACGTTTTGTCAGGGCGGCCTGGCAGGCAGCGACTGCCTTGCGACGCGCCTGTTCGGGCGTCACAATCATCTCGCAATAGACGCTGCAGCCCTTGAACACGTCGTCGTAATCAATTTCTTGGATCGCTTCGAACCCAAGGTCCTGCCGCAGGATCTGGGTTGCGATCAGGATGACGGGGGCGCGGTTGCGATTGGCTTCATAGAGGCCGTTGATGAAGTGGAGGCTGCCAGGGCCGCAGCTGCCTGCGCAGGCCGTGAGACGGCCAGTGAGCAATGCTTCGGAAGCGGCCGCGAAGGCGCCGGCCTCTTCATGCCGCATATGGACAAAATCGATCTGGCTGCGGTCGATGGCGTGCGCGATCTGGTTCATCGTGTCGCCGACGATCCCGTAGCACGTCTTTACGCCGGCTGCGTGTAGCGTTTCGACCAGTAGATCGGCCACTCGTTTACTCATACCGAACCTCAGGGGTCGCCTAAACTGGGCTGGGTCGACATGGCGGTTTCCATCAAGGCCGAAGAGTTCTCCGCTCTCGTCGTGGCCTCGGCCTGGACCGCTCACTCGCTGAAACCTGTGTTCAATGCACTCCTCGAAACATCCCCCAGATGGGGGGGCGGGCTGGGTGTTTCGGGGGTACCACGAAGTGGAACCGGAGAAGAATCAACATGGCTTGGCCGCACGTTTACGACCTGACCTCGCCGCACCCTCTACTCGCGGCCAAGCTAGGTTCGCGCACGCTTTTCAGGCCTGGGTGGGTGAACCGTGCGCCGCTCCAATCTTTTGGTGGAGCAAGTGGCCTCCGCCATCGGTGAGTCAATTTCTGCGGCTGCGCCAGGTAGCTGCGCTTCTTTGCTCGATTGACATTGCGTGATGGCTTCCGCGTGATTGCACTGGTCGCGTGGACTGGTTCGGCAACTCGAACGCGCAACCTCTATGCACCTGAACCAAACGATAAATGCCACCGGGCTCGACGAAGCCTTCAGGCTGGTCGCGGCCAAGCGAAACCATTTATTCGTCGGCCCAAAGAAGCAATGGCGCGTCCAGACAACTCGGGAGCTCTTCCCGCCCGACGGTGTACCCGACACTGCTTTATGATGTCACTCTAAGCAAGCCAGTAGTCAGTCGCGATTTTCGACCAGTTAGCCCCGAAATCACATCGCCATGCTTCCGGACATGTGAAGTGAGCACGAGTCCAAGGCCTCGCTTGCCGGACATCTCTGGCGCCGTGTTAAGGTGCCGCCCGGACTACCTCATAGCTTGCGAGCTTCACAAAATCCCAAGCGAACCAGCTCGGGATACGGCCTCGGAGCGAGTCGTGACGGCTAGCTTTAGAAAAATGCGTTTGACGTGCGATTTTACTGTCTCTGGTGAGATTTTAAGGGTTCGAGCGATGCGCTTGTTGGGGAAGCCTTGGCTAATCTTTACAAGGATATCGCGCTCACGGGCCGTGAGGGTATCGCTCACGCGGCTGCTGCGCTCGGTGGAGCGGCGATCCGCATAGCGGGCACTCCAGCGCGAAAGCAAGCTTCCCACAAACGGTAGAACTTCGCGATCCGTTGATCCGCTCGCCTGTGCTCGGTAGTAGGCTCGCCTCAAGAGCAGACCCAATCCCGCCGTTCCCTCCAAGAAGACTTGATAGAGACCTGCCGCAGCGCCTGCCTTAATGGTGTGGAAGAAAAGCGCGTCAGCTTCCTCCGACTCGCCAATGACCGCAAGCATTTCCGCCAGTTCAACCGCCAGCCCGCACCCGAGATAGAAATTCCGCTTTTCCATGGAGTGATGATAAAGCTGCCGCAATGCCGCAACGGCATCGGTCGAGGGAGCCTCGGCCCAGGATACGCGCCACCGCGTCAGCGTCCGATATCGTAGAACCTCTGAGCCGCAATGCCCTGATCTTGGGTGGTGGGTCTCGGCATAGCGATCGAGGTTATCAAAGCAGATGCGAGCTTCCGCCATCCGGCCCCTTTGCAGCAGCAACGAGGTACGCTCGGCGAGACATGCTGCAACGAGTCTGGGCCAGCCGCGGCGCTCCCCCAAAGCCTCGCCTTCACGAAGCAGCACGGCTGCAAAATCATACTGCAATCTTTGCGTGGCGATCCGTGAAAGGATGAGGTACGCGCGCAAGGCGCATTCAATCGGGGCCTCCGCGTTGATCACTGGAAGTCGATCGCGGAGGATCATCTCGGCTTGATCCAGACAGCCTTCTTCGTAAAGGACCTGTGCGGTAAGACACGCGGGGAGGGTCGCGAGCCCACCGCTTTCCTTGAGGACCGTCTCAGCGATGTTTAAGGCGTCCGTCGCCAGCCGTTTGGCCGTAGATACTCGTAGATGATCAAGCGCTGCGGCAGCCTCGATCGACAGGTCGAGCATCGCGGATATCGCTCGCGACTTCGACCACCGTATGCCGGGTTGAGATCTTGGTAGCGAATAGAAGAAATCAAACTTGCCAAGATGCCAATACCCTAAGCGGCAAAGAGTCGAAGCGGCATGGTGGTCTTGGTTCACTCCGCTCTCCTTCAAATGCGGCACCGCAATGGTGAGCGCGGCAACACTGTCGTCCTGAAAGGCAAGGCAGGCGCCACGAAGCAGGTCAGTCGCCGTGCGAAAGCGTTTTGCGACCACGGGCGACACGTCGTCGAGTTGCAGCTCAATTCGCTCAATGGCGTGTAGGGCTTCATCGATCCGCGATGCCAACAGCAAACGCCAGGCCTGCGCTAAGCGCCGCCTGATGTGGGGTAAAGAGGCGCGAGTGAGATTCTGCCGTGTTCTGCATCGCCAGAGGATTTCGCTATCAAGAACACCGAACGGCGTTGGCGGTGGCATGGAGGTCTCGGGCTGTACACGCGGCTCCTGCGATCCCCTCGTCAAGTCCATATCTTCGCTATGACACTCTGGAATGTACGTTTCTGCCATAACATCATCCCTTGAGTTATTCGTCCGAGAGCTTACGCAGGCGAACACCGCGGCCCAACGTTCCGGCAAGAAGCGTTCGATTTGAGGATCGATAGCCCGGGGTCGTCGATCCATTCGGTGCGGCGAAAGCCGGCTGGGTTGACAGCGTCCTTCCTAGATTGAGGCTCATTGAGACAGTCCTCTCGATGGCGACGAGGATCGGGTGCTCCACGGCGATCATCACGGAAGAGACCCACGCTGTGTAAGTTTCATTGCGTTGGCTTGCTGATTTAGCGTTAGGAGCGCGCGCCAGTCTCTACCGCGCTTGCTGTTGTTTTGACCGTTCTTGCGCGATCAGACTTTGCCGAGGAGAGTGCGTAAAATTGCGCGGCGTGTTCATCCGCCCGTGACATCGTCGCTGTTCCGCGAGCGCGTGATGCGGAATTTCTGCCGGTTCGCTTGTTCTTTGTTATGGTGGCAACCACCTCGCCTGTCTGACCCCGATCGACAACCTGAAGCCGGGAACCAGCCGGACAACGCGCGAACTTCTCGCATGTTGCTCGCCTGTTGCCCGATATGATGATCTTCCTGCCCCCTGATCATTTCTCCGGACAGGATGAGCTGCAGGGCCACCCTTGCGGACTAGCCGCGGGCAGGCGCTGCGATCAACCGCCGCCCGGAACGATTGCCTCCATCCTCGCAGGTCTGCTCCCTCATCGAGCGGACTGGAGCGCGCAATTTTGCAGATCGCTTTTCCGTTATGGCTTCTAAACCAAGGTTTAGATTGCGCAACGACATGAGTATCCCGCACTACTCGAGTGCGATAGGTCCCCCAATCAATATCGTCGAGGATGTGCCCCAGCTGCTTGCTCTGCGCAAATTTTGGGTTCTAAACACACGAATGACGACTTGGTTGATATATCGCCGGAGGTCGATGATCGAACCGAAGGGGCGCGGTTGGCGGCGCGATCCTGCCAGTTTGCGAAAGTGATAGACGTGCAGGCTGTGCACCCATCTACTCGGCGAGTCAGCAGTTTCTTGCCGCTCGCTCGTTCCTCTGCGGAGGCCAACGCCTGGAAGCTTCTCATCAGACAAGCCCCCGTTCGCGGGATCGTGCGAGGAGGCTTCGAACCCAAATACCATATGAGCTCGCACGCCGACCTTGAGGAGCCAGGACGATCACACTTCGACGCGTTCGCTTGGGGGGCGTTTCCCAGCGGGATGCAAATATGTCAGCCGGTCACTGAGTTGGTGCGCGGCGGTTGCTGGGGTTCTGATCGTTAGTCTGTTACGCGCGGAAGGCTAGAGTGTGTCCATGATTGTCTGCTCATGCAATGTTTTGACCGATAAGCAAGTCGCACAGGTCGCGCGTTCGTCGCAGCCTCGTCCGCCGACGATAAGCGAAGTCTACACATGCTTAGGTTGCCAACCACGTTGTGGACGATGTGTCATGACAATCAAAAAAATTCGCGACGAGACGGCAGGCGTCCGATCTAGTGCCGATAGGGTGCCGCCGGGTATGACCGCCACCGTTGAGATCGATGATCGGGCTCGCGCGCCAGCCAAGTGAAACCGTGCTCCGGTCAATGGACAGCTCAAAGTGATCTGTCAACCTATCGTCTGGTTGCGCCGATTCAACTCGCCGAATATGGGCACCACAGTGCGATCGACTTGGCATTGCACTCTTCATGCCGGGTCCTAAGGACGGCAACATGACCGACCTACATCAGCCGCCCGCCTTACCTGCGTAAAGGCGGTTTGCTCTATAGAAAGTTGGAGCTGGTGATGGACTACGATGGCTACTTCGCGGACGCGCTGACTAGACTCCGCAGCGAAAATCGTTATCGGGTGTTCATTGAACTCGAACGGATCGCTGGCCGCTACCCCCACGCGATTTGGCATTCCCAAAGCGGTCCACGGGAAGTAGTGGTCTGGTGCTCGAATGATTACCTCGGCATGGGGCAACACCCGAAGGTCCTCGGCGCCATGGTCAAAGCGGCGCTGCGCATGGGAACGGGCGCCGGCGGGACGCGCAACATCGCCGGGACCAATCATTCCCTAGTCACACTCGAGCGAGAGCTATCGGATCTGCATGGCAAGGAATCGGCGCTGCTTTTCACCTCCGGCTATGTCTCAAACCAAGCGGGAATTTCCACCATTGCTAGATTGATCCCCGAGTGCCTCATCCTCTCGGATGCCGGCAATCACAACTCGATGATAGAAGGGGTCCGCCAGTCCGGTATAGAAAAGAAGATCTGGCGTCACAACGACACGGGTGACCTCAAGCGCCTGCTCGTCGCAGCGGGACCGCGGCGCCCTAAACTGATCGTATTTGAAAGCCTTTACTCGATGGATGGCGACACGGCGCCCATCGCGCGCATCTGCGATCTTGCCGAGCGCTACGGTGCCATGACCTATTGTGACGAGGTGCACGCGGTCGGTTTGTATGGACCACGCGGCGCGGGTGTGGCAGCACGCGACGGCGCCATGCATCGTGTCGATATCATCGAAGGGACGCTCGGGAAAGCGTTCGGCTGCCTCGGCGGTTACCTCTCCGGGTCCGCCAATCTCATCGATGCCGTGCGCTCATACGCCCACGGCTTCATTTTCACCACGGCATTGCCGCCGGCAATTTGCGCGGCAGCAACCGCGGCGATCCGGCACTTGAAAGCATCCGAATGGGAGCGCCAGAGGCTTCAAGATCGCGCTGCTCGATTGAAGGTTAAGCTCCGTTCGGCGGGCTTGCCGGTAATCTCAACCGCCACCCACATTGTTCCGGTTGTGATCGGTGATCCGCAGAAATGCCGGTCCGCCTCGGATCTCCTTCTGACCCGACACGGCATCTACATCCAGCCGATCAACTATCCGACGGTGCCCAGAGGTACCGAGCGGCTTCGCATCGCTCCGACACCGCTCCATACCGACGGCCTGATCGATCATCTGACTGAAGCTTTGCTGGACGTCTGGCGCGAGCTCAATCTCCCTTTGAGCTGCGATCGCTTGACGCGCGCCGCGGTTGCGAACAAGGCGCCCGCCCAAATGGACGCGCTGTCCTAAGCACAAGCGGCCCAACAACCCTCAACACCTATAACTTTCGGCATCGACTATCGCCGACCGTTCCGCAAGGAATGCTGGACGGCGATAGTAATTTTTTCACGGCTTGGAGATGACTGCAGTTGTCGCCATTATTATGGGGTCGGTCTCCTGGTCTTGTCGTGATGAGAGCAGCGGGCCAAGCACGCAGATCACGTTTGCTATTTTTTGAAAGCGGGAATTTTCACCTGTACGCCCCCTGCCCGACGGGTCGGGCTGAATTGTCGAGTCTGGCAAGAAATTAACCATGCGCCCGCTTGGACTAGCAAAGCACCTCAGCCAGGGTTCTCCTGAGGGGGCCATTGCCGGCATGCCCTTGAGGAATACCCTGATTGCCGCATCGACAGAGCCCTCATAGCGTACCGGTGTTCCAGGAGCGGCGGCGCCGAGCGTGCCCAACGCGTTCTGCCTGAAGCACCGCCCGAAACTGAACGGCACCCCGCTCGCCTACGAGCATGTCCATCTTGGATTAGGTGTGTGATGGGAGTTTCGGAACGATCCTCAGCTTCGCTGGACACCTTTTCGAAACATGCTCGACACGTTTGTTCGGTTGCTGAGGGCGCGGCACCTCTGCCGGGCGTAGAGGAAGTATCAAGCTCCTGGCAAAGATCAGCAACCAAATACGGCGTCAATCCAGTCGACAACAAGGTACCGCGCATCCTCACGTCCGGTGAGCTGAAGCATTTTCGCGAACCGCTAGACAAGCTCATCTTCAGCGCCCAGGAGGATATCGACCAATTATACAAGGTAGTCGGGGAGGCAGGGTATGCCGTTTTGTTCTGTGATAGCTCGGGAGTCGCAGTCGAGCATCGCGGTAAAAATGGGCAGGCCCGCTCTTTCGAATATTGGGGAACTTGGCTCGGCGGGGTGTGGTCCGAGGAGCTGGAGGGCACGAACGGCATTGGCACGTGCATCGTCGAAGAGCGACCTGTCACTATCCACAGAAGTCAGCACTTTAGATCGCGTCACATGAACTTAAGCTGCTCCGGTGCGCCGGTGTTTGGTATTGATGGAAGGCTAACGGCAGTCTTGGACGTATCAGCCATCGATCCCGACCTCTCGGAACGAGCGCACGCGCTGACCGGCGCCCTTACAATAAGAGCGGCGCGCGCCATAGAAGAGCGGTTCTTTCGCGAGCAGTTCCTTCGAGAGTGGATCGTAGCGGTAGCGCCGCCCGCAGGTGGCATTCGGGGTATGTTGTTGGCGATTGATGGCAACCAACGCATCGTTGGTGCAAACCGGGTCGCACGTGCGTCCCTTTTGCTGGATGATCGCAGCCTGCGGGCCGGTGTGAGTTTGTGGGCGATCTTCGAACGAGACCTCGACCTATTTCGGCGCAGGGACCGATCCGATATCTCTAGGCGATTGCTGCTCGCCGGCAGTAATGACAGCCGCCCCGCCCTTGTGACTCCACCCGATCAAAATTTAAGTCCCTCGAGAAATCCAGCGGACGTCAATCTGCATACGCGCCCGCGCCTCGATTTGATCGACACCCTTCTGAAGCTGGCGCCAGCACCGCAAGCCCACGGCGGACTGTCGGCTGGTGCGCTGCGTCGAGTACGGGAATACGTGCAAGTTCATCTGAGCGAAAGCATAGATCTGTCACTGCTGGCCGCAGTAGCCGGACTGTCGATGCATCATTTTGCGCGAGAATTTAAGCAGTCCGCTGGCGTCACCCCCCACTACTATCTCATCCAAAAGCGTATCGAACGAGCCCAGCAGATGTTGGCTCAGACGAATCTCTCGCTAGCGGAAATCGCGTACACCGTCGGCTTTTCTGACCAAGGTCATTTAGCTCGTCATTTCCGCGGGTTGCTTGGGACTACGCCGCGAGAGTTTCGGCGGATGCAGCGTTAGGAACAAAGAGGAATAGAAGGGGTGGCGAGCAATGGTGCGCGTTCGCCAGATCGCCGCCGTGCGATTCTGGCTAAGATCAATTGAGTCCCTGCGTGTACGAACCCCGCGGCGACGGCCTGCACACTCCTCCTGCCTGTTGCTATCCCCAACATCGTGCGGTGGCAGACAGCGACCCTAACCGCCCATTCTTAGAAAAACATAGTCGGATGAATAGGGCACGCTCAGGAATGCTCCAATCTGCTCACACACGCCGTCAGCGGAGCCACCCTTGGTATTGATGCGCTGAATTGCCGAGGCGCCCGTGAGTTGCCCACGCTGCGAAACGACCTGGAGTTTAAGCAATCGGATGTCGTTGGGGGTCGAGCCCGCGGCGCGTCCAGCCACCTTCCCGACGACCATGCTGCCGTCGGCAAGTTCCCAGGTTGGGCCTGCGTAGTGCCGGCCGACGGTCGTGCCGTCGAGGAACAGCGAGGCAATGGGCTCCCGGAACTGCCAGACAGACTTGCCGTCGCTATCAGCCTTGCACTCGTAGATCTGTGCACCCTGCGCATGAAGCGTGACCATGCTCGCCTCGCCGGGCGCTGCGGCAATCGCCGCGGGCACCCGAGCATTCGCCCGCGGTGCGCACGGCCACCCGACAGAACTGGCTTCCTCAACGCTGTGCATATGTCCAGCCATTACGTCATGAAGTCGCTCGCCAGCTCATCCAGAATTGACCGATGCGATCGGAAACTGCGCAAAAAAATCGCGCTGTGTGACTGAATGCACTATCCACGGCCGTACGGTATGGCGCGACAATCTGGGTGAGAACGGTCTCTCACCTTGATTGTCGGGCGCCCACATAAGCCTACTTTGGCGAGGGACGCGTAATGGGTAGGACATCGCGCATATAGGCTGCGAGCGCCGCACAAAAGTTCTGAGCATAGTTTGGCATGGGACGCCGTTTGTCCCACTGGATGAC
>Ga0111538_10006869_pt1 | contig 15365 bp, 14 predicted proteins | sample SoiMethybrSBSTD1_FD_79669 | JGI IMG/M metagenome (GOLD analysis project Ga0111538, IMG submission 79669) | Bulk soil microbial communities from a Populus tree surrounding site in Tennessee, USA - Soil MetaG P. TD hybrid SBSTD1 (version 2)... | ecosystem: Environmental > Terrestrial > Soil >...
GATTTTCTAATCTCCTTATTTCAGTTTCTCTTGGATCCTGTGATTGAGCCATTTGAAAACTGAACGTCAAACAGAATAGAAATAACAAAGGACTTCTGAACTGCTTCATGGTTTTAAATATTTGAGGTTAAACTTTCACGTGCTGCTACCGGTGCTTTTGGACCTAATGAATTTTTATCTACTTAGGCGGTTCGGATAGGTGACCCCAACGATGTGTATATAAAGTGTCAGCCGTTGATGAATTAATTTAACTGCAAAATCTACGATAGCAAAATGAACCCAGATATTATTTACGTCTGATTGTTATGCTTGCCGCGCTTCATATTTCATGCGTCCTTTTCCTCAAATCCAAACGATGACCTTGAAACTCAGCCCCGCCATTATTCACCCAGTTGGGTGCTGTCTTTGTTTTGACGAATCTCTCTTGTTTCGATTAACTTGTTAAGCTTGTCTATACATTCCTTTCTTGTTTTTTTATAGGTCAAAGTCAAATCCTGACCTTCATAGTAGTCAATGAGTTCATCTAATTCAGCGTCCATTAAGTCTGAAATGTCCTTAAATCTTATTGACTCATCGAAGCCTTCACCCGGTTTCGGATTTTCCAATTCCTTTGAAATTTCTTTTGCCGGTTCATTGTCAAGTTTAACGGTTGCGTACTTCCCTTTTGTCAAACTAGTCAACCCTCTCATGGCTAAGTATTCTTCGATGACACTTTCATCAATCTCTATCAGCCCGGACCCAGCCCAATGTCTATCGGTCCCATTTTTCTTTACTCCGGATATCCAGTACTCGTCTCCAGTTTCCAGGTCGATGTGATTACCTGAAATCCCCTGAATTCTACAGAATACCTGGCCGTTAAAGTAAACTGTCTTTCGAGTCCGATTATAAAATCCATTTCCGATCCAGGCTGGCCCATTGTCACTGTAACCAGTCTTTAATTCAACGTAAATAAGTTCTCCCTTCATCAGTAAAAATTTCGCCCAACGCTGGCACTCCTTTCATGTCAACTCGTATGTAGTCTGGTTTTAATGGCGCTAACGTACTGAAACACCTCCTGAAAACTTGATTCCGAATATTGCTCTCCGTTTACCCTTCAACAGCGACCCGACTGTTCTGCAAAGTCCTAAATACTCCTCTAATAATTTTTGTAACCGATCGGATAGTGACATCACATGGTCTTTTGCCGCCCTTGCCTGGAAAAATTCACTTGTAACCTTCCCGGGCCATTCGTTCCAGAAAAGGTGGTATCAGGTTGCCAGAGTACGCTACTTTCGAGCCGTTATAGTATATTTAGCAATGCCCTCATTGGTCCCAGGATTTGAATACGACATCTTCATCAGCTATCGTCACAAAGACAATAAGTATGACGGCTGGGTAAGCGAGTTTGTATCCCATTTGAAAGGTGAACTGGAAGCCACCTTCAAGGACGAGGTATCCGTTTACTTCGATGCAAATCCCCATGACGGACTGCTGGAAACGCACAACGTCGACAAAAGCCTCGAGAACAAACTTAAGTGCATTATCCTGATTCCCATCGTTTCACAGACGTATTGTGACCCGAAGAGTTTTGCCTGGCAACATGAATTTTGTGTGTTCAATAAAAAAGCCAAAGAGGATTCTATTGGTCGCGACATTAAGCTTGCGAACGGAAACGTAGCCAGTCGAATTCTGCCTGTAAAAATTCATGATCTGGACCAGGAAGACAAAGCGACTCTGGAAGAAGAACTCGGTGGTGTTCTTCGATGTATAGAATTCATTTACAAATCCGCTGGCGTGAACCGTCCGTTGAAACCTAACGATGACCGGGCCCAAAACAGCAACCATACTTATTACCGCGACCAGATCAATAAAGTAGCCAATGCGGTGAAGGAAATTGTGCAAGGTATATCTGCCGGCGAAAAGCCTGTCAAGGCTAAGCCAAGACCTGCATTACATTACCCTGAAAGTTCGGGAAGAAAAATTAAGGTGCCAATCTGGGTTTCCTTGTTAGTCTTGACGCTCGGCCTGACCGGCTACTATGGATTCTCGAACTGGGTGCGCCAGAAAGAAGTCATTGCAATCAGGAATGGATCAATCGCGATACTTCCCTTTGAGAATCAAACGGGACGCAACGACCTGAATTCAATCGGGCAGGTTGCCTCTGACTTCATTTCCACAAAGCTGATTCAAAATCAATTCTGGAAAGTGATGCCCACGCAGGACGTTTTCAGACAGACAGTGTATTCCGGCGTCGTTACTAATCCTGAGGCCGAAAAGAAAATGTTGGACCAAAGGCAGCTGGATTACATTGTACTCGGGCATTATAATTTGATCGGAGATAGTGTGTTGCTAGTGGCTTCGGTGAATGACGTGAGACAGAACAAAGTTCTTTATACTACACCCATAATAAAGTGCATCACCACGAATCCAATGAAAGCAGTGAACGACGCCCAGCAATTCATTCTAGGGTACTTAATGTTCTCTTCTGAAAAACAAAACACAACGACACGTCCACCAAAATACGACGCGTATCAGGCGTATTTAAAGGGAATGGAACTTTGGACAAAAAACAATGTAGTCCCCGGCAGTATCTCTCTGAGAACAGGTTCAGAAATTGAAGATCATTTTATGAAGTCCATTTCGCTGGACCCCGATTTCCTGCCACCTTATTTTAAATTGTCAGAATTGTTTTCCCTTGACCGAAAAATCAATCGGCTGGATTCGATCCTGCGTGTGCTTGAAACCAAACAAAAGTTTTTTTTAGAAGGAGATAACTTCAATTATAACATACAAAAACTCCTGCTCGCCAGAGACTACGATGCGCTTGAGCGATTTTTGTTGACCAAGGCGGATGTCGGCTCAAGTGATTTCAGACCCTACTTTTTGCTTGGGGTTAATGCTGTGTACCGGCAAAATAAACCACGCAAAGCATTAGAGTACCTTGATCTTTGCGACTTAGAAGAATTTGATTTTGAAAATAAGCCATCCGATCAATCGCTATTTGCAGTCAAAGCCTCGGCGCTAATGAAGCTAAATCGTTTTAAGGATGTGGTGGCATTGACAGACGGTCTTGGCTTCAAGATCAAACTACACGAAATCTCCACCAGACGTTGGCAGTCGCTATACTTCCTCGGACAAATAGATCAGGCCGAAAAAGAACTAGGTGATTATCTGCGCACAGTAAAACCTGACAGCTATGGACTTTTAATCCCAAGCATAGCATTATTTCGCGCTGCGCAACTACGGGGTGACACGACATCGATGGGTAAATTCTATAGACAATTCAAGCAGTACATTCAAGGTTGGGACGAAAGAGCAATGGAAAAAACATTTCTCAAATTTGCGTATGCTGTCATGATGTTCAGGGCTAAGGATAATATCGAGGAAGCCGAAAGGCTCTTGCAACAAAATTTGCCTGTTGTCGACAGGCCAAGGCGAGTTCATCAACTGGGATTGCTTTATGCAGCGACGGGCCGGGAAGCCAAGGCCAATGAAATAATCCAGGCTATATTAGCCATGGAAAATGAATTTAACACCGGCATCATCCGCTACTACGTAGCAAAGATCGAGGCGGAGCTTGGTCATAAAGAAAAAAGCGTGGATTATCTTCGCCAATCCATCGCCCGAGGAAATGAGTATCGTGAAGATCTATACCAGTTCGACGGTGATTTAAGAAACTTGTTAGACTATCCGCCATTCATAGAATTGGTAACACCAAAAGAATAAATTTTAATTAATTGTGTTTTCGCATCCTTTATCAAAAATGAAAAAATTACATATCCTATTGCCCATCCTGTTTGCGCTTTTGCCAATTCTCGCTACCGCGCAACAAAACTCGGAGGTTATCGACCTCAAGAAACACAAGATAGTGATTCAATTTGCTGACAACGATTCGTTGGCGCAAGTCCGCGTCACACAACAGATCGGTAACGTACTTCGCTGTTGGCCAAATGCTGAGATCGAAATAGTGTGCCTTGCCGGTGGACTGGACCTTTTAATGACCAGCAAATCAAAAGCGAGCAAGGAAGTCGCAGACTGGACTGCAAAGGGGATGGTATTTGCAGCCTGTAACAACACCATGAAGAACAGGAATATCACGAAAGAAGACTTGCTTAGCCAGGCCGTTGTTGTTCCATCAGCCATCGTAGAACTTGCCACGAAACAGGAACAGGGCTGGTCTTATTTCAGAAGCGGAAAGTGAATTCCTGAATCAGATTCCAACGGAAACCTGATTGCGAATCTGCGCGCAAGGATCTGTTGGAACCTTGGAGAATGAGGAACCCGGACATGATGGTCATTTCTTATGGAGCAGATCAAAAACATGAGTATACTTGACCGTTAAGCTCCGATTGCTAACCTCCCCTCCCCTATACACATCGTTGTATACAATAAACAATCCCGTATTCGCCTGCTCCAGCAAATTAAACCGGATGTTCAACGACCAAAGATCGGCTTCACTGTTGTATTGAATAAAACTCTGAAGGTTAATGCGCGGTTTGAAAGAATAGGTTATGCGCGCTCCAAAAATAGTAGCGAGGAAATCTCCGTCGGGTAAATGAACATCATTCAAAGCAAGGCTGTACTCCGAATTGAATTTGTCCCCTACCCGTATTCCTAGTGTACCCGTATTGAGATATCGCGTTCCACCAAACGAGCCTCCTAAAATCGAACGTGTGCTAAGGTAGACGGGTTTGCTCATGTTGGTCATAAATACAAGTTGCAGTTCCTGGTGGTGATACGTTCCCACTGGAACAAAAACGTCCTCAGAAATTTCAAAGGGTGTAACTACTCCCTCCGTTGTAAAATTTATTCCGGTGTGAATTTCCAGACCATTAATCCAGGCCCAGTGATTGTCAACATGGAGGTAGCTGGTCTCCTGAAATCCACTGAAGTTCCAATACCCCCGGTAATTAAAGTGGGGGCGAATTTCCAGCAGTCCAAACTTTCCATTCATACGGATCTGCTTAAATACCGAAGCCTCAGGTTTACGGTAGGCGGACCGTAATAAGAATCCGACCTCAGGATTAAAACCCTGGCCTACCTCTGAATATCCCAGCGTGGAGCGAAGGCCATTCCATTCATAACTCGCCAACAGTTTGAAAGCCTGTTCGCTGGAAGTTGTATCCGGTGTCTGAGTCTGCGCATAAAAACCGGAGATCGTCGCTTTTTTTCCAATACCCCACTTGCCATCAACAGCGTATGTGCGGTTATAATCCTTGTCCTTCTCTCCCATTCCCTCCCGGTTAATAAAGATCGCGCCGAGCGATGACCGCTGAGCGAGCTGCTGGTTTATCCGCGCTACGGTGAAGTTATTTTGTTCGATTGCAAGCTCGCTCACATCGTCGGTAAACAAACTTAAAAAGCCAATGTTAGTGTTTTTGATTTTTCCAGAAAGGCGCGCACCGCCAATGATCGGAACAATTTCTCCCTCCGGCCCGATACCAATCCGGCGGCTGAAAAAAAGATCTACCTCTCCCGGACTTCCTACTGAAAACTGGCCGGCATTCTCTAAAAAGAAGGGACGCTTTTCAGGGAAGAATAAATTAAAGCGGTCGAGGTTCACTTGCTCTTGATCTACTTCCACCTGCGCAAAGTCAGTATTATACGTTAGGTCGAGCGTCACAGCCGGCGTTATACTGTATTTCACATCGGCGCCGAATTCAGGTTTGAATTTCGTTTCGGACGGATCCGCTTCGAAATCCCTTGAAACGCGTCCCAGCGCATAGGGAATGAGTTTTAAATTTCCGGGACTTTGAAGGTTCAATCCAGTTAAAGTCCCCTCCAGCGATAGACGTTTGAGATCGAACTGAATGGGCAATGGTGCCCAATACGCGATCTCATTTGTCTTACGAATGTTGCGCTGAAAATTTATTCCCCAAACTTGGTCTTTGCCTGAAGCAAAACGGAGTGTTCTCAAAGGGATAGCAAATTCTGCACTCCAACCAAAATCGCCGACCAATGCTTTCACGGACCAGGAGGCGTCCCAATTCAAATTAAAACCACCGATAACGCCTGCCTGCAGACGCGCAATGGAAAAATTCCCTTGCCCCTCGTTGTCTACTTGTCCGTCGTATTCAATACCAATTGAGTTGGTACCGAACATAAAACCATTCTGTCCATCGTGGTAGGTGTCCAGTATAAACAGAAAACTGTCGGTATTGTCTAATGTTGCATCTCTGCGTGCATCGGAGACAACCAGCTTTTGAGGTTCCGCATCATAACAAACTACAGACAAATAAAAAGTAGTTGCCGTATAGCCAATACGGATTTCTGTTTTTTCCGAAGCGGGGTATCCTGCGTTTGGTTTAGTTTGCCAGAGTTGATCGATGGGTGTCAGATTTTTCCAAACCTCATCCTGAAGCACATTGCCATCGATTATCGGGTCACGTTCCAGACTGTATGATTGTGCCGTGGGTCGTTTCGTAATATCGGGCATGTTCACGATATCCTGAGTTCTTCCAACTTCCTCAAAACCCATGACTAAAATCAATTGAAGGTACAGACGTGGAGCGATACGGCTGCTGGCCATGTTATCCGGTAATTTAATTTCTATTAATATAAAGATTATTAAAAGAGAAATGGACTTAACTTATATAAGCGAGAGCTTGAGTATAGGTATATTTGAATATCCATTTTCGTCGGTATAATACTATTGTTACATTGTGGGCAAAACTCGATAGTTATGTCAGGCCCCTGGCTTAAAGAAAAATCAATTGTCATTATAGGTGGAACTACGGGAATCGGTTTTACCGCCGCACTTGCATTTGTTGAGCATGGAGCAAACGTGGTCGTCGTTGGCCGGAATCCCGAAAGCGTAGCAAAAGCAAGTTCCGCCTTTGGGGAACGTGGGATTGCTATGGGCGGCGATGCATCAAATCCGGACACGGCAACACAGGCAATCGAACTTTGTATAAAAAAATTCGGCAATTTTACGGGCCTCTATCATGTTGCCGGTGGAAGCGGTCGCAGGTTTGGTGATGGACCGCTGCATGAACTTTCATTGGACGGATGGAATCTAACCATTTCATTAAATCTCACGTCCCTCATGCTCTCGAACCAGGCAGCCATAAAGTTTTTTCTACGACATAAAACTTCTGGCACCATTCTGAACATGGGGTCTGTGCTGGGCTTCTCCCCTTCACCAAAGTATTTCGTAACCCACGCTTATGCAGCGACTAAATCCGCAGTGATAGGATTTACAAAATCCATCGCCTCGTATTATGCTGCGAATAATATCCGGATCAATGTCCTAACGCCAGCGCTAGTGGAAACTCCCATGGCACAACGCGCAGCCAACGATGAGCTCATCTTGAGCTTTATCAAAACAAAACAACCCCTGGACGGTGGACGGATCAGCCAGCCGGTGGACCTGAACGGCGCGGCAATCTATTTTATGTCTGATTATTCCAACTTTACCACCGGACAAGTTCTTGCTGTGGATGGAGGGTGGTCAATTAGCGAAGGTCAATATTAAACTATTAAGTTTCAGTCATGCAATTACGCGCTATCGGTATCGATTTGGGATGCACCAACATAAAAGGTGTCTTAATTGAACGCGACGGCACAATTTTAAAAGAATCAAAAGCCGACACCAATGAACAGGATTCCAGCCACTGGAAAAGTGCTGTTGCAGCGATGGTGAATGGTTTTATGAAAGACTCAGGCAGCACGGTAGATGCTATCGGGCTGTCCGCACCCGGGCTCGCCGATATAGAAAATAAGTGTATCTCCATCATGCCTGGAAGATTACCCGGCCTGGAAAATTTCATCTGGTCTGACCATATCAAGCAAAAAGTATTTGTGCTCAACGATGCCCATGCTGCAATAATGGCTGAGGCGGCCTTTGGAGCAGCAAAAGGACTTCAACATGCCGTATTGTTATCCCTGGGAACCGGCGTGGGCGGAGGAATATTGATCAATGGTCAACTTTACCAGGGCGTCTTTCAGATGGCAGGTCATATCGGACACACTACTGTCAATGCTGACACCCTTAGCCAGGACGTTACGAATATGCCTGGAAGTATAGAAAACGCGATTGGAAACCTAACCCTTCCTGCCCGGTCTTACGGAAAGTATCACACAACGGAGGACTTGGTTAAAGATTATCGGAAGGGTGATGCCATAGCAACGTGGGTATGGCTAACCTCCCTTCACAAGCTTGCCGTGTCCATCGCCTCTATCATTAATATTCTTTCGCCGGAAGCTGTAATATTAAGTGGAGGAATTGTCCAGGCGAACGACGCCCTGTTGAATCCACTGCGCGAATTTCTGCAACTATATGAGTGGCGGCCGGGCGGAAAACAGACGCCAATTAAATTAGCACACTTTTCTGACCGCGCAGGTGCCATCGGTGCTGCCGGCTTTGCTTTTTCCAAAATAAACAACATGTCATGACACCCACACAAGACTATCTGCAAAAGTGCAGTCGCATAACAGAAGTTGTATTGAAACAGGAGGCGTCGATCCTACGTGCTGCCCAGACGTTTTCAAAAACCATACTATCGGGACGCATGGTTCATGTCTTTGGGTCGGGCCACAGCCGCATCATGGTTGAAGAAATGTGGCCACGGTATGGTTCATTCCCGGGATTTAATCCAATCGTGGAGCTTTCACTTACCTTTCATAATCTCGTCGTCGGGGCAAACGGCCAACGGCAGGCCATGTTTTTGGAGAACATACCGGGGCTGGCCGAACGTATCCTTAGAAACTTTGATCTGAGCAAGCAGGACAGTGCCCTCATTGTCTCGTCCAGTGGCTGTAATATTGTCCCGATTGAGATGGCCGAACTTTTTAAGAAAGAAGGAATACCTGTCGTTGCCGTACTTACTCAACAACATTCCGAAAAAAGCAAAAGCAAACGTGCCGACGGAAAAAAACTCGGTGACTTTGCGGACATTATCCTTGATACTGGCGCCCCCGTTGGCGACGCGATGGTCTATGTCGACGGACTCGACACACCCGTATCCCCTGGTTCGACAGTTGGCGGCGCCATGATCATTAATTGTATCAAAGCAGAAACAGCGAGATTGCTAACTGCCGCCGGACAACCGCCAAAAGTTTTGAGCGGTGCAGCCGTTGTCGGCGAAAAAAGAGCCGTTGAATTATTCGAGAGCGCCTATGACGAACACGCCCATCGACTCGCCCGCCTCTATGAAAATGTGAAACAGAAATAATGAAGCTATGCAACCCATTCCACTTCGAACAACCGTGATTGGAAGCTATCCTTTTCCAGGATGGCTTGAATTTGCTGTGAAGAATTTACACGAATTCGGAAATGCTGATAAAGAAGAAATGATTGAAGATGCTGTAATCGCAGCGATACACGATCAGGTTACGGCCGGCCTTGATGTAATTACCGACGGCGAACAAACGCGACTTGATTTTAATCTTTCGTTTTATGGTTACTTGAAAGGAATAAAAGAAAATACCGACGACCTGCGGAAATTTGGGCCCGCAGCGCACGATCAGCGCGGCAAAAATTCAATTGTCGAAACTTTAGCAGCGCCGAATGGTCTGGGGGTCATAAAAGAATTTAAACGATTGCAGCGACTGGCTCCTGCCGGTCCGGTATTAAAAGCAAGTGTTCCAGGTCCGTATACATTAAGCGGCCGTCTATTACCCAATACACAATACCCAGACCGTTATGCCATTACCGAGGCCTTATTACCATTTATAAAAAAGGAATTGGAAGATCTGGTAGCAGCCGGTTGCAAGGAGATCACAGTAGATGAACCCTCTATGAGCTGTTATGCATACAAGGAGGACACCAAACGGTTTGTGGATATTTTTAATCGAACTGTTGGTTCCATCTACGGCAAATGCAGACTGTCCACACATATGTGCTTTGGAAATTTTAAAGGCAGACCTGTTGGCTACCGCAGTGTCAAGCCGATGTTGCCACATTTTCTGGATCTCAAGGTCGACGAGATACATATTGAATTGGCGAACCGTGAATTTGCCGAAATTGAGTTATTGAAAGAATTCGCGCAAAAGATGGATGTCGCTGTCGGCATTATTGACGTAAAAAATTATTATATCGAAACGGTGGATGATGTGGTGGCACGAATCAAAAAATGCCTTGCCTATGTGCCCGCTGATAAGCTTGCTGTCGCACCGGATTGCGGACTAAGTCAAACAGCGCGCTGGGCATCCCGGCAAAAACTAAACAACATGGTAGCTGGCGCAAAAAAGATGCGCGAGTCTTTATAACAATGGAAGCTCATCTAATTCCTGCTTTTTGCAAGGATGTCGAGTTGCAACGACAGGTCCATACGGCTAGAGAGGGTGCAGCGCGAAATTACTTTGATATCTGGTGGCTAGGTCAAAGTGGTTTTCTTGTCCAGTGGAACGGTGTAGTGGTTTTGTTCGACCCCTATCTTTCCGACTCCCTCACTAAAAAATATTCAGGAACTTCGAAGCCACATGTAAGGATGAGCGAACGTGTCATCAACCCTGAACTATTAAATCAAATTGATATTGTAACGTCCAGCCACAACCACACGGATCATCTCGACGCTGATACTTTGATCCCGCTGTTGCGCGTAAATCCCGGAATTACCTTTATTATTCCCGAGGCGAATCGTGAATTTGTTTGTGATCGCGTGAAATGCCCGCTCGATTTTCCTGTAGGCCTCAACGACAAACAATCCGTTGTTGTGAAGGAATTTTCTTTTCACGGCGTTCCTGCGGCACACAATACCAGTGAGCGCGATGAAAAAGGACAGTGCAAATTTATGGGCTTTGTACTCAGGTTTGGAAAATGGACCTTGTACCACAGTGGTGATACGTTGTGGTATGATGATATGGTTGATGTGCTGAAGCCGTTCGATATTGATGTTGCCTTTCTTCCGATTAATGGAAATGATCCATCCCGTGGTGTCGCGGGAAACTTAAGTTGCGCGGAAGCAGCCAAGCTCGGGCATCAGTTAGGCGTGCGATTGGTCATCCCCCACCATTATCATATGTTCGAGTTCAATACAGCGGACCCCGACAATTTTGCAGCTGAGGCGAGAGCGCTATCCCAACCGTTCCGGATTTTAAAATTGGGTGAACATTTGATTTTTCCGACATAGCTTTCAATTCCTATGTCAAATACAAGGGTATTGTACTTGGAACGTTCATAAACCGTAAAGTAAAAGTCACGGATCTTTCTGTTTCAAGGCCGTGTCCCATCGGTCCGAACGTTCTTTCGCGGTCGTCTCGTCAATACGAGTCGCAATTGTCCAAACATGACCAGCAGGATCCATTACCCAAGCGATCCGGTCACCCCAGAATTGATTCTGCGGCTGTATGATGACCGTAGCACCCTTAGCCACGGCTCGTTCAACTGTCTTATCTACGTCTTCGACATAAACGAAGATCACAACCGGGGAACTTCCGTCAGGCTTGGGCGCACGGCTCGGCATTGTGGGCCATTCACCTTCGATCATAATCATCTCTCTGCCGATTTTGAGGAGCGCATGTGCCATCATTCCATCTGGACCCAGTCGTCTATTGATTTCAACAGCGTCAAATGTCTCAACGCAGAAATCAATTTCAGCGGCACCGTCATTGCAAACTAACCTGGGAATAATGTGCGATGAGTTGTCAGGAATACCCTTTATTTTTTTTTCCATTTTTTAATGAATTTCTTAAGAAAAAATTAAGACTTAATTAATCAACCTCAAATAAACATTGTCGGTTATAATTCCAATTACCGCACCACGGTTGCAGCTTTAAGAAGTAAGGGAAATTGAAAAGGTGGCAGTTTTTTTTATTTTCTATTGCTTAGTAAAGACATGTTGTCGAATATATATTCTCCTGCCATTATTTCTTAAAGCTAATGTTGTGGGTTCGTTTGGTATTCCAGATTATCCACCTACTTTATTTTGAGAAACCGTTTGGCATTTCTGTACAAAATATCTTTTTTCTGATCTTGAGTTAGAAACTCGGCACTCAAAATATTTTCAATAGCTATTGAAATAGCATCAACCCAAACCATTTGGTCACTTCCAAACATAATCCTTTTTCCAAATCCCACTTGTACCAGTCTTCTCAAGTAGTCATGAAAATCTGCAACTGGTCTTGCCCAATCTATTGCCCCAAGATCAACATAGACCTGAGGATGGGCATACATGAGTGCAATCATGGCATCAGCCATGGGCCAACCTGCATGCATTACATAAATACGAAGTTTGGGGTGTCGTACCAGGACATCTTCTAAAAGCAAGGGATTACTAAGGGCCATCCTGTATCTGGGATAACCAATGTAAGGAGCACCGGGTGGGCCGGGGCCCATGTGAATGGCAACAGGTATATCATATTCTTCGGCTAATGTATAATAGGGTTCCAAAATGGAACTATCTGGTGCAATGCCATCATACTGAACAGCTATTTCACCAAAGACTTGAATCTTTCCACTTTCAAATGCGTCTCTGAGCCATGTAGTATCAGGCAGATTGTCGCCCCTTAATCCAAGACCGGTAATAAATAATTCAGGATTGCGCTTTTTCCAAAGCCACTGGGCTGTTGTATCACCGCTTATTACTGCTTTCTGGTAATTCCACTTCTTCATCTGTGTCATAGTCGCCTCATAATGTTTTTGAGCATTGTCTGCCGTTAAAGGCTTGCCTGTAACAGGATTTGCAACATGATACGTCCACCGCTCATCTTTTGTGTATACATGCATATGCATATCAATTACCGTGTCTTTAAATGTCTGACCATAGCAACGCAGAGAAGAAGCAACGATAATTAACCCCAATAGAGCTCGCATATTATTTCTCTTTTCGGAATCAGCCCTTATAAATGACGAACAACGGCCCGCATATAAGGCGTGTCGGTCCAAAGGACTCCTTCGGAGCAAACCATTTTAATAATTAATCATTAACTCTACCGGCATGACTTATATGCATTTTGTTGTATGCCGCACTTCGCGTTCACTATACTTTCATTGGTTCAGGTCTTGCGTGTCTAGGTTGATAAGCGCCAAGTTTACCGCCGCCAGGCAAAGTCAATTGGGTCAATAGTCCCCAACCTTGATCTTGAATCTCACTACAAGCAACTTTTTTCCTTGACACTTGTTCAACAAATATTTTTATATCGTCGCACATCAAATAGATTTCGTGATGGTCATTTTCAGAAGATGGGTGTACAGCAAGTTCCGAAGGTGGAAGCCCAAAAATTAGCCAACCCTGTCCAACGTCAACGTTTGTCAATTTCAGGATGTCTCGAAAAAATGCTTTGTCGGCTTCTGCGTCTTTTGAGTAAATTATTAAATGAATTCCCGTTGTCATTAGTTTTGTTTTGTTTATTAATTAATGTCGTCTTAGTGTGGCGTGCAACGTTTGTGCATGAGACGTGGTGGGGTTTCGAAGCGCATCACTGTCCCACGTGAACAAAACGTAATTTGAAAACTAAAACTACGAATTTACGCTGAACCCCGCCATGAATTATGCATTGTGTTGTGGGGCTTTTATTTGATCCACCCTATATAAGAATTGTCCTTGTCTACCTCGTATAAAACCAGTCTCCATTGTCCAGATTGACTTAATTGAACTACAGTTGTGAGTTTGTTGATATGCGCCAAATGGTTTCCTTCGATTATTTGATCAGAACAGTCGTCTTTCTTTTTCTTGTCATTTATTTCAGGTGAGGTTCTTAGTATTCCTTTGATTTTAAATGGCGTCACCTTGTCAACTTTAATTTCTGTGTTACCCCAATATGTTATTTCATTTTTGTCAATGCGTGAATCATTCCAAATTGTCACTTGGATATAGTCCGAATAGTAGTCACAACAACAAGATTTTTTTAAAATGTTAATTACCGTCTTGTCAACCACTTTTTCCAGGGAAACGACTTCTCCAGGATAGTCATGGATCAGTTTCAAAGTCTTCCCGTCGTTCAAAAATATTCCCGTCTGATCATATGGCATACATGGTCCGGAATAAATTAAATCTTTAAGACCATCATTGTTTAAATCAACGACATGATAGTAATCTTTCGTCTTTTTGTTATCAGGAAATTCAAAAGCATCAAAGTGATCATCACATAAGTACTTCACTTTCGGAAGTGTGGGAAAGTCTGTCGTATCATAAGTCAAAGGAATACCTTTGTCCAAAAAACTTAACCTTTTCTCAATGTCTGTAAGTATCTGAGCGTTGAGTCCAGCAACCAGTCCCAAAAAAATTATTGTTCGTCCGAGTCTCATAATTCAATGCCCCACAACTATTGAATATATGCACTGGCGCATATATTTCTATTTTGCATTGTGTAGTTCAGAGGTCAAGGTTGTCCAATCGACTTCTGATTTTTTCCAATCCTTTAATGGTAACATGAGTATAAATTTCTGTGGTTTTACTGGAACTATGCCCTAATAATGTTTGAATGTAACGGATAACAGTTCCATTTTCAATCAAAAGCGTTGTAAAACCGCGCCTCAATGTCTCCAATATCGCCGGATTCTTTACGCCTGACTTCTCCACGCATGCTTAATACTCGGCGCTTAAACCACCTTTCGCGCTGGTAAAACTTTCACTTAAGAAATTACATCACCAAAATCCTATCGTGATCTGTACTTGCCAATTAACATCTCGGAATATGCCCGGTCATTCTTGATCGTTCCAAAAAATTCATTCAAATATTTTCTAAGTCTTTCAGTTTCTTTCGGCTCAACTTTTAAAAGAAACCAAATGTTAGCAGTTAGGATGCAGTCCATTGTAGTTGAGTTCGTATAATATTCACTGTTTATTAAATGAAGTATTTATAGGGACAGCTTTTGTCAATGTTTGATAGACTACACAATATCTTTCAGTCAGTTTTGCAAGCGTTTGTATTTGCTCATCTGTCCCGTCGCTATCCAAAATAAATGAAAGACGAATGGCTTTAAATCCAACAGCTACGTCCTTGGATACTCCAAGCGTCCCCCGGAAATCTAAATCGCCTTCTGCATTAACTGTGCAATCTTTAATGTCAACGCCAATAGCTGTGGATACCGCGCTGAGGGTTACTCCTGCACAGGCGACTAACGCTTCAAGAAGCATATCTCCAGAACAAGCGAGTAAACCATCTCCTCCCGTTGCGGGATGAAGTCCTGCTTCGGCTAAAGCCTTACCGGTTGCAACTTTGCAAGAAATTCCCTCGCCAATTTTACCCTGCGCTTTAAGCGTTATTGTTGCCGAATCAGGTTGCTCTTGATACTTTTTTTTAATCGGAGCTTGTATGTTTTTAAGTTCTTCTGAATTCATTTGTCAATAATCTTTAAAATTCTTCTGCTTGGTCTGTTAAGTGTAACTTGATTGTCCAGACGTAATTTTCGCCCAACGACGTATGTATAAGCAGCGGCTCAGCCAGGAAGACTTGGTAAATGAGGACGAATGCCAAGCACGACTTGTACGCCACTATCAAAC
>Ga0111538_10006870_pt1 | contig 15365 bp, 16 predicted proteins | sample SoiMethybrSBSTD1_FD_79669 | JGI IMG/M metagenome (GOLD analysis project Ga0111538, IMG submission 79669) | Bulk soil microbial communities from a Populus tree surrounding site in Tennessee, USA - Soil MetaG P. TD hybrid SBSTD1 (version 2)... | ecosystem: Environmental > Terrestrial > Soil >...
CATCGCCGCGGCCCAGCGCATCGATCACCTGCTGTTCGCGTTCATGACGATGCTGGATGTACTGACGGAGAAGGGCGCCGGGGTCGTCGATGATCGGGCCGCGCGCCGGAAGCATGCGCAGCGGATCGAGGGCCAGGATGCGCTCGAGTGACGCGAGATACGCGCGCAAATCTCCGCTGAGATTCGCGGGAATCCACACCGTCGTTCCGTGTGCGGCGAGATCTCCACACAACAACGTGCGCGTGTCCTGGTGCCAGAAGCACAGATGATCCGGAGCGTGACCTGGAGTGTGGATCGCAACGAGACTGCTGTCGCCCGCCTCGACGATGTCGCCATCGCGCAGCGGCGACCATGGAGCCGGCCATTTGGCGTCGCGTTCCGGCCACGGCATCTTCCTGAAGCGGGTGCCCGGCATCCGCTGCAGGATTGCCGGCGCACCGGACGCGTGATCGGTGTGCGCGTGCGTGACGATCACCTGCGCCAGCGTCTGACCGGCAAGCGCGCGATCGAGCGCGTCGAGGTGCGCGGCCTCTCCCGTGCCCGCGTCGACGAGCGTCGGCACATGACCGGGAATCAGCCACGTCCAGTTGCCGTCGCCGGTCATCGGACCGGGGTTGCAGGCGTGTACGCCGATCGGATTCAAAACAGGACCTTCAAGCGCGCGTAGAGAAAGTCACGTCGCGCGAATCGCGCGAGCGTATCGTCGGGACTGATCCGAGGAAAGAGGAGCAGAGCGAGGAGCGCCATCGCCCCGCGGGTCATGGATCGATTCTGTGAATCACTTCACAATGGTGTCAAGTTACTGCGGAAATGGAGACGGAACGAGAGTGCCAGGTAGTAGATCGGGTAAATCAGGGACACGAGGAAGACCGCGCGCGACACCGCCGGATACTGCCAGAGCATCACCAGCATCAGCGCGCCCCAGATGACGCCGAGACCGTTGGTCAGATACGGCGCGACGCGCGACCGCGACGGGTAGACGTAGCGAATCGGCACGAACACCAGTATCGCCAGCGACACGAGAATCGCCGCGTTGATCGTCGCCGGAAATTTCGCCACGAGCAGATAGAACGTGACGATGTTCCAGTACGACGGGAAGCCGGTGAAGAAGTGATCGGTCGTCTTCGCGTCCGTGCGGCTGAAGCCGTACGCGCTCGACAGGAGCATCGCGCCGGCGACAGGCACCGCCCACGCTTCTGGAACCAGCAACGCACGCCACACGAACAGCGCCGGCACGAACACGTACGTGATGTAGTCGATGATGTCGTCGAGCTTGATCCCGCTGAACCAGGGAATGCGTTCCGCGACTCGTGCCCGACGAGCGAGCAGACCGTCGGTGGCATCGACGGCAACTTGTAACGAGAGCCAGAAGAACGCAGTGCGGTAGTCGTGATCGAAGAGGGCGACAACGGCGAGGAATGCGAGGACGGCGCCGCTAGCCGTGTAGAGATGAACGAGCCATGGGGCGAGCACTAGAGCCGTCGGACGGCTGCCGGAAAATCACGCCACACGGGCACGCCGCAGAAGTGAGTGCCTTCCGTGCAGCGAGGTGAGACCAGACCGTTGCGAATCACGCATGGCGGGCCGATATAGCGCCCGAGTCTCGGGTGCGCCGATCGGACCTGTTGAACCTCGTCCATCGACGCGAGATAGATCTCCTCCTGCGCGTTGAAGCACGTGCGCAGCGTCCATTTGTGCAACAGCGCGAGCAGCGATCCCGACTCGATGAAGCGCAGCGTCTTCGCATTCGGCAGCACGTACAGCGCGAACTCGAGCGGCACGCCAAGTTCGAGCAGCCGATTCTTCGCTCTCCACGCTTCGCGCATGGCTTCGTCGTAGACGGCCTTCGCCTGCGGGTTCGACGCGATCAGCCGCGGCGTGATGTAGTCCGGCTCGCGCGTGTCGGCGAATGTCATCAACGGACGCGATGCGGGCACCATCCGATGGCGCTGGTCCTGCGAGTCGGCCGTGTGACTGAGGCGCTTCTCGAAAACGTAGGTGGCGTGGTTCAGCGCCCGCATCAGCGGCGAGTGGTACGAGACGTTGAGCACGTCGAGCCGATACCGGTTGCGCGCCGGATTCATCACGCGCTCGATCGCCTCGTCATCCGACATCTCGTCCGCGCTCAACCCGAACACCGATCGCACGGCGTCGGCAACGATGTCCTCGGCCTCGGGCGAGGCATCACGCAGCCGTGACCAGCGGCCGTTCAATCGCGCGTCAAATGCCGTCGCGTACTTCTCTCCGCCTTCGCGCGGTCGCGGAAACGCGGTCTCCGGGACCGATTCCGCCGGGATCGAACCAAGTCCGACCTTGTCGAAGAAGTTCGGATCCCATTGCTTGACGAGCCGCACCATCTCGGAGATGACGACCTGCGCCTCGTGCGGCGTGTCACCCGTGTTCACCATCCGCTGCAGACGGTGCAGAACGATGCCCGAGACCGTGTGCACCATGGAGGTGAACGCCGCGATCGGAATGACGTAGCGGGCCGTCTCGATCGCGCGCTTCTCGGCATCCTTGTCGATCTGCTTCAGGCGCTCGGGCGGCGTGCTCGGGCGGACGTAGCGCAGCTCCTTCAGGATCGCGAGGGCGTCGTCTTTGAGGAGAGCGGAGAGCTCCGCATAGCGATCCCAGGCGCGGAGCACTGCGGCCTCGTAGATGTCGAGCGCCTCCCCCGAGATCGGTGGCACGAACGCGCGCGGCTCCTTCAACTTGACGTAGCGCTGGCTCGACTGCTCCGAGTTGTAGAAGGGGTACGAGTGGAGGAACGTCCAGACGAAGTGCCGCGAGATGTTCTCGAGCCCGAACTCGAAGTGCGCGTGCTGGTAGACGGTGTGGTGGCCCGCGTCGAATGTGAGGGAGCCGATAGTGTCGCGCTGCTTCTCGGTGACTTCCGTCGTCCCGATCACACGCGGCGAGTAGCAGGTGCGCGCGGCGGCAATGGCGCCATCGTAGGGCGAGGTCGGCGCCGTCCGCAGTGTGACGATCGGTTGACCGCTTGAAAGCACGAGCGCCCAATTATAGGTGATTCGTGATCTGTGATTGGGTTTGGTGATTGGCCATTTGTGATGGCGGCGCGACCAGGGTGAAGCAATCACCCAGGCCGACTCACCCATGCGTCGAATCACCGATAGTTCATAAATGCAAATCGCACATCGCCAACGAATCACCAATCACAGATCACGAACCACAAATGATCTAGTCGTCGTCCTTCGCGTGGAACCGCGAATACTCGTCGAGGAACGTCAACGACTTCATCGACGTCATCCGATCGAAGAACAGGACGCCGTCGAGATGGTCGGTCTCATGCTGCGCCACGCGCGCCGGAAAGTTCTTCAGCCGCAGCTCGACGCCTTTCCCATTTCGGTCGAGCGCCTTCACGTCGATTTCGGTGAAGCGCGGCACCATGCCCCGGATGTCCGGGATGCTCAGGCACCCCTCCCACCCCTCCTGCGTTGCCGTGCCAACGGGCGTAATCTCCGGATTGACCACAACAATCGTTTCGCTCTCGGGATTCGGCTCGTCGTCCAGCAACGCAACGAACAGGCGCAATCCCTCGTGGATCTGCGGTCCGGCCAGACCGACGCCGTGATACTCGTGCATCGTGTCGATCATGTCGTCGACCAGCTTCTGGAACAGCGGATCGCGGAACGCCGACCGGTCGACTGCCCGCGCGCGCTCACGGAGCACCGGATGCCCCATCCGCGCGACTTTGAGAATGGACATGGAAAACAGGATATAGGATTCAGGAGACGGGAATCCGGGTCAGGTATCGGGATTCGGGAATCAGGAATCAAAAATGCTGCCGCACGATGAACGACCGTACGCGTTCTGCCCCATGTGCGGCGGCGATCTCGAAGCACGGTCGGTCAAGACCAGCGAGCCAGAGCGACTCGTCTGCACGCGCTGCGGCTTCATCTTCTACCTCGATCCCAAGGTGGCGGTCGGCACGATCATCACCGATGACAACGGGGACATCCTGCTGGTGCGCCGCGCGATCGAGCCTGGCTATGGCAAGTGGGTCTTCCCGGGCGGCTTCGTCGATCGCGGCGAAGAAGTGCTGGTCGCCGCGGTACGCGAGGCGCGCGAGGAAACAGGGCTGGACGTCCGACTGGAACGCCTGCTCAATGTGTATTCGTACAAAGGCTCGGTGCCCGTCATCATCGTCTACACGGCGACGATGATCGGTGGGTGCCTGGCGTGCGATGACGAGGGGCTGGAGGCGAGGTTTTTTGCTCCGGAGACCATCCCGTGGAACGATCTGGCGTTCCGGAGCACGCGCGAGGCGCTGGCGGATTTTCTCGGCGGACGAACGGGCGTGCCCGTTCACCCGCCGGTCATGCAACGGTGACGTCCTTCGACAGATAAACGTCCTGAATCGCGTTGAGCAGGCCGACGCCTTCCTTCATCGGCCGCTGGAACGCCTTGCGACCGGAGATGAGACCCGTACCGCCGGCGCGTTTGTTGATCACCGCCGTCTTCACCGCTTCCTTCAGATCCGTTTCACCCGACGACGCGCCGCCCGAGTTGATCAGCGGCGCTCGTCCCATGTAGCAGTTCGCGAGCTGATAGCGCGTGAGATCGATCGGGTTGTCCGATGTGAGCTGCGAGTAGACGGCCTTGTGCGTCTTGCCGAAGTTGATCGCGGTGTAGCCGCCGTTGTTCTCCGGCAGCTTCTGCTTGATGATGTCGGCCTCGAGCGTCACGCCGAGGTGATTGGCCTGACCGGTGAGGTCGGCCGAGACGTGATAGTCCGTCTCCTTCGTCTTGAACGCGGGGTTCCGCAGGTAGCACCAGAGCACCGTGAACAATCCCAGCTCGTGCGCCTGCTGGAATATCGCCGACACTTCCTGGATCTGTCGCTTCGATTCCTCGGAGCCGAAGTAGACAGTCGCGCCAACACCCGCCGCGCCCATGTCGAACGCCTGCCTGACGCTGGCGAAGCGGATCTGGTCGTAGGTGTTCGGGTAGGAGATGAACTCGTTGTGATTGAGCTTCACGATGAACGGAATCCTGTGCGCGTACTTGCGGGCGCAGGATCCGAGGACGCCGAGCGTCGAGGCGACTGCGTTGCAGCCCCCTTCGATCGCGAGCTTCACGATGTTCTCGGGATCGAAGTACGCCGGGTTGGGCGCGAAGGATGCTCCCGCTGAATGCTCGATGCCCTGATCGACCGGCAGGATCGAGACGTAACCAGTTCCGGTCAGACGGCCGGTGCTGAACAGCCACTGCAAGGCGCCGAGCACCCGAGGCGGTCGATCCGTTTGCGTGAAGATCCTGTCGACGAAATCGGGACCCGGCAGGTGCAGCGTGTCCTTTGGAATCGTGCGGCACTCGTGCGTCAGCAGCGCCGCGTCGTCTCCGAGAATGTCCTCGATGCGACTGACAGACTCGGCCATTGTTCCGGTTACTGGAGCCACGATGTCACCTCTCTCACCCGGCGATCCTAGCAAAAAACCCAAAATCCAAATCCCAAATCCCAAACTCCAAATCCAAAAACGGCCTCAATTCAGCACTTGTTGGAATGGCCGATCATTTGGGCGTTGGGATTTGGCATTTGGTCATTGGGATTTGGAAAACGGAACTCCTCGATCACCGCATCACGGACGGCGGTTTCCACAATCTCGTTGGTTGGCAGACTCTGTTCCGCAGCTTCAATCGCCTGGAGACGCGCACGCGTCTGGGGATTTCGCGGTGTGAACAGCGTGCAGCAGTCCTGATCGGGAATGATCGATATGAGATAGGTGCCGATGCTCTGCGCCTGTGCGGTGATCTCATCCTTGTCCATACCGATCAGCGGCCGGAACACGGGCAACGTCGCGACGCTGCCGATCACGGCGAGGTTCTCGAGCGTCTGCGACGCGACCTGTCCGACGACCTCGCCCGTCACCAGCGCCTGAGCGTTTCGGGCGCGCGCGATCTGTTCCGCGATGCGCATCATCAGGCGACGATAGATAACGACGCGCATGGGACCGGGGACGGCAAGCACGACCTGCTGCTGGATCTCACCGAATGCCACCAGATACAGGCGTGAATGCTGCTGCCACCGCGTGAGCACCTGCACGAGCTCACGGGCCTTGTCCTGCGACGCACGCGACAGAATCGGATAGCTGTGGAAGTGGACGAACGTCACGGCGCAGCCGCGCTTCATCATGCGGTGCGCGGCGACTGGTGAATCGATTCCACCGGACAGCAGACAGGCAACGCGACCTGCGGTGCCGGTCGGCAGGCCGCCAGGTCCACGTTCCTTGCCGAAGAAATAGAACGACTCGTTCGTCAGCAGCTCGACGTGGATGACGAGATCGGCATTCTCCAGGTCGACGCGCCAGCCACGCGCCTCCTTGATGCGGCCGCCGACCTCCCGTTCGATTTGCGGCGAGGTGAGCGGATAGCGTTTGTCCGCTCGTCGCGCGGACACACGAAAGCTCGTGCAGGTGCGATCTCCGAGATCCGTGAGAATCGCCGAGGCGATCGCGTCGAGGTCGAGTGTCGACCGTCCTGCATGGGAGAAGTTCGCGATCCCGAAGGTATGCCGGATCCGATTGCCGACTTCCTCCGGCGATGCGCCCGGCCCGAGGACGACCTCGATCCGCCCCATGAGGGCGCGCACCTCGCGGACGTCGAGATCGCTCACCGCGCGCCGCAGGTTGCGTACGAGCCGGCCAAGGAACCACGGCCGGTTCTTCCCCTTGAGCGCGATCTCCTGGTAGTGAATGACGATTGAATTCATTGTCGAACGAACGCGAGTGCGGCGTCGGCCGCGCGATGGCCGCTGACGACGGCGCTTTCGATCGTAGCGGGAAGACCGGTGTCGATCCAATCGCCCGCGAGAAAGAATCCGGGGATCGCAGTCTCCGTCCCCGGTCGCGGTGGCTGGCCCGGTGCCACCGAAAACGTTGCGCGCTTCTCGCGGACGACGACGGCGCGCTCGAGCACCGCGTCACGCGCCGCCGGGAGCGCCGCGGTGGCCTCCGTCATCGCCAGGTCGATCAGTTCCTGATTGCTGCGCGCGACGATGTGCTCGGCGCCGCTCGACACCAGCGACAAATGCGACGCGTGTTGACCAAATATCAGCCGCTTGTCGAACACCCACTGCATCGTCCGACCCGGTAAGCCGACGAAAGTCTGCGATGTGACGATCCGGTCGAACCACAGATTCACCGTGACGATCGGTGACGCATCCGTCGCACATGCGTCCTCGACGATGCGCTGCAGAGGCGAGGGCGGATCGATCAGCACGTCGGCGAGGGCATACCACGGCGTCGCACAGATCACTGCTGCCGACTCTGACCGCCGGCCGCGCACTTCGACGCTCGCTGCCGATCGCGGCTGTTCAGCAAACGGGATTGTCGCGGGCGAACCTGTTCGAACTTCGCCGCCGTGCTGTTCGATGAACCGCCTGGCAGGAATCGCATACATCTCATCGAGCGGCGTCCGCGGCAACGCGATCGCGGCGTCGCGAGGTGCGCCGTTGAACATGCGCTGCAGAACGACCAGAAAGCCCTCGGCGGCAGCGACGTCGATCGATTGATTCAAGGCCGCAACGGCCAATGGCTCCCAGAGAAGTTCAATCAAGCGTGGCGTCTGGTGATGAGCGATCAACCACTCGCGAACGGTCAGTTCGCAGGGTCGCTTAAAGGCGGCCCCCACACGTGCATCGCTCGAGGGCCGCCTCAAGGCAGCCCCTACACGCGCGATCGCAAGTCGGTCAGCCCACGTGAGCGCATCCCATTTCATCACCCCCGCCACCAGATGCCATGGCGCGGGAAGCGGCGGACACGATAAACGCGATGCGCGACCGCAGCGGTCGATCACGTCGACGGAGAGATTGCGCTGCAGATCGACGTTCGATTCCGCTCCAACGCGGCGCAGAAATCGGAACGTCTCGTGATAGCAGCCGATGAGGACGTGCTGACCGTTGTCGACGCGCTCACCGGTCGCTGGATCGGTGAAGGCCGTCGCGCGGCCACCAAGCGTCGGTCGCGCCTCGAGAACGAGCACGCTGCAGCCGCGTTCCGCCAGTAGAGACGCGGCGCTCAGGCCGGCGAACCCGGCGCCGATGACGATGACGTCAGCGTCCACCGCGGCGATCGTCGCGAACGCGCGGCACCGGATCGCCGCCAGCGACGCCGACTCCCTGAGATGTGCGAGGTGCGGGTCGCAGCATCGCCAGCACCCAGAGACGCAGCGCGATCAGCGCGCGATGCGGGCGTGGGACGCGGATACGCTGCGAGAACACGTCGTATCCGGCGCGCTCGATCCGCTCGAGGATCTCGAAGTAGATCGCGCCCATGATTTCCGCCGCGAGCAGACTCCGGCGATCGACGGCGGGCAGCTCCGCAGCGGCGCGGCGGTAATACTCGCGCGCTCGATTGCACTCGAACTGGAGCAGCGACCTGACCGCCGGCGTCACGACGCCGCGACCCAGGTCCGCGTCCGTCACACCGAAGCGCTCCAGATCTTCCGCTGGCAGGTACACCCGACCGCGGCGGTAATCAGTGGCCACGTCGCGAATGATGTTGGTCAACTGCAGCGCCATCCCGAGATCGACGGCGTAGTCGCGCGTCCGCGGATGCTGATAGCCGAATATCTCGACGCAGATCAGGCCAACGGTCGATGCCACGCGACGACAATACTCGGCGAGGGCGTCGAACGTCGGATAGCGTGCGTGGTCGAGATCCATCTCGACCCCGTCGATCAGCTCTTCGAACCGCGCGCGCGGCAGATTGAACTCGCGAATTCGGGGCTGCAGCGCCAGCCCCTGGGGCGTCTGCGGCGTGCCCGAGCAGGCGGCGTCCAGCTCGCGTCGCCACATCGCGAGCCGTTCCGTGGCCCGCGCTCTCGCGGACGGCGTCAGACCTCCATGCCACTCCGCCTCCGGCACGACCTCGTCGACCGCGTCGTCAACCGCGCGGCAGAAGTCCCAGACCGCGATGATCGCGGCGCGCTTCTGCGGCGGCAGCACGAGGAACGAGTAGTAGAAGCTGGTGTCGCGGCTCATCGCGCAGCACTTGTCCGCGGTAGCCCCGCCGAAGGCGGCCGCCAGGTGCAGAAGCGCCAGGCAAGCCAGAGTGCATCGCCCGCACCCAGCGTCGGCCGGTGCGCGAACGGATCGTAGTCCGCAACATGCAGGCGGTCCAGAATGCGCGTGCCGCCGAGCCAGACGGCGCGAAGCTCGTAGCGCAGCCGACCGCCAACGGCATCGCACAGCGGCCGCCCCACATTGAACAGCTCACGCGTCCGATCGGCGGCATCAGCCAATGCGGCGCGCCAGCCGGAAGGAAGCCCGCCGCCGACATTTCGCGCACCGTCCGCCTCCGCCAAGGCTTCGGCGAGACAGGTCTGGTCGGCGCCGCACTCGACGCCGGCCGCACGCAGCACGTCGGCAGGCAGATACACACGCCCTCGACGGGTGTCGATCGAGAGGTCCTGCCAGAAGTTCGTCAACTGCAGCGCCGAGCAGATCGCGTCGGACCATCCGTCGAGGCGATCGTCGCGATAACCGGCAATCCGCAGCACGAGTCTTCCGATCGGATTCGCGGATCGACGACAGTAATCGAGCACGTCGGTCCATGTCGCGTAGCGGCCAACGGTGACGTCCTGACGGAACGCGCTCAACAGATCCTCGAACAAGCTCACGGGCAGGGCTTTTTCCGCGATTGTGTTTCCTAGCGCCTGGAAGATTCGAATCGTGGCAGCGGGTTCTTCAGCGCGAGGAGGCGCAACACGTGGACCCGCAAGCGAATCGTGGAGACGTACCTCCCATCCATCGAGCAGCTCGATGCGGTGCGCCGCGGCGAGGCTGCCCTCGTCGGCGAAGTCGTCCGCGGCGCGCGCGAATGCGTAGACGGCGGCGACGTGCGGGCGCATGGCACGCGGCATGAGCAACGACGCAACGGGAAAGTTCTCGTAGTGCTCGCGGGCGATACGCTCGCACTCGGCGTACGCGCTCGACAGGTCGCTCACCATTCCGTTTCCGGAACGCCCGCTCGACGATTCACCGCTCGCGCCATGACGAACAGCAAATCCGAGAGCCGGTTCAAATACACGAGCACGACCGGATCGACGGCGTCGCCGCCGAGAGCCACAACGCGACGTTCAGCGCGACGACAGACGGTTCGCGCCATGTGCAGCAGCGCGCCCGGCAGCGTTCCACCAGGCAGGATGAACCCTTTCAAGGGCTCCAGTTCGGTCTCGAGACGATCGATCGTCTCCTCGAGGCGAGCGATCTTGGTGTCGCCGACGGCTGCCTTCGTCACTCGTGCAGCGATACGAGCGGTGGGGTCTGCCAGCTTCGCGCCAACGGCAAAGAGCTCCTTTTGAATCGTCTCGAGCGTGTCGGCCAGATCGCGGTCGACGCCGGCGGCACGAACGGCGCCGAGGCACGCGTTGAGCTCGTCGACCTCGCCGTATGCATCGACACGCGAGTCCGCCTTCGACACGCGCGTGTTGTCGAACAGCGACGTCTCGCCCGTGTCTCCGCCCTTGGTGTAGATCTTCAACGATGGAATTATATGAGGCGGATGCCCACTCCTTCCCTGCCGTCACCCGCGTCGCGCCGGCGCTTTCGCCGCGCGCTCCTGGCCTGGTATCGAGTGAACGGCCGCGATCTTCCGTGGCGGAAGACCGACGACCCCTACCACATCCTCGTGTCCGAGGTCATGCTGCAGCAGACGCAGGTCGATCGCGTGCTGCCGAAATACGAGGAGTGGCTGACGAGATATCCGTCGCTCAACGCGCTGGCCGCGGCGGACGAGGACGATGTGAGCGCGACGTGGCGACCGCTCGGCTACAACATCCGTCCGCGGCGACTGCATGCGATCGCACGTGAATCGGTCGAACGGTACGGTGGCCAGCTGCCCTCGGACGAAGCGACGCTGTTGTCGTTCAAAGGGATCGGCGCCTACACCGCGGGGGCGATCCGGAGCTTTGCGTTTCGCGAGCGCGCCGCGATCCTCGATACCAACGTCGCTCGCGTGCTGTTCCGCGTCTTCATCGCCCGCGGCGACGCGAAGAGTCATGCGATGCACAAGCATCTGTGGCAGATGTCGGAGGCGCTCGTCCCGCGCAAGCACGTGTTCGATTTCAACCAGGCGCTCATGGACTTCGGCGCGACCGTCTGTTCCGCGCGGAATCCGCGCTGCGCGGAATGCCCGATGCGACGACACTGCGCGTCCTTCCCCACGTTGTCCCGCGCGTGATCGTCGTCGCCGCCGTCATCGAGCAGGACGGACGGTTCCTCGTCACGCGACGCCAGCACGGAGTTCACCTTGCCGGCATGTGGGAGTTTCCGGGCGGAAAGATCGATCCTGGAGAGACACACGCCAACGCGTTGCGGCGCGAACTGCGTGAAGAGCTCGACACCGACGTCGATGTTGGTGAGCTGGTCTTCGACGTCACGCACGAGTATCCGGATCGCGCGGTTGCTCTCTACTTCTATCGCTGCACGTTGCGTGGAGCGCCACGGCCGCTCCTTGGCCAGGAGATGCGATGGGTGGCGCGAGGTGAGCTGTCGTCTCTCGGGTTCCCGCCGGCAGACGAAGAGCTGATCACGCTGCTGACGACAGCGGATGCTCCGCGACGCTCGCAGGACGACGATCGCCGCTGATATCGACCGACACCGCCGTTCCGGGAGCAACGAAGTCGCGGTGGACGTATCCGAACGCGATCGTCCCCAGGCGTGGCGATTCGGCGGCACTCGTGATTGCACCGATCTCTCGCTCGGCCGCGTACAGCTTCGCGCCTCGTTGCGGCACGGGGCCATCGATGCGCAAGGTGACCAGCTTTCGCGCCACGCGGCCGCCGCCGCGATGCAGGACGCGGATGATCACTTCCTGGCCCACGTAGCATCCCTTCGTAAACGAGATGGCACGACCCTCGATGCCCGCTTCGAGCGGGATCGTGTCGCTCGTCATGTCGATCCCGAACACCGGGTAACCACTCGCGATGCGTGCCGCTTCGATCGCATCGGCGCTCACATGCGCGGCCCCACCTTCGATGAGCGCGGCCTCGAGCGCTTCGCGCCTCGCGGGATCGACATAGAGCGCGAAGCCGGGGACGCCGAGCTGATCGATCCGGGCAACGACCGCCGCGGTGTCGGGTTCGCTGCGCATCGAGACGCGGGCGTGACGATAGGCAGCCCACGTGTCGAGCTCCCCCACGTCGAGCACACGCCCGACCGCCAGGGCCGATTCAGGTCCATGCACCCACACGGACGTGAGCGCTTCCGCCAGCGACTGAAGCTGCACGTTCTCGGTGAACAGGAACTGGTCGAGCCGCTGAAGCAACGAATCCAGGAGGTCAGCCGGCACGTCCAGCAGCATCATTGTTTCGCTCTGCAGGACATGCATGTCGGCGATCATCCGGCCCTGCGGGGTCAGCCAGACGGAGTAGCATCCGGACCCGGGCTGCAGCGCCTCTACATCGTTGGTCAGCAGACCCTGGAGGAAGGACGCGCGGTCCGGCCCGGCAACCGCAAGCTGAGCGCGGCGGTCGACGGCACCGAGCACCGCCCCCCCGCGGATTGCGTCGTAATCCTTGATACGATCGAATGACATGCCCACTGTGTATTTTATCTGGGCGCTCATCCTGCTTGTGGCCGCTCCGGCGGCCGCTCAATCCGGGACGCCTCAGTCGGGCGCCACCGCCTACAACATCTTTCTACGCGGCTCGTCCATCGGGCGCGAAGACGTCAGCGTCGCAACAGGGTCAGACGGCACGACCATCACCGTCACCGGACGAATGGGTCCGCCGGTGAACGCGATCACTCGAAAGGCCGAGTTCAAGTATTCCGCGGACTGGACAGCGACGTCGTTCACTCTTGACGGAACCGTCGCCGGCGGCAACGTCACGATCAGCAGCATGCTGAGCGGCGGCAAGGCGACGACAACCGGAACGCAGGCGGGCACCGCGGTCAACGCCTCACACGATGTGGACCCGAAGACATTCGTGTTGCCGAACGGCATCTTCGGCGGCTTCACGGCAGTGTCGCGTCGCCTTGCGGTCGAAGCCGCGCCCGGCGCCGAGTTTCACGCCTACATACTGCCGGTGCTCGAGATTCCGCTGCGCGTGAACTCGGTCAACGCGGAACGGATGCAGTCCGGCACGACCACGTTCAACATCCGGCGCTACGAACTGACGTTCATGAACCCCGGTGGCGGCCTCGCGATCAACATGATCGCGGGCGAGGACGGCAATCTCATTCGCCTGACGATTCCCGCGCAGGGTCTCGACATCATCCGCGAGGACGTCGCCGCATCGACGTCGCGCACGCAGATCTATTCGAACCCGGGCGATGAGGCACTGATCATTCCGGCCCTCGGATTCAACCTGGGCGCCACCATAACAAAACCCCAAAAGCCAGCCGCCCCGAAAATTCCGGCGGTCATTCTTCTCGCCGGTTCGAATATCGGGGATCGCGACGGCGTCGTATTCGGCGTTCCGATTCTGGCGCAGCTTGCCGGTGCGCTGGCCGATGCAGGATTTCTTGCCGTGCGTTACGACAAGCGGGGCTTCGGTCAAAGCGGTGGCCGCGCGGAGTCGGCAACGCTGGCCGATTACGCCGAGGATGTGCGCGCCATCGTGAAGTGGCTGGGCTCTCGCAGCGATGTCGATCAGAAGCGGATTGCGGTCGTCGGCCACAGCGAAGGGGCCATGGTGGCGCTGATGGCGGCAGCCCGGGAAAAGAAGATCAGCGCCGTCGTCTCGGTGGATGGACCAGCGTCGACAGGTTCGGAACTGGTGCTCGAGCAGCAGCAGCATGCGCTCGAACAAAGCAATGTGCCGGCTGCCGAGCGCGCCGGCAAGGTCGCGCTGCAGAAGCAGATTGTGTCGGCCGTGATCAACGGAGAAGGATGGCAGGGCATCTCGCCCGAGCTGCGGCGTCAGGCAGATACCCCGTGGTTCCAGAGCCTGCTCACGTACGATCCTGCCAAGGTTCTCGACGATGTGCGGCAGCCGATGTTGATCGTCCATGGCGAGCTCGATCGGCAGGTGCCAGTGGCGCACGCGGACAAACTGGCGAATCTGGCGCGCACGGAGAGCAAGTCGAAGTCAGTCGACGTGGTGGTGGTGCGTGGCGTCAACCATCTGCTCGTTCCAGCGGTTACGGGAGAAACGTCGGAGTACGGATCGCTCAAGGAGAGAACCGTCAGCAAGGACGTCACGGGCGCGATCACCGGTTGGTTGTCGAAGACATTCCAGGCCGTGAAATAGATGGCGTGTTTTGAGTAGCGGCGCATCTGACGAGACTTGCGGATGACCAGAACATCTCTCGCACTGGTGGCGTGTGTTCTGACCGGGGTCAGCGCCCTGCTCGCACAACAGCGCGCAGCATCGACGCAACCGGCAAAGACCGCGCACAAGGGATTGACCGCGGTTGATGGAATCAAGGTTGGCCACCACACGCTGAGCGAGCGGCCGACTGGCTGCACTGTCGTCCTCGTCGACGGCGACGGCGCGGTCGGCGGCGTCTCGCAGCGCGGCGGTGCGCCGGGCACGCGCGAGACGGATCTGCTCGATCCGGTCAACATGGTCGACAAGGTCAACGCGATCTCGCTCGCGGGCGGCTCCGCGTTCGGCCTCGACGCTGCGTCAGGCGTCGTGAAGTATCTCGACGAACGGAAGATTGGTTGGAACGTCGGGACGGCCGGAGTGGTTCCGATCGTGCCGTCCGCAATTCTCATCGACCTGTGGTTCGGCGGCGACCCGAAGATCAGGCCAACCGCTGATTGCGGATATCGAGCCGCGATGTCCGCGACTTCCGATCGCGTTCAGGAAGGGAACGTCGGCGCTGGCGCCGGAGCCACCATCGGCAAGATGGGAGGGCGCGACAGCTCGATGAAGGGTGGTCTCGGTTCAGCGTCGATCACACTGCCGAACGGTCTCACCGTCGGCGCCATCGTGGCGGTCAACGCGGTCGGCGACGTGATTGACCCGGACACAGGCCGCGTCGTCGCTGGGATGCGTTCGGCCGATGGCAAGTCACTGGTCGACGTGCGGAAGCTCATTCGCGAAGGCGCGTTCAGCCGCGCGGTTGCTCCGCGAGCGGGCGAGAACACCTCCCTCGCGGTCGTGGCCACCAACGCCAGGCTCTCGAAAGCAGACATCAGTCGCGTGGCCATCATGGCCGACGATGGGCTCGCACGCGCGATCGCTCCGTCACACACGGTCGGGGATGGCGATACGGTCTTCAGCCTCGCAACCGGCCGATGGTCGGGTGAAGCGAACGCGACCATCGTTGGCGCACTCGCCGCCGACGTCCTCGCCGAAGCGGTTGTCCGGGCCGTCACGCAAGCCGAGAAGCTCGGGGGGTTGCCGGCGGCGCGCGATCTCGGCACCGTGCCCGCGCGCTACCGCTAACGAGC
>Ga0111538_10006871_pt1 | contig 15361 bp, 13 predicted proteins | sample SoiMethybrSBSTD1_FD_79669 | JGI IMG/M metagenome (GOLD analysis project Ga0111538, IMG submission 79669) | Bulk soil microbial communities from a Populus tree surrounding site in Tennessee, USA - Soil MetaG P. TD hybrid SBSTD1 (version 2)... | ecosystem: Environmental > Terrestrial > Soil >...
CGACTTCAGATCCGGATAGGCTTCCTGCAGCACGAGTAGACGGCCCACCGTTCCACCGAAGCTGTTGGCGGCATCAATCACGGCCTGCTTTTGCTCCGGCGTCTTGTCGCCGCCTTCACCTTGTGGCGCTGCCTGTTGCGCGTTCAGCAATTGCGAACGCGCCTTCGCGATCTGGCCGAAGACCTCCTGCTCCTGAATGCCGGCCATCTTTGCCGACTCGGCGAGATTATTTAACAGGTCGCCGCGACGTTGTAATTGAGTTTCAACTCCGGCCCATTTGCCTTTGACGTTTTCGTGTTTCGTCGTCAGTGTGTTGTAACCACAGCCGCTGGCAGCCAAAGCAATCAGTACCAGGCCGGCAAGAATCATTAATCTTCGGATCTTCATTTCAAATCTCCCATGTAAGTTACTGTGTTGCTTTTCCAAGCTCGTCAACTGCTTCAACAACCTGCCCGATCTGAAACAGGTAGGCTCCGAAAAGATCATTCGCCTCTTTCTCCGACGCGGGACGGCGGTCACTCGCGCGAAATTCAAAAATTCTTTCGAAGGGCGCTACGTCGAGTCTCAATAACTGCGCGGTCGCGCGCACGCAGTCGGGTTTCGAAATGGGCGCTTCGAGGCCGTGCAACATCAGTACCGCCCGAAACAGTGCCGCGAAGCTCGACAAACTATCGTTCATCAAATCGCACAACTTATCGATGGAAACTGATGCGGGGATGTAGAGCCGGCGCAACTGAATCAGCTTGCTTCTCAGTTCGTACTCCGTCTGGTGTCGCAGATTCGCATCCGAGAGTTGCACAAACTCAAAGGGATCGTGGCCGTAGAGAACGATACGCGCGTTTGCCATCTGGTGAAATTCGATCGGAAATACGTCAGCGGCGTCGGCGAGCTCTTCGACAGTGAAGTAGACAGGAAGTGGATGGCCCAATCGCTGCCACTCGCGCATAGGCGCCTGTGCCTGTCGCAGATCTTCCGGTGTGATCTGCCGCAAAGCGATCAGGATGTTGTAGTCGGAGCGCAGCTCGATGTGATCTCCGGCCGCTGCCGAACCGTACAGGACCACCGACGCGAGATTGTCTCCGTGCGTCGCGCGCAAGTCCTCCACGAGTCCGTTGAGTGCTTCCTGTACTGTCGTCTTAACCATGATTTGTTACCAACTGCCGCCCGAGCCTCCTCCGCCAAAGTCACCGCCGCCACCGAAGCCACCACCAAATCCTCCACCGCCGCCACCGCCGCCGCCAAATCCACCACCACCAAAGCCTCCGCCACCCCAACCACTCCGTCTACCGCCACCAAGATTGCTGAACAGGCTGCCCCATAGCAACGCCTGTAAACAACCACCGCCACCGCCTCTTCTTCTCGACGCTGCAGAAAGCAGGATGACGATGACCATGATCACGACTACGGTGCCGCAGATTGAGCTCACGCTTGTTTGCGGGCGCCTTTGCAGTGGTTCCTGTTCTTCTTCTCCGCCTCGATAGACTTTGCTTTCACCGATGCCCTCGACACTAAACCCACGTTTTGCTCCGAGCGTCGCAACGTATGCTTCAATCGTATCGAGGATCCCTTTGCTGTAATTCTGTTGTCTGAACTGTGGTACCAGTCGTTCACGTTGAATCTGGCCCACGAGTCCGTCCGGCAAATCACCTTCGATATGCCGGCTCACCTGGGTGAAGTACTTGCGATCCTGAATCGCGACGACAAGCAGTAGTCCGGCTTTCTCACCTTCCTTTGATCCGATTCCCCAGCCACGTGCAACTGCCAGTGAATAATCAAAGATATCCAGATCTCCAGTCGTATCAACGGTCACCACTGAATACTCGATGTCTCCACGCTCCTTCAAATCGCGATAGATCTGTTCGAGTCGCGCGCGTGTTTCTGCATCGATCACGTGCGCGTTGTCGACGATCGGATTGAAGGGAACGGGTAGGGGAACAGGTGATGGAGGTGTGGCCTGGGCCTTTACTTCAACCGCCAGCAGCGAAAAGACCAAAAGCAGAAGGCCCAAACTGGCCCATGCGAGCTGAAATTTTCTCAAGCGCAAACGCAATGGCGAACTTCTCGTCAGTGCTAACCCTCGATCAACCTGTGCAACACATAAAAGAGGGCGACTCCTCCAAAAACGACAATTGACACCGTGGGGTTTCTTTCTTCTTTATGGTTCACCTCCGGGATCAGGTCACTCGCAGCCACGTAAAGCGTTACACCGGCTGAAAACGGCAACGCGTAACCGACCACGTTCGTCATTCTTTCGTTCACCAGAGCGACGCAAATCACACCCGCCAGAGTCGCTGCGCCAATTACAGCCGTAGCAATCACGGCCGTCCTGGTCGAACGCCCGCTAGCTAGCATGATCGATGCCACAGTGAACCCTTCCGGCATTTTGTGAAGCAGAATCGCGATAAAAACGAGAATTCCGACTTTGAAGTTGACGAGGAATGCGGATGCAATCGAGACACCGTCAAAGAATGTGTGAATCCAAAGACCGCCGACGGCGGTATAGGCTGCCGAGGGTTTCATGAAGGACTCCGGATGGGTTTCGGCGCCGAAATGAAAGTGCGGGGCTAGTGTGTGCTCGAAAAACTGAATTGATAGATATCCGGCGAGAAGCAGTGTCATTGCCTCGACTACAGCTTCAGGAGCGGAAGCGCCCTGCGAGCGGTGGAGCCAGATACCGACAGTTTCCGGAAGAATCTCGATGAAAATAGCCGCCAGCATGAAGCCGGCGCCGAGAGCCACGAGGTATTTCAAAAAACGCTCGCCCAGGCGGTGGGCGCCGGATTTAACCAGAATCAGCCCTCCGAGGACATTCGCGCCCGCAGCCAGCAAGCCAAACAGGAGAATGGATGTCATTTGTCGGTGGGCCAGTTTAGCATGAGGCTGCAGGAACCAGATTGCAGGAGCAGGTATCAGGCACACGGAATTATATTAAGCTTCTGCTCCTGCTTTCTGCTCCTGTTTCCTGATCAACGGGCCTACAAAAGGCGATCATCTCGGCAACCGACCCTATTGACACAGTCTGGAGCGCAGCGTAGTATCCGGCCTTGGGTGGTCAAAAGTGGTCGGAAGTGGGTCCAACCTCGTAGCAACACCGATCATCAGCAACACTTTTCCTTTAGGCCACCCACCAATGCTCTCTCGTCAGGCTCGGAATTATGCTGCGAGGAAATTACACGGCTCGGATAGATGTCAAAGGTCGCCTCAAAGTTCCAACGGAATTTCGGCGACTGATGGAAGAAAAGCACGGCAAAGATTTTTATATCACGAGCCTGACCGGTGAGTACGTTCGAATTTACCCATTGCCGGAATGGGAATCAATCGAACAGCGACTCACGTTGTTGCCGTCAATGGATCCGGCGCGAAGAAAGTTCCTTGATAGAACGAATTACTACGGTCAGCAAGCCACGATCGACGGGCAGGGCCGCCTTCTGATTCATCCTTTGCTGCGCAAAAGTGCGGAAGTTTTGGGCGACGTGGCGGTTTTAGGCTATCTGACCTACCTGGAAGTTTGGGAGCTCGACAAGTTCAAGGCTCGCATGCTCGCCGATCCATACACGGAAGAAGACGAGGCTGCGATCGCGAGACTTGGTATTTAGTGCTTTGTACTTGGTACTTTGTACTTGTGAAGCGCAAGTCAAAAAACAAAGTACAGAGAACAAAGCACAAAGCTCCAAAGTTCTTTGAACGAGATCACGGGGCGGTGGTGATGGCTGCGCCTTTGGGGGGCAGAGGTGCGCCCCATCGCCCCGTGCTGCTTGAAGAGACAATAAAGTTTCTCGCTCCTGAGCGAGGCGGTCTCTTTGTCGATTGCACGGTTGGTCTTGGCGGACACAGCGAAGCGATTCTGAATTCCTCGCAGAACACTCGCGTACTCGGAATGGATCTTGACCCGGCGGCGCTGGCTTACACCCGACAGCGTTTGGCGCCTTTCGGAGAAAGATTCCATGCCTTTCAAGCCAACTTTCGCGCTATCAACGCCGTCCTGCAACAGGCGAATGAACGCGATCCAAACGGCATTCTGGTTGACCTGGGTGTTTCTTCACTGCAGTTCGATTCACCGGAGCGTGGGTTTAGTTTTCGTTTCGATGCTCCTTTAGATATGCGGATGGATCCGACCAGAGGAAACACCGCAGCCGATCTTCTACAGCAACTTCCCGAATCGGAAATTGCAAGAATCATTTTCGAATACGGCGAAGAACGACACTCACGACGCATTGCCCGTCGCATCGTTGAATGTCGCGAACAAGGGAAGCCGATAACGACCACCACGGAGTTAGCAGACCTTGTGCGGCAAGCTGCCGGTGGGCACAAGCGGAATCAGATTCATCCGGCGACGCGTACATTCCAGGCCTTACGCATCGCCGTTAATCACGAACTCGAAGGGCTGGGAGAGTTTGTCGAGTCAGCAGTTGATCTTTTAATTCCCAACGGCAGATTTGCGGGTATTAGTTTTCATTCGCTCGAGGATCGGATCCTCAAACGCGAGCTGAAAAAACTTTCGGGTCACTGCGAATGTCCACCGCGCCTCCCGGTTTGCGCGTGTGGGGCACGCAACGTTGTTGAGGTACTGACGCGACGACCCGTGGCGCCCGGGTTTAGCGAGATCGACGAGAACCCCCGAGCACGCAGTGCGAAGCTTAGGGCTTGCAGGAAGCTGTAACGATCATGAAGAGATTTCCCGAGCATCAACTCAACGCGAAGATTCGCCGCTCTCGCGACACCACCGCATTGTCGCGATTGGGGCTGTTGTTGTTCTGTGGATTGGTACTGGCAGGCGGTTTCGTCTTTGCCGCGAAGCAACATTTTGCTGCCGTCCAGTTTGGTTATGAAAACGAACACTTGCGCACGGAGCGCAAGAAATTAATAGAGGAGAATCAACGACTCGCTCTCGAAAAAGAACGCGCCATTGCTCCTGACAAACTCGAACCCGCCGCTCGGCGTCTCGGGTTAAGGCCGGCGAGGCCGGGACAGATTGGTAACACAGATAAACGCTGATCCGTCCAAGTCCGTGTAGAAATAAGGCGTCCTCATCACGCTACTGGGTAGGGAGATACAAGTAGGTGATGCTGGCACGCCTCATTGCTCGATCAAAATCCAGACCGGATGTTTCACCAGGCCGCGTGCTTTTTGTCGCGGCTTTTATTGGTTTCTGGATGCTGGTGATTTCTGCTCGCCTGGTTTACCTGCAGTTCTCGCAGTACGAAAGTCTGGCCAACCGCGCGCGTCAGCAACAGCAGAACGAAATTGAAACGAGTCCACAGCGTGGCGAACTGCTCGATCGACAGGAGCGCCAGCTCGCCCGCAGTGTGCAGACTGTTTCGTTGTTTCTCGATCCCGACGGCCTCGACGCCACGACTCTGGATCACAATGCCCAGCAACTCGCGAAGTCACTCGGTCTGAAACAAACAGACCTCGCGAAAGAGTTTCACGACGCCGCTGCAGCGAAGAAGCGATTCATCTGGATTGCGCGACGTTTGGATGCGGACGTCGCAAACAAGATCGTCGAGTTGAATCTTCCCGGTTTACAAACGCAACTCGATCCGAAGCGTTACTACCCGAATGGCTCACTTGCTGCGCACGTACTCGGATACGTCGGACTGGATGGCAAAGGCCTCGGTGGTGTCGAACAGTTTTACAACGCGAAGATCTCCGGTGAGGCAGGACATCTCTTAGTTGAAAAAGACGCCAACGGCAAACCGTATGAGAGTTACGAGATCGCTTCGAAGCCGGGTCAGACAGTAGTTCTGACAATCGATCAGACGATCCAGTATCAGGCAGAGCAGGCGTTACAAGCCGCGGTGCAACGTTCACACGCGAAGTCGGGAACGGTGGTCGTGCTGGATCCGCGTAGTGGCGAGATCCTCGCGCTCGCAAACGCGCCGACATTTGATCCGAACAAAGTATCAGAGGCGAAGCCGGAAACGAGATCGAACTGGGCACTGCAGAATATTTACGAACCAGGTTCGACATTCAAGGTCGTTGCTTTCTCCGCCGCGTTGGAGAAGAAGCTCGTTAAAGTTGAAGATCACATCGACTGCCAGATGGGCGCGATCACGGTTTTTGGACGCGTGGTCCACGATCATAAGCCATTCGGAACCTTGACGATTCCCGAAGCCCTTGCGAAGTCGAGCAACGTCGCCGCAATCAAACTCGGCATGCGAGTCGGCGATCCCACGATGTACGACTACATCAGGCGTTTCGGCTTTGGTTCAAAAACAGGTATCGAGCTTCCGGGTGAAACGAATGGCATCCTGCGCAAGGTTGAGCGCTGGCAGCCGTCGTCGATCGGTTCGATCGCAATCGGTCAGGAGGTTGGTGTGACGCCGGTGCAGATGGTCGCAGCGTTTGGCGCGCTTGCGAATGACGGCGTGAGAATTGCTCCACACCTGATTCGTGAAGTCCGCGATGCGGGCGGCAACGTCATCTATCGCGCTCAGCCCGAACAGCGACGAGTGATCAGCGCCGAGACGGCGATCGCTTTGCGCAACATGCTTGAAGGTGTGACGCTGAACGGAACCGCGAAGAAAGCGCAACTCGATGGCTATTCAGCCGCGGGCAAAACGGGAACAGCGCAAAAGATCGATCCGAAAACGCGCAGCTATTCCTCGACGAAGTTTGTCGGATCGTTTGTTGGTTTTGCGCCGGTAAGCAAGCCGCAAGTCGTTATCATCGTCGTGATTGATGAGCCGGCGGGTGCCTATCACGGTGGCGATGTCGCCGCTCCGGTGTTTCGTGAAGTCGCAGAACAGGTTCTGCCAACGCTCAACGTCATGCCTGACATTGAGACGACATCGACGCCGGATTTGATCGCGCAGGACAACACCAATCCTGAACGCGCTGCAAAAATCGAGGAAGAGAAGACGCAATCGGAAGAGCAGCGGAAAGCCACAATGCCGACCGTGGATAGCAACGGGGGGCGAGGCGGTGAAGTTGTCTACGCTGCATCAACGAAGAAGGCGATGCTAATGCCTGATCTGCGCGGGCGTAGCGTGCGTGATGTCGCCCGCACTTGCGCGCAGCTTGGACTGCAGGTCGAGGCGCGTGGTGAAGGAAGAGTGTTGAAGCAAAATCCCTCTGCGGGGACCGAGGTAAATACGGGCCAGCTTGTCTATGTTGATTTTGGGAGGTTGCAATAAATTTGGAGTGCGGCGGCCTGACGCCGCTTTGGTCTCGAACGGCCTTTTCGAATAACAAAGCGGCGTCAGGCCGTCGCACTCCAAAGAGACGCCTGAGTTCCCGACACTGCTATGGATGAAGAAACTCTCGAAGATGACGTAAACTACGGCATTGCTGACTGCAGAAGAAGAATGCGCAGCCAGCGTTCATCCCTCCGGGCGCCACATCATCCCCCAAAAGATGGCTCGAATGGTGACGCACGTTCTGCCACTAGTCATGTGGGAAGCTTTGCCGAAGTTTTGGCAAACGTTTCGATGAACCAGAGCTCGCTTTCAAGACTCGTTGAATGCCTGCTCGAACCGGTTGAAGGCACGGCTTTGCAGGACGAAACGATGGAGCAGGAAGAGGCCGTAATCACGTGAAGGTTGGTGAGGCAGCAGGTTTGATGGGCGCGAATGCGACGAGCATAAGCGCAGAGATATTTGACAAACAGATAAGCGATTATTCCATCGACTCGCGTTCGGTAGGCGCGGGCGAACTGTTTTTTGCACTCTCGCAAAAGGACTACGCCCGCGCTGGTTTTAACGGCGAGTTCGTCGATGCCCATCGGTTTATTGCTGATGCATTCGAGCGTGGTGCAATCGCCGCAGTCGCGCGAACAGATCATGTCAACGGCGATTTATATCTGGAGAGTGTGAAAGATCGTTTGCTGTTGGTTGACGATGCGATTGCTGCGTTACAACTGCTCGCACATCGTATCTACACGGCCTGGGGAAAACCGGTCGTCGCGATCACTGGGAGCGCGGGAAAAACGACTGCAAAAGAGTTGACGGCGCACATTCTCAAGAGTGCCGGTCACCGGGTTTTGAAGAGCGAGCGAAATTACAACAACGGTTTGGGATTGCCGTTGTCGGTTTTGCGAATGGTCAGTGAAGACCGTTCGCCGGATCAATTTGATCTCGCAGTTTTGGAAATGGGCATGTCGTCGCCTACGCACGAGATTCAGCGACTCTGCAAGATCACGCCGCCCGATGTTGCAGTTGAATTGATGGTCGCGCCGGTTCATCTCGAGTATCTCGGAACCATCGAGAATATTGCGGCAGCCAAAGCAGAATTGATTGAGGGACTGAAGCCGGAAGGTACTGCGATTCTCAATGCCGATGACGAGCTCGTGATGAAGATGCGTGATAAGCATCAGGGTCGCACGTTGACGTTTGGTATCGACAATGTCGCGGACATCACTGCAACGGAGATTGATACGAACTCGCTCGGCAGAATCGGATTTCGTTTGCGAACGCCGTTGGGTGAAGCGCAGGCGACACTCGCGATGAGTGGTCGTCACAACTTGAGCAATGCTCTTGCTGCATCAGCGGTCGGTACGGCGTTTTCGATCACGCCGGAAGAGATTGCGAAGGCTCTTAAGAGTGCGCAACCGCCGAAAATGCGCGGCGAAGTGCTCGACTTTGCGGCGGGTTTTACGGTGATCGACGATTCGTACAACTCGAATCCCCGATCGTTGCTGAACATGGTGCGGACCATGGTGGAAGGTGGGCAGAGCCGCAAGCGGCTGGTCGTTATCGCGGGCGAGATGCTCGAGCTCGGGCCTGATGAGGCGTCGTTGCACCGCGAGGTAGGGCAGGAGATAGCTCGCAGCGGTGTTCGCTTACTTTGGGGAGTGCGTGGGTTGGCTAACGAGATCGTCGCCGGAGCGAATGAAGCAGGACTCCCGGCGCGGTTTTTCGATTCGTCTGATGAAGTTGCGGCGGAGTTGATCAAGGAAGTCAGAGAGGGAGATCTGATTTTGGTGAAGGGCTCACGCGGCGTGGCCACTGATAAGGTGGTGAAAGCGTTGCGTGAGCGGTTTCCGTTGGCTGGAGGCGATGAGAGTTAGTTAGACAGGATGGACAGGATGTCTCAGGATTGACATGTAAATCCTGTTCTAATCATGTCAATCCTGTCCAATGAGTCATTGAATTAAATGATCTACTACTTCCTTTACGAGCTTCTTTACTTCCACTTCAAGGACAAGGATTGGTATCTCGTAAAGGCCCTCAACGTCTTTCAGTACGTCACTTTTCGCACGGCTTACGCGACGATCACCGCGTTGCTGATATCGCTGTTCTTCGGCGGCAAGTTGATCGAGGCACTGAAGCAGTGGAACGTCGGCCAACAGATTCGCGAAGAAGGGCCACAGGGGCACCAGGTCAAACGCGGCACGCCGACGATGGGCGGGGTGTTGATAGTCGGATCGGTTTTGATCTCGACGTTGCTCTGGGCGCGATTGTCGAGCGTTTTCGTCTGGACAGCCATGGGCGCCACGCTGTTGTTCGGGCTGATCGGTTTTGTCGATGACTACTCGAAGATTGCGAAACAGCGCAGTCTCGGATTGACCGGGCGCCAGAAGCTGTTGGGGCAGTTGTTGGTCGCAGTCATGGTTTGGGCAGTGTTGTATTTATCGACGAGATTTTGGGGAGGCAACGACTACTCCTGGAATTTCAGCATACCGTTTATCAAAAAGACTGCCTTACCTAACGGACCTAGTTTTATCGGACCGTACCTGTATCTCGTGTTGATTGCAGTCGTGCTGTTGGGATCGTCGAACGCGGTAAATTTGACTGACGGTTTGGATGGATTGGCGATCAGTATCACCGTGATAGCGATGGGTGCGTTGACCGGTTTCACCTACATCAGCAGCGACGCGCGTTGGGCGAATTATTTGGATATTACTCATCGACCCGAAGCCGCTGAGTTAACTGTCTTTTGCGGCGCGATGGTCGGAGCCAGTCTTGGATTTCTTTGGTACAACGCGCCGCCCGCGCAGGTGTTCATGGGCGACGTAGGTAGTCTCGCGATTGGTGGCGCGATGGGAACGGTGGCAGTGCTCACCAAACAGGAGTTCATGTTGTTGATGGTGGGTGGTGTGTTTGTGATTGAAGCGGTTTCGGTGATGTTGCAGGTAAGCGTGTTCAAGATGACGAAGCGCACGACCGGCACCGGACGGCGGTTATTCAAGATGACGCCATTGCATCACCATTTCGAGATGCAGGATTGGAAAGAGTCGAAAATAGTTTTTCGGTTTTTGATCCTTGCCATCTTGTTTGCATTGTTAAGTCTCTCGACTCTGAAACTTAGGTAGCAGGAGCAGGAATCAGGCGCAGGAAGAACCTGCCGCCTGCCCCTGATAATGGAACTAGCGGGCCAGAAAGTTTTGATCGTCGGTGCGGCGCGAAGTGGGATCGCAGCCGCTAGGTTTCTGTTAGGCCAGGGTGCGGTCGTCGCGCTCAGCGATCAGAAGCCGTTGGAGAAGTGGACGCCTGAGGCTTTAGCGCTGAAAGAGTCCGGCGTTGGTTTGTTACCCGGTGAGCCGCCGAGCTGGCTACTCGATCAACTCGATTTGGTAGTCGTAAGTCCCGGAGTTCCGGCGACAATCATTCCGATTCGTTACGCCGAGCGAGCCGGCGCGGAAGTGATAGGTGAAGTTGAGCTCGCCTATCGATATTTGAAAGGCCGCATCGTTGCGATCACGGGGAGCAACGGCAAGACCACGACGACTTCGCTAATCGGCGAGTTACTGCGTGATGCGGGGTTGACAGTGCAGGTCGGTGGCAACATCGGCAAAGCGCTGATCTCGATGATTGAGAGTTCGCGGGATGACGGTTGGACGGTCGCAGAGCTTTCGAGCTTTCAACTCGAGACGATCAGGAATTTTCGTCCGGCGATTGCAACCGTGCTGAATGTGACACCGAATCATATGGATCGTTACGAAACGTTCAATGATTACGCCGCTGCGAAGCACCGGATCTTTATGAACCAAACTGCCGAAGATACCGCAGTGCTCAATGCGGACGACGGAACAGTTTCGTCATGGGCGGACGGTTTGCGCGCGCGCGTGTTGCACTTCAGCGTTAGGAAAGAAGTTGAGAACGGAGTGTTTTTGCGAGGACGTGAGCTAGTGTTTCGGGGGCCGGAAGGTGAACGGGTGTTGCTGAATGTCGACGAGATGAAGTTGCGGGGTTTGCACAACGTGGAGAACGTTGCGGCGGCATTCGCGGCAGGCATCGCGGCCGGCGCGGGAATCGAATCTATGAACGCGACCGCGAAACGCTTCGATCCGGTCGAACATCGGCTTGAGTTCGTTGCCGAGATCGAAGGCCTGAAGTTTTACAACGATTCGAAAGCGACCAGCGTCGACGCGACCTTGAAAGCTCTCGAAGCATTTGCAGAAGAACCCGGAAAGGTTGTGCTGATTCTCGGTGGGCGCGGTAAGAAGGCCCCTTACGCACCGCTCGAATCATTGATTCGATCGAAGGTGAGAAAACTCGTGCTGATCGGTGAGGACGCCGGCACGATCGCGAATGAACTCGGAAGCAGCGCCGAGTTTGAACGTGCGACCGACATGAAAGACGCAGTCACACGTTCCTTCAATGCCGCTCAAAAGGGCGACGTCGTTTTACTCGCGCCGGCATGCGCGAGCTTCGATATGTTCGACAGTTTCGAACACCGTGGAAAAGTTTTTAAGGATGAAGTTCACCACATAGCAGCACAAAAAAATCATTTGTGACTTTGTGCTTTTTTGTGGCTAAAAAATGGCTCGGAAACTTGCTCCAGATAAATGGCTCTTTGCGGCGACCGTCGGGCTCGCGCTCTTCGGCGTCGTGATGGTCTACAGCGCGTCGGCAGTCATGGCGCAGAAGGAGAATGGCAACCAGTTTCACTACGTGCTGAAGCAAGGCGTTTGGGTTTTCGTCGGCTTCATCGTGATGTTGCTCGCGATGCAGTTCAATTACCAGCAACTAAAGAACCGTCGCATCGTCTACGCGTTGTTGTTAGTCGTCACGATCGGTCTGGTTTGCGTATTTGGTTTCAGCGCGACCAACGGCGCGCATCGCTGGATCAAGCTCCCAGGTTTCTCTTTGCAGCCGTCAGAAGTTTCGAAGCTGTCGTTGATCATTTTTCTCGCGTACTTCCTCGAGAAGCGAGCTGGGGAAGAAGGTGACTTCTGGCGCACGTTCATTCCCTGCGGCATCGTGACCGGCTGGCTCGCGGCGATCGTCGTTATCGAGCCGGATTTTGGGACCGCGATGATGCTCGTGTTGATCTTTACGGTCGTGATTTACGCCGCCGGCGCTCGTGTGCTTCACCTCGCAATGGCAGCCGCTCCTGCGCTGGTCGTAGCCGCAGGTTTATTGATCTTTGTACCGTGGCGATTGAAACGCCTGGTCACATTTATGGATCCGTGGGCCGATCAGCAAGGCTCCGGATTTCAAGTCGTCCAGTCGTTGATCGCGATTGGATCGGGTGGAACAAACGGTCTTGGTTTCGCACAGGGCAAACAGAAGATGTTGTTTCTTCCGTTCGCACACTCGGATTTCATCTTCGCTGTGGTCGGCGAAGAACTGGGTCTCGTCGGTGCCCTCGCCGTTATTGCCGTGTTTGCACTTTTTCTTTGGCGCGGCGTGCGCACCGCGCTGCTGGCGCCTGATCGTTTTGGAATGTTGCTGAGTCTTGGGATTGTCACCAGTATCGTCGCGCAGGCGCTCTTTAATATTAGTGTCGTGCTCTCGCTCGTGCCGACAAAGGGAATTCCGCTGCCGTTTATTTCGTACGGTGGTTCGTCCCTCGTGCCGACACTGGCGGCCGTCGGCATTCTGCTAAATGTGTCGCAACACGCAAGCGGTAGCATTGCCGATTTCCGATTGCCAATTGCCAATTTGAGCAGTGGGTACGAAGGCCGGCCAAATCGGCAATCGGCAATCGGCAATTGGCAATGAAGGTGATGATCGCTGCCGGTGGCACTGGCGGCCACATTTATCCGGGGATCGCGGTGGCGCAGGAAATAATGCGCCGGGATGCGAATTCGAAAGTGCAGTTCGTTGGGACTGCACGCGGGCTCGAGACGCGACTCGTGCCGCAAGCTGGTTTTGAGTTATCGCTCATTGAAAGTGCCGGGTTGAAAAACGTGAGTCTCGGCGCGCGTATGAAAGGGCTCGCGGTGCTGCCGAAGAGTTTTGTTTCGGCGCGCAGGCTGATGCGAACGTTTCAGCCGGATGTGGTGGTAGGCGCAGGCGGTTATGTTTCAGGACCTGTTGTACTGACCGCAGCGTTAACGAATCGTGCGACGCTCGTGATGGAGTCGAACGCGTTACCGGGTTGGACAAACCGGATGCTCGCGAGATTCGTAGATCGCGCGGCTGTTTCGTTCGAGCAGGCGCTGCCTTACTTTCGCGGGAAGGCGAAGGTGACCGGCAATCCGGTGCGGCGAGAGTTTTTTGAAATACCACCGAAGCGACGCGAGCCGGGAAAATTTTCGTTGCTCGTGTTTGGTGGTTCACAAGGGGCGCGCGCGATCAATGAAGCGATGGTGGTTGCGTTGCCGAAGCTGAAGTCAATTCCGGTTGAACTTCGAATCAAACACCAGACCGGACCGGCGGATTTTGAAAAAGTGAACGCGGCATACGCGGCGGCAGGGTGGGGAGAACGTGGTGACGTTCGCACCTACATTGACAACATAATGGCGGATTTTGCGGAAGCGGATCTCGTGCTCTGCCGCGCCGGCGCGACGACAACCGCGGAACTGATAGCCGCTGGTAAAGCGTCGATCATGGTCCCCTTTCCATATGCCGCCGACGATCACCAGCGCAAGAACGCGGAGGCTCTTGAAGCTGCCGGCGCTTCGCGAATGATCCTGCAGCAGGATTTGAATGGGGACCGGCTGTCAACCGAGATCGAGAAACTCGTGAACGCGCCCGAATCTCTGAATCGCATGGAGGAAGCAAGTAGAAAATTAGCACACGGCGACGCGGCCGCAGCCGCTGTAGATATGATTGAAGAACTTAGCCGCAAAAAAGCACAAAACACACAAAACTAAGAATGAACAAAAAGACATCAGCACAGCCAATCAATTCATATTTTGTGATTTTTGTGCCTTTTTGTGGCCAGTAATTTTTGTGGCTTATGTTTCGTAGGATCCAACACGTTCACTTCGTCGGCATCGGTGGCATCGGCATGTCCGGCATCGCTGAGGTGCTCGTCAATCTCGGCTTTCGAGTTTCGGGCTCCGATCTGAAGCGCTCGAATGTCACCGATCGTCTGCAGCATTTGGGTGTTGAGATCTTTGAAGGACACTTGGCTGAAAATGTGGGCCAGCCACACGTCGTCGTTTGCTCGACTGCGGTGCGTGACGACAACCCCGAAGTTCTCGAAGCGCACCGGCGTTCGATTCCTGTGATTCCACGCGCTGAGATGCTGGCGGAGTTGATGCGGCTCAAACCGCACACCGTCGCCGTTGCCGGTTCACATGGAAAGACAACTACCACCTCGATGGTCGCCACCGTGTTGGGCCATGCGGGGCTCGATCCGACGATGGTCGTCGGAGGTGTCGTCGGCGCTTATGGTTCGAATGCTCACTTAGGCACGAGCGATTTGATGGTTGTCGAAGCTGACGAAAGCGACCGGTCGTTCCTGATGTTGACGCCGACTATCGCCGTCGTCACGAATATCGACCGAGAGCACATGGACTATTACCACGACATGGACGACGTGCGTGCCTGCTTCGCGAGTTTTGTGAACAAGGTTCCGTTCTACGGTTCATCAGTCTTGTGTCTCGACGATCCAAACGTGCAGGCGATCATTCCCCTCCTCGAACGCCGTCGCATGACGTACGGCTTCAGCGCCCAGGCAGACGTTTCAGCTCATGGGATCAGGCACGACAACAACTTCGGATCGTCATTCACAGTTTGGCGTGGAACAGACGTGATAGGCGAGATGATCTTGCGCGTCCCAGGTTTGCACAACGTCTATAACGCGCTCGCTGCGATAGCCGTTGGATTTGAGTTGGAAGTGGCTTTTGAAAAAATTGTTGAAGGTTTGCACAGTTTCACGGGTGCGGGTCGCAGATTTCAGGCTAAAGGTGAAGTCGATGGAGTGCTCGTCGTTGATGACTACGGACATCATCCGACTGAAATCAGGGCCACCCTCGCGGCGGCCAAGCTGGGTTCGGGCGGCAGGCGAATCGTCGTTCTGTTTCAGCCACATCGTTACACGAGAACACACGATCTGATGCAGGAGTTTGCGCGTTCATTTAATAACGCCGATGTGTTGTTCATCACGGACATTTATGCAGCGAGCGAAGATCCGATCGAAGGTGTGACGGCCGAGGCTTTGACTGCCGCAATCAAACGTTTTGGTCATAAGGATGTGAATTACGTCGGGCCGCTGGACAACGCGGCGGAAGCGTTGCGTGCAA
>Ga0111538_10006874_pt1 | contig 15359 bp, 13 predicted proteins | sample SoiMethybrSBSTD1_FD_79669 | JGI IMG/M metagenome (GOLD analysis project Ga0111538, IMG submission 79669) | Bulk soil microbial communities from a Populus tree surrounding site in Tennessee, USA - Soil MetaG P. TD hybrid SBSTD1 (version 2)... | ecosystem: Environmental > Terrestrial > Soil >...
ACACGCCCCCCTCGTGGATGACGAGGTTGGCACGGGTGATCGTCATGTCGCCGTGCACGCGCCCCTTCGGGTGGATCTCCACCTTCTCGGTGGCGTGGATGGTGCCGGTCACCTGGCCGCTCACCGAAAGGGTGCCGACGCTCACCTCGGCCTCGACCGCGCCGTTCTCGCCGATCACCAGCTCCCCTTCGGAGACGATCTTGCCGCTCACCTTGCCGTCGACCCGCAGCATGTCCTTGAAGCGGATCTCCCCCTTGATCTCCGTCCCCTCCGCGAGAAATCCGCTGAGGTCTTCCTGGCCCATCGGATCGCGCATGGCGTTCTCCTTGCCGAACGGCATCACGAAGCCACCCTTCATTCTCATCTCCTCCCGCGTCAGTGTCCACGCACGATGGTGGTGAACAGGCGATCGAGCTCTTCTTCGGAATAGAACTCGATCTCGATTTTCCCGCGATCGCCCCGGCGCACGATGCGCACCTTCGTTCCGAGCCGGTGCTGCAGCTGCTCCTCGGCGGCGCGGACATTCGGGTCCGCCGTCTCCGCCGCTCCGGCCGCACGGCCGGCCTTCGCCTCGGCCCCGCCCGACTGCATCTTCTGGACGAGCGCCTCGGTCTCCCGCACCGACAGGAACCGCTTCACCACTTCGTCGGCGACCCTAATCTGGGTCGCCGCGTCGGAGATTGCCACGATCGCCTTGGCGTGCCCGGAGGAAAGGCCGCCGTCCTGCAGCATCTTCTGGATCTGTTCTGGTAACTTCAACAATCTCAATGAGTTAGCCACTGACGACCGTTCCCGTCCGACGCGCTTCGCCACCTCGGCCTGGGAGAGGTTCATCTGGCCGATGAGCAGGTCGTAGGCACGCGCCTCTTCGATCGGGTTCAGGTCCTTGCGCTGGATGTTCTCGACCAGGGCCAGCTCGAGCACGCGATCCTGCCCCACCTTCCGGACGACCGCCGGGATCCGCATCATCCCTGCGAGCTGAGCGGCCCGCCAGCGGCGCTCCCCGGCGATGAGCTCGTAGCGCTCTCCCTCCTGCCGCACCACCACCGGCTGGACGAGGCCATTCTCGCGGATCGACTCGACCAGACCCTCGAGGCCGGCGAAGTCGGAGCGCGGCTGGTACTGGCTCGGCTGGATCCGATCGACGTCGAGCATCAGGAGCCCGGGGTCGGGTCGGGCCGCCTGGGGTTCAGGGATGAGGCTGCTGAGTCCTTTGCCGAGCGCTTGTCTTTTCATGATGGCGGATCACCTCGCGGGCCAGGTTGAGGTAGGTCTCCGAACCCTTCGAACGGATGTCGTACAGCATGATGGGGCGGCCGAAGGAGGGGGCCTCCCCCAGCCGGATGTTTCTCGGAATGATCGTCTTGTACACCTTCTCCTTGAAGTACTCGCGGATGTCGTTGACCACCTGGCGCGCCAGGTTCGTCCGCTCGTCGAACATCGTCAGCAGGACGCCGTCGAGGACGAGGTCCGGGTTCATCGCCGCCTGAATCCGCTGCAGCGTCTCGACCATCTGCGAGACCCCCTCGAGCGCCAGGTACTCGCACTGCACCGGGATGAGCAGGCCATCGGCGGCGGCGAGGGCGTTGACCGTGAGGATCCCCAGCGACGGCGGGCAATCGATGATGATGAACTGGAAGCGGTCGCGGACCGGCTCGAGCGCCTTCTTCAACCGGGCTTCGCGCCCTTCGGAGGTGACCAGCTCGAGCTCGACGCCGACGAGATCGCGGCTGGCCGGCGCGACAGAAAGATGCGGCAGCTCGGTCGGGATGAGGATCTCCGCCAGGGCCACCTCCCCCGCCATGACGCTGTACATGTCTCCAGCCGGACCGGCCTTGAGGCCGAGCCCTTTGGTGGCGGAGCCCTGCGGGTCGATGTCGATGAGGAGCGTCGGGCGCTCGGCGATGGCCAGCGCGGCGGCGAGACTGACGGCCGTCGTCGTCTTGCCGACTCCCCCCTTCTGATTGGCGATGGCGGTGACGTGCCCCACGTTCTCCCCGATCCTCCTCCGGTGGCCCCTGCCGGGATGCGGGCGGAGGTTAGCACAAGGTCCCCGGACGACCGGCAGCGAACCTCGTCCTCGCGCCGGCGAAATGTTCCACGTGGAACATTCTCGTCAGTCGGGATCGTCCTGCCGGCGGAGGATCGCCACCGCGTCGCCGGGGGTGGTGGGAAGATCGCGCTTCACCGCGAACCGGAGACCGGGGGGTGGGTCCATCCGTAGTTCGTCGGTCTCCACACCCGAGACGAAGGCGATCAACCCTCCGCCCGGCTCGAGAAGGTCCGGTCCGGGATCGCCGAGACACTCCCGTCCGCGGATCGCCCGGTAGGTCACCCAGCGCGCCGGAAGGAATTCCGCGAGGTCGGCGCGTCGACAAACGCGACGCGTCACGACCTGTGCGGCTTTGAGCCCCAGCCCTCTCAAAATCATCCACAGGAAGGTCGACTTCTTTTCGGAGGCCTCGACCAGCACGGGAACGAGCCCAGGACGCAGGATTGCCAGCGGCACTCCGGGGAATCCGTTCCCTGATCCGATGTCGATCAGCCTCCCCTGAGCATCGATCAGATCGGCTGCCAGGATCGGCTCGAGAAAGTGCCGCCGGAGGATCGCAGCACGCTCCTTGAGGCCGGTAAGATTCATCCGCGCGCTCCACTCCCGGAGCAGCCGATAGTGCTCGGTCATCATGTCCGCCTGGAGGTCGGTGAGCGGTCGCCCCGCCCCATCCGCGGCAGCCACGAGTTCTTTCCGAAACTCGCGCGCATCCTCCTGACCAGGTGCGGTTTCTCGGGGTACCATACGGTGCACCTTACCAGAAGGGAGCCGCTTGAGAGGCCGCAGGCGCTTCGAAGCCGCCGTGATCATCGCCTTGACATTGCTCCTGCCCCCGCCGTCCGTGGGGGCGGCAGCCTCGCGGACCCGGGCGAGCCAGCAGGCGGCGGACGCTCCCGGGGATTTCGACCTCGACGCCCTCCTCACCTCCCTTGCCGAGAAATCGAAGGTGTACGAGTCGGTCGCGCTCCGCTTCGTCTGCCTCGAAGCGACGCACTCTTCGGAGGAGCGGGGGGACGGGCGGGCCTACGACTACATGTACGTCGAGGCGGAGGCGCAGCGCTACCGACCCTACAGGCAGAAGCACTCCGAGAACCCCAACGCGAGCACCCAGGAGGTCGATCTCGACACCGACTTTCCCGACTCCTACTCGTGGACCCTGATGTTCGTCCCGAACCGGCAGCATCTCTTCCACTTCAAGTACGAGGGGGAGGAGTGGTTCTCGCTGCGCCGCGCCACCGTTCTCTCGTTCACCGCGCCGCTTCCCTACACCTCCGGCCGCACCATCTACGAATGGAGCGGCCGGGTCTGGATCGACAAAGAAAACCTGAACTTCCTGAAGGTGGAGGCGCAGCCGGCCAACCAGGAGGACCGGATGAAGGAACTGCTGAAGGCCTACCGGCAGTCCACCAAGTTCCTCGGGATGAACCTCGGTCATCGTCCCGGCGGGGCACGCTACGAGATTACCTTCCTCAACGAATACCAGCGCCTGTCGCTGCCCGACCACGCCGAGTTCCGGCACTTCGTCCTGGATATCGACGGGGACACCGAGCTGACCGGCTTCCTGGTCCAGAAGTACAGCGACTACCAGTTCTTCGGCGTGCAGGTGAACGACAAGTTCCTGCGGTAGGCGCTCCGGGCGCACATTGCATCGTAACTTATTGAAAATAAGTTAGTTATACTGTTTTGCGCGCGCTTCGCCTGGCCGGTCGCGCGGCATGCGGCCGAGCCCCTGGTGCAGGGCGACGTTCAAAAGGACCAGCGCCGCGGGGGTGACGCCCGAGATCAGCCCTGCCTCGCGCAGCGTCCCGGGCCGGGCGCGCGTCAGCTTCTCCACGATCTCGCGCGACAGCCCGGCGATCCCCGTGTAGTCGAAATCGTCCGGGATGGGCCTCCCCTCTTCGCGCCGCAGACGATCGAGGTGCCGCTCCTGACGCTCGATGTAGCCGCCGTAGCGCAGCCGGTTCGCCACCACGCGCCGCTCGCGCTCCGTCAGCCCGTCGGGCACGTCGGCGGCGAGGAAGGTTTCCATCCCTTCGGCCGTGACGTCGCTGCGTCGGAGGAGACGGGCCGCGGTGGTCGGCTCGGTGAGGACGATCCCGAGGTCCCGCCGCGCCCGCTCGTTCGTCGCGACGTTGGGAAGGATCGCCCGCGTCTCGAGCGCCTCGGACCACGCGGCGATGCGCCGGCGCCGCGCCTCGAAACGGGCGAAGCGCTCCTCTCCGACGAGCCCGAGGCCGCGGCCGTACGGTGTCAGCCGCAGGTCGGCGCTGTCGATGTCGAGGAGCAGCCGGCACTCGGCGCGCGACGTGAACATGCGGTACGGCTCGCTCGTGCCGCGCGTCACGAGATCGTCCACCATCACCCCCGCATACGCTTCGCCGCGCGACAGCACGAACGGCGGCCGGCCCTGCGCCGCGAGCGCGGCATTGGCGCCGGCGAGGAAGCCCAGCGCCGCGGCCTCCTCGTAGCCGGTGGTGCCGTTGATCTGCCCCGCCAGGAACAGCCCGGCGATCCGCTTCGTCTCGAGCGTGTGCCGGCACTCGGTCGGCGGGACGAAGTCGTACTCCACCGCGTACCCCGGGCGCGCGACGACCGCCTCCTCGAGCCCGGGAAGGGTGCGCACCAGCGGCTGCTGCACCTCCTCGGGGAGACTGGTGGAGAGGCCGTTGAGGTAGAGCGACGGATGATCGATCCCCTCCGGCTCGACGAAGATCTGGTGCCGCTCGCGATCGGCGAAACGGACCACCTTGTCCTCGATCGACGGGCAGTAGCGCGGCCCGACCGATCGGATGGCGCCGGTGAAGAGGGGAGAGCGGTCGAGGTTCGCGCGGATGAGCCGGTGCGTCTCACCGGTGGTCCAGGTGATGTGGCAGTCGATCTGCGGCCGGTCGATCCGGGCGGTCTCGAAGGAGAACGGCACCGGTTCCGCATCCCCCGGCTGCGGCGTGAGCCGCGATCGATCGACGCTCTCCTTCAGGATGCGCGGCGGCGTGCCGGTCTTGAGACGGCCGAGCGGCAGACCGAGCCGGGCGAGCGCCGCCGACAGCCCCTCCGCGGCCGGCTCGTGGATGCGGCCGCCGGATTGCCGCGTCAGCCCGATGTGGAGGAGACCGCGCAGGAACGTCCCGCTCGTCACCACGACCTGTGCGGCGGCGAACGGGCCCGCATCGCGCAGGACCACGCCCGCGATCCGCTCCCCGTCGGCGGCGAGATCGATCACCTCGTCCTCGACGAGCGCCAGGCCCGGCGTGGCCTCGACGATGGCGCGCATCCGCCGGGAGTACGCATCTTTGTCGGCCTGGGCCCGCGGCGCCTGGACCGCCGGTCCGCGGCTGGCGTTGAGCAGGCGGAACTGGATGCCGGTGGCGTCGATCGCCCGCCCCATCTCTCCGCCGAGGGCGTCGATCTCGCGCACCAGGTGTCCCTTCGCCAGGCCGCCGATCGCCGGATTGCACGACATCCGGCCGGTCGCCTCGCGCGACAGGGTCACGAGCACGGTCGCGCAGCCCATGCGCGCCGCCGCCAGCGCCGCCTCGAGGCCGGCGTGCCCGGCCCCCACCACGATGACGTCGGCGCGGGCGGGGGTCATTTGCCGATGCAGAACGTGGAGAACAGCCGGTCGTAGAGATCATCGAGCCGGATCTCGCCGCTCAGCTCCCCCAGACGGTCGAGCGCTTCGCGCAGATCGACGGCGACGCACTCCAGGCCGCGCCGCTCCTCCAGCGCCACGAGCGCCCGCTCGAGAGACGCCGCGGCGCGATCGACCAGGTCCTTCTGCCGCACGCTCGTCAGGAAGATCTCGTCCGGCTGCTGCGCGCCGAGCGGGGAGACCCGCTCGAGCACCCGCCGGCGCAGGTCTTCGATCCCCTCGCCGGAGCCGGCCGAGACCTCGAGCGCGGCGTGCCGCTTCCTCAAGGAGAGCACCCGGTCCAGGCCGATGCGGCAGGGGAGATCGACCTTGTTCAGGACGACGAGGGCGCGCCCGGCGCCGGCCGCGTCGATCGCCTCCCGATCGGCGTCGCGCCACGCCCGGCTCCAGTCGAGGACGACGAGGACGATGTCGGCGCCGGCGGCCGCGGCCCGCGCCCGCTCCACCGCCTCGCGATCCGCCTCGCCGGAGGCCTCGTGCAGTCCGGCGGTGTCGGAAAGGGTCACCGGCACGCCGCCGATCTCGATGGTCTCCTCCACGACGTCGCGCGTCGTCCCCGCGGCCGGGGTGACGATGGCCCGCGGGCTCCCGACGAGGCGGTTGAAGAGGCTGGATTTCCCGGCGTTCGGCAGCCCGGCGAGGACGACCGACGCCCCCTCGCGCAGACGGCGGCCGCGGTCGAAGCCGGCGCGCAGCGCCTGCAGCGCCGCGAGCGAGGCGCGCAGGGGAGCCGCCACACCGCGTTCGTCGCCGGCCCGCTCCACCTCCGGCTCCTCGGCGAACTCGATCGCCGCCTCCACCCGCGCCGCGACGTCGGCGAGCCGGTCGCGCCAGGGCTTGAGGGCGCGCGACAGGGCGCCGGTCTCCTGCGCGTGCGCGATGCGTGCCTGGTGCAGGGTGCGCGCCTCGACCAGGTCGCGGATCGCCTCCGCCTGGGTGGCGTCGATGCGGCCGTTGAGGAGCGCGCGGTAGCTGAACTCGCCGGGGGTCGCCGGACGGGCGCCGCACGCCACCGCCGCCTCCACGATCGCCCGGAGCACCGGCGGGCTGCCGTGCGCCCAGATCTCGGCGACGTCCTCGCCGGTGAACGACCGGGGCGCCCGGAAGAGCACCAGGTAGCCGCGGTCGATCGGGGCACCGTCGGCCAGGACGAACGTCCCGGATTGAGCGCGGCCCGGCTCGGGCCGCTCCGGATCGATCGGCGGCCCGGCGGGGCGGAACAGGCGCCGGGCGATCTCCGTCGCGCGCGGCCCGGAGAGCCGGACGGCGCCGATGCCGCCGCGGCCGGGCGGCGTGGCGATGGCGACGATGGTGTCTTCGCGCGGCGGGAGGCTCACGATGCCGCCGGGCGCCGCATGCGGGACTCGGGGATCAGTCCTCGGAGGGCCCGGGGCGGGCGGCGCGGGCCGTGGTGCGGAAGATCGCGACGCGCTTGAGGAATCCGTCGCCGATGCTGCGGGTGCCGATCCCTTCGATCTCGCCCAGGGCGATGTGGACGAGGCGACGCTCGTACGGGTTGAGCGGGTTCAGGAGCGTCTCCTGCCCCTTCGCCAGGACCCCCTCGGCGGCGCGCTTCGCGATCTCGACGACCTCGTCCTCGCGCGAGCGGCGGTACCCCTCGCTGTCGAGGTGGATTTTCTTGCCGATGCGGCCGCGGTAGACCACGCGGTTCAGAAGGTACTGCAGCGCGTTGAGCGCCTCGCCGCGGTGGTCGACCATGAGATCGCGATCGGGACCGGTCAGATCCACTTCGATGGTCTCGCCGGCGTCGCGCGCCCGCGCGTCGAGCTCGAGCCCGAGGCCGTGCAGCAGCTCGTTGGCGAGCGCCTCGACCGCGCCGGGATCGGCGGGTGGCGCTGCTTCCTCGGCTGGCCCTCGGCCATCGGCCGGCCCGCGGCGGGCGCCGTCGCGCTGGAGTCGCTCTTCCGGCAATCTTTCCATCGTTGCCCCGCGATCCCGCCCTCAGGCGGCCGCGGCCGCGCGCGCCTGCGCGTCGGCCTCTTTGTTGACCAGGTACTGTTGCACGATTCCGAGGAGATTGTTGACGAGCCAGTATAGCACCAGCCCGGAAGGCATATTGATGAAGAAGAAGGTGAACATGATCGGCATCAGGTACATCATGCGGCGCTGCGCCGGATCGGGGATCGCGGACGCCGTCATCAGCTGCTGCGCCAGCATCGTGGCGCTCATCAGGATCACGAGCGGATAGTCCTTCCCGGACAGATCGTGCACCCACAGGGTGAACGGCGCCTGCCGCAGCTCGATGCTGATCGACAGGATCGTGTAGAAGGCCGCGAGGATCGGCATCTGGGCCAGAAGCGGCAGGCACCCGGAGACCGACGAGAGGGGGTTGATCCCCTCCTCCTGGTACAGCTTCATCATCTCCTCGTTCTGCTGCTGGCGCACCCGGGCGCGCGCGCCGGCCCCGCCCTTCTCCGCCTCCTTCTTCTCCAGCCGGTGGAAGCGCTCTTTCAGCGACTTCAGCTTCGGCTGGATGCGCTTCATCTTCTCCTGCATCTGCCGCATCTTGAGCTGGCTGCGGTGCAGGAACGGGAAGAACAGCAGGCGGATGAAGAGCGTCAGGATGACGATCGCCCAGCCGTAGTTGCCGACGTAGCGGTGCACGAACTTGAGCGCCGTGAACAGCGGGTGCGCCACGAACCCGAAGAAGCCGAAGTCGAGCAGCCGGTCGAGGCCGGACCCCGCCGCCTGCAGCACTTCGTAGCTTTTCGGCCCGGCATACAGCCGCACCGGCGCGCCCGCCGGCGGCCGGATCGAGAAGGCGAGGTGGAAGTGCTCGCGCCCGTCATCGACGAGGCGCATCGCTTCCGTCATCACGCGCACCGGCGTGCCGGGCGGCGGCACGAAGACGGCGGCGAAATACTTGCTCTCCACGCCGGCGAACTCGACCGACCCCTCCTCGATCCATGGCTCGCCCGGCTTGATCTTCGACTGGAAGCGCCGCTCGATTTTTCCGTCGCGCCGGCGCAGCGCGCGGATGCCGACCCCCATGTTCTCCGAGACGTCGCCGCGATCCTCCTCGAAGCCGGCGCCCCAGCCGATGGCGGGATCGACCGGACGCCCCTGCACCGTCGCGGCGGCCTCGATCTCGACGAGCCCCCCGGGACCGCCGGCGCGCAGGACCTTGGTCGCGCCGGTCCCGGCGCCGTCGCTCCACGTGAAGCGGAGCGTGGTGGTCCCGTCCTCGCCGCCGTCCTGCCGCTCCACCCGGTAGAGGGCGGTGCGCAGCCGGCCCGCGAACGCCGCATCGTCGACGAGCAGGTCGAGCGGCAGCCGATCGAGCCCGGCGGCATCGCGCGAGACGAGATCGAGCGGCTTGCGGTCGTGATCGCGGTACCCCTTCAGGATCCAGGAGCGCACCCGCGCGCCGCGGTTGGTGAGGCGGACGGTCGCCTGCGGCAGCTCGAGGACGATCTCCTCCTCGGCCGGGGCGGCCACCGCCTCGGCCGGCGCCGCCGGCGGGGCGGACGGCGGCGACCCGGCGGCCATCCCTTCCATTCCGTTGGATGCCGGCCCGGCGTCGCCGACCGTCGGCGCGGGCGCGCTCCCCACGCCCGCCGCGTCTGCGCCGGCGGCCCCGGCCGCGGTGACGGCCGCGGGGGACGGTGGCGGGGCATTGCGCTCCATGATCCACGTCCAGAGGACGAGGAAGCCGACGCACAGCGCCACGGCGAGCGCCAGTCGTTTTTCCATCAGCGGACCGGGTCGTAGCCGCCGGCGCTCCACGGGTGGCAGCGCAACAGGCGGAGCGCGCCGCCCCGGAGCCCGCGCCACAGGCCGTGACGGCGGATCGCCTCGGCGCAGTACTCGGAGCAGGTCGGGTGGAAGCGGCAGGCCCGCGGCAGGAACGGCGAGAGGAAGCGCCGGTAGGCCGCGATGAGCGCGATGGCCGCTTCGTCGAGGCGCGGCCGCAGGGCGCGCGCGCGCATCAGGCGGTCCTCCGGTACGGCCGCAGGCAACCGAGCAACTCCGCCTCCAGCCGGTGGTAATCGCCGCCGGGGAGCGATGCACGCCCGTTCACCACGATGTCCACGTCCTGGAGCTCCCGCTTGTGGCGGCGGAAGATCTCGCGCACCAGCCGCTTGGCGCGGTTGCGCTGCACCGCACCGCCGATACGGCGGGAGACGGTGATGCCGAGACGCGGCCGTCCGGAGGCGTTTTTCTGCACAAAGAGGACGAAGCTCTTCGAGGGTATGCGACGGGCCGATTCGTAGAGAGCCTGGTATTCGCTGCGCTTGCGGATCCTGTCCTCGGGACGGAACCGCTCGTCGCCGGCGGTCACACCGTCAGGCGCTTGCGTCCCTTGGCCCGGCGGCGCTTCAGTACCAGGCGCCCGTTCTTGGTGCTCATCCGGGATCGGAAGCCGTGCACCTTGTGCCGCTTCCGATTGTTCGGCTGGAACGTGCGTTTCATGGACGGCGTTCTCCTTCCTTGCTCGCGGTTTCTTCAGGAAGCGCGGATTATCGTTCTCCCCCGCGCACGGTGTCAAGGTATGGGGGTTTCCCTGTACACCGCGGAGAAAAACCCTCGCTGCGCGCCGCGCCGCGACCACGTTCCAACGCTCGAGTCGATCGCTGCGTGCGCGGAATTGGGAAAGGTGTTTCGGAATGGGACGGTCGAAAAATTTTTTGGAATTTCGATCGCGCGCCGTCGAAAAGTTGGTGGTACATTCCGCCGTCCTTTCACAAAAAAGTCACCAAGCGTGTGCGCGGGATCGAACGTTTTTTTAGACGTGATGCCGAGGGGGTCGTGGTGTCTCTGAACGACGCGCGACAGGGGTTTGCGTGCGGTGAGGCCCAAAAGGTTGGCGGGGCCGGACGACCGGCCCCATACGTAGTGGGCGCGCGGCAGGTTGACATAAGATCGCTCGCCCCTCTCCCCGATGCCCTCGGAAGTTCCAATCCTTCAAGGAGTTGCACGGACAGGATTTTTCCACATCTGTGGAAAAGCTGTTGAAGGACGTGCGGGCTGTCCTGGCGGAAGGCCCGCCGCAAGCGGATCGCAGAAGGACAGGGGAAACAAAACCGAATTTCGGACGAGGACCCATGAACCTCTGGGATCGGATTTTGACGTCGCTGCAGCACAAGATGAACGCGCAATCGTTCAACACCTGGCTGCGGCCGACCCACCAGCTCTCGCTCGCCGAGGGCCTGCTCGAAGTGGAAGTCCCGAGCACCCTCTTCGTCGAGTGGATCGACCGGAACTACCGGCCGCTCATCCAGGAAAGCGCGGTGGAGTGCGACGCCGGGAACCTCCAGGTCCATTTCACCAGCCGGGATCTGCCGGCGCCGCCGCGCCCGGCCGCCGCGCGCGACGGCCTGATGAGCCGCATCCTGCCGGGGCGGCGGCCGGCTCTCGCCCCGTCGGACGGCCACGCGGAGGTCCGGCCGCTCGGGCCGTCGACGGCGAGCGACGCTCCGATGCCGCCGGCCGCCGCGCATCGCCTGCCGCCGGCCATGCCTTCCCTCCCGGGCAGCGGCCTGACACCGCGCTACACCTTCGACACCTTCGTCGTCTCGTCGTGCAACCAGTTCGCCCACGCCGCGGCGGTGGCGGTCGCCGAGCAGCCCTCCGGCTCCTACAACCCGCTCTTCATCTACGGTGGCGTGGGGCTCGGGAAGACGCACCTGATGCACGCCGTCGGCAACCGCATCACCCGGTCGCTCCCGGGGCTCCGCATGCTGTACATCAGCGCCGAGACCTTCATGACCGAGCTCATCAACTCCATCCGCTACGAGAAAACCATCGACTTCAAGGAGCGCTACCGGGGCGTGGACGTCCTGCTCATCGACGACATCCAGTTCCTCGCCGGCAAGGAGCGGACGCAGGAGGAGTTCTTCCACACCTTCAACGCGCTCTACGAGTCACAGAAGCAGATCATCATCACCAGCGACTGCCCGCCGCGCGACATTCCGACCCTGGAAGAGCGGCTGCGCTCGCGATTCGAGTGGGGCCTCATCGCCGACATCCAGCCCCCGGACCTCGAGACCAAGGTGGCCATCCTGCGCAAGAAGGCCGAGGCGGAGCACCTCCACCTGGCGGAGGACGTCGCCCTGTTCATCGCCAGCCGGGTCCGCTCCAACATCCGTGAACTGGAGGGCTCCCTCATCCGCCTGGTGGCGTTCGCCGCCCTGTCGGGGCGCGCCATCGACCTCGAGATGGCCCGGGAGACACTGCGCGACCTGATCGACGATCGGGGGCGCGGCGTCGGGGTCGAGGCGATCCAGAAGGCGATCGCGTCGCACTACGGCATCAAGTTGACCGAGCTGAAGTCCCGGAACAACTCGAAGCACATCTCCTTCCCGCGCCAGGTGGCGATGTACATCTGCAAGCAGCTCACCGACAAGTCGCTTCCCGCGCTCGGCGATGTCTTCGGCGGCAAGCACCACACCACGGTCATCCACGCCATCCGCAAGATCGAGGCGATGCGCGGCAAGGATCGCGACTTCGATCACCTCATCGCCGGCTTTCTCGAGTCGCTCAAGTGATCCGTGCACAGGCCGGCGTGGACGGAGCGTGGAGCGACTGTGGGCGGCCGGGCCGGCTGCCGCGATCCACACCCCGGTGCCTCCCGCTCCACAGGAGGCCTGCGGTCTCCGAGTCCGCGGCCCGTACGACGTTGCGCCTCCGCCCTGAGATTTCACAGGCCCAGTCTCTGCTACAATCCCTTCCCAACGTCACACGGAACGAGAGCCGCTGGTTGTCGTTGGAGGCTTTATGGATTTCGTGATCGGCAAGGACAGTCTGCTGCACGAGCTGCAGGCCATGCAGGGGGTGGTTGAGAAGAAATCGACCATCCCGATTCTCTCGAACATCGTCCTCGACGCGCGCAAAGACCGGGTCGAGCTCCTGGCCACCGATCTCGAAGTGGCCATCCGGACGACCTGCGAGGCGTCCGTCGCCGCCGAGGGGTCGGCCACGGTCTCGGCCCGCCGGCTCTTCGACATTGTCCGGCTCCTGCCCGAGGCCGACGTCCGGATGCGGGTGGACGACGGCAAGTGGGTGACCATCACCTGCCAGAAGGCGCGTTTCCGGGTGGTTGGACTGCCGCGCGAGGACTTCCCCGAGGTCAAGGAGTTCGACTTCGGGAAAGGGGTGCCGATCGAGCGGGAGCTCCTCCTCGACCTGATCAACAAGGTCGGCTTCGCCATCGCCACCGACGAGGGGCGCTACCAGATTTCCGGGGCCCTGACCCTCCTGAACAAGCGGGACATCATCATGGTCACGACCGACGGCCACCGCCTGGCGATGGCCCGGGGTCGGATGGAGAAGGGGAGCATCGACGGGAAGCTGGAGATCATCCTGCCCCGCAAGATCCTCAACGAACTGACCCGCATCGGGGAGGGCGAGAAGGAGATCCTCTTCGGCCACAAGGACAACCAGGCCTTCTTCAAGGCCGGGCGGACGATCCTGTCGGCCAACCTCCTTTCCGGGAAGTTCCCGGACTACGAGCAGGTCATCCCGGAAGGGAACGACAAGCTGGTCAAGATCGAGAGCGGCCCGTTCGGAGACGTGGTCCGTCGTGTCGCCCTGCTCTCGGGGGAGCGATCGCGGGCGATCAAGCTGGCGATCACCAAGGGAACGGTGGAGGTCTCCTCGAGCAATCCTGAGGTTGGCGAGGCTTCCGAGACGGTGGATGTCGATTATTCCGGCGGGGACGTGGAGATCGGTTTCAACTCCCGCTATCTGCTCGATTTCTTCCAGGCGTACGGCCAGGGACAGGTCATCCTGGCCCTCAAGGACGACGCGACGCAGGGGCTCCTGCGCCCGGTCGGCCTGGAGGCCGGCAAGGACTACCGGTACGTCGTGATGCCGATGCGCATCTCATAGAAATACAAAGAGTTAGTTTTAGTTACCCCATCGATCGACCTTTATCATCTTATATACCGCTCGGCTGAGGCCGAAACCGGGCCTCCGAGCGTTGCTCCAGCCGCTCCCCGTGTGGTAAAATCCGCCTCGTTCGTGGGACGAACTCCCGTGATCGAAATGGCGGAGAAATAAAGACTTTCCGCCTCGACCGCCCCCGCAAGCGACGTCACGAAAACCTCGCACGAAACGAGTCCGCGGCCCTCGGGCCGCGCCGGAGAGAATCGGATGGATCCAGAGGCCGACCTCCAAGCGAGCCCTCCGGGAGCCCCTGCCGACCGCTACGACGCTTCGAAGATTCGCGTCCTCGAGGGGCTCGAGGGAGTCCGCCTCCGCCCCGCGATGTACATCGGCAACACCTCGAGCGGCGGCCTGCACCACCTCGTCTACGAAGTCGTCGACAACAGCATCGACGAGGCCCAGGCAGGCTATTGCGACCGGGTCGAGGTCACCATCCACATCGACAATTCGGTCACGGTCGAGGACAACGGGCGCGGCATCCCCGTCGACATGCACCCGACCGAAAAGCGGCCTGCGGCCGAGGTCGTGCTCACCATGCTGCACGCCGGCGGCAAGTTCGACAACAAGTCCTACAAGGTGTCGGGCGGGCTGCACGGGGTGGGGGTTTCGGTCGTGAACGCCCTCTCGGAAGCTCTCGACCTGGAGATCTGGCGCGACGGAAACGTCTACGCGATGCGCTTCGAGCGCGGCCGGACCGTGGGCGCCTTCCACCAGACCGGCACGACGAAGCGGCGCGGGACCAAGGTCCACTTCAAGCCCGACCCGACGGTGTTCGAGGAGACGGTCTATTCCTTCGACACCCTGTCGCAGCGCCTGCGCGAGCTGGCGTTCCTGAACGAAGGGGTGACCATCGTCATCCAGGACGAGCGCGCCGAGAACCGCCGCCACGAGTTCAGCTACAAGGGGGGGATCGTCTCCTTCGTCGAGCACCTCAACAAGAACAAGAACCCGGTCCACCCCAAGCCGATCCACATCCGAAGTGAGCGGGACGGCATCGCGGCCGAGGTGGCGCTGCAGTACAACGACGGCTACAACGAGATTGTCTTCTCCTTCGCCAACAGCATCAACACCCTGGAGGGGGGGACCCACCTCTCCGGCTTCCGGTCCGCCCTGACCCGCACGATCAACAACTACGCCTCCCGCATCTCGAGCAAGGAGGCGGTGTCCCTCTCCGGGGACGACGTCCGGGAGGGGCTGACGGCGGTGATCAGCGTCAAGCTGCCGAACCCCCAGTTCGAGGGGCAGACCAAGACCAAGCTCGGCAACAGCGACGTCAAGGGGCTGGTCGAGACCATGCTCAACGACAAGCTCGCCGCCTACCTCGAGGAAAACCCCGGGGTGGCCCGCAAAATCCTCGAGAAGGGGCTCGAAGCGATGCGGGCGCGCGAGGCGGCCCGCAAGGCCAAAGAGCTGACCCGCAGGAAGGGGGCGCTCGACTCCGGCTCGCTCCCCGGGAAGCTGGCCGACTGCCAGGAGACCGATCCGGCCAAGTCCGAGCTGTTCCTCGTCGAGGGAGATTCGGCCGGCGGCTCGGCGAAGCAGGGGCGCGACCGGCGCAACCAGGCGATCCTGCCGCTGCGTGGGAAGATCCTCAACGTCGAGAAGGCCCGGTTCGACAAGATGCTGGGGAGTCAGGAGATCCGGACCATCATCACCGCGCTCGGGACCGGCATCGGCGAAGGGGACTACGACCACAACCGCCTGCGCTACCACCGCGTCATCATCATGACCGACGCCGACGTGGACGGC
>Ga0111538_10006875_pt1 | contig 15359 bp, 13 predicted proteins | sample SoiMethybrSBSTD1_FD_79669 | JGI IMG/M metagenome (GOLD analysis project Ga0111538, IMG submission 79669) | Bulk soil microbial communities from a Populus tree surrounding site in Tennessee, USA - Soil MetaG P. TD hybrid SBSTD1 (version 2)... | ecosystem: Environmental > Terrestrial > Soil >...
AGGTGATTCGTCAGGTGCGTACGCTCGCGTTCCGCCTGCTTTCGTTCCGAGATGTCGGCGATGGAGGCGAGGATGAACTCTCCCGCTGTCGTTCGCAGCGGATTGAGCCCAATCTCGATGGGGACTTCCACGCCGTCCTTGCGCACGCCGTAGAGGTCCTGGCCGCCGCTCGGCAGCCCCTTGGGGTTTCGCTGCAAACGGCTTCGATACCCAGGGTGCCGGCCGGGGAGGCCTTCTGGCACCAGCATCTCAACCGGCTGGTTGAGCAACTCCTCGCGACGGTACCCGAACAGTTGCTCGACCTGGGCATTGACCAGCACGATCCTGCCCGCACTGTCGACCATGAGCATTCCCGCAGGCGCCGCCTCGATCGCGAGCGTGTAACGCTTCTGACTCTCGTCGAGCCCTTCCTCCGCGCGCTTGCGTCGCGCCCGTTGGAGCAGAAGGGCGGCGATGAATCCGGTCTGAACCACGATCAGCAACCCGCCAGCCACGATGTAATCGCCGTATGACTCCCAAACGCCCTGTCTGTAGAGGATCGCACTGCCGGCGGGAAGCCGGCGCTCGTCGATGCCCCAGCGCTGCAGCTGCCGCCAGTCAAACTCGGTGACGCTCCAATCAATCACGGTGGCCGGAATGGTCTCAGGTCGCTCGCCGCGCAGCACGCGTAGCGCGAGCTCCGCCGTTCGCGTGAGCAGCAGGTTGGTGCTCAACATCGTTCCGCCGACGATGCCGTGGTCCATTCCGAACTCGAGCCAACTGTAGGTCGGTACGTTCGAGGCGGCGCTGAGAATGTCGAGAATGCTCCCCGGCAGAAACTCCAGCCCGTCCGCGTCCCTGGACAGTCCTGTGCAGAAGACGATCGAGTGCGCCGGCAGCACCGCCACCTTCGCGAGCAGCTCCCTCATCGGTAGTCCACTCAAGTAGGTGAAGCTGAGGCGTCCGTCGAGCTGCTTGAATTCGCCACGCGCCACCGCTTCGTAATACTGGTCGGATGTCGAAGCGCCGCTGACGACCACCACGCGCTCGGTGTCTGGCTGGATCCTGATCGCGCTGTCCAGGGTGTCCTTGAAGCTCAAAGGCGCAATCAGTCCTGTTGCGTTCGGAATCGCCTGAGCGTGGGCCGAGCCATTGACGACGATCGGCGTGCCGGCAGAGAAGAGGTCGCGGAATGGCGCGGCGAAAGCGGCGGCCGAATCGCCGTTCGCGATGATCAAGTCGAAGCGGCGCCCCCGGTATTTTGAACCCAGGAAATTCCGCACCGCGTCCTCGTAGCCAGGGTCGGGGAAGCGCGCGAGGTCCAGGTGCTCCGCATAGTAGTCGAGGTGCCCATTCAGTCCTTGCGCGACGATCCGCGCGAGCAGCGGGTCGGCGATCGTCGCCGTCGGACTGTCACTTCGGACGGCGTATAGCGACAGCACGGATTTCTGCTGATCCTGCGCGGCGGCGGAACCGGTCAGCCCGAGGGTGGCCAACCCCAGGATCAGGCACAGATAGCGACGGTAAGCGGGGATCACAGACGGAGAAGTCTAGCCTACCGGAGGTGTTTTTCTAAGGTTTCGGGACACGCGCCACATGAGTGTGACATCCAGGGCAACCGCGACGCTTTTGCGCACGGCGGCGCCGACCTCAACCGTGGCCCGCAGCCGTGGCGATGGTCTAACATTGCGCGCTGGTCGGCACCGTGAAACATCTCTCTGCTGCGACCACCCGCACGGGCAGGTCCGGTCGTCTCCCCTCCGATTGGCCCCGGCTGCTCATGGCGCCGGCCGAAGTGATCGCCAGTCCTGAAACGCGGCTCCAATACCGCATCGAACGGCTGCTTGGCGAAGGCGGATTCGGACAGGTCTACCTCGCCACCAGGCTCGGCCGGTCCGCGCTCGTCCCTGAAAACGTCTGCGTCAAGGTCAGCACCCGCATCGACGGTTGGCTGCGAGAGGCTTACTTCGGCCAATTGCTGGATGGCCATGCGCGGGCAATTCGCGTCTTCGACATCTTTCCGCTCATCCGCGGCGGTGGGCGGGTCCTCTATTGCCTCACCATCGAATACGCCCGGCACGGCGACCTGAGCGCCTTTCTGTCGCGCTCGACCCAGCGATGGTCTGAGCGAATGGTCCGGCGCGAGATTGCCGGCATCCTGGAGGTGCTGGGCAAGCTGCATCGCGGCCAGACGTTGCATCGCGATCTCACGCCCTTGAACGTCTTCGTTTGCGATGGCCGGCATCTGAAGCTCGGTGATTTCGGCATCGTCCGGCAACAGAGCGATCGACGGGGCATCACCGCGCGCACGATGAACGCACTGACCGCGCCAAGCGACATTCTCGCGCGCGAGGCGCCGCGCTGGCAGGCGCGCGACGATGTGTATCAGGTGGGGCAATTGTTGGGCATGCTGATCAAGGGAGATGCGCGCGCGCGGATTCGACCGCACGAGATTCGCCGGCTGCCATGCAGCGACGAGCTCAAGGAAATCGTGTACCGCTGCCTCGGCGAGCGGAGGAAGCGGTACGAGGGCGCGAATGAGATGATCGACGCGCTCGCCCATCCCCCGGCCGTGCTCAAGGTCGGCGCGTTGCGGACGCTCAAGGGCGTCCATCTCGCCTTCACCGGCATTCTGACCAAGCGTCGCAGCGAAGCCATCCGTGCGGCGCGAAGGGCCGGGGCCATCGTTCACGGCATGCCCTCGGCGCGGACCACGGTTGTCGTCCGCGGGCGGCCGAATCCATTGCAGGCCGCGGGCCGCGACGCGGGTCTGAAGCTGATGGAAATCAAACGCCTCCGCGCCAAGGGCCACCGGATCACGCTGCTGAACGAAGCGCAGTTCTGGCGCCTCTCGAGCAAGCGGTAGACACCGCCACCAGAGGTGACTCGCGCGTGACGACGAGTCGGCTTGAAATTCCCGTCGGCCATCAGTATGGTAGGGCCCTTGCGCGTCGTTCGGCGGCGGAGCCCGTGGTCGGCGGAACGTTCGGCGATCTCTTCTCAACGCGGTTCACCCGAGGATCAGCTGCATGTCAGTATCGACTGCACCGGTCCGGCTGCCGGTTCGTCGGTTTGGCGAAACTGCGCGTCTCGACGCGTGGTGGATCCAACCGCTGGTTGTCTTCCTGGGACTGTCGACCTTCCTCGTCTACTCGACGTGGGCGGCGTTCCAGGGCGATCACTATACGTACGGGCCGTACCTCTCGCCGTTCTACTCCCCGGAACTCTTTGGCAGCTCGCCGCATAGCTGGTTCGGCCCGCGACCGGCAGCGTGGCCGCCGTGGTTGCCGTTTTCGCCCGCGTTGCTGATTCTTCCGATTCCCGGTTTCTTTCGCCTGACCTGCTACTACTACCGCGGCGCGTACTACAAAGCGTTCTGGGCGGATCCGCCGTCGTGCACGGTCGGAGAGCCGCGCTCGAAGTACCGAGGTGAGCACTCGTTCCCGCTCGTCCTTCAGAACGTGCACCGCTACATGCTGTTTCTCTCGCTCGCGGTGTTGTTCCTCTTGTACACGGATGTCTGGAAGGCGCTGTGGTTCACCGATCCCGCGACCGGCACCGTGTCGTTCGGCATCGGCGTCGGCACCCTCGTGCTCACGATCAATTGCGTCCTCTTGAGCGCGTACCTGTTTGGCTGCCACTCGCTGCGACATGTCGTCGGCGGCTGCGTCGACGAGTTGTCGCGTTCGCCGATCGGCGTTGGCGCCTACTCCTGCGTCGGCTGTCTGAACCGCAAGCACATGTTATGGGCGTGGTGCAGTCTCTTCACCGTGGGCTTCGCTGACCTGTACGTCCGACTCTGCTCCATGGGCGTGTGGCCGGACCTCAGGATCTGGTGATGCCGGAGTATCAAACCCACGAACACGACGTGCTGGTCGTCGGTGCAGGTGGGGCAGGGCTGAGGGCGGCGATCGAAGCCGCGGCGGGCGGAGTGTCCGTCGGGCTCGTGTGCAAGTCGCTCCTCGGCAAGGCGCACACGGTGATGGCCGAAGGTGGCATTGCCGCCGCCCTGGCCAACGTTGACGACCGTGATACCTGGAAAGTCCATTTCTCGGACACGATGCGCGGTGGCCAATACGTGAACAACTGGCGCATGGCGGAGCTGCACGCGAAAGAGTCGCCCGACCGCGTGCGCGAGCTCGAGGCGTGGGGCGCGATGTTCGATCGGACCAAAGACGGAAAGATTCTCCAGCGGAACTTCGGCGGCCACCGGTATCCGCGCCTGGCTCACGTTGGCGATCGCACCGGCCTCGAGCTGATCCGAACGCTCCAGGATCACGTCATTCATCAGGGCGTCGATGTGCACATGGAGTGCACGATCCTGTCGCTGCTCAAGGACGGCGACCGGGTGGTCGGCGCCTTCGGCTACGAACGCGAGCGGGGACGATTCAAGGTGTTCAAGGCGAAAGCGGTTGTCCTCGCGACCGGCGGCATCGGCCGCGCCTACAAGATAACGAGCAACAGCTGGGAGTACACCGGAGACGGCCATACGTTGGCGTACGACGCCGGCGCCGATCTGATCGACATGGAGTTCGTCCAGTTCCATCCGACCGGCATGATCTGGCCGCCGAGCGTCCGCGGCATTCTCGTCACCGAGGCCGTCCGCGGCGAAGGCGGCGTGCTGAAGAACAGCGAGGGCCGCCGCTTCATGTTCGACGACATCCCGGAGAACTACCGGGCCCAGACCGCGGACACCGAAGAGGAGGGCTGGCGCTACACGCAGGGCGACAAAGCGGCGAGGCGCCCGCCGGAACTCCTCACCCGCGATCACGTCAGCCGCTGCATCATGCGGGAAGTAAAGGCCGGCCGCGGCAGCCCGCACGGTGGCGTCTTCCTCGACATCGCCTGGATCAAGTCTCGCATCGCGAACGGGGCAGAGCACATCAAGAAGAAGTTGCCCAGCATGTACCACCAGTTCAAGCAGCTCGCCGACCTCGACATCACCGAGGAGCCGATGGAGGTGGGGCCGACGACGCACTACATCATGGGTGGGGTCAGAGTCGACGCCGACACGCAGATGTCGAACGTGCCTGGCCTGTTCGCCGCGGGCGAGTGCGCCGCCGGCATCAACGGCGCCAACCGGCTTGGCGGCAACTCACTTTCCGACATCATCGTGTTCGGCAAGCGCGCCGGCGAGTTCGCGGCGGCCTACGCGAAAACCGTGCGGCGCGCCGATCCCAATCCGCAGCAGATCGAGATCGTCGCGCATCGGGCGCTCGAGCCGTTCGAGCGCGGCACCGCGGGCGAAGGCCCGTACCAGGTGCAGGACGCCCTACAGGCGATGATGCAGGACCTGGTGGGGATTGTGAGAAACGAGCCCGAAATGCGTCAGGCGCTCGACGGACTTCAGGCGCTACGCGCGCGCGCCGGACGCGTGGGCGTCGGCGGGCACCGCGAGTACAACCCGGGCTGGCACGCGGCGCTCGATCTGCCCAACCTGTTGACGGTGTCGGAAGCGATCACCAGATGCGCGATCGAACGGAAGGAAAGCCGCGGTGGTCATTTCCGCGACGATTATCCCGACAAGGAAAAGTCCTACGCCACCTTCAACTTCATTGTGCGAAAGGGCGGCGATGGAGCCATGGAGGTCGCCCGCGCGGCGATTCCCGAGATGCCGGCCGAGCTGAAACAGATTATCGAAGAGATGAAGTGAAACCGCGTGCACGGCTGCAGTGGTGCACCAGAGGAGACCGCGAATGGCCCCGTCGGCAACGTCGGCAACGTCGGCAACGTTTCGAGTCTGGCGCGGCGACGCAGAGCGCGGCGAGTTCCGCGACTACACAACCGACGTCTCTGAGGGCATGGTCGTGCTCGACGCCGTGCATTCCATTCAAGCCGGACAAGCGAATGATCTGGCTGTCCGGTGGAACTGCAAGGCCGGGAAGTGCGGATCGTGCTCGGCTGAAGTCAACGGCAACCCGCGGCTGATGTGCATGACCCGGCTCAATCAGCTCGATTTATCCAAACCGGTCACGATCGAGCCGATGCGAGCGTTTCCACTGATCCGAGATCTCGTCACCGACGTCTCGTGGAACTTCCAGGCGAAGCAGGGCATCCGAAAATTCAAGCCGCGACCAGCCGACTCACCGGACGGCACCTGGCGGATGGCGCAAGTCGACGTCGAACGCGTGCAGGAATTCCGGAAGTGCATCGAGTGCTTCCTCTGCCAGGACGTCTGCCACGTGCTGCGCGACCACCAGATGTTCGACGCGTTCGTCGGGCCGCGCCATCTCGTCTATGCGGCGGCGCTCGAGATGAACCCGCTCGACACCCACAACCGCACCCGCGCGCTCAAGCAGGATCGCGGCATCGGCTACTGCAACATCACCAAGTGCTGCACCAAGGTCTGCCCGGAGGGCATTACCATCACCGACAACGCCATCATCCCGCTCAAGGAGCGGGTGATCGATCAACTCTACGATCCCATCGCCAAGGTGTTTCGTGCATTGCGCGGAGGTCGCCATGTTTGAGCTCAAGACGCTGTCGCCGGAAGCACTGCCCAGGGCGCTCCTCAAGGCCGAGCGCTACCGCCTGCTGAACGAACCGGGCGAGGCAGAAAGCATCTGCCTCGACGCGCTCGCGATCGATCCGACCAACCAGGAGGCGATCGCGATGCTGCTGCTGGCCATTACCGACCAGTTCGATGCCCACTCGGCCCATGTCAACGAAGCGTGGAAAACCGTCGACCGCCTCGACGATGACTATGAACGTGCCTATTACAGCGGCATCATCTACGAGCGCCGCGCGAAGGCGCTCCTCAGGCACGCCACACCGCGCGGCGGGCCCCGCGCCTACGAGTGGCTCCGCGAGGCGATGGACTGCTACGAAAAGGCGGAAGCCCTGCGGCCTCCCAACAACGACGATGCGCGTCTCCGTTGGAATGCGTGCGCCCGCCTGATCATGAGCGACCATCACCTGGAGCCGATGCGCGAAGAGCCCGGCGAGCCGTTATTGTCGGAGTAGGAGACTCTCAGGGCTTCAATGCCAGCTTGACGACCTCGTGTTCCATCTTCGCGGGTGTCAGGGGTATCTCGCGCGCATCCTCTCCGTCTGGCGCCACGCGGGCCAGGAAGTACTGGTTTTCGAACCGGTCAAACACGAGCTCCGGCGTCGTCGGCGTTCGCCGCGACCAGGCCGGGATCGTGTTCACGAGGACCAACTGGTGACCCCGCTGACCTTTGTCGCTGGTGATCGCCCAGATGTGCAGATCCTCTGAGACCACCTTGACGATGTAGCGGCCCGCTGGCAAGCGCGTGTCCCCCACGACAAATGCGAAGGGCACGTTTGCGATGAGCCGCTCGTCTGCGCGCGCCGTCGACGCCGTGGCGAAGAGGATGAACGTCGTCGCCAGTATCAACGCTGAAATATTCCGAACCCGTTTCATAAGTCCTCCCTTTCTAGGACTTCGCGAAGCATAGACGGTGCCGCCGTTCACGTCGTGAACGGGCGCGTCGGTAGATTGTCAAAAATTAATTTTCGCTTCATGTGCCGTTCAGGACGATCACGGCGAAGTCCTGCCCCTCCCATCGATTCACCTCGGGCCAATAGAAGGTGAAATCAATCCGGGCGCCCTCCGGCAGGCTCTCCGTGGGCAGGTCGACCACATACTCGCCGAGTCCCGTGTCCCTTCCCTCTGTGTCATGAACGGTCTGCCAGGCGTCGAGGCTCCAGTGCGCGACGGTTGGCGCCTGCGTCTCGAGGCGGAGGCGACGGCCGGCCGGAATCGAGCGCGCCTTGTGATTGAACCGCCAGAACGCAAACCGGGACTGCCTGCCACCGATCACGTAGCGCCGGATGGTTTGCGAGGGGGCGTCGAAGAGACAGCCATCCCGCAGTGACCGACACAACTTCAGGTGCTCCGCATGCGCCCAAACCAAGGGCATGGCGGAGCCAGACGGTCGCCCGAAGTACAGCTCGTGCTCGGGAACATCAGCCGCGTCCCAGGTCTGCTCGGGCAGCAGTCCGCCTTCATTGGCACACGCTTCCAGAGTTCGCAGTAGTCTCCGCGCTTCGTCGATGTGGCCCGCTGCGATTTCGTAGTGTGCCCGTTCGCCGGTCAACAGCGGCCATGGACGTCCAATGCCGACGCCATCAAAGGCGTCACCATTCTCGTGCTCGCCGTACCCGTCCCCGTTGTAGCGCCGCCACAAAGGTCCGAACGGGGTGTCGACTCTGAGCAGCGCGTCGATGACGCGGATCGTGTTGAGAATCCTCGGATCATCGGGCGCACGTAGCCCGAAGCGCACGAGCGCCAGCGCATCGGGGCTGATGACTTGACTGGCTGGCACACCGGCTTGCTCCCACGGCCGGTTCTTGATCGGCACGAATCCGCTGGCGGGAGACGCGGCATCGGCGGTCTCGGGCGGGGCAATTCTGACGTAATAGCCGTCCACTCCAATCTGGCGCGCCAGCTCGGTGTCGCGGACGTAGGTCCACGACTCAATGCAGCCGTTCCAGGTGTCGGCCGTCTCCCGCAGGTACGCGGCCACGAGCGGCTCGCCAGATTGGTCCGCGAGGTCGGCCGCCACCAGCAGCGCCGCGATTTCCACGGCGAGCGTGAACGGTGCGAAGCCGGGATCTTCTTCCCAGCGGTCCTGCTCGGTCACCGGACCGTTCCGCACGATGAACCCGGCGGCTCGACGCACCATCGGCCAGAACCCGCGGAGGGTCTCGTCGTCGAGACATCGCTCGCGGCCGAGCAGGTCGACGAGCAGGATCGGCAGCGCGGATTCGTCCAACTGGATGCCGTGCCAGTACGCCGTGCCGCTGACCCACATGTTCTGTGGCCACGAGCCGTCGGCTTCCTGTGTGACTCGCAAGTACTCGAGCACGCGAGTGGCGTCTTCGTGAGCGCCGGCGGCGAGCAGTCCGCCGGCGGCTTCGACCAGGTCACGCGGCCAGACCAGGTGATAGCCGCCCAGATCGTCATCACTTTTCTCATTGCCCCACGGGATCGACAGACTGGCGATGAGTGCGCCCGGAAGACGCTTTTCCTCGTGACACCGCAGTACCGCGGCGCTGGTCCGGGCAAGGTCGCGCCCGCCGCCCGCCACCTTCGAGAGATCGAGGCGGCCCTGCCAGATCCGCCATTCGTCAATGTAAGTAGTGTACGCGTCATCGAATCCGTCCAGCAGGCTGGCGCGCGCGCGCTGCCCGGCTTCCATCGCGGACCCGCCAAACGCCACGGCGACCACCGCCAGTCCCGCATTCGCGGCCAGGTTGATTTCACCGGTGAGCGCCACGTTGCCGTCGGCGGCACGGTCAGACGTCCAGGTCATCTGCTTGTGGAGAAGAAGATCCTGCCAGCCGTCTGAAAAACCGACGAACCCCGCAGCGCCTCGGCTCCAGTCAGGTGCGCATGCAACCGCGAGCGCGGTTCCATCGCGTTCGGCGAACAACATCGGCACCCCCTTGTAGTCGCCGATCCACGCCGTATTTCCCCAACCGCCGTTCGCGAGATGGGGTGCGATCAGGACGCAAACCCGGTAATCCGAGAGTGATCCGAGCATCGGCACGAAACGCATGCGTTGCAGGATCACATCTCGCCGCGGGTCGGCCAGAATCTCCTTCTCGATCCGGTAGCGCCCCTGGCGGCAGGTGTTGAGGAGACGGTACGCCGGCACACCCGGCTCCACCCACTCCGGCGTGCTTTGGGTGTCGCGCTTCTCATCTGAAAAGAACTCGCGCCCATCGGTCACGATCAGACCGCAGTCGCGGAGGCAGGCCTGATCCAGGCTGGGGTAATACAGCTCATTCATGATCCCGTGGCTGGTCGTGAACCACACGCGGCTGCTGGCTCTGAGTGAGGTGCCGATGCCGGTTTTGGCACTGGACGTCCAACGCGGGGGAATCCCAGGCCAGCCAGACGCGCCGTGTGTGGAGATCGTCATCCAATGATCAGCGTTAGGCGGCGGACGAGGTCCGTTGAAAGCGCGCACGTCGAGTGCGACGCATCACTCAGCGCGCACGAACGTGTTGTCGCCTCGGCGCCTGAGGAAGCCGGATGCGAGGAGCTCGCGAAGCACGGCATCACAGACACCGCGATCGAGCCGCCACATCCGCCGCATCTGGTGCCTGGTCAAGCATAGTCCCGGCATCTCCAGATACTCCGCGCGAATTCGCTCAATCGACTCTTCCGCCGGTCGATCACTAGCAACCATGGTGGGCGCTCCTCTCAATGACCCTCGAGCGGGACCGCAAACTCTTTCGCCGGCGTCAGTTGCTCGCGCGACTTCAGCTTCCAGCCTTCAGGCGTCTCGACCCAGGTGTCACGGAAGAACGTTCGTTCCGTCGCTCGCGCCCCCACCAGGCTCCGAACCGTCGTCATCTGGACGATGACGGTTGCGCGATCGGGAGCGAGGGCAAGCTGCTGAATCGTCTGCACCATCGAGTCGAGCGGTGGCCCCGTGAGCAGGCGCACCGTCTGCTCACGCATGTCCTGCCAGTCGTGCCGCCCACCGTCCATGTCAATGAACACCCAGTCAGTCGTGTAGAGCACGTCGTGAAAGTCGTCGATTTCGGCGTCGGTGCTGCCCGTGAGGAGGGCGGCCTGGCTCATCTCGGCATAGAGCCCCTGCAGGTCGGTCTGCACGGGGAGCGAATCGTGGAAACTCAGCTGCAGGAACGCGAACGGAATGAGCAGGAGCATGGTCATGTTCACCCTCTTTTCATCAGTTCAGCGCCGCAGCCTGAGGCGAACATGAAGCGTGGATTAGTTTTGGTTAATCCATGACTGGCCGCTCGCGTATTCAGTAGCGCGGTGCACGGGTGGCGTCGGTCGATGGTCGCTGGGGCTCTTCAACCCTGATCGCCGTCGCGACCTGTCCCTGCTTCTCGCGGCGGTACCGCACCTGGACGATCGAGCCAACGACCACGTCGCCCTCGCGTTTGGTGGCTTGATTGAGCACGAAGCCCATGTCTCCTCCTGTCGTGGCAAATCGAGTAATGACGAGGCTCGTGCTGTCGACGGACTTGACGACACCCTTGGTCGCGTGGGTGGCAATCAACGCGGTGAGGCCGGTAGCGGGAACGGCGAGCAGGATTCCGAGCAGGACGACGGTTGTGCCGGGGGTTCGCATTTCGCCCTCCCATGGACGCGTGGCCGCACCTAGACATAGTTGACACGCACGCGTGAGCGGAACCTGAAGCGGTGATTAATTCCTCTTAATCGGTCGAGCCGGTACACCCCTTGCTCTTTTCCAGCGCGTCGACTCTATGAAGACGTGTCAATGCGGAGTGTTGGGGCATTTATGCACGCGGCCGGGGCGATCGTGCCGCGTAGAGGCGGCTCATGCGTATCCTTGTCGTTGAAGACGACCGCAAGGTCGCCAGCTTCATTCAAAGCGGACTCGAGCAGGAAGCGTGCGCCGTCGATGTGCTGCACGACGGCAACGATGTCGGTGACCAGGCGCAGAGCGTCGACTACGACGCGATTGTGCTCGACCTGATGCTCCCGGGCCGATCGGGATTCCAGGTCTTGCGGGATGTCCGGGCGAGAAAGCCGACGCTGCCGGTGCTGATTCTCACCGCGAAGGACTCACTCGAGGAGCGCGTCGCCGGTCTGGATGGCGGGGCGGACGACTACATGGTCAAGCCCTTCGCGCTCGCGGAGCTCTCGGCGCGCCTCCGCGCCCTGCTTCGGCGCGGCACGCCGCGCGAAGTCAAGCTGCGTGTCGCGGACCTCGAGTTGGACACGGTGCGGCGGCTCGTGAGCCGGGGCGGCCGCGCCATCGATCTCAAGCCGAAGGAGTACGCGCTGCTCGAGTTTCTGATGCGCAACAGCGACCGCCCGGTCACGCGCTCGCTCATCATCGAGCATGTCTGGGACATCCACTTCGACAGCATCAGCAACGTCGTCGAGGTTCATATCAACTCGCTCAGGCACAAGATCGATCGCGGTTTTCCGCTCGCCTTGATCCACACCATTCGCGGCGTGGGCTACATGCTCACGGATAGGCCGGTGTGACGCGCTTGAAGCTGCGGACCGCACTGACGCTGGTCTACACAGGAATTCTCGCGCTCCTCTTGATCGCCCTGGGATTCGCGTCGTACCACGTGCTCGCATTGCATCTCGATCTCGACGCCACTGACGATCTCGAGAAAATGACCGGCGGCATGCACGGATATCTCCGCTTCGAGAACCGGGTGCCACGGCTCGTCTTCGACCGGAACGACACTGAACAAGTGGCATTCATCGCGGCGGCCACTCGCTACTACCAGGTCTACGATGCGATCAGCGGACACCTGTTGGTGCAGTCGGCCGCGCTCGATCCTCTCGGATTGCACTACACAACGGCGGAAGTGCAGGAACTTCGCGATCACTCTCGTGTCTATGACATGCGTACCGACGAAGGGCGGATCCGCATTTCGAGCAGTCTCATCTCGCCTGCCCCAGGCGAAGCGTACCTGTTGCAGGTCGGTCTTCCGCTCGACCCGATGGACGGCGCCCTGCGCCGGTTCTTACGACTCCTGCTGTGGAGTGTTCCAATTGGTCTGCTGCTGGCCATCGTGACCGGGAGGTGGATGGCCGGCCGCGCGCTGACGCCCCTCGCTCGGCTCGCCGCCGCCACTCGGACGATTTCGGTGGCCGATCTGAGCCAGCGGCTCGACCTCCGCGGAGTCGGTGACGAACTCGACGAAGTGGCCGAGGCGTTCAACGACACGCTCGCGCGTCTCGAGCAGGCGGTTGGTGAGATGAAGCAATTCAGTGCCGCGTTGGCGCATGAGCTCCGGACTCCGCTGGCGGCGATGCGGGGGGAAACCGAATACGCCCTGCTTCACGCGCGCTCGTCAGAGGAGTATCGATGGGGGCTCGCGAGCCAGCTCGAGGAGCTGGACCGGCTCGCCCGTCTCATCAATCAGATCCTGACGCTGGCGCGAGCCGAGGCAGGCGAAATCCCGCTTGCCCGCACACGGGTCGACCTGGCCGCGCTCGGCGTCGCCGTGGTCGAACAGCTCGAGCCCGTGGCGCAGGCTGCGGAGGTCGAGCTGGCGTGCGAGGCGCCGAACGAAGTGATGGTCATCGGCGATGCGGGATGGCTGGAGCGACTGCTCTTGAACCTTCTCGACAACGCGATCAAGTTCACTCCGGCGCGCGGCCGGATCTCGGTGCGCGTGTCGCGCGAGTACGGTGCCGCCAGACTCGACGTCCGCGATACTGGCGTCGGCATCGCCACCGACGCGCTCCCGCATCTCTTCGAGCGCTTCTATCGAGTTGATCCCGCCCGGTCTCGCCCCACCGTCGGCGCCGGTCTGGGCCTCGCGCTGGCCAAGTGGATCGCGGATCGGCATGGTGCGACCATCGCGGTCGCGAGCCGACCAGGCGAGGGGAGCACGTTTACCGTCTGCTTGCCTCTGGCGTTCGTTTCGAACCCGCACTGACTGCGCGGCACACGCTGCCTTAAGAAGAATTAATCCCGGCTTCACATTCCGCTCACGCCGGCCCTATCAAATGGTGGGTGATGCCGATCATGACCACGACGGCCGCGATCCCCGCATTGAGCCCGCGTCCCTTGGAGGGGGGCGACGAGACATCGCCCCTGCTCTCGCGGCGACAGTGGATCGGGCTCGCCTGGGGGGCCTTCACTGCGGCCTCGCTCGCGGCGCTCGCTTCGTCTGGCCGCATGATGTTTCCGAACGCGCTCGATGAACCCCCGCAACAGTTCAAGGCCGGGTTTCCGAATGACTATGCGATGGGCGTTGATGAGCGATGGAAAGATCAGTTCGGGGTCTGGATTGTTCGCACGCCCGAAGATCTGGTCCAGGACGTCAGTGGCCTCTATGCCCTGATTGCGGTCTGCACGCATCTTGGCTGCACGCCAAACTATCTGCCGGCTGAAGCAAAGTTCAAATGCCCATGTCATGGAAGCGGCTTTCGCCTGGCGGGCATCAATTTCGAAGGACCCGCGCCCCGTCCGCTTGAACGCGCCGCGATCTCGCTGGCCGACGACGGCCAGATCCTGATCGACAAGAGTCGGACGTTTCAGTTCGAGCTGGGTCAATGGGCTGCTGCAGAGTCGTTCGTGAAGGCCTGACACGTGCGGTTCACGATTGAACCAGCTCTGCCGCAGGTGCCGCTTGCGTCGGTCGAGGTAGCCTGTAGTACCTTCAGCTGGCGCATGTCTGCGAATCGAAACACACCAGAGCCTGATGCCGCAGCGGCCGCCGCCCGATCGTCGCTTCAAGACTGTTTAGCCGGCGGCGGCGATATGGGCGCGCTGATGCGCTCGACGGATTGGAGCCAGACGGTATTCGGCGCGGTCGGCGAGTGGCCGCAGAGTTTGCGCACCGCCATGAGCATCATGCTCGAGTCGCGGTTCGCGATGGTGGTCGCATGGGGACCCGAGTTCCGGTTCTTCTACAACGATCGCTATCGTCCGATACTTGGCACCAAGCATCCCGCGGCATTGGCGGCTCCGGGAGCTGAGATTTTTCCCGAAGTCTGGTCGGTGGTCGGGCCCGAGTTCGAGCGCGTTCGCCGGGGAGAAGCGTTTGCGGTCGATGACTGGCTCCTGCCGCTCGATCGCAATGGCTATCTGGAGAACTGTTGGTTCACGCTGTCGTACAGCCCGATCAGGGATGAAACCGGCGGCGTCGGCGGTGTCCTGGCCGTGGTCGCCGAAACCACGGGCCGCGTCGAAGGTGAGCGTCGGCTCGCCACGCTCCGCGAGCTGGCGCGGCGTGCGGCCGACGCGAAGACTCCCGAACTCGCGTGCATCAATGCCGGCCGGGTATTGGAAGCCAATGCCATCGACGTGCCGTTCGCGTTGATCTATCTCCTGGATCGCGAGGGTGCCGTCGCACGTCGTGTGTGCGGTGTCGGCATCGCGGCCGATCATTCGGCGAGCATCGAGCAAGTCCCCCTCTCCTCCGGCTCGAACGACATCTGGAACCTGACTGACGTCGTGCGGACTGGACAGGGCCTCGTTCATTCCGATCTGAAGCAGCGCTTTGCGTTGCTGCCCGGCGGTCCGTACGAAGAACATACGCACACCGCCGTTCTGTTGCCGTTGTCGCGGCCGGGTCTCGACCATCCCTACGGCGTGCTGGTCGCAGGCGTCAGTCCTCGTCGTGCCCTCGACGGTCGATATCGCGACTTCTTTGAATTGGCGGCCGACCATATCGCCACGGCGATCAGCAATGCCGTGGCGCTCGAGGAGGCTCGTCATCGAGCCGACTCGCTGGCCGAGCTCGATCGGGCGAAGACGGCGTTCTTCAGTAATGTCAGTCACGAGTTTCGGACGCCGCTGACCCTGATGCTCGGTCCGGCGGAAAACCTGCTCGCGGGTGGTCATGGTGAACTGACCGAGCCGCAGCACGCTCAAGTCGACATCCTCCACCGCAACGCCGGGCGACTCTTGAAGCTGGTGAATGCCCTCCTC